>Ga0272441_10001551_pt1 | contig 48822 bp, 52 predicted proteins | sample SSMProp6N_FD_193582 | JGI IMG/M metagenome (GOLD analysis project Ga0272441, IMG submission 193582) | Marine sediment archaeal communities from Little Sippewissett salt marsh, Falmouth, MA, United States - SSM-Prop-6N | ecosystem: Environmental > Aquatic > Marine > Wetlands > Sediment ... | reverse complement strand
GGTCCCCTGGGCATATTGGCAATTATCTTCGTTGCCATGGGGAAGAACGAATTCGACTAGAACCCCAGGCTGTCAGATTATTGTTGGCAGCATCCGGTAACAATCAGACGAAGTGCTAACCTGAAACGGTAACCCGGACACCGGGGCTACCGTAAAGGAGGTTAAATCATGGATGGTAATCGAGCTAGGTTAGGTGGTGTGCTAACGCTGGTCGCGGGCATCGTGGGCCTAGTCAACGGGCTGATGTTTATGATCACCGGTTCCGGTATTGAGACAGCCCTCAACTTCCCGGTTACGATTCCGGCCCTGGATGGTCTGCCCACCCTTATCCTGGGGATCGTTGCCGTGGCCGGTGGGGCAGTCGCGATGCGCCGCCGGGTCTTCGGCTTCGCCGTCGCCGGAGCCGTGCTCAGCATCGTCGCCACCTTTAACATGGGCATCGTGATTATCCTCGGGATACTGGGGGTAGTCTTTATCGCCATGGGCAAGAGGGACTTCGTTTAGCATCGGACTATCAGAAGCAACCGTCATCAACCAACCGAGTCAACTCGCTTCCGGGCCTACGGCCAGGGGCAGGGAGTGGGTTTTTTGTTATCAATGAGCATAAACTAGAGGGACAGGACAGCGAAATGCGTATCTCAAAGCTATTCGGGAAGACCCAGCGGGAGATACCCGTTGAAGCGGAAACCGTCAGCCACCAGCTTATGCTGCGGGCCGGGATGATATGCCAGGTCGCCGCCGGAATCTATGCCTATCTTCCCCTCGCCTGGCGGGCACTGCGGAAGATAGAGGACATCATCCGCGACGAAATGAATGCCGCCGACGGGCAGGAATTGATGATGCCGGTACTCCAGCCGCTTGAGTTGTGGCAGCTTACCGGACGCGACCAGGCCTTCGGCAAGGGTCTTTTTACCCTCAGCGACCGCCGCGAGCGCAAGCTCTGCCTGGGCCCGACCCATGAGGAAATTGTCACCAAGCTGGTCAGCCAGTACGTCAAGAGCTACCGCGATCTGCCCCTCAGGCTTTATCAAATCCAGACCAAGTTCCGCGACGAGCCCCGCCCCCGCGGCGGGCTGCTGCGCGTCCGCGAGTTCACCATGAAGGACATGTACAGCTTCGATACCGATGAAGGAGGGCTGGATAAGAGCTACCAGACCCTGCTCCAAGCCTACTGCAATATCTACCAGCGCTGCGGCCTGCCCACCCTGCTCGTCGAAGCCGACAGCGGCGCCATCGGCGGTAAGGACTCGCACGAGTTCATGGCGATTACCGATACCGGCGAGGACGAGGTTATCCACTGCACGGCGTGCGACTACTCGGCCAACGTAGAGAAGGCCCAGAGCACCAAGCACCGCGTGAACGAGGCTGCTCCGGAGCCGCTGGCGGAGGTGGCGACCCCTGGGGCCGCCAGCATCGAGGAGGTCTGCCGCTTTCTGAACATTGAGCCGCAGCAAACCCTGAAGGCGGTATTCTATGTCGCCGACGGCGAATTCGTATTCATAGTCATCCGCGGCGACCTTGAGGTCAACGAAATCAAGCTCAAAAACGCCCTGAAATGCACCGATTTACGACTGGCCACCGAGGCCGAGGTCACCGCCGCCGGTATCGTCGTCGGAGCGGCCTCGCCAGTGGGGCTTACGGGCATAAAAATCGTGGCCGACGATTCGGTCGAAACGGGAGCCAACTTCACCGCCGGGGCCAACAAGGCGGAGACCCACCTGCGCAACGTCACCTACCCGCGAGACTTCACCGCCGACATCGTCACCGATATCGCCAAGGCGCGGGCCGGGGAGCCGTGTCCCCGCTGCCAGGGCAAGCTGCAGGTAACCCGGGGCATCGAGGTCGGTCATATCTTCAAACTGGGCACCTTCCTCAGCGAGAAGCTGGGGGCCCAGTTCACCGACGTCGACGGTAACGCCCGGCCGATCGTCATGGGCTGCTACGGCATCGGCATCGGACGGTTGCTGGCCGCCGCCATCGAGCAGAATCACGACGACAACGGCATCATCTGGCCCCACCCCATCGCCCCCTATCAGGTCCATCTCTGTGCCCTGTTCCCGGATAACCCTGAGGTCACCACAACCGCCGAGAAATTCTATAAAAAACTCGGCGAACAGGGTTGGGAGGTGCTCTATGACGACCGTGAGGAATCGCCGGGGGTCAAGTTCAAGGACGCCGACCTGCTGGGGCTGCCCGTCCGCATTACCATCAGCCCGCGCACCCTGGAAAAGAGCAGCGTGGAGGTTAAGCGGCGCACCGAGCCCAAACCAACGCTGGTAGCCCTCGACGAACTGTTCATAAAACTCCGGGAAATCATCCCGCCCGCTGCCCACTAAAGATTTCGTAATACGCCATCCAAAAAATGGAGCCCCGTACTGCTACGAGGCCCCATTCTGTTTTACAGCCTAGTTAACTACGAAATTAGTAGCGCGGCCCGCCGAAACCCTCGGTGACCAGACCACCATCCTTGACCCACTGGTCCATGCCGGTCCACTTGAACGGCCCGTAGAGGCCCTGGGCGATATCGAGCAGATCGCGGTGGACGCCGCCGAGAACGAGCTGGATAATCTTGTAGTCGCGCATGTACTTCTCGACGTGGTAATCGTAGGCATAACCGTAGCTGCCCATCATCTCCATCGCCCGGTTGCAGACGAACTCACAGGAGTTACCGGCGAAGGAGCGCGCTGAGGAGAACTTGGCAATCATCTCCGGAGAGCCGGGGTCGCCGTAAATCTCGGGGTGACTGGCCTCCCAGGAGCACATCATGATATAGCTGCGGGCAATTTCGACCCGCTTGGCCATCTCCGCCAGAACGCAGGAAAAGGCAGAGCGCTCGCGCACCGGGGTCCCGGCGATATCGCGGCCGCCCGTCCAGTCAAGGGCAATCTTGAGCACCGACTCGGCCATGCCGACGAGACGGGCCCCGACGCCCAGCCGTCCGAGGCCGACGCAGTAGCCCTTGATTATCTTGGCACCCTGACCGGGCTCAGTATCAATGATATAATCCTTGGGAACCCGGACGTTATCGTAGTAGATCTCGCAGTTCTCATCCTGCCAGCAGAGGCCCATCTTCTTGTAGGGCGGGGAGAAGGACAAACCCTCGGCATCGCACGGCACGTAAACGATACCGGCTGCCTCGGCGCCCTTGGAGGGGTCGCGGGTCACGATGGTCCAGTAGCCCAGGTGACCCTTGAGATAATCGTTGACGAAGTGGTCAGCCGGACCGACGGTGCCGGGCCAGATCTTGACGCCGTTAATCACCGCTTCGTCACCCTCGACCTTCATGGTGGTGCGAATGGTGCGGAAGTCGAAGGCCGGGTCTTCAACACAGGCCCCGCCGGCCCGCTCGGTAATCGCCACGCAGGCCATCCAGGCATCATCACCCAGAATCATCGGGGCAAATTTCTGAAGGAGATCATCGCGCTTGGCAGCGACCATGAAGGAGACCGGCCAGTGGATATGCATAACCTCCATCGCCATGCCGACATCCGCCCGGCAAAGCTCCAGGTAAATCATGTTGCGGACCACCGTTGACAAGCTCATGCCACCCAGTTCCTTGGGGAAGTTGGTCTTGGTAAGTCCCATCTTGACGCATTCGGCATAGAACTTATCCCGAGTCGCCAGCCCCAGTTCCCGATCGTGAGTCCAGCCACCCTCAAAGTTGTGACGCTCCGGCATCATCTCCTTATCAACGAAACGAGCCACGTTACACGCAATCTCAATTTCTTCTTCGGTGCAGAAGCATTTAGAATACTTATACTTGGGGTCGAGTAGTTTATAGTAACCCTGGCCTAACTCCATATTAACCTCCTTAAATTATTAGTTTTACCGTTCACATGGAGTAGCTACGCATGCTTTATGGATTACAAATCTAACATAAATGGATTAGTAATGCGGATATAAAAATACTACCACAATTAGCTATATCTGACAACACCGCTCAACAAACGTTCGTTAGGCAAAGACCCGAACGGAGGAAGAAAAGGAAGGACAGTTAAGCGCGCAGGGTAGCCCCGAATTCATGCGACAAGCGGCCCAGCAGCTTGCGCTGCATTCGGTCGACTTCCTTGTCGGTCAGGGTATGGTCCGGGGACTGGAAGAGGATGCGGTAAGCCAGTGACTTTTTGCCCGGTGGCACCTGCTTACCGGAATAGACGTCGAACAGGGTAACCCGGGTTACCAGGGGGGTTTTGACAATGATACGGTATATCGCGTCGTGGGTGACCTCGGCATCGACTACCAGCGCCACATCACGCGCCACCGCCGGGAACCGTGACATTGGCTGGAAGCTCGCCCGCCCGCCGGTATGAGGCAAGACGGCATCGAGGTCTATCATGAAGAGGCATACCGTATCCGGTATCTCAAAGGCTTCCCCTACCCTCGGGTGCAGTTCGCCCAGCATACCTACCACACACCCGCTAATAATTATGTCAAATTGACGTTCCGGGCGGAGGGTGGGGTCCTGCCCTACCCGATACTCGGCGGTAACGCCCAGCTGCTGCATTAAGGCTTCCACCAAGCCCTTGACATCATAGAAATCGAAACTGCCGACCTCGCCGTGCCACGTTTTTTCCTGGCGCAGGCCACTCATCACCCCAGCCACTATCTCCGGCTCCTCCGGCAGATCTTCCCTCCCCCCGTCGCGATAGACTCGCCCCAGCTCGAAGAGACGGATACCACCATCCTCATGCTTGCGGTTGGCTGCCAGGGTCGTCAACAGGCTGCCCCAGAGATTGGGGCGGAGATACTCGTGCTCGGCACTCATCGGGTTGGCCAGGCGAATCGGGATGGGGTCAGTGTACTCCGCACGCAGCAGGTCATCATAATTACTGAGTCCGGTATCAGGATTGACGGTGCGGGGAGAGAGAGGATATAAATTCGGACGCAGCTTGAGCATCATCTCGGCGCTTACCAGCGAGTAGCTGACCGTCTCGGCGAAACCGAAGCCGATCAGGCTGTTACGCAGATTACGCTTGAGGCGAAACATCCCATCCGGCATCTCCCCGGTCAGTGACTCCCGGAGCAGGGTGGTCGGGATTTCATCATAGCCGATAATCCGCGCCACCTCCTCGACAAGGTCAACCTCAAGGTTGATATCGCTCCGCCAGTACGGCGGCACCGCCCGGATTTTATCATCACCGGCACACTGGCAGTCAAAGCCCAGGGACTCCAGGGTACTCACCGCCTGCTCACGGCTGATGTCGCTGCCCAGTAGCCGGTTCAGGTAGCTCACGGAGAGCTTAATCGGCGACGGCGCCAACCGGCCGGGGTAACAATCGATGATGCCCCGTGCCACCCGACCACCACCCAGCTCGGCGATGAGACGGGTCGCCCGCCGCAACGCAATGACCGCCAGCTCCGGCCGAATGCCGCGCTCGAAGCGGGTACGGGCCTCGCTGGAGAGTTTCAGAACGCCGCCGGTATGATGGATGCTGGCCGGGTTGAAATTGGCCGCTTCCAGCAATACCTGAGCAGTGTTTTCAGAAACCTCGCTGTTGGCGCCCCCCATGACCCCAGCCACCGCCACCGCACCGGCTTCGTCGGCGATAACCAGCATCTCCGGGGTAAGCTCACGGTCGGTGCCGTCCAGTGTCGCCAGACACTCGCCCTCTCTCGCCCGGTGGACGATAATCTTACCGCCACGCACCAGTTTGTAATCGAAGGCGTGGAGGGGCTGGCCGTATTCCAGCATTACGTAGTTGGTGACATCGACCACGTTATTGATTGGGCGCATCCCGCCGCTAATCAAGCGCTGTTTGAGCCAGTCCGGCGATTCGCCGATGGTAACATCCTCAATCAGGCTGGCGGCATAGCGCGGGCAGAGGTCAGGGTCGGCAATCTCGACAGTGACCCGCCCACCAATCTCAGCACCGCTCTCCGGGTAATCAGCCGCTGGCTCGCGCACGCTGGTATCGGTGAGCGCCGCCACCTCGTGGGCAATTCCCAGCACCGAGAGGCAGTCGGGACGATTGGGGGTGAGGTCGATATCTAGAATAGTGTCGCCCAGGTAATCGGCGAGAGGCATACCGACCGGGGCCGCTTCGGGCAACACCAGAATGCCCTCGTGGTTCTCGGTCAGACCCAGCTCAAGCTCGGAGCAGACCATGCCGCAGGACTCAACGCCGCGAATCTTAGCCGGTTTGAGCACCGCCATCTCGCCGCGGTGGGCATCGAAAAGCTGTGCCCCGGCTTGAGCAAAGGCAATCTTGATACCGACGGCCACATTAGGTGCACCGCAGACCACCGTTGTCTCGTTTTCCCCCAGGTTGACGGTTACCAGACGGAGGCGGTCGGCGTTGGGGTGGGGATTAACGGCGGTTACCTCACCGACCATGACATGCTCCCAGCTTTCCCCCATCACCACGATTTCGGTAACCTCACTACCAGCCATCGTCAGCTTTCTCGCCAACTCTGTCACCGGCAGCTTGATATCGACGTAATCCTTAAGCCAGTTGAGTGAAACTTTCATTCGTGTTTCCTATTGCGTTTATGGCTTTACTTATAATATCTCGCGGTCGGAACCACTTCTACTCCCCGACCACCTTACGAAATTTACGAAAATTGTGAGAGGAAGCGCAGGTCGTTATTGTAAAAGAGACGGATGTCGTTGATGCCGTGGCGCAACATCACCAGGCGGTCAACGCCCACCCCGAAGGCGAAGCCCGTATAGCGTTCGGGATCAATGCCGCCCTGTTCCAGCACCCGGGGATGGGCCATGCCCGCCCCCAGAATCTCAATCCAGCCGGTGTTACCGCATAGACGGCAGCCGCCGCCGTCACAAGCAGCACAACTGATGGCCCCCTCCACCCCCGGCTCGACGAAGGGGAAGTAGTCGCAGCGGAAACGCATCCGGGTATTCTTACCGAAGAAGCGCCTTGCGAACTCGTAGAGGGTGCCCTTGAGATCGGCCATGGTGACATCGGTATCAACGGCGATACCGTCCACCTGATGGAACATGTGAGCGTGAGTGGCATCGGTGGCCTCGTAGCGGTAAACCCGGCCCGGCTCCACTATCCGGATGGGCGGGTCATTAACCTTGAGTGTCCGCGCCGTCACCGAGGTGGTATGGGTGCGCAGCAGCCGCCGGTTATCGCCGGCACTGTCAACCCAGGAGGTGGACATGCTGTCACGGGCAGGATGTTCCTCGGGGATGTTGAGCGCCCCGAAGTTAATCCGGTCCCACTCCACCTCCGGCCCCTCGCTAATCTGAAAGCCCAGCGAGATGAAGATGTCACAGACCTCGTAGATGGTGCGGATCAGGGGATGCCGGTGCCCCAGTGCGTAGGGGCGGCCTGGCAGGGTGGGGTCGAACTGCATCTCTCCGCTGGCCGCACCCAGGGAATCCTTCAGACGGCGCTCTCTATCCTGATAGGCCGCCTCAAGCTCGGTCTTGACGACGTTGGCCCGGGCTCCGACGAGCTTGCGCTCCTCGATGGGCAGGCCCGCCAGACCACGCAGAACGGTATTAAGCTGGCTCTTTTTACCCAGGTAGCGCACTCGCCAATCCTCAAGGCCCCTGGCATCCCCGATGGCCTCAAGCTCCTGCCGGGCGGTGGTGTATAGATTCTCAACCTCGGTCAGCATTTACCCACCTGCTTATTCCTCAGATTAAAACAAAGTGCGGTTCGTAGCCAGAACGGCACCGCACTTTACTTATCATCTTCATTATGACCAGCTAAAAAAGTCTACCCGTATCCAGTTCTTAAGCCTCGCCCTTGGCGATCGTTACCAGCTCAGCGAAGGTCTCCGGTTCACGCACGGCCATATCGGCCAGCATCTTGCGATCCACGGCCACACCAGCCTGCTTCAAGCCGTACATAAACTGCGCGTAGTTCATCCCGTGCGCCCGGCTGGCGGCGTTAATCCGTATTATCCAGAGACGCCTCATATCGCCCTTACGGTCGCGGCGATGGTCATAGGCATAGCTGAGCGAATGAAGCATCGCTTCATGGGCCCGGCGGTACAGCGAATGCCGGGTGGCCTTCTGCCCCTTGGTCAGGGCAAGCACCTTCTTGTGGCGGCGGCGGGTGGTTACCCCTGATTTAACTCGTGGCAAGATACCCCTCCTCTATCTTACACCCCGTAGGGTAAGAGTCTTTTAATCCGTTTGCAATCGACCGGGTCAACGGCAATCGTCTCATCGTAGAGACGCCGTACCCGCTGCGGTTTCTTACGGCGCAGGTGGCTTTTGCCACCCTTGGTGCGCATCACTTTACCGCTGCCGGTAATGTTAAAGCGCCGGCGTGCGCCCTTATGGGTTTTCATCTTGGGCATGCTAAGCTTCCTTCACTTCTTCTTTTGCTTTAGGTTTCGACTGCGCCAGGGGCGCCAGAATCATGATCATCCGGCGACCGTCCATCGCCGGTTGCCGTTCAATGGTAGCGCTCTCCATAACCGCTTCAGCCATCCGCTTGAGGAGCTTCAGACCGCGCTCGGCATGGACTATCTCCCGCCCCCGAAAGAGGACGGTAATTTTAACCTTGTCGCCCTCGTCAATCAGCTTCTTGGCCAGTCTTGCCTTGGCCTCGAAATCGTGGTCGTCAATCCGGGGGCGCAACCGGACCTCACGCAGCACCGGCACCCGCTGATTCTTACGCGTCTCGCGCTCTTTTTTCGCCTGCTCGTACTTGTACTTACCGTAGTCAATCAGCCGACATACCGGCGGCACCGCCGTCGGCGCTACCTCAACCAGATCCAGATTATGCTGCCGGGCTACTTCCAGCGCCCGCGGTGTCGGCATAATCCCCAGCTGCTCCCCTTTTTCCCCGACCAGCCGCACTTCGCGCGCCATAACCCTCTCATTTACGCGTAAATTCTTAACGATTGTTTTAACTTAACCCCCTGTTAGCGTTTTATCCGAACAAAAAACTATAGCATAATATCTCAGGCACAATCAAGCTCCCGGACTCAAATCCGGCACTCTTTCTATTATAGCCCGCCGGAGGCAATCCGTGAAGCCCTGCCAGGTGAGCTTAACCTGCTCCCCGCTGCGGAGGCGTACCGCCATATCGCCGCTCTCCATCTCCTTATCCCCCACCACCAGCATGCAGGGCACCTTCTCCAACTGGGCCTGGCGTATCTTGAGATTCATCCGCTCCGAGCGCGCGTCAACGGCGGCCCGGATGCCCTGCTCTCGCAGTTCGGCTTCCAGCTTGCGGGCATATTCCACATGGCGGTCAGCCACCGGGATAATCATTGCCTGCACCGGCGCTAGCCAGACCGGGAGGTTGCCGCCGTAGTGCTCCAGCAGCGAGGCCAGGAAACGCTCCATGCTGCCGAGCACGGTGCGGTGCACCATCGCCACCAGATGCTCCTTGCCATCGGCGCCAATGTAGTCAACGTCGAAGCGCTGCGCCAGGTTAAAATCGACCTGTATCGTCGGGCCCTGCCAGCCCCGCCCCAGCGCGTCCTCCACCTTAATATCGATCTTGGGCCCGTAGAAAACCCCTTCGCCGGGGTCAATCTCATAATTAATCTCCCGCCGCTTGAGCGCCCGACCCAGGATGGCGGTCGCTTCTTCCCAGGCCTCGGGCGTCCCCGCCGACTTCTCGGGACGAGTGGAGAGATAAACCTTATAGTTCTTAAAGCCGAAGCTATCCATCATGAACTGGGCCAGGTCGAGCACCGCCACCACCTCCTCCTCCAACTGGTCGAAGGCACAGAAGATATGGGCGTCGTCCTGAGTGAAGCCACGCACCCGGGCCAGGCCGAAGAGCACCCCGGAGCGCTCGTAGCGATAGACCGTGCCCAGCTCGGCGTAGCGGATGGGCAACTCCTGATAGCTGCGGAGGCGGCTCTTGTAGATGAGGATGTGCCCCGGACAGTTCATCGGTTTTATAATATAGTCCTGACCGTCGATGTCCATCGGGCTGTAGAGGTTATCACGGTAGAGCTCCCAGTGGCCACTGGTCTGCCAGAGGTCCTTCTTGGCGATGTGGGGGGTATAGACCAGCTCGTAGCCACGGCGGTAATGCTCGTCTTTCCAGAAATCCTCGATAACCCGCCGGATGACCGCCCCCTTGGGGTGCCACAGCACCAGACCGGGGCCGATGTCATCGGTGATGCTGTAGAGGTCGAGGTCACGCCCCAACTTGCGGTGGTCGCGCCGGGCGGCCTCTTCAATCTTCCAGAGGTGCTCGTCGAGTTCCTCCTGGGTGGCGAAGGCCACCCCGTAGATGCGCTGCAACATGGGCCGGGTCTCGTCACCACGCCAGTAGGCCCCGGCCACGCTGAGGAGCTTGAAGGCCTTTATCTTGCCCGTCGAGCTCACGTGGGGGCCGCGGCAGAGGTCAACGAACTTCCCCTGCTGGTAGATGCTGACCTGCTCGTCGGGCAGCTCCTCGATGAGCTCCAGCTTGTAGGGCTGGCCGGCGAAGACCCCGCAGGCCTCGTCGCGGCTGGCCATACGGTGGTCGAAGGGTAAATCAGCAGCGATTATCCGGCGCATCACTTCCTCGATAACCGGCAGGTCATAGGGGGTCAGGGAACGGGGCAGCTCGAAATCATAGTAGAAGCCATCCTTGATGGCGGGGCCAATTCCGAACCTGGCATCGGGGAATAGGGAATGCACCGCCTCGGCCATGACGTGGGCCGCCGAATGCCGGATTACCTCCAGGTCTTCATCTTCCGGCCTATTTATCTGACTGTCCTTACAGCAAGTCATCATCAAACCCTTCTGACTAAATCAAAACCTCCCACCCGGCCCCGGGGAAAGAGGTTTCATAACCGGTTCCGAGGCGGTTAACCCCAAACCGGTGTGTAATAACTAGCAATCCCAGATGATACCGTATCTCACTTATTCAACATTATAGCAACTCAGGCTAGCTATCGCAACGTACGGAAAGCCGGGCGGTACGTGATACACTGCTCAAAGTCATAACGTTTAATTATCGCCCCTACACGACTTGCAAAACCACCCTGCGAAGTTCTTACAAAATCCCTGCGAAGTCTTTACGAAAATCTTACGAAATCTCTTTACCGATATTGAAGGCTTTGGCCAGCACCGGGCCATAGTCCTGGTAAAGAGGCGGATGGTTGATGAAGATGATGGGCTTTATCTTGGTGACATCGGGCTTGCCGTTGGTGAGGCAGTCCTCGGCCACCAGGGTCTCCTCAATCCGGCCGACGAAGAGCATGTGGCTCCCCAGGTTAAGGCTGTGGACGACCCGGCACTCCAGGCTGAGGGGGCACTGGTCGATGAGGGGCGCGCCGGTGCGCTCACCGTAACTGACCTTGAAGCCGCAGCGGGCCGTCTTATCAACCCTGGCGCCGCTAGCCATGCCACAGAAGTCGGCCTCCCGCACCATATCGCGGGAAGGAATATTGACCGAGAAAGCGGCGTCATGGCTGAATCCCTTGATGGTATAGCGGCTGTGGCGGATGGCGACGGTTACCATCGGCGGCTCGCTGTCGGCGATACCGCCCCAGGCCACCGCCATGAAGTTGGGCTTGTCCCCGACATTCGCCCCGACCAGCAGGACGGGCATCGGATAGAGATAGGGTCCCGGCCCGATTGCGACCTTGCTCATTGCCTAAACACTCCTTTTGTAAACTTTATTTTAATAATTTTTCCGCGAGGACAACGGTTAAACCGGCGGCGGTATCGAAGCCCTCATAAGGCTCCTCAACCTCATCCGCCGCCTCCGGCGTTTCGAACAGCGTTGAGAGCACCCTCTCCACCCGAAAACCAGCGCCTTCGATGAGCAAGCGGACTTCGGGAAAGGTACAGAAAGTAGCCTGGCTATAGAAACGGTGCCCCTGCTGCTTCTTCTCATCGTAGAGACCGCCCAGACGGCAGTCGCGCAGCAGGAGACCCATAACCAGCTTACCCCCCGGCCGCAGCACGCGATGGGCCTCGGCAAGGGCAGGGGCCTGACCGGCGATGAAGCAGAAGCAGAAGATGAAGAAGACCGTGCCGAAGACCGCATCCCGCAGGGGCAGCGCCTCCGCCCGTCCCCGGAGCACCGGGATACCACGGTCCCGCGCCAGCTCGGCCACCCCGATCGAGGGGTCCACCCCCAGCTCAACCCCCAGTGCCCGGGCGAACCGTCCGGTGCCTACCCCCACCTCCAGCCAGGGGCGGGGCAGCCCCGGCAGTATGGTCTCTAACGCCCTGAGTTCGGTGGCGAAGACCGTCTTCCCCTCCCCATCAAACCAGTTATCGTAGTCGGCGGCGAGGTCGTCATAGAGCCAGCGCCGGGTTGCATCGGTCACCGGTTACACCTCCGCAAGATTTCTCACCCTTCGAATTCTACCAGTTAATAACACCCCTGTAAAAACAAATCAGGCACGGATAAGTCCGTGCCTGTTATATTCTGTAACATCCTATGCCCGGAGAAGCCACTAGCGCGACTGCTATTTTTTCATATTCTCGTTAATCTGGAGCATCTCCCAAAGCAACCCGCAGTCTAGCTTCCGGGCAGTGATTTGTCAACGGCCTCACCCATATTGATGACAAAGGCATCTTCCGGCAGCACGGATTAAGTACGTATAGGTCAAGTAACCTATACTATAGTATCCATACCTCATAACTATCGGGCGATTGACTTTTATTCCCAATCGGCTAAACTGAATGTTAGGAAAGGGTAATCAACATGGGCAAGAACGGGGCCAACGACCCGCATGATAATATCGTGAAGCTAGGCCAGTGGGAGTTCCACACTGTGCATGAGGGCTTGGACAAGGACCAGGTCGCCACGCTGCTGGAGGAGCTTACCCGAGAGCGCGACCAGCTCATCGAGCGCACCGAACACATGAACTCCCTGACCCGCCTCGCCGAGAAAACGGTTACCGAGGCCGACAAACTGGCGGAGCAGACCCTTAATGAAGCTATCGCCCAATCGCAGCAGGAAGCCGATCGGATCATTGGAACGGCCCGGGACGAGGCCCAGCAACAGCGCGACGAAATCAAGCAACTCCAGACCGACTTCAACAACTCGGTGCGAAATCTCCTTAGCCAGCTGCTTACCGGGCTGGACGGGTTTAGCCAGCAGGTAAAGGACCTGGCCACCGAGATAGAAAAGAAACTGCCGGAGGCGAGCGCTGACGAAACACCCACTGAGCCACAGACCGAAACTGAGGCACCAGCCAGCGACGAGGCCGCCGAGACACCGCCCGCGGAGAGCCCCGCCGAAGATGACGGGCTGCTCTACGAATTACAGATCTTGCCCCCACTGGACGTGATGAAGATAATGGATGTCGTCACCTACCTGGACAACATGCCCGAGGTGAAGAACACCGAGCTTATCCCGAACACGGAACGGCCGTCAATCATGGTTGAGCTTAACGAAAAGCTGCAACTGGCCGAGATGCTCAAGACCCTGCCCGAGCTGAACAGCGTGGAAGACAGCGGCGACGAGCTCAGCGAGGACAACCGTCGGGTAATCCGGATCGGCCTGGCCGAGACCCCGGTCCCCCAGGAAACCACCTAACCAGCCTAACCAAATCCTCACCGGGCGGCTTGACAACCATCCCCCCAAGAGCCTACCATCTTTGTAAAGACTCCGCAGGTTTTCGTAAATTTTCGTAAAGATTCCGTCGCAAACTACGCTTGCGAATTCTTAAAAAAGCGTGCGAAGTCATTACGAAAAAACGGGGTACTTACGAAGGATGAAGATTATTGTTACCGGCTCGCTGGCCTACGACCGCATCATGGACTTTCCCGGCAAGTTTGCCGACCATATCCTACCCGAAAAGATACACGTGCTGAATGTTTCTTTTCACGTTAACAACTTGCTGGAGAAGCTCGGCGGGACGGCCGGTAACATCGCCTACGCCCTGCGCCTGCTGGGAGAGGCGCCGGTCATCGTCGCCGCCATCGGCCATGACTACCACCGCTACTTCGAGTGGCTGGATAAGAACAGTATCCCCTATGACAACATCATGATTATCGAGGACGAACTGACCGCCGGAGCCTATATCACCACCGACCAGAGCGATAACCAGATTACCGGGTTCCACCCCGGTGCCATGAAGCACCCCACCAGCTACGACCTCGACCGTCTCGACCCGCAGGACAGCCTGCTTATCGTCTCCGCGGGCAACCTGGAGGACATGCGGCGCTACTCGCTCGACTGTCGGGCAAAGGGTATCGGCTATATTTTCGACCCGGGGCAGTCCTTACCCATGTGGCAGGGCGAAGACCTCATTGAATGCATCGACGGGGCCCGAATCCTAATCAGCAACGACTACGAGCTCGACCTGATTATGAGCAGCACCGGCACCAGCCGTAAAGAACTGCTGGAGAAAACCGAGGTCATCATCACCACCCTGGGAGAGAACGGCTCGCGGATAGTAACCGCCGCCGTGGAAATCAATATCCCCCCCGCCATGCCGAAAACCGTCAAAGACCCCACCGGCGCCGGTGATGCCTACCGGGCCGGCCTGATTAAAGGCATGGTTGAAGGCAAGGAATGGAAACAGTGCGGGCTGCTGGGCAGTGTCTGCGCCTCCTTCGCCGTCGAGTGCTACGGAACGCAGGACTACCGCTTCAGCCCCGATGAATTCGCGGCGCGCCTCGCCGCGACGCGCCGGACCGGCTGAATCTAGCTGAACATCGGGATGTTGACGGCGGTGCAGGTATTAAACAGGTAGATAGCACCGATGATAATCAGGTAGATAGCGATGAGATAGGCCAGCACCGCAGGCTTAGCCAGGATGATAATACCGAATACGATCGCGAGGATAGCCGGAATAAGTCCCATAGCCATTGTAAGCTCTCCTTCTCAATTTGATGTTTCCTTTATATTACGACCAGCCTCACTTTGTCAATGGGCAAAACGACTACTCACGCCGCTGGCTGGAGAATAGACACTCTAAACGGCAATATGATAATCTGTTTTCGAGATGCATAATAAAGAAGCGAGTGACTGGCGGGTAACCGTGACCACCATCTACTGCACGGCGGTAGCTGACGAGGTAACAATAATGGTGTACCGTGATTTCACGACGCGGTGCACCGGATTTACGAAATACAGCCAGTCCGGCTGTCGCGGCGGCGACTGCCCCAGCCTAACGGAGTACCGGGACAAACTCGCCCGGGAGGCTGCAGAAACCATTCCCGCCAGTGACCGCAGCGGTGACTGCCCAGGAGGATAACGCTTGTCCCACAGTCCGGTAAAACCGGAAGTCAAGATAAGAATCGACAACATCTCACTGAGCTTCGGCGGGGTGACCGCACTCAGTGATGTCAGCCTTGACATTAACGACGGCGAGATACTGGCGATTATCGGTCCTAACGGCGCCGGTAAGACCTGCATTATTAACTGCCTCAGCGGCTTCTATAAACCGCAGCGGGGCGAGATATACTACGGTGAGAAGCGGATAACTCGCATCCGCCCCGACCGGACGACGGGCCTGGGAATCGCCCGCACCTTTCAGAACATCGAGCTTTTTACCGGCCTGAGCACGCTGGATAACATCATGGCGGCGCGCCACGCCCTGATGAAGCAGAATTTTGTTAGCGGCGCCTTTTACCTCGGCCGCGCCCGCAATGAAGAAATCAAGCACCGCCAGACCGTCGAGGACATCATCGACTTCCTGGAAATCGCCTCCATCCGCAACCAGACGGTCGGCACCCTGCCCTACGGAATGCGTAAGCGGGTGGAACTGGGCCGCGCCTTGGCCCTGGAGCCGAAGGTACTGCTGCTGGATGAGCCGATGGCGGGGATGAACCTGGAGGAGAAAGAGGATATCGCCCGCTTCATTATCGATATCTTTGAGGGACAGGGGGATACCTACCCCAACACCCCGATACTACGCGACGGCGTGCGCAGTATCGTGCTCGTGGAGCATGACATGGGGGTGGTCATGGACCTCGCCGATCGGATTGCGGTACTCGATTTCGGGCGGAAAATCGCCGAGGGCACGCCGGAAGAAATCAAGCAGAACCCGCACGTCATCGCCGCCTATTTGGGGCAGCAGGACTAGCCCCGGCTAGAGCCAGCGCTTGCGCCGCTTATAGTGCTTGACCTCACGGTAGCTCTTGCGGGCACCGGTGGTCGAGAGACCCAGGTAGAATTCGCGGACATCCTCGTTATGACGCAGGAACTCGGCGCTGCCGTCGAGGACGATGCGCCCGTTCTCCATTACGTAGCCGTAGTCGGCGATACCGAGCGCCACTCTGACGTTCTGCTCCACCAGCAGCACCGACGTCTGGTGTTCGCTGGTAAAGCGCCGGATGATATCGTAGATTTCCTCCACCAGGAGCGGCGCCAGACCCAGTGAAGGCTCATCGAGCAGCATCAACCGTGGGGCGGCCATGATGGCCCGCCCGATGACCAGCATCTGCTGCTCGCCGCCGGAGAGATAACCGGCGGTGTTCCGCCGCAGATGCTTGAGGCGCGGGAAATAGCTATAGACCAGCTCCAGGGCTTCGCGGACGGCCTGCCTATCGGAGCGCTGGTAAGCCCCCACCAGCAGATTTTCCTCAGCGGTGAGATGCTCGAATACCCGGCGGCCTTCCAGCGCCTGGATGATACCCCGCCGCCCGATTTCCTCGGCGCTGCGGTGGTCAATCCGCACCCCATCCCACTCAATGCTGCCGTCCAGCACCTCGCCTTCCTCGGCCCGGAGCAGCCCGGATATCGCCTTCAGGGTGGTGCTCTTACCGGCCCCGTTGGCCCCGAGCAGGGCAACGACCTGACCGTCGGGCACGGTCAGGGAAACACCGTGCAGCACCCGGATAACCCCGATATAAGCGACCTCAATGTTATTCAGCTTCAGCATCGCCGCTTTCCTCAGGCCAGAGCCCCCGCCCGTAGGCGGGGGCCGCCGACACCGTGGTTACTGACTGAACCACTCATAGTCTTCGTATTTGATCAACGGGGCTTCCACCCAGTCGCTGACCGGAACCAAATCGCCTTCCTGAACCTGGAAGACACGCACCGACTTGGAGAGCCGGTTGTCGCCAGGGGTATAGCTAACCGGGCCGTGAAGTCCGCCGACACTGAAGTTATCCAGCATCTTGAAGCCGTACTCTTCGACCAGCTGCGGGGTCAGATCGGCGACAGCAACATTCTCCGTGGCCAGCCGTAGAATCTCAGCCACGATGAGGCCCTCTGCCCAGGAGGTGATGTAGTCCATGTTGCCGTAGTCCTCAGGATGAAGCATCTGGCAGTACTCGGTCATCTTGGCCATCGCCGGAACGTCATCGCCCCAGTTGACGGTAGGATAGACGCCGTAGACGCCCTCGGCATCGCTGCCGGCCAGCTCAACGAGGACACTGGTGAAGCTGGCATGGCCACAACCGATAGTAACGCCGGGGTACATTTCCAGCTGTACCGCATTCTGGACGATAATCGAAGTCGGCTGCGGGGTGCTGGAGATGTAGATGACATCAGGGTCAAGGGCCTTGATGCGGGTCAGGCTTTCCATCTCGGAGATGGTGGTCGCGGTGTGCTCCTCGACGGCCACGATATCAATGCCCATCTCATCGGCCTTCGCCGTGGCGGCGTCGCTGGCCCCGGAGCCAGTGGGGTTGTTCAGCAGGTGCAGTGCCATCTTGGGCATGCCCTCACCATCCCAGATGTTCTCCAGGTAGTAGGTGGCAAAGGCTGCCCAGTCGTCGCCGTAGTCCGGCATCTGACCGTAGATGTGCTGCGGCGGGTGGGTACAGACCGGGGAGCTGAAGACGGTAAAACCGGGGAACTCTGCCCGGTTAGCGGCGCTCATCGAGGCCGCCATCATCTTGGAGGCGTTGGTGGTGAACATAAGACAGCCATTATCCATCAACTCGTTGACGATGTTGACCGCCTTGGAGGCATCGTACTCGTTATCGCGCCAGATAACCTCGATGGGATGCCCGTTGACACCGCCCAGCTCTTCATTGATGTACTTTATGCAGTCGAGCTTGGCATCCCCCATCGGGCGGCCCTTTTCCGCCGCGGGGCCGGTGTAGCAAATGCTGAAGCCGACCTTAATGGGGGTGGTATCCGGCGTCTCCGGGGTCTCAGGAGTGCTGGGGGTTGTCGGGGTGGCGGGAGTGGTGGGCTCAGTAGGTGGGAAGGATTCCGGTGGGCTTTCCTCACCAGTACAGCCACCCAGGAAAGGAAGTATCGCGGTCGCCAGTATCAGCGATACCGCTAAAGCCATCTTAAGCGGTTTCTTCAATCTCATTTAGCTTTCCTCCTTGAATACTCAGTTATTTAAACTGATAATACAATTAGATTCCGTTAACATAATTTTACGCGATACGACATCACCTCCCCGATTCAAATCACTTCTAGAATGGCCAAAGTTTATACGAAGCCCGGAACAGCGCCCAGCGATGGGCCAGCCCCCGGGGCTCGAGTACCAGAAACAGAATTATTATCAGCCCGAAGAGCATTGGGCCGAGGCCGGTGGTAAAACCGGCCGGCAGATTGGGCATGGTGCTCTCCATAATCGGTGAAACCAGGGTAATCAGCTTCTGGAGGATACGAATAAAGAGTACGCCGAAGATGGGCCCGATGGTAGTCCCCAGACCACCGATAATGACAATCCCGACGTAGAGTATCGAGTCCGTCATGGTAAAGTTCTCGGCGTTCAGGTAACCAATCCAGTGACCGTACAGCGAACCGGCAATCCCGGCCAGAAAACAACCGATGAAGAATGCAATCAGCTTGTAGCGGAAGAGGTTAATCCCCATCGCCTGGGCGGCGATGTCGTTATCCCGAATCGCCACGAAGGCCCGTCCCGTTCGGGTACGGGTCAGATTCATGGTCAGCAGCACCGTAATCACGGCAACCACCAGAATTAGATAGAACTGGCTGCCCTGGGAGAGGAAGGTCAGATTACCGATAGTGGCCGGCGGCAGGCTGATGCCGTTAAAACCACCGGTAACGCTCGTCCAGTGATTGATGACCCAGATGATGATGAACTGGGCGGCGATGGTGCTGATGGCCAGGTAGAAGCCCCGGACGCGGAGAGAAGGGATACCGAAAATCATGCCCACCAGCCCGGCGACACCCCCGGCGGCGAGCAGCCCGACGATAAAGGGCGCATCGAAGCGGGTCGTCAGTATCGCCGAGGTGTAGCCGCCGACGGCGATAAACCCGGCGTGACCGATGGAGAGCTGGCCGCAGTAGCCGGTCAGGATATTGAGGCCCATGGCAGCGATAATGCTGATCCCAATCAGGTTGGCGACGCTGAGCCACTCGTTACCCCAGTAAAGCGGGCCGGTACACAGGAAGACGAGCAGCACCACCAGCCAGACCCGACTGGAACGGGTGCGAAAGATGCCCATATCCTGGGCGTAGGTATAGCTGCGAATCCCCGTCGGCAGCGTCAAGATTGCGTCCTTTCGCTGGTCTTCAGCAGCATGATTGTCTCCGGATGACCCGGAATTTTCATGCCCATTCTCAGCCCTAAGTATTTATCATCGGCCATTTCCAGATTCCACCCTAAGATTTATAACCTCAAACCATCTTCTAAATTCGTTGGATGTGACGCTCACCGAAGAGGCCGTGGGGTTTAATGAACATCACGATAATAATGATGATGAACGGGATAACCTCACGGACGCCGGGCCAGGTCAGCGGCGTCAGGTAGCCGCCGCCCAGGCTCTCGGCGAGGCCGATAATCGGCCCGGCGACAATCGCCCCCAGGAAGGAGTCGAGGCCGCCGAGGATAACCACTGAGAAGGCCTTGAGCCCGGTCTCCACCAGCCCGAAGGTAATACCGCCGATGCTGGACATCAGGATACCCCCTACCGCCGCCAGCACACAGGCGAACATCCAGGAACTCGAGAACACCCGGGCCACCGGAATCCCGCAGGCCGCCACCGCCATCTGATCGTCGGCCACCGCCCGCATCACGATACCCATCCGGTGCCGCCGGAAGAAAAGGGTCAGCAGCACGAAGAAGATAACCGAGATTAAAGCCGCCCAGAGATACTCCTGAGAGACAACAGCAGTGCCGACATGCACCGTGGCTTCGGGGAAGAGCCGCGGCAGCGCCGCTACACTCTTGGGCCAGATAAAACTGACCGCGCCTTCGATGAAGAAGGCGACCCCCAGCGTTACCGTAATCAGCGACAGTATCGGCTGCCCGATGAGTGGCCGCAACACCGCCCGCTCCACCAGCCAGCCCAGCCCGAGGGCGAAGAGGACAACCAGCGGCAGGCTCAACCAAACGGGTAAGTTAAACTCGACCAGCATCCCGTAGCTGAACCAGGAGAAAAGCAGCACCAGTTGGCCCAATGCCAGGTTGGCCACCCCACTCGACTTCCAGATGAGGACAAACCCGAGGGCAATCAGGGAGTAGACCATGCCCACGGTAAGACCGGTAATCACAAACTGGCTAAGTTCCGTCACCTGCTAGCTATCCCCCATTCCTACTCTCGTTTTACTAGGCAACCGCAGCGGCGGCCGGGGCGACATCCCGTATCCGAATAGCCGTCGCCAGTACCCCCGACCGCCCGTCCCGGTAAGTTACCGGCACCTCGACGTTAATCTCGTCACCACCCTGATAGATGGTCTTAATCAACTCCCGATAGCGCTCCTCGATGAAGGCCCGGCGCAGCTTCCGGGTGCGGGTCAACTCCGCCTCATCGGGGTCGAATTCTTTATGTAAAATAACGAACCGCCGTACTCGAGCCGGTTCCGGCAGATAGCCGTTAACCCGCACGAGGTCTGCCCGCACCAATTCGGCCACTTCGTCGCGCTGCGAAAGCTCGGCGAAGGTGGTGTAGGCCACCCGGTGGTGCTCCGCCCAGCGCATGATCATCGCCGGGTCAACATTCAGGATCGCGGCCACAAAACCCCGCTCCTTACCCCCGACAGCCAGGGCGTTTTTAATGTAGGTACCGAAGCGGAGTTGGCTCTCGATGTACTGCGGGGCATAGGGCTCGCCCGAACTCAGGATGCCCATGTGGTCCAGCCGGTCGAGGTAGACCAGCTGCCCATCCTCGTCGATGTTGACGGCATCGCCGGTATGGTACCAGCCGTGGGCAAAAGCCTTGTTCGTCTGTTCCGGGTCATTATGGTAGCCACGGAACAGGGCATCGCTCCTTACCAGTAGCTCGCCGCGGCCGCTAATACGCACCTCGACGCCGCGAGCGGGCCGCCCGATGCTCTCCAGCTTGACCTCACCGTGACGGTGAGCGGAGATAAAACCGGCCTCGGTGCTGACGTAATTCTGGCGGAGCTCGATGCCGATGGCATGAATCAGCTTCATGGCATCCGGATTGAGCACCGCACCGCCGGTCACCGCGTGACGCACCCGGCTCAGGCCCAGGCGGTCTTTAAGCGGCCGGAAGAGCACGGCATAACCGGCCCGGTGCGCCAGCTTGGAACCCAGGCTCAGGCTCTTCCCCTGAAGGTCGGCATCTGTAATCTTATGGCCGACGGGCATGAAGTGGTCGTAGACCCGCCTCCGGAAAGAAGACGCGTAGATCATCTTCGACTGGATACTGCTTACCAGGCTCTCCCACTGCCGCGGCCCATAGGTCACCAAGCTCGGACCCGCCTCCCGGGTATCCTCGAAGGCCGTCTCCGGCTTCTCCGGGAAGTTAAGCCGGGCGCCGCTGAGGAGATGGGGCAGGGTCGCCAGCAGGCTGTCGCCGACCCAGGCCGCCGGGAAGTTGGACATCAGGTCGTCATCCTCCCCCAGTGGGTAGCAGAGCAGGAAGCGGGCCGCCGAGTTAATCAGGGCGTGGTGGGTCAGCACCACGCCCTTGGGCAGGCCCACCGTCCCCGCGGTATAGTAAATAAAAGCGGCATCCTCACCGGTCTGCCGCGCTACGTTCTCCTCGAAGGCTTGGGGATGGGCCGCCTCGTATTCACGGCTCCGCCGGAGAAGCTCGTTAAAACTGACGAGGCGCGGGTCATTATAGTTCTTGAGCCCCTTGGGGTTCCAGTAGATTATCCGCGCCAGCTCCGGCAACTCGCTGGTGATTTCGAGAAACTTATCGGTCTGCTCTTGGTCGTTAACGATGGCGAAACGGGCCTCGGTATCGGCGGCGATGTATTTCACCTCGGAGGGGGCGGAATCAACGAAGATGCCACTGGGCACCCCACCCGCCGCCTGTACAGCGAACTCCCCCCAGAACCACTCCGGCTCGTTGTCCCCGATGAGACAGGCCTTATCGCCGGGCCGGAAACCGAGGCTGATGAGACCCAGTGACAGGTGCTTGACCCATTCGTAGTATTCCCGCCAGCTGTACCGTTGCCAGATGCCGTACTTCTTGAGGCAGACGGCGGTCCGGCTACCCCAATTCCGGTAGTTACGTACGATCAGCTTGGGAATGGTATCGCAGTCGAGTCCTGGCTCCATCATAATTTACCGACGCTATCGCGAAAGACCTCTCCTAACTGAAATACCTCCCGCTTGGGGAGGTATTCATCATGCCCGATAGGCTCTCTAATCCAGTTCTGCTACATATACCGGTCTTAATTCACACCATAATCCCCCAAGCGCACCGTCATGCGCCCGGTAAAGACGAATTTGCGGACTTCCCTCCGGTGAAAAAGACCACCGTTCATGTCACTACCCCGGATTAGAAAAGATGTTATGACCTTACCATAACGCCAAAGAATATGTCAATAGGATGACACTCGCACCAGGCGTCTCAGCCGGTCGGGGGAGGCACCGGGATGGTGGTCCCGGTGGCGCGGGCAATCAGCTTGCCCTCCTGATTGGTCACCGTCATCTCGGAGATACCCACCCGGCGCCCGCTGCGGATGACCCGGCACTCGCCGGTAAGCTCATCGCCCGGCTGGGCCCCGGCGGTAAAGTGGATGTTGAACTGGGAGGCCAGGCTGGGGCAAACCAGCGAGTTAGAGGCATAGCCAAAGGCAAAGTCGGCCAGCGACATAATGATACCGCCGAACACCTTACCGTTAAAGTTGAGATACTCCGGGCGGAGCTTTATCCGCACCCGAGCATACCCTGGGGTAAGCTCGACAAGCTCCATCCCCAGCAGGGCTGCCACCGGCTCGCGGGTGGCACCCGATTTAAGCTCGGTAATATTACGCTGTACCTGGGCTTCCCGTTCAGCCTTATCCGTCACTGCTCACCCCTTATCTTTTATCCGTCGTTCCAGGACTGAGATTATATTTCAAGGCCGCTTTCTTAAAACCGGCCCCCGCCCCCTCCAGTGTCCGTTCATCGACGCAGTAGGCAATCCGGAAGTACCCGGGGGTCCCGAAACCGCGGCCGGGCACCACCAGCACCCGGTACTGCTGAAGTTCACGGACAAAGGCAACGTCATCCTCAACCGGGCTGCGGGGAAAAAGGTAGAAAGCCCCCGCCGGCCGGGTAACTGAGTAACCGGCTTCGGTCAGAGTCCGGTAGAGGAAGTCCCGTTTGCGCTGATAGTCGACCACGGAGACGGTAACCGATTGCAGGGCGGCGACCGCCCGCTGCATCAGGGCTGGGGCGTTGACGTAGCCCAGCACCCGATTGCAGTAGATCAGGCCCGCCAGCAGCTCGTCATGGTCGGGGCATTCGGGGTGCACCGCCAGGTAGCCGATACGCTCCCCCGGCAGCGCCAGGTCCTTGGAGTGCGAGGCAATGGCCATGGCCTGCCGAGTATGCGACCAGATGGCCGGGTAGATACCTTCGTCATAGACGAGATGGCGGTAAGGCTCATCGCTAATCAGGAAAATCGGCCCTCCGTTTGCCTCGGCCTCCCGGTCGAGGAGGGCCCCCAGTTCCTGGAGAAACTCCTCCGGGTAGATAACCCCGGTGGGGTTGTTGGGCGAGTTAATAATCACGGCGCGGGTACGCTCGCCGATAGCTTCTTCCAGCGCCGCGATGCGGGGGATAAAATCGTCCCCGGTAGCCACGATACTGACCGCCCCGCCGTGGTTTTCGATATAGCACAGGTACTCCGGGAAGTAGGGCGCCAGGACAATAACCTCATCACCGGGATTAAGAATCGCCTTGAGGGCCACGTTGAGCCCCCCGGCAGCCCCGCAGGTCATGATAACATCATTCAGGGTAAATGGTACCCCTGTCTCTCGCACCAGTTGCTCGGCCACCGCCGCCCGGGTCTCGGGGTAACCGGCATTCGGCATGTAGCGGTGCATCCCCGGCGCCGGGTTGGACACCAGCCGCCACAGCTCATCACGAAACTGGGCTGGTGGCTCGACCAGCGGATTACCCAGTGAAAGGTCGAAGACCTCGTCGGCGCCGTAGCGGGCCTTGAGCTCAGCTCCTTCCTCGAACATCCGTCGTATCCAAGAACCGGCCTCCATGCCTTCGCGGACTACCCTAGAGACTGACACGCCGCATCTCCTTCCGGCCCCGGCTGAAGGCGGTGGCGTTAATCTGCTGCGCCCCCGGCGGCACGTGCCGGGCGATAACGTCCTGCCAGACCCGAATCTTGAGCGGCAGGAACAGGGAAACACAACCCATCAGAAACGAATTCAGAGTGCGCACGTTGCCCAACTCCTCGACCCGGGCCGTTCCATCGACAAAATAGGCCCGCTCGGTACGCTGTTTCAGGTTCTCCATAATCGCCGCATCCGCGGGGTAAACCCCACCCCCCAGGCTGACCGAGAACGGCGGCAGGGCATAGTTATTGATGACGGCCACCTTTCCCGGCTTGAGGTAGTGGCTCCAGCGCGCCGCCTCCAGCTTCTCGAAGGCGACCAGGATATCGACGTCACCCATCCGAATCAGCGGCGAGTGCACCTCGCTCCCCAGACGGACGTGACTGACGACGCTGCCGCCGCGCTGCGCCATACCCAGGGTATCGGTCTTCTTGACGTCGTAGCCCGCGGCGAGAGCGACCTCACTGACAATGTTACTCGCCAGGATAACTCCCTGCCCCCCGACGCCACTGATAAGCAAATCGAATTTTTCCACTTCCGGCTGGAGACTCCGTTTCTGTATAGTAGGTTTGAGTTAGTGAATCGCCCCGCGGGGGCAAACCTGCTCGCAAATGCCGCAACTTTCACCGACGCAGAGCAGCGGTTCGATGTAGAGGCGGCCGGCCTCGCTACGTATCGCGGGGCAGCCGAGGAGACGGCAGGTGCCGCAGTTATTACACTTTTCGGGGTCGATGACCCGCGGCGTAGTGCGCTTGATGCGCACCGCACATGGCCCGCGCACGATGACCACCGATAGCTCATCGGCAGCCAGGGCACTCTTGAGCGCCGTCCTGATGCCCTTGATATCGAAGGCACTGACCACAGTAACGTCATTAATCCCCAGTCCCCGGACGGTGCCTTCCAGGCTGACGGCATTGGTATCCCGGCCCTGCGCCGAAACCCCGGTCCCCGGGTGATGCTGGTGGCCGGTCATCGCCGTGGTGCCGTTATCCAGGATGACCACCGTCAGCCGCCCGTCGTTATAGACGGCATCAACCAGCGAGGTTATCCCGGAGTGCAGGAAGGTCGAATCGCCGATAACGGCCACTACCTTACGCCCGAGACCCGCCTTCTCCATCCCCAGGGCCTTACCGATGCTGGCCCCCATGCAGGCACAGGTATCCATTGCGCTCAGCGGAGGGTAGGCCCCCAGCGTGTAGCAGCCGATATCGCCGGTGATAACCAGCTTCGACTTGGCGGGCGGTTTTTCCTTGGCCCCCGGCAACCGGGAGCGCTGCCCCAGCGAGCTGAGGATGTAAAATACGCCGGTATGGGGACAGCCGGGGCACAACAGGGGCGCCCGCGGCGGCAGATTAGGCATCGGCTCGGGTGGCAGGGGAGTGGTCTCGTCATTATGGTTATTATCAAACAGACCGCTGCCACGACCGGCGCGGGCGACGATATCCGGGTTCAGCTCACCGACGCGCGGGATGAAATCCTTACCCTCGACCCGGATGCCCAGCGACCGGATGAGGTCTTCAAGGAACGGGTCAAGCTCTTCAATAACGACCAAGCGGTCAACCTGGGCCGCAAAGCTGCGAATCAGGTTAGCCGGCAGCGGGTAGCTCATCCCCAGCTTGAGGACCGAGGCCTTGGGGAAAACCTCACGGGCATAATGATAGGCCACCCCACCAGTAACTATCCCCAGGCGGCTCTCGCCCGCGAATACCTGATTAAGGTAGAAGGTCTCGGCATAATCAGCGAGTTTTACGAGTCTTTCTTCCATCGCCGGATGGCGCTGGCGGGCAAAGACCGGCATCATGACGTACTTGGCAATACAGTTCTGAAAGTGGGCCGGCATGTCCGCCGCCAGCCGGTCACGGTTGGGCCGGACCACCGACTTGGAATGCGAGATGCGGGTGGTGGAGCGCACCATGACCGGGGTATCGAACTCCTCACTGAGGGTAAAGGCGTGGGCCATGAAATCGTAGGCCTCCTGGCTGTCGGCCGGCTCGAGGACGGGAATCTTGGCCAGCCGGGCATAGTGGCGGCTGTCCTGCTCGTTCTGTGAGCTGTGCATCCCAGGGTCATCAGCAACAACGACCACCAGGCCGGTGCTGACGCCAGTGGTCGAGGCCGCCATGAAGGGGTCGCTGGCCACGTTCAGGCCAACGTGCTTCATGGATACCATCGCCCGTACCCCGGCGTAGGCCGCCCCCAGCGCCACCTCCATCGCCACCTTCTCGTTGGTGGACCACTCGGCATAGATATCGCTGAAGGTCGCTACTGACTCCAGGATTTCGGTGCTCGGCGTCCCCGGATAGGCGGTAGCCACCCGGACGCCGGAATGATACGCCCCGAGAGCAATGGCCTCGTTACCCGACAGTAACTGCATCATTGACGCCTATTATATCACAGCCCGCCGCCAAACGAACATCGCCCGTGGCGGAAAAAGCACATATTGACAAAATGGTGGTTATCCCCCGCATAATATAAGCCAGAGAAGTCAATGAGGAGGTCGCCATGTCAGTTTATGTTATGCTCACCAGTCTCACCGACGAAGGCCGCAAGAACACCGACGAAGACCCCGACACTCTCAACGAAATCAACCGGGAGGTCGAGTACCTGGGGGTGAAAATCCTGGCCCAGTATGCCCTGCTGGGGCAGTACGACTTTATCAGCATCCTCGAAGCCTCCAGCAACGAGGCGGTCGCCCGGCTGGCCACCCGCCTCAGCGGTAAGGGCACCATGCAGACCCTGACCATGGCTGCGATGAAGGTCGAAGACCTCATCAGCGCCCTGAAGAAGAAGGATACCCCCTGGTAAAGACCGAGGTAATTGCTAACGAGAGGAGTCCATCACGCTGCCATGTGGGAGCCACAATACGAGACGATGACCCGCGACGCCCTGGCCGGGTTGCAACTCACCCGGCTCAAGGATACCATCCAGCGGGCCTACGAAAACGTTCCCCTTTACCGGAACCGCTTCCGGGAAGCGGGCATCACCCCCGATGACATCCGGTCGCTTGCCGACGTCGCCAAACTGCCGTTTACGGTGAAGACCGACTTTCGGGACAACTACCCCTACGGCCTGCTGGCGACCCCGCTCGATGAGGTCGTCCGGCTGCATGCTTCATCCGGCACCACCGGCAAGCCGATAATCGCCCCCTATACGGCGGGTGACGTTGCCATCTTCGCCGACCTGATGGCGCGCAGCCTGCATTCCGCCGGGGTGCGCCGCGGCGACGTCATGCAGAACGCCTACGGCTACGGCCTCTTCACCGGTGGCCTGGGCTTCCACTACGGCGGTGAGCGGCTGGGGGCCACCGTGGTGCCCGTCTCCTCGGGCAACACCAAGCGCCAGATTATGCTCATCCAGGACCTGGGCACCACCGTGATTACCTGCACCCCCTCCTACGCCCTGGTGCTGGGCGAGACAGCGCGGGAGCTGGGGGTCGATTTGAGGGAGACCAAACTGCGTCTCGCCGTCTGCGGCGCCGAACCCTGGACGGAGGCGATGCGGACCGAAATCGAGGCCAAGACCGGCACCAGCGCCATCGACACCTATGGCCTGACCGAAATCATGGGCCCCGGCGTCGGCATCGAGTGCGAGGAGAAGGCCGGGATGCACCTCTGGGAAGACCACTTCCTGGTCGAGATTATCGATCCGGTGACCAACCAGCCACTACCCTACGGCGAGCAGGGTGAGCTGATAATAACCACCCTCACGAAAGAAGCCTTGCCCATCATCCGCTTCCGCACCCGCGACCTGGTGACGCTGAACGCCACTCCCTGCGCCTGCGGGCGCACCATGGTACGCATGAGCAAGGTCAAGGGACGCACTGACGACATGCTCATCATCCGTGGGGTAAACGTCTTTCCCACCCAGATTGAGAGCGCGCTGCTGGCCATCAAAGGGGTCGAACCGCACTACCAGATAATTGTTGACCGCGAGCGCCACCTGGACGACATCGAAATCTGGGTTGAGGTTTCGGGCACCGTCTTCAGCGACGAGTTCCGTGTTCTGGAAGAGCTGGAGGGCCGGGTCCGGGGCGAGATAAACAGCATCCTCGGTATCAGCGCCCGCGTCAAGCTGGTCGAGCCACGCACCATCACCCGTACCGCCGGCAAGGCCAAACGCGTCATCGACCGCCGCGAGCTGGAGAGCCAGTAACCGGCGGAAAGGCAGGAACAGGATGAGAATAAAGCAGATTTCGGTTTTCGTGGGTAATGAGAGCGGACGACTGGTGGAAATGCTGGAGCCGATCAGCCAGGCAGGTATTGATATTCAGGCGCTGTCGGTGGCCGATTCCGCCGACTTCGGCATCGTACGGATGGTGGTCTCCGATACCGAGGCCGCGGTAACTACCCTGCGCCAGGCCGGTTTCATCCTCAAGGTAACCGAGGTCCTCCTCTACGAGATACCGGATAAACCGGGCGGGTTGATGAAAAGCGTGGTGGCCCCGCTGGCACGGGCCGGTATCAATCTGGAGTACTTCTACGCCTTCGTCGCCAGTGAGCCAGGCCGGGCCCGGGTGGTGATCAAGGTCAGCGACCCTGCTGCCGCGGAACGGGTGCTGGCCGAAAGTCCGGCCAGCGGCTAGGCTCAGGGATAGAGCATTACCTTACCCGTTTCACCGCTGGCCGCCAGCTCCAAGGCCGTGGCGAACTCGGCCAGGGGTAAACGGTGGGTAATCACCGCCTCCGGATTGAAATCACCCGATTCCAGCAGCCCCTCGACCTGCCGCCACGTCTGCCAGATGATCCGCCCGCTGATGCCCAGCAATCGAGCCTCTTTATAGATAATGTCACGGTGGATGTCGAAAGCGACCGGGCCGGAAGGCACCCCCACCAGGCTCAGCCGCCCCGCCGGCTTCAGTACCGCCAGGGCCTGCCGGATGGCGGCTTCGCTGCCACTGTAGTCAATACTTATATCCACCCCCCACCCCCCACCACCAAGGATAACCTCGACCGGACCGACTTCCTGGGGATTGATCAGCACCGCCGCCGGGGCACAGCGCGCCATTATCTCCAGGCGGGCCGGTGACGTTTCCACCGCATAGACCCGGCTGGCGCCGCCAGCGATGGCCGCCTGTACCGCCAGATTACCAATGGGGCCACAGCCGAAAACGGCGACGCTGCGGCCGACAATTTCCTCGGCGAGAAGACCGTGAACCGCCACCCCGGCTGGCTCCAATACTGCTCCCAGATCGGGGGGCGTCCCCGGCGCCAGCTTCCAGCAGACCCGATCCGGCACCTGGGCATACTCGGCAAAGGCACCGTCACTGTGAACCCCGAAGATGGCCAGATTCTCGCAGATATGCCGGTTTCCAGCCAGGCACTGCGGGCAGACGCCGCAGAAGATATGGGTCTCCACCGCCACCAGGTCGCCGGTCTTGAGATGGGTCACTTTACGACCTGTCTCGACCACTTCGCCGCAGACCTCATGGCCGAAGATAACCGGCGGGTTGATGAGGGCCATCAGGGTTGGGCTGGAGTGATAGATATGGATGTCGCTGCCGCAAATCGCGGCCGCCCGCACCTTGAGCAGCACGTCCCGGGGACCAATCTCCGGTACCGCCACCTCGCGAAGCTCGGCACCAACCGCGGAACCGGTCTTTAACACCGCCTTCATGCGGCCGCTCCCTTCCGGCATTTTGAATCAGGCCACTACCACTGGCACGCCGGAATACTGTGTAATGTAATATACAACAGTTTCCGCCCCGATGCTACTACCCGAACCGATTGACAAGAACCCGGCCAGCCTCTAAAATCAGGGGAAATACGGAGGTATGCCGATGAGATTGGGACAGATAGAGGCTGAAGGCCGGGTAATGGCTGCCATTCTGAATGGACAGAGTGTTCGCCCCATCCGCACCCACACCATGATCGATATTATCCAACAGGCCGCAAGGGAGGACGCCGCGCTGCCGGAGCTGGCACGGTCGCTAGCCGGCCCGGAGATAATAGATTCCCGCCCCGTTATTCCCCTGAATCCCGTCGAGGTCTGGGCCTGCGGCTGCACCTATGCCAAGAGCGCTGAATTCCGCGACGGCGACGTCGGGCCGCGCGATAGCTTCTACGTCGAGGTCTACGACAGTCCTCGCCCCGAGGTCTTTTTCAAGGGCACTAACCGCGTCTGTGTCGGTCCCGACGAGGCCATCGGCCTTCGCCCCGATGCCAAGTTCACCGCCCCGGAACCGGAGCTGGCCGTTATTCTGGGAGGTAAGGGGCAGATTATCGGCTACAGCCTGGCCAATGACGTCTCCGCCTGGGACATTGAGCGCGAGAACCCGCTGTACCTGCCCCAGTCCAAGATCTTTAACGGCTGTTGCGCCTTGGGGCCGGTTATCGTCACCGCCGACGAGATTCCCAACCCCTACCAGTTGGAGATTGCCTGCTCGGTAATCCGTAACGGCCGGACTATATTTCACGATACCGCCTCAACGGCCCGCCTCCGTCGGCGCCTCGAGGAGATGATCGAATACCTGATGCGCGCCAACTCGGTGCCGCCCGGCAGCGTCCTGCTCACGGGAACGGGGATAATCATCACCGAGGATGTCGCTCTGGCCCCGGGGGATGAGGTTGTCATCAGTAACGCCGAAATCGGGGAACTCAGCAACACCGCGCAGCCGGTCTAAGGAAAACCAGGGCTGGTCTTACAAAAAAGACGGGTTACCGAAAACAAGACGGCCCCGTACGGGGCCTACGAGCGGGGAACCCCCGCCTTGACCGGCGGGGGGATGAGGGAATAAAAAGCGGCGCCTACTTGTCGCGCCGGAAGGTTCGCTTGATAATGTCCCACAGCGTGAGACGGTCGCAGGATGCCTGCATCTTCTCCAGAGCCATAACCACCTCATGGTTGGTCGACTGAGCAGAGCACTCCAGCAGTTCCAGTCGCTGGGTAATCCCCTCCAGCGTCGGCTTGAGCCAGCCCGAGGCGACGTACAATTGGTAGGCCTTGGTCAGATCCTGGTTCAGGTTTTTAATCTTGAGCTCCAGCTCGGTGGCGTAACGCTTGGTCTCGTAGAGTGATTTCTGGAGTCCGCCGTTCTCGGCTTCCGCCATTTCCAGCTTCGACTGCATGATGCTTAACGTCTTCTTGTTCTTATCGACCTTACGGTCGGCATCACGCTGAATCTGGTTGAGGCAGGTCTCGCAGTAATGGGTAGCGCCATTGGTCTGTTCGACGCCGCACCGGGAGCAGGTTACGCTATCGGCCTGAAGCCGGGTGACGCAACTCTCGCAGTAAACGGCCGCCCCCTTCGGCACCTCCACCCCGCACTCGGCACAGGTATTCTGGGAGGACTGCTTTTCCCGCACCGTCCGGCACTGCCGGCACCGTGTCGGATGGCTGAAACCCATCTGCTCGTAGAATCTCTGTTCCCCTTCGGTGAACACAAACTCCCGGCCGCAATCGCGGCAGCGAAGCCTAACATCAGTCGCCTGTATCATAGCATACCCTCCCCATTCTTAATGTCCAGTACCCTCGCAGTAGCTACCCCGAGGGCACATAGTATAAGGTCACAGTCTTGCTTAACGAGACTTCCTCCCCGACAGTCGCCACCAGGGAAATGACATTCTCCCCGGCTTCCAGCTCGACGTCGGCGGCGAAAACCCCCTCGTCGTTAACGGTAACTTCCTGATCGTTAACCATCAGCACTGCCTGCGGATTAGAAACGATACCCAGCAGCACTGCCTGCGGCTCGGTCAGTTCGCTGTCGGCAGGCGGCGAGGTTACGTTTAGAGTCAGTACCCGGCTTACCTCCAGCGAGACCGTCTTTGTCACTGGCTGGTCACCTTCGGTAACCGCCCGGACAGTAATCGGATTATCCCCGTATGCCAGGGCGACATCGGCAGTAAAGGTGCCGTCGGGGTCAATCTCTATCGGAGCGTCGTTGACCGTCACCGTCACCTGCGGGTCGGAGACAGTACCGCTGACGGCAACCTTGTCGCTGGTGAACTGGGTACCATCCTTGGGGGAATCAACCTCAAGGATGAGCTCCCGATTAACGGTGAGCGTCCGGGTGACCGGGTCGGTGGCGTTAACGACGATGGTATTCTCGCCGTAGGCCAGCTCGACGACGGCGTAGAAACTTCCGTCGGCGGCGGTATCAATCTCCTGGCCGTTGACCGTCACCATGGCCGATGGCGGATAAACCACCCCCCTCACCTCGGCAGTGCCCTCGGTAACCTCAATCTGATACGCCGGCGTATCCAGCCGCAGCACCAGCACTCGGTTTACGGAAAGGGTGCGGGTCACCGGCTTCTGGCCGGCCACCGAAGCCTCGACGGTAATAACGTTCTTCACATAGTTCAGGTCGATGGCGGTAAAGAAGCTGCCGTCATCGGCAACGCTAACCGCACGGTTATTGACCCTGACCTCGGCCTCGTTATCGGAAACCGTCCCCCGCAGTATGATCGGGCTGTAGGAGACTTCCTCTTTATCCTCCGGGGAGATTATATCCAGGTTCAGGTTACGCACCACGGTCAGCGTCTTGTCAGTCAGCTCCTCACCGTCCGCGGTCAGGGCGGCAACATTAATCGTGTTTTCCCCATACTCCAGCTCGACGCTACGGGAGAAAGTGCCGTCTTCGGCCACATCCACCTCACGCCCGTTAACCGTCACTACCGCTGATGGTGGGGATACGATACCGCTTACCATCGCAATATCCTCAGTCACTTCCGCCCGGTTCTGTGGCGAGGTTATCTCCAGCGCCATGAGATCGTTGGTACGGCTCTGGCAGCCAATCATAATCATAACCAGCAGAACGCAGGCGACTAAAACGCCGATAAAGGTTCTATTCTTGTTATGTAAAAACTGCCACGGCCCCGGAGAGCCGATTGATATCTTCTTAACCATGACCCGCCATCTTCTTTAGGATGACGATAACAGAGAAATATTAAGTTTGTATTAAGATTATTAGCAATTTATCCCCGCTCGGACAACGCCGGGAGACAAATCGTTTCTTAATGATAACTTCACAATTGCTTAACATTTTTGTTATAAATTCAGGGGAAAGGGGCTATACAGAGGTAAAAATGGCAGGCAAGACCGTGCTCGTTGTTGATGATGATGTCAAGACCGCCGAACTGGTTAAGCTGTATCTCAAGCGCGACGGCTACAAGGTCATCACTGTCCATGATGGGCAACAAGCGGTGAGCAGCTTCCAGGAGAGCCACCCTGACCTGGTCGTGCTCGACCTGATGCTGCCCAAGATGGATGGCCTCGAGGTCTTTCGTATCCTGCGCCAGGATTCGGACGTACCCATCATCATGCTGACCGCCAAGACCACCGAGCAGGACCGGCTCAACGGCCTCGACCTCGGGGCCGATGATTACGTGACCAAGCCCTTCAGCCCCCGGGAGCTGGCCGCCCGGGTGCGCGCCGTACTGCGCCGCCTGCCGGAAGAAACGCTGCAGCGCGGCCCGGAGGAAATCAGCCACGGCGAGCTAACGGTCAATTTCGCCCGCCACGAAGCCGAGCTCGACGGCGAGCCGCTGAAGCTGACCCCGGTCGAGTTCAAGATACTCGGCATCCTGATCAAGGAACCGGGCCGGGTCTTCAGTCGGGCCAAACTCATCGAAAAGGCCTTCGGCTATGACTTCAACGGCTTCGACCGCACCATCGACGTTCACATCTTCAACCTGCGGCGCAAGCTGGAGCCCGACCCCGGCCAACCCCGCTACATCCAGATGGTCTACGGCATCGGCTATAAGTTCGTCGGGGGCGACAAGTGACGCTGAATCTACGCACACAGTTGATTGCCGTCTTCGTACTGGTTATCGTGGTCAACATCACGGTCTCCTATTTCTTCGTCAACCGCGGCATCACCGATGAAATCAATGAGTACGAGCAGAATACCCGCCAGGTCGAACTGGCCCGCATCGAACCCCTGCTCAACCTCAACCACTCCCAAAGCGGTGACTGGAGCGAGGTACACCCCCTGGTGGAGAATATCGGCACCCTCTACGGTAAACGTATCGTCCTGACCGACACCCAGGGAATGGTTGTCGCCGATTCCGAGGGCGAGCTTGACGGCACTCACTTTGACTCCGACTGGCCCAACCGTACCTTGGCCACGGCGGAAACCGAAGAGGCCACCGGCCGGGTCTTCATTAGCCCCGAACCCTCGGTCAGCTACGCGCTGGCGCAGCGGCTGGCCGACTCGACCCGCTTCATTCTGCTGCTGGGCGGTATCCTGGCGACCACCATCGCCTTGATACTTACCTTCGTCCTGTCACGACGGATTTCGGCCCCCGTCCAGGCCCTGACCACCGCCACCCGCCGCCTGGGCAATCGTGATTTCTCGCAGCGCATCAATCTCAAGGTCAGGGGAGAACTGGGCGAATTGACCCGGGCCTTTAACTCGATGGCCAGCGATCTGGAACGCGCCGAGTACCTGCGCCAGAACATGGTAGCCGATACCGCCCACGAGCTGAGAACCCCGCTGACCAATATCCGGGGCTACATCGAAGCCATCCAAGACAAAGTGATGGCGCCGGATGAAAAGACCATCCGCTCGCTCAGTGAGGAGGTAAATCTGCTCGCCCGGCTGGTAAATGACCTCCAGGAGCTGGCCCTGGCCGATGCCGGTGAGCTGACCATGAACATCCAGCCGGAAAACATCGGCGAGCTGATCAACCACAGCATTGCCGCCGAGATAAAAAAGGCCCGCTCCAAGGGGGTCACCATCACCACGAAACTACCAGAGAAACTGCCCCCGGTCAACATCGATGTCCAGCGTATCAGTCAGGTCATGGGCAATATCCTGGAGAATGCCCTGGAACACACCGGCCAGGGCGACAGCATTACGGTGACGGCGGAGACAAGTCTGGCATGGGTTAAGGTGAGCATCAGCGATACCGGGGAGGGAATCTCCGCCGAGCACCTGTCCAATATCTTCGAACGCTTCTACCGGGTGGACCGCTCGCGCACCCGCACCACCGGCGGCAGCGGACTGGGGCTGACCATCGTGAAGTACCTTATTGAAGCCCATGGGGGGCAAATTGAGGTGACCAGCCAGATCGGTGAGGGCAGCTGCTTCAGCTTCACGGTCCCGATCGCCTGAGGTTAACTACCCCGCGACTAGTACTTGGAAGCCCCGATTTCCTCCATCTTGCCAGTAACGGTGAAGACCACCCGCTCGCAGATGTTGGTTACACGGTCGGCGCTGCGCTCTAAGTTATGGGCCACCCAGATGAAGCGGGTCGCCCGGGTAATTGTCTTCGGGTCGTGAACCATAAAGCTAATCAACTCGTTGAAAACACGGTTATATAAGTCATCGACTTCGTCATCGCGGGATACCAACTGGCGTGCCTGCTCGGCATCGTGATGGATGAAGCCATCCAGGCTCATACGAAGCATCTCAATCGTCTTTTCCGCCATGCGCGGGATGTCAACCAGTGGTTTCAGCGGCGGCTCGTCACCAATCATCAGCACAATCTTGGCAATACCCTCGGCATGGTCGCCAATGCGCTCCAGCTCCGAAATGATATGGAGCACCCCGATAATAATACGCAGGTCGCTGGCCATCGGCTGCTGGGTGGCAATCAGCTCCACGCAATCAGCCTCAATCTCGAAGCGGCGGCGGTTAATCTTCTTATCGTCCTCGACTATCTGCTGCGCCGCCACGATATCACGTTTCTTCAGGGCTTCGATCGAGCGCTCGGTCGCTTTCTCGACCATACTACCCAAGGCGATTACGTCATCCTGTATCGCCTGAAGTTTGCGGTGAAAAGCCGTTCTGATTTCCATCAACTATTCCCCTTCCCGACTTCTATCCGAACCGGCCGGTAATATAGTCCTCGGTCCGCTTATCCTGGGGGCGGCTGAAGAGTTCGCTGGTCTCCGCATACTCAATCATCTCCCCCAGCAGGAAAAAACTCGTCCAGTCCGAAATTCGGGCCGCCTGCTGCATATTATGTGTTACTATAACAATTGTATAATTCTTTTTCAATTCTACCATTAATTCTTCAATTTTCAGCGTAGAAACGGGGTCTAATGCCGAACAAGGCTCATCCATGAGGATAACTTCCGGTTCGATGGCCAGCGCCCGGGCGATACATAAACGCTGCTGCTGGCCACCGGATAGCGCCAGCCCCGATTTAGCCAGGTCATCCTTGACCTCTTCCCAGATTGCCGCCGCCCGCAGACTCCGCTCGACAATCTCATTGAGGCGCCCTTTATCTTTCACCCCCAGCACCCGCGGCCCGAAGGCGATATTCTCAAACACCGTCTTAGGAAACGGGTTCGGCTGCTGAAAAACCATGCCGACCCGCTTGCGCAGCTCGACCACATCTACCTCCGGGGCATTGATATCCTCGCCGTCAAGCAGGATATCCCCGTTAAGACTAACATCGGGGATGATATCGTTCATCCGGTTAAGCGACCGCAGCAGGGTTGACTTACCGCACCCCGATGGCCCGATCATGGAGGTTATTTGCCGCTCCTTCATATGCATCGAGACATTTTTCAGCACCAGCTTCTTACTGTAGTAAAAATCGAGATGCTTAATCTGTATCTTCGGGTCCATCACTTACCTCCTCGCATCTTGACCACGAAACGATGCGATAACCAGTTGGTCAAAGCGTTAACAATGATGATTATTACTATCAGCACTGCTCCAGTCGCCATTGCCTTATCGAAGGCCCGGGTATCCGATACCAGATAGTACAGGTGCAGTGACAGGGTACGCCCCGGCGACAGCAGCGAGGTGGGCATTCCCGAACTGCCCCCCATGGTGACGTAGAGACAGGCTGTCTCCTCGACGATGCGTCCGGCACAGAGAATAACCCCAGTCATGATACCCGGCAGCGCCGCCGGCAGCACTACCCTGACGATCGTCTGCCACTTGCTGGCCCCCATCGCCAGCGAAGCCTCCCGGTAGGAGCGGGGGACGGCCCGGATTGATTCCTCTGTCGTCCGAATCAGGGTCGGCAGTAGCAGACAGACCAGGGTCAGCGCCCCGGAGAGGATTGAGAAGTTAAAATGGAGGGCGGTAACGAAGAGAGCAAAGCCGAAGAGGCCAAAGACGATCGACGGCACCCCCGCCAGCACCTCAACCGCGTAGCGTACCGCCCGGGTCAGACGGTTGTCACGGGCATATTCCGCCAGATAAATACCGGCCCCGATACCGGGGACGACCAGTATCGCCAGGGTAATCCCCAGCAGGTAAAGGGTCCCGACGATGGCCGTCGAGATACCCCCCTCCCCGGTCAGACCACCTTGCGGCGGGGTCGTCAGGAACTCGATATTAATCACCGGGAGGCCCTGGATCAGGACGTAAAGAACAATCCCGATAAGAATAGTGACGGTGATGGCGCCACCACCCCAGATAAAGACCTTGGCAACCCTCTGTTCCGTCTTAGCTGACACCGCTGGTCTTGACCCCCTTCCTCAGGGCGTAAACCGCCACGCTGTTGAGCACCAGGATTATTAGAAACAGGACCACACCGGTAGCGAAAAGGGCACTGCGATGGGTCCCGGCGGCATACATTATCTCCACGGCAATGTTGCCGGTCAGGGTACGCGCCTGGCTCAAGGGTGAAGTCGGGATGATGACCGAATTACCGATGACCATAATCATCGCCATCGTCTCGCCGACAGCCCGCCCCATCCCCAGAATAATGGCGGCTACGATGCCGTTACGGGCAGCGGGAATCATGACCTTCCAGATTGCCTGCCAGTGGGTTGAACCCAGTGCCAGGGCAGCCTCTTTATAGCCCTTGGGCACAGCGCGCAAGCTGTCCTCAGTGATGCTGATGACTGTCGGCAGTACCATCGCCATCAGCACCAGCGACGCCGCCAAAATGCTGAAGCCACTACCACCGATTTCACGCACCCGGGGCACGATGACCAGCAGCCCCACCAAGCCGTAGACCACCGAGGGTATCCCCACCAGCACCTCCACCGCCGGGCGTATCATCCGGGTTACCCGGTAGGGCGCAACCTCGGCCAGCAGAATGGCACAGGCAATACCGATGGGAATCGCCAGCGCCATCGAGCCGAAGGTAACCAGTAGCGAACCCACCGTCATCGGCAGGATACCGAACAGTTCCTGACCAGGACGCCACTGGGTGCCGAAGAGGAAATTGGCCAGCCCAATCTCCTGAACACCGGGGAGGCCCTCCCGGAAGGTAAAAAAGAAAATCGCGCCCAGTACCACAAAGGATACCGACGCGCAGATAATAACTACCGTCTTGGCGGTACGATCAATAACTACATGTCTGATCATTAACGATATCTGTCTTTCAAAATACTCCGGTCATTCCGCTACCGCCCGGGATATTTACCGTGGGCGGGACGGCATCCACCCACCCCACCCAACAAAAAAAGAAGAAGGTGCCAGGACGGTCTATCTGCTCAACCATACCCCTAGTAAACGATCAAACCCTAACAATCTCTATCAATCTTACCCGCTTATCTAAAATATAACAGAATAACAACCCGATATTTTTAAATAAAGGTTAAAGTTTTGTTAAAAAATCTTAAATCGCGGTGATTTCCCACAGCAATGCCTCGACCCGCTGTTTTATGGTGTCGCGTATCGGGCGCAGCTCAGCCAGGGACTTGCCGTAGGGGTCTGCCAGCTGCCAGTCCTCGGTGATCAAGAAGGTCGCCGGGCAGACCCCTTCCATACAACCCATGGTGATAACCCGGTCCGCCTTATCCAGCATCGCCAGGGTAAGCCGTCGCGGCTTTTTATCTGGGGGGATATCAATGCCCAGCTCCGCCATCGCTTCCCTGACCACCAGGCCAACCTCGGAAGCCGGTTCCGTCCCCGCGGAGTGCGCCACCGCTTTGCCCCCGACGAGGTGATTAAAGAACGCCTCTGCCATCTGGCTGCGGCCCGCGTTATGGACACAGACAAAGAGAACCTGGGGCACTTTTTTACCCTTCTTCAAGATACGCCTCCTCCGCTGGCTGCTTTTATACCGAAATTCTAGCAGACAATCCGGCGTAAAGGGACACTTCCAGGTTAAATTTGTGTTAAATTTCGGGGTTTATGCCAGCATCGAGAGCCGCTCTGGTATCGGAGGGCATCCGGTATCGGGCCGACGGAGGGGTTAATCCACTGCTAGGCTGAAGCTGAACTCCGAGCCGCGACCTTCCTCGCTGACGACCTCGATCGTACCGCTATGGGCCTGAATGATGTGCTTGGCAATCGCCAGTCCCAGCCCGGTGCCACCGCTGGAACGGGCCTTATCAGCCTTGTAGAAACGCTCGAAGACATGGGGCAAATCATCCTTAGGGATACCGATACCGTTATCGGCGATGGTTACCCTGACCGAACCGTTTTCCTGCCGGGATGACGCCGACACCTGCCCCCCGGCGGGGGTGAACTTAATGGCATTGTGCACCAGGTTGGTTACCACCTGTCGGATACGTTCCTTATCAGCCATGACGCGGGGCAGGTTTGAACCCAGCTGCAATTCAATGGTAATCCCCTGGCGCTCGATGTAAGGCCCCAGTTGCGCGATAACCTCCCGCACCAAATCATTAAGGTCAACCTCGCTCAGATTAAGCTCGGCCTTACCGCTTTCGATGCGGGAAAGCTCGGTCAGCTCGGCGATTATCTGGGTCATGCGGTCAACCTCGCTATCGACGTTGGCCAGGAAGTTAAGAGTCAGCTGCTGGTCACTAATGGCGCCGTCCTGGAGGGTCTCGACAATCGCCTTGATGGTCGCCAGCGGGGTCCTTAACTCATGTGAGATGTTGCCCACTAGCTCGCGGCGCATTGTCTGCAGGTTACGCAGCTCGGTCAGGTTCTGGAAGACCAGTAGCGCCCCAACCAGCCGGTCGGTTATCAGGGGGACGGCGATAACCCGCAGGAAACACTTGCCCACTCCGCTTTCCACCTGAACCGTCTGCTCGGTGCCGGTATGCAGACAGGCCCGGAGCACCTCATCGATTTCGTAGTCACGCACCGCCTCCAGGAAACTGCGGGCCTTGACCCGGTCCTGCCGGAAACCGAACAGCTTTTCCGCGGCCGGGTTAGCCAGTAGGACATTGCCCGAGGTGTCGGTCATGATAACGCCGTCCACCATGCTGGAGACCACCGTTGACAGCTTGCGGTTTTCCTCGGCGATATAGGCCACGGTACTCTCGATATTGGACGACATCTCGTTAAAGGACTGTCCCAGCCGGGCCAGTTCGTCGTCGGTCTTAATTGACACCCGCATCCAGAACTCTCCCTGGGTCAACCGGCGGATAACGTCGGTCATCTGGGCCAGGGGCCGGCTCAGACTCCGCGACAGGTAGAGAGCCAGAATCACCGCCGCCGCGGCCGCAATCGCTAGCGCCGTGGAGACCGGCCGCACGATGCCGCCCACCGCCGCATCGACGGCCGTCAGCGGGCTGGCCAGCCGCACCACCCCCAGCACCTCATCACCCTCGCTAACGGGAACGGCAACATAGAGCTGCCAGGCATCGACGGTGATATCGTAACGGATATCATCCCCGACCTCGGCGGCCAGAGCGGCCGCCACCTCGGGACGGCCAGAGTAGTCTAAGGTCAACTCGCCTTCCTGGGAATCACCGAGCGTCCGGCCAGCGGCGTCAATAATGGTCAGCTGGGCACCGAGCTGCGGGCTGAGACTCTGGACCAACCCGGTAATGGCCACGTCGTCGCCCGCCCGTAAGCCGGGCTGACTGAGCTGGGCGATGATGCGGGCGCTTACTTCCAGCCGGGCAACGACTTCAGCGGTATAGGTGGCGCGCACCGAGTTCACCAGGTAGATGCCCAGGATACCGATTCCGGCCACAACCAGCAACACCAGTGACAACACCAGACGCGACTGCAAGCGACGGAACATAGCTACTCTTCCAGCTTATACCCGATGCCCCTCACGGTAACGATATAGCGGGGGTGATGGGGGTCGGGCTCTATCTTTCCCCGCAGCCAGCGGATATGAACATCTACGGTACGGGTATCACCGGCATAATCATAGCCCCAGACCTCTTCCAGAAGCTGCTCCCGGCTGAAGACGATACCCCGGTTCTTCGCCAGGTAAACCAGCAGCGCAAACTCCTTGGGAGTCAGGTTGAGCACATTTTCCCCGTAGCTGACCCGTCGCCGGCTGACATCGATACGGATGAGATCGATTACGATCTGGCCGTCCCCGGCCACCGGCTTAACTTCTGCCATCTCGCTGCGGCGCATCATGGCACGCACCCGAGCCAGCAGCTCCCGCATGCTGAAGGGCTTGGTCATGTAATCGTCGGCCCCGATTTCGAGGCCAACAATCTTATCGACTTCTTCGTCCTTAGCCGTCAGCATCAGGATGGGGGTGGTCATCTCGTTACGCAGGATACGGCAGACCTCAAAGCCGTCCATCTTGGGTAACATTATGTCAAGAATAACCAGGTTGGGGTGGCGCTGGCGCGCCGTCTCTAAGGCCCAGCTGCCGTCGTGAGCAACCTCGACATGATAACCCTCGCGGTTGAGGTTGTATTCCAGCACCCGGGCGAGGTTTACATCGTCTTCGACAACAAGAACTGTCTTTTCCACGCTCATCCTTATACTGGCAGCCGCAATTAACAGCATATCACAGTCCCAACATAATGCAAAACCAACCCCGGTTTGACGGCACCGGATGGCTAATTATATGATGCCATTATTATCACGACCGCAGTTTATGTTTAAGGTGAGAAGTTGGACTACCCCCTGACCACCGAGATTACGCTGGCGCCGCCGGCTGCCTTCGAGTTGACCCGCCGGGAGCGCCTTCCCTTTTTCCTCGATAGCGGCATGGACCCCGACAAACTGGGGCGCTACTCGTTCATCGGCTACGACCCCTTCCTAGTGATTACCAGCCGCGGCGAGCAAATAACCGTCACTCGCCCCGAGGGGCAAACCACTTTCAGAGGTAACCCCTTCGCCACCCTGGGTGCCCTACTTGACGAGTACCAGATGGATAGTGACACCACTCCCCTCCCCTTCAACGGCGGCGCCGTTGGTTACCTGAGCTACGACCTGGGAAACTTCATCGAGGTGCTGCCGACGAATGCCAGCGACGGCCTCCGGCTACCGGAATGTCAGTTTGGTCTCTACGACGTGATCATCGGCTTCGATAACCAGACGGGACAGGGCTGGATAATCTCCACCGGCTTCCCGGAAAAGTCCCCGCCACCGCGGGCGCGGCGCGCCCGGGAGCGGCTGGCAGCGGCCCAACGGAAACTGGCCCGTCCGCTACCTCCCCCCAGCCCGGCGCCGGAGGACAAACCCGCTGCCCGTGGTCTCCGCAGCGGCTTTACCCGCGAGGACTACCTGGCCGCCGTGGAGCAGGCCCGGCAGTATATCATCCGCGGCGACATCTTCGAGGTCAACCTGTCACAGCGCTTCGAGGCTGATTTATACATCACCCCGGACGAGCTTTTTAGAAGGCTGCGGCACATCAATCCGGCGCCCTTCGCCGCTTACCTCGGCTTCGACGATGTGCAGGTGGTCAGCGCTTCCCCGGAGCGCTTCCTTCTTGTCCACGGCGACCGGGTGGAGACCCGCCCCATCAAGGGCACCCGCCCCCGCGGCACCACCCCCGAAGCAGACCAGAGACTGGCCGCCGAACTCCTCGCCAGCCCCAAGGACCAGGCCGAGAACATGATGATTGTCGATCTGGAGCGCAACGACCTGGGCCGGGTCTGCCGCTACGGCTCGGTGCGAGTCACCGAACTGGCCACCCTAGAGACCTTCCCCAGCGTCTTTCACCTGACCTCGAACGTCGTCGGGCAATTACGCGAGGATGCCGGCCTCATCGAGCTGCTCAAGGCCACCTTCCCCGGCGGCTCGATAACCGGCGCCCCCAAGATACGCGCCATGGAGATTATCGACGAGCTGGAGCCGACGCAGCGCAGCGTCTATACCGGCAGCATCGGCTACCTGGGATTTAACGGTAACGCCGACCTCAACATCGCCATCCGTACCATGCTAGTAAGGGACGGGCGGGTCTACTTTCAGACCGGCGGCGCCGTCGTTTACGACTCCGACCCGACCACCGAGTACCGGGAGACACTGGACAAGGCCTACGCCATGTTCCGGGCCCTGGGCCTGGCCGGTATCGAGGAAGGTGTGCGGTGATTCTCATTATCGATAACTACGATTCCTTCGCCTATAACATCGTGCAGCACACCGGCGAGCTGGGCTACGACCCCCAGGCCTACCGTAACGACCGGATTACCCTTGAAGAAATTGCCAGCCTTGAGCCCACGCACATCATCATCTCGCCGGGGCCGGGGACGCCCCGCGAGGCCGGTATATCTAACGATGTTATCCGCCGCTTCGCTGGGCACATCCCTATCCTCGGTATCTGCCTCGGCCACCAGTGCCTGGGGGAGGTCTACGGGGCACGCATTGTCGGCAGCCCCCGGCCGGTACACGGCCAGAGCTCCCTCATCCACCACGACGGCAAGACTATTTACCAGGGACTAACGAATCCCTTTCCGGGAGGACGCTACCACTCGCTGGTGCCGGAGTGGGATACCCCACCCCCCGAGATTGAGATTAGCGCCCGCACTGAAGACGGCATCATTATGGGCATCCGCCACCGGACGCTTGTCTTGGAAGGGGTGCAGTTCCACCCCGAATCGGTGATGACCGAGGTCGGGCGCGACCTGCTGCGTAACTTCTTGAAAATACGGAGCGCCACCCGCAAGGAGACCAATAATGGATAACATCGTTTACCTGAACGGCAAGTTCATCAATGCCGCTGAGGCTACCGTCCCGCTGCTGGACTACGGCTTCCTCTACGGCTACGGCCTCTTCGAGACGATGCGCGCCTACGAGGGTAAAATCTTTCGCCTCGAAGACCACTTGCGCCGCCTTGCGGAGGCCGCTGTCACCCTGGGGATAAGCATCGACGTCAGCGAGATTGGTGAAGCAATTACAGAAGTACTCCGCGCCAACCGGCTAATTGAAGCGCGGGTGCGCCTGACGGTTTCCCGCGGCGCAGGGCCAATGACCCCCAAACCCACCGCCTGCACTACCCCAACCATAGCCGTTATCGCCGCTCCCTACGAACCATACCCCGAGGCTATCTACAAGCGGGGTTTTCACGCTGTTATCTCCGATATCCGGCGCAATTCCGGCTCGCCCCTGGCCGGACTCAAGACGGCTAACTACTTGGAAAACCTGCTGGCGCGGGGGGCCGCCCGCGCCGCCGGGGCCGATGATGCCATCCTGCTCAACGAGCGCGGAGAGCTGGCCGAGGCCAGCACCAGTAACCTGTTCCTGGTTAAGGATGGAAACCTGAGAACACCGCCAGTGGAGGCGGGCATCCTGCCCGGCATCACCCGCGCGGTGGTGCTGGAACTGGCCGCCAGACTGAACATCGCCGCCCACGAAGGCACGCTGACTATTGAGGAGCTTCACCAGGCCGACGAAGCCTTCCTGACCAACTCCATCATGGAAATCATGCCGCTGACATATGTCGAGGAACAGGCAGTGGGCAAGGGAAAACCGGGGCCACTCACCACCCGGCTAATGACCGCCTACCAGGCGCTGGTCAGGCGCGCACGATAGCGTCGCTCATGCGGCAGACCCGCACCATGGCAGCGACGTCATGCACCCGCACCATATCCGCCCCGTGGGCAATCCCGATGGCCACCGTGGCCGCAGTACCTTCGACGCGTTCCCCGGCCGGCAGGTCGAGCACCATCTTGATGAGCGACTTCCGCGAGGTCCCCAGCAAAATCGGATAACCCAATTCCTTGAGTTCAGCGAGGCGGCGGATGATTTCGAGGTCCTGCTGCCAGGTCTTGCCGAAGCCGATACCGGGGTCGATGATGATGCTCTCCGGGGGAACACCGCGTTCCCGCGCTTGAGCGATGCTCACCGCCAGCGACCTGCGCACCTCGCCGATAACATCATCGTAAGACGCGGTATCCCGCCGGGCACCGGCGTCATAGCCCCCCATGTCCCGCTGGTTACTCATCAGGACGAGGGGCACTTTCGCCTTTGCCGCTAGCTCGGCCAGGGTCGGCTCGGTCTTGAGGCCCCACTGGTCGTTAATCAGGGCCGCCCCGGCGGCCACCGCCCGCGCGGCCACCTCATAGCGCGAGGTATCGACGCTGAGGGGAACAGCAATCTCGGCTGCCAGGCGCTCGATAACCGGCACCACCCGCCGGATTTCCTCTTCGGCGGTCACCGGCGAGGAGCCAGGCCGGGTGGACTGTCCCCCCACGTCGATAATATCGGCCCCCTCCTCAGCCAGACGGCGGGCCCGGGCCAAAGCCGTCGTCACGTCGCTCACCCCGTCGCCGGAGAAAGAGTCCGGGGAGACATTAAGGATTCCCATAACGTAGGTGCACTCGCCCCAGCGCAGCGCGGTATTACCGCATCTCGTAATCATTGCATAATCATTCTATCATAACGCACCGCGCCATAACCGACCCATGAGTTGAACCCAGCTTGACGAAGTCAGGACAGAGACTTACCATTAAAAAGACTATAACGACCCGCCTTGAGACGGGAATAACAGGGGAGGCGCAAGCAATGGCGATTGCCGAGATAACCGTGGTGCCCATCGGGACGGCGAGCCCGTCGGTGAGTCAGTACGTGGCCGGAGCCCTCAAGGTACTGGAGCAGGAAAAGAACGTCAAGTACAAGCTGACTGGTATGGGAACCATCCTTGAGGGCGAGCTGCCCGCGGTGCTGGAAGCAGCCCGTAAGATGCACGAGTCCGTCTTCAGCGACCAGATACAGCGGGTTCTGACCATTATCAGGATTGACGACCGGCGCGACCGGACGGCCTCGGTGGAGCGCAAGCTGAAATCGGTGGCGGAGAAACTGGCCCAGTCGTGACCGGGGTCTACGTAATCGTAATCGAACTCAAGAATTCACGGGGAATCCGCTTCGGCCGAAATTTTCGTAACCTCTTTGAGAGCGGCTACTACGCCTATGTCGGCTCAGCCCTCTCCAGCCTGGAGCAGCGGCTGGCACGGCACCTGAGACCGGAAAAGAAACGCCACTGGCACATCGACTACCTGCTGGAACCGGGCGAGGTACGCACCGTCATCTACGCGGCGACCAGTGACCGCCGGGAATGCACCATCGCCCGGAACCTAGCCCAAAGCCTACCCTCGGTGAAGAACTTCGGCAGCAGCGACTGCGGCTGTCCCTCGCACCTCTTCTTCAGCCGTGATACTGAGCGGCTGCAGGAAATCATCAATACCAGCTTCCGATTGGCCGGGTTAACCTCGACCCGCCGAGCCTGAAACCATAACCATCACCAAAATCCGAATTTTGGGGGCTTGACAAACCCCGATTAACCGGTTATTATATATAAAGTATTATATATAAATATTTATACTACAATACTTATATAAGGGGTTGGCCATGTCACTGAAATACGCCGTCCTGGGTTTCCTGAACTACGGCCCGCATACGGGCTACGACCTGAAGAAACACTTCGACAACTCAATCCGGTTCTTCTGGCACGCCGAGCTGAGCCAGATTTACCCCACCCTCCGCGAACTGGCGCAGCAGGGGCTGGTTGACTCGGACACCGTGCCTCAGGAGGGAAAACCAGACAAGAAGGTCTACTGGATAACCGATGCGGGCCGCGAGGCCCTGACGAGCTGGCTGAAAACACCGCTGGCAGGGTCGCCGCCAATCAAGGATGCCGTCCTGCTGAAGATATTCTTTTCCGGTTCGCTGGACAAGGAATTGCTGATTTCAGATTTGCACCACCAGCTTGCCCTGCACCGGGGGCAACTGGTCCACTACCAGCAGGAGACAACCGCCTACATCGCAAACATCACCGCCGAGACCGGGCTCACCCGCGACGCGATACTGTGGGAGCTGACCCGGCGGTGTGGCGAAGAGTACGAAATATCCTATATCCACTGGCTGGAGAAGGCCATTAAGACCATCGAACAGGAACTCTAGCGAAGGGGGGATAACATGTCGAATCAAACACCGGACTTAAGGCCCGCCACCATCGCCCAGGCAATTCAGGGGATGGCACTGACCTTCAACCCCGACCGGGCCAAAGACCTGAAGGCCTCGATTCAGTTTCACATTACCGATAAGGAACGCGGTGACTGGTATCTGGACATCGCCGACGGCCGCTGCCGCTGCCAGCGGGGGGTTATCGACAAGCCCTCACTGACGATCACCTCCTCGGCGCAGGTCTGGCTGGCGGTGGCGCGGGGGGACCTCAAGGGCTCAATCGGGCTGATGACGGGCAAGTACAAGGCCAAGGGCAATATGGGCCTGCTGCTCCGGATGGACAGCCTTTTCTCCCGCGAGCTCACCGCCGAGGACATTGCCCGTCAGGACTGGCAAGAAGACTGACAACCAGTAAAAGCGAACAGGAGGTCACACCAATGAAAGTACTGACACTCAACGGCTCGCCCCGCACAAAATCCAGCAGCACCTACCACATTCTGAAACCCCTGCTCGAAGGGATGGAAAAGGCCGGGGCGGAAACCGAATTGATCCACATCCGGGACCTAAAACTCAAGCCATGCCTGGGTTGTTTTACCTGCTGGGTACGTACCCCCGGGGTGTGCGTCCACCAGGACAGCATGCCGGCGGTACTGGAAAAGTTCAACCAGGCCGATATCGTCGTTTTCGGCACCCCTCTCTATCACTTCTCCATGACCAGTTTCATGAAGGACTTCATCGACCGCACCCTGCCGCGCCTGGAACCCTGGCTGATACCGCATCCGCATATTGCCGGGATCACCGGCCATCCGGAGCGTGTTCACAAACCGGAGAAGATGCTCTTGGTATCCCCTTGCGGCTTCCCCGAGTTCGAGCACTTCGATTCACTGGTAGCCACCTTCAAGCATCTCGCCCGCATGGAACACTGGGAGTACCTGGGCGAAATCCTGCGTCCCACCGCCGAGCCGCTGAGCAATCCGCAACTCCGGGAGCTGTTTACCGACTATTATGAAGCGGTGAGCGCTGCGGGTGAGCAGCTGATCCGTGAAGGCAAAATCTCGGAGGAGTTACAGGCCAGGCTACGCGAAGACCTATTCCCCGGTGATAAACAGGAATTCTACGAGATGGCCTCCGATCACTGGATATCACAAATGGACAAATTCAACGTCCCTGAGGAGATGCGCCATACCGCCGGTACCAGGCCGTCATAGCCGCCGGGGGCAAGTGCGATAACCGGGGTGACGTATTGTCCCATCTCAAGCTTGTTAGCAGATTCAGCTTGATAGGAGGGCACCCGGGTATCACCCTGACACAACATGGTGAAGCCAGCAACGCGTGAGTGAACAATAAATGCAGTGCTTGGGACTTCGCTAGTTCTTTCTTCTTCGCCGATAATCAACAATGACCGCGCTGATTATCAGCGGCACCGAAATCGCCAAACAGATTCGCGAGGAGCTTAAGACCGAGGTCGCCAGCCTCAAGGAAAAGCACGGCATCGTGCCCGGCCTGGCCACGGTGCTCGTCGGGGACGATCCCGCCTCACACGTCTATGTCGGCAGCAAGGAGAAAACCTGTCAGGCGCTGGGCCTCTACTCCGAACGCCACGACCTGCCGGGTTCAACCACCGAGGCCGAACTGCTCGACCTGGTGGACAAGCTTAATAAGAATGGTAAGATTCACGGGATACTGGTGCAGCTACCACTG
>Ga0272441_10001550_pt1 | contig 48891 bp, 32 predicted proteins | sample SSMProp6N_FD_193582 | JGI IMG/M metagenome (GOLD analysis project Ga0272441, IMG submission 193582) | Marine sediment archaeal communities from Little Sippewissett salt marsh, Falmouth, MA, United States - SSM-Prop-6N | ecosystem: Environmental > Aquatic > Marine > Wetlands > Sediment ... | reverse complement strand
CTCACCCTAGAATGTTTTTATTCACACCGGCCCTTTCGAGCACGAATTCGCATGCGAAACCCCGGTTTCCGGCTTTCGCTTATAACGCCCCCCGGAACACCACAAGCCCTCACCCTAGAACGTGTTTTGACCTTTTCGGGGCTTTCGAGCGTGAATTCGCACTCCGAACACCGGTTTCGCCGACCCGCTTATAGCGCCCGCCCTCGCCCCCTGCCTTGACGCTTGAGAGCCCCCTTGTTAGGGTGTCGCTGTTGGATCGACCGCCTGGAACCATAGGAGCCGCCGATGAGCCTGCCCGAGCCGCCGCCCCTCGTCCTTGAGAACCTTTACGATGTCGACGGCGGCGTGTGGCTGAAGGGCAACCTTCACAGCCACAGCACCGTCTCCGACGGACAGCTCGAGCCCCAGGAACTCGTCGATGCGTACCGGGAGCTCGGCTACGACTGGCTGATGATCAGCGACCACGACGCACTCGCCGACACCTCGGGCCTCGATCCGAAGGGCATGGTGCTGATCCCCGGCAGCGAGATTTCAGCCCGCGGCGTGCACATGCTGCACGTCGACGCGAGCAGCCGCGTCGAGCCCCTTCACGACCGGCAGAAGGTCATCGACGCGATCAACGCCGACGGCGGCTTCACCATCGTCAACCACCCGAACTGGCAGGCCGAGTACGCGCACTGCCCGCTCGAAGAGCTGCAGGCCCTGCAGGGCTACGTCGGCATTGAGATCTACAACGGCGTCTGCGACGGGGCCGCCGGCAGCGCGTACGCCGTCACCAAGTGGGAGCGGCTGCTCAGCGTCGGCCGGCGGGTCTGGGGATTCGCCACCGACGACACCCACCGCCCCCACAACATCGGCCTCGGCTGGGTCGTCGCGCGTGCGGCCGAGCCGACCCGCGGGGCGATAGTCGACGCGCTCCGCCACGGCCGCTTTTACGCGTCGACAGGGATAGAGATCACCTCCATCACCGTGGATGGCTCGGCCCTCCGCGTCGAGGCGCCGACGGCTGAGCGCATAGCCGTATTCGCCGACCTCACGAGGCGCCTGACCGTTACCGACGGGCCGGTGCTGGAGTACGACGCCGCGGAGCTTATGTACTCCTATATCCGCGTCGAGTGCTGGGGGGCCGGCGGCAGGTGCGCGTGGACTCAGCCTTTCTTCATCCAGGGGGGCATGGCGGGGGTGCTGCAGCCGATGCTGGATGCGCGGCCGGTCATGGAGGCCCCGTACGTCGAGGCGATGCCTCCGATGGGCCTCTCGCTCGACCAGGAGCCGTGGCTGAACGTGCCCGACTCGCCGCCGTTCATCTCGCTCGGGACGATCCGCGAGGCGACGGTCCAGACGCACGTCAAGGCGCTCACCGACGGCGAGTCGCTTCTCATCGCGGTCCGCTGCGACGAGCCGGCGCTCTCGGAGATCAAGGCCGCCATCGACGAGGACGGCGACGCGGCCACATGGTCCGACGACTGCGTGCAGGTATTCCTGGATGTCGAGGGCAAGGCCCGCTGGCTTTGGCAGCTGACGGTGAACTCCCTCGGCAGGCTTCATTCCTACAGGACCGACCGCGACGGGGAGTGCGAAGGCTGCGAGACCTTCGCCCGGCGTTTGGACGATGGCTGGCGCGTCGACATAAGAATGCCGCTGGTTTCTCTCGGACACCCCGACCCGCTCGCGAGTTGTCGCGTCAATATCGGCCGCAACAGGTACCCGGAGCACCAGGTCTCGACCTGGACGTGGACCGGCGAGTCATTCCGCACCCCCGTACATTACGGCCTCCTCCGGTGCCCCGGGCTGAAGAAGGACGGCGACGAGTGAGCGCCCCCCCGGCTCACTTCCTGGAGTGCGACTTCCACACGCACACGGAGCTCTCGGGCGAGGAGCAGGCGCGCGGCTTCACGCTCGAGCGCCTTTTCGAGACAGCCGAGGGCCTCGGCCTCCGCCACGTCGGGTGCTCCGAGCACTGGCACGCGGGGACCCCGCCGGAGCTATTCCGACGCATGCGCGAGGAGATCGAGCGCCTGCAGCCGCGGTTCCGGGTCAAGGTGCATCTCAGCGCCGAGATCGACGTGCTGAACTCCAACGGCGACATGGCCGCCGACCCCGCCTTGGCCGCCGGCATGCTCGACTACGTATCGTCTGCGGTCTCGCACTACGGGGCTCCGGGCGCCGAGCAGCTCCGGCCCGACATCGTCGACGACACGGTGGCGATGATCGAGGCGCTTTGCAGGACCCCCGAGGTGACGATGATTATGCACCCGCAGATCGTTTACGGGCGGTGCGTGGAGAAGATCGACGGCGTCGTCGGCCCCGACGTCTACGACGCCGCGATGAAGGCGGTCGCGGCCGCAGGCAAGGTCATCGACTTCCCGTCGGTGGATCTGTCGCTGGATTACCTCCGCATCCTCGGCTTCGAGGCCGATAAGCTGAGCCACGCCGCCGAGAGCTTCCGCAACTTCGCCCGGGCCCTCGTCCGGCGGAAGTGCCTGCTGGCGCCGGGCTCGGACGCTCACAACGTTCTCTGGGGCGACGGCGTCACGCCGTGGCTCGGGAACAGCGGCGCGTCGTGGGAGCTGCTCACCTCGGCCGGCTTTGACGAAGGGCGGCTATGGTACTTCGAGAACCGGTGAGGGGCCGTGCAGGCGGCTACGACGCGGCCCTCGTGAAGAGCCTGTATATCTCCTCGAGCGCCTTCACGTCCTCGAGCGTGTCGGCCGCCGGGGAGCGGAATTCCTCGCCCGAGAGGACGCATCGGGCGAAGTGCCGCATCTCCTCCTTGTAGGACCAGGTCGTTCGAGCGGCGGGGAAGCTCTCGGCGAGCGACTTGTCATCGCCGTCGCCGCGGTAGACCTCGACCGTCGCCGGGGTGTTGCGCAGCAGAAGCGGCGGGGCGCAGGTCTTCATCCAGCCCTTCTCAAGGTAGACCTGCGTGTGCTCGTCCCATCCGTGGTACGGGACGCAGCCGGATTCGATTGTCGTCCTCACGCCCGCGACGTCGAGAACGACGACGCCGCTGACTCCATCTTCGCCGAAGTCGACCGATTTCACGGTCACGTCGCCCTCTCCCGCGCCAAGGAACCAGCGGATCAGATTAACGTTGTGCGTGTACTGCTGGAGGTAGCCGATGTAGCCCTTCCGGTGGCCCTCTAGGAGCCAGGACGGCCACGCCGTCTCGCACTCCGGATAGGCCTCGTCCGTCTTCTCGAAAGGGGTGTCGAGGCCGCCCAGCCAGTCACCGCCGAAGCCGTGGTTCCGCACGAACGTGATGCTCCCGAGCTCGCCGCTCTCGCGGAAGCCGTCCAGAAGCCGCTTGAACATCTCATTGCCGGCGTCGTAGCGCTTCATGTACGCGACCATGAGCCGGCGCCCGGAGCCCTGCTCGGCGGCGACGATGCGCTCCGCCTGCTCGACGCTCACGGCCATGGGCTTCTCCATGAGCACGTCCTTGCCCGCCTCGAGCAGATCGATGGCGATCTCGCCCTGCCCCGAGAAGTGCCCGGAGACTGCGACCGCGCGAATATCCTCGTTCTCCGCGAGAGCCCTGTGGTCGGAGTAGAGCTTCGGAACGCCGTAGCGCGCGCGCACGCGCTCTCCGAGGACGGGCCTCACCTCCGCGAGCGCGAGCAGCTCGCACTCATCGAGCGCGACCATGTTCGGGATGTGCACCTTCTGCGCCATGAAGCCGCAGCCGACGTAGCCCATGCTCACAGATTCCATGATCCCCCCCAAACGCTCGTCGGGTCACAGAGCATTCTGGCGCGGCTCCTCTGGACGGCAAGGCCGCGTCGTGCGAAATCATCCATTGACATGGGAAGAGCCCCGGCAAGGGACGACGGAAACCCGATCCTACAGGAGCCTCAGCTTGGCCCTGAGCTCGCGGTACTCGGCGTCGGTGGGACACTCGCCCTTCAGTGCCTTCGCGTGAGCCATGTTCTGGAGGCTGAAGGCCTGCAGGTACTTCTTCCACTCGGACATGAGGATGTCTGCATCCTGGAGTTTCACCACCACCTCCGGCGGCACCGGGATGACGGTCCCGTCCCGGGCTTCGAGCGTGATGCCACCGCCAGCGGTCTTCTCGATCTCGAACATATGGCCGATAATCCTATTCTGCCACTAGATTCTACCGGGGCGCTCCCGATTGTCAAGGTAAGGAATCCGCAAAAACACACCAGATATTGTGTTATTTGCGTTTGACGCCACCGCTTGTGGCGCTATAATTCCCGCTTTCCCGCGACCGGCGCGCTCGCCGCAGGCCGCGCGCGCGACCGCCCGGACAGCTGCCAATTCCGAGGGGGCGCCGCGTGTCAGCCAGGTCGAACGCCTACAAGAAGGCCGGTGTCGACATCGATGCGGGGGAGCGACTGATCAGCCGCATCGCCGCACGCGTCCACGAGACCTTCGGGCCGAACGTGCTGGGCGACCTGAGGGGCTTTGCCAACGCCTACTCGCTGGGCGGCCAGGCCGGCCTGTTCTCGAGCGACTACTCCGACCCGGTGCTCGTGGCGTGCACCGACGGCGTCGGCACCAAGCTGAAGCTCGCCTTCGAGACGAACATCCACGACACGGTCGGGCAGGACCTCGTCGCGATGAGCGTCAACGACTTGATCACCTGCGGGGCGGAGCCCCTCTTCTTTCTCGACTACTTCGCGACGGGGAAGCTGGACGTCGGCGTCGCCGAGAAGGTGATAGTCGGTATCGCGAGCGCCTGCAAGGCCGCGCGCTGCGCTCTCATCGGCGGGGAGACGGCCGAGATGCCCGACATGTACAGCAAGGGCGAGTACGACTTGGCCGGCTTCGCGGTGGGGGTTGTCGAGCGCGACAAGATGATAGACGGTGCCAAGATCGAACCGGGCGACGTGGTCATCGGCATGCTCTCGTCAGGCCTGCACTCGAACGGGTACTCGCTCGTGCGGAAGCTCCTCCTGAAAGGGCGCGGGAGGATGGACCTGGCCGAGCCGGTGCCGGAGCTCGGCGAGGCGCTGGGCGACTGCCTGCTCAGGCCTACGTGCATCTACGCCGACGCCGTACGCACGGTCTGCTCGCGCTACAAGGTGAAGGAAATCGTGAAGGCCCTTGCGCACATCACCGGAGGCGGGCTGATAGAGAACATCCCCCGCATACTCCCCGAGGCCTGCGCCGTCGAGATCGACACGGCGCTCTGGGACAGGCCGCCCGTCTTCGGCCTGCTGCAGGAGAAGGGCAAGATAACTGACGACGAGATGTACCGCGTCTTCAACATGGGCATCGGCATGGTGCTGGTCTGCCCCGACTACAACGCGCAGGCCATCCTGAGGACGCTGCGATCGAAGCGTGCGTCGACGCCCAGCCGTATCATCGGCCGCGTCGTTAAGGGCAAACGGTCCGTCAAGATCAAACACGCGAGCGCATAACGGAGAGGGAGGTCATGGGGAAGATCAAGAGAGCCCTGATCAGCGTAACGGACAAGTCGGGCGTTGCCGAGTTTGCGTCGGAGCTTGCGAAGATGGGCGTGGACATCGTCTCTACCGGAGGCACCGCGCGCGTCATCCGCGAGGCCGGGGTGGAGGTGAAGGACATCTCCGAGATAACCGGCTTCCCGGAAATGATGGACGGCCGGGTGAAGACGCTGCATCCCCTTGTCCACGGCGGCCTGCTCAACGTGCGCGACAACGCCGACCATCGCAAGGCCATGGAGGAGAACAACATCGAGGACATAGACCTCGTCTGCGTGAACCTGTACCGGTTCGAGCAGACGGTGGCCAAGCCCGATGTCGATATCGACGAAGCCATCGAGAACATCGACATTGGCGGGCCGTCGATGCTGCGCTCGGCGGCCAAGAACTGGAAGTACGTGACGGTCGTGACCGATCCGGCCGACTACGAGGTCGTCCTTGCCGAGATGAAGGCCTCGGGCGGCGAGACGACGACGGAGACGAGGAAGCGCCTCGCCGCGCGCGTCTTCGCCGTCACGGCCCACTACGACTCGGCGATCGCCGACTATCTCGAGGGCGAGCTGGCCGCCGGCGAGGAATTTGCCCCGACGCTCAGGCTGGAGCTCGACTGCCGGCAGGTCCTCCGCTACGGCGAGAACCCGCACCAGACAGCCGCCTTTTACGTCGACGCCACGGTTGCCGAGCCTTCGGTCTCGACCGCTAGGCAGCTTTCGGGCAAGGATCTCTCTTTCAACAACATCATCGACATCAACGCCGCGCTCGAGATCGTCAAGGACTTCGCCGACCCCGCGATATCCGTCATCAAGCACACCAACCCGTGCGGCGCGGCCACGGGCTCCGACCTGGTCGAGGTATACAAGGCAGCCTACGCCGGCGACCCCGTCAGCGCGTTCGGGTCGATCGTAGGCGTGAACCGCCCCGTCACCCCCGAGCTGGCCGACGAGATCGCCAGCCCCGACCGGTTTGTCGAGGCCATCATCGCGCCTTCGTTCGACAAGGAGGCCGTCAAGGTCCTCCAGACCAAGCCCAAGTGGGGCAAGAACGTGCGGCTGCTCGAGGTCGGGGAGATGGGGTCTGCTCGCGACGCGGAGTACGACATGAAGCGCGTCGTCGGCGGCCTCGTGCTCCAGGGACGGGACACCGTCGCTGACGAGTTCGCCGATCTGAAGACCGCGACTAAACGCGAGCCCAGCGCCCAGGAGCTGGCCGATCTGAAGTTCGGCTGGATCATCTGCAAGCACGTGAAGTCGAACGCCGTCGTCTTGGCCAAGGACGGCGCTCTGCTCGGCGCGGGCGCCGGCCAGATGAGCCGTGTCGACTCAGCCATGATCGCCGTCCGCAAGGCGGGTGAGCGGGCAAAGGGCTCGGTCGTCGCATCGGACGCCTTCTTCCCCTTCCCCGACGCGCTGATGGTTTGCGCGGACGCCGGCGCGACGGCTGCCATCCAGCCTGGGGGAGCGAAGAACGACCCGGTCGTCATAGAGGCCGCCGATGATCGCGACCTCGCGATGGTCCTCACCGGCATGAGGCACTTCAAACACTAGCGGAGAGATCGATGACGCCGAGAGAGCGGGTTATCGCAGCCTACGAGCATCGGCAACCCGACAGGTGCCCCTGGCAGATAGGCCTCACCATCCCGGCGAGAGAGAAGCTCGAAGGCGAGTTCGGGGACGGACTGGCGGCGGCGCTCGGCAACCACCTCGCCAACTGGAGCCACGAGCCGCCGAGTACGTGGACGGAGCCGAGGCCTGACTACTGGCGGGACGAGTTCGGCGTCTTGTGGGACCGCACCGTAGACAAGGACATCGGAGTTCCCGTCGAGCCCCTGATCAAGGAGCCGACGGCGAAGGCGCTCGACGCCTGCGAGTTCCCGTCCACCAGGGGGGCCCGTTGGGACGGTTTCGGCGAATGGGTCGAAGCCAACCCCGATCTCTTCCGCGTCTGCGATCTCGGCTTCAGCCTGTACGAGCGGGCGTGGACGCTCCGCGGCATGGCCAACCTCATGATGGACATGATCGACGCGCCTGAGTTTGTCGATGACCTGCTCGACCGCATCTGCGAATGGAACCTCGGGATCGTCGACGGTTTCCTGGAGCAGCCCATCGACTGCGTTCATTTCGGCGACGACTGGGGCCAGCAGTTCGGCCTCCAGATGGGTCCTGCTCACTGGCGCCGTTTCATCAAGCCGCGCCAGGAGAGGATGTACGCGAAGGTCCGGGAGGCGGGCCTCCATACGTCGCAGCACTCGTGCGGCGACGTGAAAGAGATATTCTCGGACCTCATCGAGATCGGGCTGCAGTGCTTCAATCCGTTCCAACCCGAGGTCATGGACGTCCGGGAGATGAAGCGGCTCCACGGCGACAAGCTCGTCTTCTATGGCGGCGTCTCGACCCAGAGGACCCTGCCTTACGGCTCGCCCGCCGATGTCAAGGCAGAGGTCGCGATGCTCATGAAGGAGGTCGGGGCCGGCGGCGGCTACATATGCTCACCAGCGCACGACACGCCGGGAGACGTGCCCCTCGAGAACCTGGTCGCCCTTGTCGAGGCCGTCCACGAACAGTGATTGGAGTGGGAGTCTGATGAACGTCCTCATCGTCGGCTCGGGAGGGCGGGAGCACGCCCTGGCCTGGAAGATAGCGCAGTCCGAGAAATGCGACACCCTCTTCATCGCGCCAGGCAATGCGGGCACCGCCTCGGCAGGCACGAACGTGGATATCGCCAGTGACGACATCGACGAACTTGCGCGCTTCGCCAAGCGTGAGACCATCGGCCTCACCATCGTCGGCCCTGAAGCTCCGCTCGTTGCCGGGATAGTCGACCGCTTCGAGAATGAGCGTCTCCGCGTCTTCGGTCCGCCGAAGCGCGCGGCGCAGCTCGAGGGCTCCAAGGTCTTCGCCAAGGACCTCATGCGGCGCCACGGCATACCCACCGCCGACTATCAGACCTTCGAAGACGCCGGGAAGGCCTGCGAGCACATCGAGGCCGTGGGCGCGCCGCTCGTTGTGAAGGCGGAAGGTCTGGCGGCGGGCAAGGGCGTCATCATCTGCGACACCGAAGGCGAGGCCACAGACGCAGTCCAGAGGATCATGGGAGAGAAAGCCTTCGGAGATGCTGGCGCGCGCGTGGTCATCGAGGAGAAGCTTGTGGGCGAGGAGGCCTCGATCCTGGCCCTGACCGACGGGCAGACGATCGCTCCGCTCGCGAGTTCGCAGGATCACAAGGCCATCGGCGACGGCGACACGGGCCCTAACACCGGCGGCATGGGGGCCTACTCGCCCGCGCCCGTCGTCACAGACGAAGTGATGGAGAAGGTCGTGGCCGAGGTCCTCGTCCCGACGGTCCACGCCATGAAGAAGGAGGGCTGTCCGTTCAAGGGGGTCCTCTATGCCGGGCTGATGATCGATGCAGGCGTGCCCAAGGTACTCGAGTTCAATGTCCGCTTCGGCGACCCAGAGACGCAGCCCATTCTCTCGAGGCTGGAGGGCGATCTCATCGATGTCCTGGTGGCGGTTTGCGACGGCACCCTCGCTGACTGCGAGCTCCAGTGGGACGAGCGGGCCGCGGTCTGCGTTGTCATGGCCTCCGGCGGTTACCCCGGCTCCTACGAGAAGGGGAAGGAGATCACTGGCATCGAGTCCGCCGAGGCTGCCGGTGACGTCGTTGTCTTCCACGCCGGCACTGCGCTCAAGGACGGCAAGGTCGTGACTTCGGGCGGCCGCGTGCTCGGAGTGACGGCCCTCGGGGACGGCATCGCGGGCGCGATCGATACGGCCTACGCCGCGACGCGGAAGATCGCTTTCGAGGGAGCCAGCTTCCGGAGCGACATTGGGGCGAAGGCCCTTCGCTAGGGGAGGGAGTCCCATCGCCATCGAGCACCTCAGGCTCGCCGGAGGAGCGGGCGACGTTCCTGCCATCGAGCGCGCGGCCGAGGCGCTTCGCTCGGGGGCCTTGGTCGCTTTCCCCACGGAGACCGTGTATGGCCTCGCTGCGAATGCCGACCTTCCTGAGGCCGTTGACAGGCTTTACGAAGCAAAGGGGCGCGACCGATCCAAGCCCTGCACGGTGATGATCGCCGACCGCGGCTCCGCGGAGAGACTTGCGGCGGGCGCCGCCGGGGAGATCCCGCGCGTCGCCGCGAAGCTCATGAGGATATACTGGCCGGGGCCGCTCACGATCGTAGTCGGCTCGGGCGCGGGCGCTATCGGGATGCGGCTGCCAGCGGACCGCAGGGCGCGCGCCCTCGTCTCGGCGGCGGGCGTCCCCGTTCTGGCGCCCAGCGCGAACCGCTCGGGCGAACCCGAGCCACGCTCTGGCGATGATGTGATCGCCCAGCTGGGCGACGCCGTGGACGTGCTCCTCGACGGCGGCGAGATCAGCGGAGGCGTGCCGTCCACGGTCGTGATGGTCGACGGGGAAGAGGCCCACATCGTGCGCGCCGGGGCGATCGAGCCGGAGGAGGTCCTCGGAGCCACGCTCATGATGGTGCTCTTCGTTTGCAGGGGGAACTCCTGCCGCAGCCCCATGGCGGAGGTGGTATTCGAGCGTGAACTGGCCAAGCGACTCTCCGCTGCGGGGCGGAGCGACGAGCTCCGCCGCTGGCGGGTGATCTCCGCGGGCACCGACAGCCCGTCCGGAAGTGCAGCGCATGAGAGGGCCCGCCAGGCCGTGGAAGAAGCGGGCCTGGACCTCTCCGGCCACAAACCGAGGTCGTTGACAGTAGATGCTATTGACAAAGCCGACCTCATCTTTACGATGGAGGGCCGACAGCGGGATTCCATACTCGGGATAGTCCCGGATGCTGCCGGCAAGGTGATGCTGTTGGACCCGAGGGGGGGCGAGATCGCTGACCCCGCGGGGAATTCCATCGCCAGCTATCGCCTGTGCAGGGACAAGATAGCCGACTGCGTCCGGCGGCGCGTGGAGGAACTGTGAAGCTAGTGATCGGGACGGACCACGCTGGGTTTGAGCAGAAGGGCCGCGTCATAGAGTGGCTCGAGTCGCAGGGGCATGAGGTGGAGGACCTGGGCGTCCACTCCCCTGACCCGTACGACTATCCCGACATCGCCGAGAAGTTGGCCCGGGCCGTCGCGGCCGGGGAGGCCGAGCAGGGCATCCTCATTTGCGGGACCGGCAACGGCATGGCCATGGCGGCCAACAAGGTGACCGGCATCCGCGCGGCGGTCTGCAATAGCGAGTTCACTGCTGAGATGGCGCGCCGGCACAACCACGCCAACGTCGTCTCCGTCGGCTCAAGGGTGGTCGGCGAGCAGCTCATGCAGCGAATACTCAAGGCTTATCTCGAAACGCCCGAAGATGGTGAGCGTCACGAGCGCCGCGTGAGAAAGATAATGGACATCGAGGCGCGTTCGACTGGAGAGCGCTGAGGCGATGGCTGGTCTGGTAGGCCAAATGGTGGGCGGTTGCCAGGTCCTGGACGAGATCGGCCAGGGCGGGATGGGCGTCATCTACCGCGCAAGGCAGGTCTCTCTGGACCGCATAGTCGCCATGAAGGTTCTAGCCGAGCACCTCGTCCACGACGCGATCTTCGTCCAGCGCTTCCAGCGCGAGGCCCGCGCCATTGCCCGGGTTAACCACCCGAACATCCTGCAGGTCTACGACGTCGGCAACCAGGGCGACATCCACTACATGATAATGGAGCTGGTGGATGGCAGCTCGCTCGCCGAGCAGCTTGAGACGCGCGGCACGCTCCCTTGGCAGGAGGCAACCAACGTCATCCGGCAGGGAGCCGAGGGGTTGGACGCGGCGGGTCAGGCCGGAATAATCCACCGCGACGTCAAGCCCGACAACCTCATGATAACCAAGCGCGGTGTCGTGAAGGTTTCGGACTTCGGCCTCGCGAAGGAAGTCGAGTCCAGCATGACCGCCACCGACGCGGTCATGGGCACCCCTGCCTACATGAGCCCGGAGCAGTGTGACGGCAAGGATCTAGACGGCCGCAGCGACATCTACTCCCTGGGCGGCACGTTCTACAGGATACTCACCGGGCGTCTGCCCTTCGAGGCGGAGACGGCGATGTCAATGATGTACCGGCACAAGCACGAGCCGCTCGTCCCCGCAAAGGAGATAGTGCCATCCCTCCCGCAGGTGGTTTCGGACGTCATATCGAAGATGATGCACAAGAAGGTCGAGGACCGCTACCAGACGATGGCCGAGGTTGCCCAGGCGATAGATGCAGCCGTCAAGCGTGCCCCGGTTGTCGATCCCCTCGCGACCATGGCCTTTGATGATACCGGCGTCACGCGGAAGGTCGTCTCTGAGGAGGACATGGCGCGCGCGACGCAGCTCCGCGCGGAAGGCGACGAGCGCATGCAGAGGGGCGACGTGGTCGGGGCGGCGAAGCTTTGGCACGAGGCGATGCGGCTCTCTCCCAACGACCCCGATACGGCCGAGCGCCTCGCCAAGTCCGTTCGGCCCGAGGTCCACCGGCAGAAGGAGATGGGCGAGAAGATGCTCGCTGGCGGGCAGATATCGGAGGCCGCCAGGTGCTTCCGCAACGCTCGCGACATGGCCCCCGACGACGACGAGCTTCGGGCCAGGCTACAGTCCATCGAGGAGAAGCTGAAGGCCAAGCGCGGAGCGGTCAACGAGCTGAGACAGGAGATCGCCACCGGCCACTTCCAGGAGGCTGTCGCGAGGTGGGACGAACTGCCTCAGGACATGCGCGAGGAGTCTCTGGCCAAGCAGATCGACCACCTGCGCGCGACGGTGATCCCCGCTGCCACGCTCGGCGAGCAGGGCGACGCCCTGAACGACGCGGGACGCATCGATGACGCGTTGGCGACCTACCAGAAGATCCTCGAGATAGACGAGACCAACGCCAAGGCGCGTCAGGGAATCAAGACCTGCCAGGCTAAGCTTCACCGCATTGACATGATGACTAAGGAGGGCTACGACTACAACCTTCGCCAGGACTTCGAGAAGGCCGTCGGCGCCTGGGAGCAGATATTCAAGATATACCCGGGCCACCCGCAGGCAACCAAGCTGATAACCGAGGCGAGGTACCAGTGGGGCATCCAGATCCGCAACAAGGAGGGTGGCCTCTCGAAGGCCGTTGAGAACTGGCAGAAGGTCCTCGAGTATCAGCCCGGGCACCCGGAGGCCGAGAAGTACCTGGCGCAGGATTCGGCGAAGCTCTCGAAGCTCAATCACCTCAACGAGGAGATGCAGGCCGCCAAGCGCGCTGGCAAGGACGCCCGGTCCGTGAAGCTCCTGCGCCAGATGAGCAAGCTCGCCCCAACCGATACCCGCATCGCTGCGCAGCTGAAGCTGGCGCGGAAGAAGCTCAGCCGCGGGCGGTCGGTGCGTGTTCTCGGGCTCTTCCTGCTTGGGTGCGTCGCGATCGGAGGCACGATCTACCTCAAGGAGCTCTGGCTCGTACGTCAGATGGAGAAGCTCATAAAGACGGGGAAGCAGGAAGACGCGCTCCTCGCCGTGCAGTTCCACGACAGCAACTTCCCCGAGCCTCTCATAATGAAGGAGCAGTTGGCGGGTCTGCGGCGGAGTGCCAAGTTCACTTGCTTCCGGCAGAGCGCGTTGGATGCTCTCGAGGCGAACGATCTCGACGAGGCAATCGGACTGCTTCGCGACGCCAAGGATTTCGGCAGCCCGCAGCAGAGGAGAAACGTCGACCTGAAGATTGCGGAGCTGAACTACCGGATCAGCCTCCGGCAGGCAGAGGAAGCGGTCAAGGCCGAAGAGTGGCAGAAGGCCATCAATGCCTTCGGCGACGCCGCCGAATTCGCCCTGCAGGCGAAGCTCGAGCCGCAGCAGCGCGACGCCATCGACCGGAAGAGCGGCTGGCACTTCTACAACCAGGCTCTCCGCGCGAAGCTGGAGCAGCGCGAGGCCGACGCGAAGAACTTCATCCGTTTGGCCGCCCAGTACCTCCGGACGGAGAGGAATATCCAGGAGATGCTCCGCGAGTTGGACATCGATTTCGAGCGCGGGGCCAGCAGCTTCGAGAACGGCTCCAAGGCCCTGAGCGAAGGCAGGTGGGCCGAGGCCGTGAAGCATCTGGCCCAGGCTTACAAGGACAATCCCGGCACGAAAGGGGTGAAGGCCAGACTCGACTTCTCCAAGGACAACCTGGAGGCAGAGAAGCTCGGGATGGTCCTCGTTTTCCCGACGAGGTTCAGTGATGTCTGGGGTCGTGTTGAGCGCAAGGCCGCTTTCATGATCGACCGGTACGAGTACCCGAACAGGCCCGACGTGGTGCCTCAGGTTGTCAGTTACGAGGAAGCCGAAGCGATCTGCAAGCGGGAATGGAGAGAGGGCATCGGCGGCTTCCGCCTGCCTTCGGCCATAGAGTGGAAGCTCGCCTGCGGCGGGCGTGACGGCCTCACCTACTGCTACGGTGAGACGTACGACCCGACGAAGTCGCACACCGACGGGGAAGAAGCCAAGAGGAGCGGTGATGGCCCGACCAGCGCCAGCCCCTTCGGCGCCTACGACATGTGTGGCAACCTAGCCGAGTGGGCCACTCAGATCGACCCTGAGAAGACGAAGAGAGATCGGGACAAGCGGGTACACCGGTACCTCTACGGCGGCCACTTCAAATCGGGCGAGGACTCGAAGACAGAATCGAGAGTGTCGTACAGGCAGGATCTCCGCGCCGCCTATTCCGGCTTCCGGTGCGTCAGGAGCCTAGTCCCCGCCAAGCAGAGGTGACTCCGGGTGCTCTGCTGTTGTCCCTCCTGCGCGGCCACAGAGTGCCCTTGACACCTTCCCCTCAGCGATTAACATCCACGAGACCACACTGACGAGGGCCCGAGCTAGCGTCGCGCCCGGCGTTCCGTGCCCGACAGGGCCAGTTGGGGGACTTCGACTATGGTCATCGATTGCCACGTTCACCTGAACAAGGACGACGTCAACGCCGACAAGCTCGTAGCCGAGGCCGACCGCTTGGCAATCGACCGGCTGGTGGTCTTCGCCACCGGCTATCACAGGGGCGGGCCGTACAACCGCGACATGCTGGCCGCTGCCGAGCGGCACCCGGAGCGCATCATTCCCTTCGCACACTTCAGGCTGGGGGCGGACACGGCGGATCGCGTTTCCGAGTTTGCCCGGCAGGGCTTCCGGGGAATGAAGTTGATCAACCCCGCAAGCGACTACAACGACCGGGGCTACTGGCCGGCCTACGAGCGGGCCCAGGAGGAGGGCCTGGTTCTCCTCTTCCACCTCGGCGTTGTGGCCGTCCACACCGGCAACCCGCTTCTCGACGTCGATACCGGTCGCATGCGCCCCGTCCACCTCGACCCGATCCTGCGCCGCTTCCCTGATCTGGTGATTTTCGGCGCCCACATGGGCAACCCCTGGTACGACGAGGCCGGGATGCTCTGCAGGTGGCACAAGAACCTGTACTTCGACCTCTCGGGCTCGTCGCTCAAGAAGAAGAAGCCCGAGTTCTTCCGCGAGCTCCTCTGGTGGTCCGGTCAGGACCAGTACAAGGACCCCCTCGGGCGCGACCCCTGGGAGAAGATCCTCTTCGGCACCGACGTCGCCATCAAGATGATGGGGGACGTCAAAGGCGACTATGAGAGGCACTTCGAGGCGCTCGACCTCGCGCCCGAGCTCCGCTCCGCGGTGATGGGCAACACGGCCGCTGGGATATTCGGCTTCGAGGAAGGCTAGCGGTGTACGGATCGGCCGGCGGAAGATCCCAGTCCAGCGGCAGCGAGGTGCGCAGGCGCCTCGCGGTCTTCGGCGTTGTCGCGCTGCTCGTGCCTCTTGCGCTCTATCTGTATACCTACGACTACGGCATCGGCCGGAGAAGGGCCCTTCCGAAGGGGCGCCCCGCCAGCCGCGATCTCAGAGTGTCGGTCGAGGTTCCGGCCCTGCCGGTCGAGCGCGGAGCTCGGTGCCCCGTGACCGTCACCATCGCCAACGCCACCGGCCGCCGGATATCGATAGCCGATTTCGACGGCCGGCAGGGCATGTTCACCATCGACGTCACGTTCCAGGCGGGGAGCATCCCGCCCATCTCCGAGAAGGACAATCGCAAGGCTCCTTGGAGCCGCGCGCTGGACCCGGTCATAGACCTGCTGCCGGGCGCGGCCTACTCGCGGACCCTCGATGTCGCCGAGCTTTTCAAGATGTCAATCCCCGGGAGCTACGTGATCTCCGTCGGCTACGATCCCGAGGCCTACTTCGCGATGGCTGGAGCGACCGCCAAGAGGACGAAGGGCCTGTGGCTTGGCAAGGCCGGGCCCGCCACCGCGAGCGTGACGGTGATCGAGAAAGGTGCGGCTCCTGCTCGCGAACCGGCGGCAGCAGGCAGCGGCTGATGTCCCCGGAGGTGCCCGCATGAGTACTGACAGGCCGCTGGTGATCTGGGCCGTCGTGGGACCGTTCCTAGGGTTGGGGCTCGGCCTCGCGGTCGGTTGGGCAGCGTGGGGCGGTGCGACGTTGAGGCGGGTCGCCGCGCGCCCTGCCGAGAGCCCGAGGACCCGCATTCCGAAAGCCTCGACCCCGACCGGGCCCGCCGTTGCTACCCGCGCCGCTAAGGGCGAGCGGAAGCAGTCTGATGGAGAGCCTGAGCGCCCCGAACTCGACTGGGCCGAGTATCGTGCGGGGGTCGGCTGCCGTCTCGCCTACTGCTTCGAGAACGCGGGGGAGCCACCCGCTCCGCGCCTGGCCAGTCTCATCAAGGGCGACGACCCGGCCGGGCTGCTGCTGAAAAGCGACGGCCCCGTCGTTATCACGGCCGCTGGAGCCACGTTCGCGAACGGCAGCAAGCTCTACAGCGAGCAGGCTGGACGCACCCTTTCGCGCCTCATCAAGAAGTCCGGCGCTTTCACGGTCGAGACCCTCGTCCGTCCTGCGGACGCGAAGCACCGCGGCCCGGCCCGTATCGTGAGCATTTCGCAGGACGGCGGGCAGCGTAATTTCACGCTAGGCCAGGAGAGTGACCGTTGGGTCGTTCGCCTCCGCACCTCCAAGGCCGGTGCCAACGGCACCTCCCCCGAGGTCAGGGCTCCGGGACTCTCTCCCCGACTCACGCACGTGGCAGTCACCTTCGACGGCCGGGCAGAGCGGGTTTATCTCAACGGGCGCGAGGCCAAGAGCTCGACGGAGGTCGCGGGATCGCTCGACTCGTGGGCCGAGGGCTTTCCTCTGGTTCTGGGTAACGAGTTCAAGGACAGGCGTGACTGGGCCGGCAGCATCCAGCTGGTGGCCTTCTACTTCAAGGCGCTGTCGTCAGAGGAAGTCCGAAAGCTTGTCGCAAAGCTCCCCGGCGGCCGCAATATCCCTGCGCGGACGGACGGACCAGGCGAGGGCGAGTTCTTCTGATGGCCTTGGCGTGAGGAGACATCTGCCGAGGAAGATGGGCGCGGCGCTTTGCGCTGCTGCCTACAGAACCTTCAGCGCGACCTGGGTGATGTCGTCGTCGTAGTCGGTCCTGCGGGTGAAGTCTCGGAGCGACTCCTCGATGATGTTGATGAGGTCGCGGAGTTGCACGCGGCCGTAGCGCTGAACGGTTTTCTTAAGCCGTTCCTCGCCGTACTGTTCCCTGTTCTGGTTTGTCGCTTCTGTGAGGCCGTCGGTGTACTGGTAGAAGAGATCGCCCGGACTGAGCTGGACGGATATCTCTTGGAGGATCTCCGCGAACTTCGGGCCCTTGTCGACGCCGAGGGCGAGCCCGTTGGAGCGGAGCTCCCTTGGTGCCTCATCACCCCACGCGGGGTTGTAGTGGAACGGCCTGTCCTGTCCGGCGCGCACGAAACGCAGCGTGCGCGCGACGGGGTCCAGAACCGCGTAGGCCAGCGACACGAAGGTCTTGCCGTCGAGCATTCTGTGCATGTCCGCGTTAACCGCTTTCATCACGTCGGTGGGGCTCTCCATCTGGCGGCCGTAGATGTTGATGGCCGTCTTGGCCATGCCCATCACGATCCCGGCTTCGACGCCGTGGCCCGTGACGTCACCGATGACGATGCCGACGTTGCCCTTCTTGGTTTTGAAGAAATCGTAGAAGTCGCCGGAAACGGTCGAGGCTGGTTTGTAGCTGACCTTTATGTCGTATCCGTCGACCGACGGCTCAGCCGGCAGCATCATCTGCTGCCGGGCCGAGGCGAGGTGTATGGAGCGCGTCGTCTCCTCGCGCTCACGCAGCTCGCTGGCCAGGCGTCTGAGCCGATCGTCGGGCAATGCCCTTCCTCCGCTGGAGCTCCCAGCTCCGCTATTCCACTCTAACACCCGTCGCCGGGGAGCGCAAGTGAATCCGTTCTTCAAGCCCCACCTCCCGTCATCCCCCGATCCTATGACGTGTCCCGAAGGGGTCCCGTGACTGTATTCGGGTTTTGGGCTTTGACCGTCCCATGGGCACGAACTATAATCCTACTCCCTGCAGGAGGCCATGTGGACGAGCTCATTCGGAAAGCCATCAGTGACGCCGTCGATGCCGAGGCCGGCGCCCTCAGGGATCTCTCGCTGAAGATTCATGCCAACCCCGAGCTCGGCCTCGAAGAGACGATGGCGGCCGGCTGGCTCACCGAGTTTCTTTCGGAGCGGGGTTTCCGTGTCGAGGCGCCCGTGGCAGGTCTCGAGACCGCCTTCAGAGCGACCGCCGGCGAAGGGACTCCTGTCTGTGCCTTCATGTCCGAGTACGACGCGTTGCCCGAGATCGGCCATGGTTGCGGGCACAACCTGATCGCCATCGCCGGCCTCGGTGCGGGGATCGGCCTGAAAGCGGCCATAGGTGAACTCGGAGGCACCGTTCAGGTCCTTGGGACGCCCGGCGAGGAAGGTATGGGCGGCAAGGTGATAATGGTCGCCGAGGGCGTCTTCAAGGACGTCGACTTCGCCATGATGGTTCATCCGTCGACCAATACCCGCGAGGATCCCGGCTGCACCGCCGTCCAACGGGTGAGGATCGCTTTCCACGGCCGCACAGCCCACGCGGCGGCCAGCCCCGAAAAGGGAGCGAACGCGCTGGACGGAATCATACAGACCTACAACGGGATCAGCGCCATACGGCAGCACATACTTGAGGACTCGCGCATCCACGGCATCATCACACACGGAGGGGTGAAGCCCAACATCGTCCCCGACTTCGCCGAGGCGATCTTCTACGTCCGCAGCCCGAATCAGGATTATCTCGAAGAGCTGCTCGGTAAGGTCGAGAGAATAGCCGAGGGCGCCGCGCGCATGACCGGCACGACGTATGACTTCGAGCTCACGGGCCACGGCTACCGTGCCCGCATCCCCTGCCCCATCCTCAACCGCCTCTACAGGGAAGAGGCTGAGCAGCTCGGGATGGAGTTCAAGGAGATCGTGCGCTCGGGACGCGGGTCGTCGGACTGCGGCGACGTCTCGTGGGTCGTCCCCGCAATACACCCGTACTTCGCCATCGGGCCTGAGGAGATGGCCGGCCACTCGAAGGAGTTCGCCGATCACGCGGCAGAGGACAGCTCCATCGCCTCGGCGCTCGTGTCGGCCAAGGCCATGGCCCTCGCGGCAGCCCGTGTCATTGAGGATGCCGAGCTTCTCTCGGAGATCAAGACTGGGTTCGACGCGCGCGCTCGGGCGGGGGGGGAGGCCGACGGTGCCTGAGCTCCGCCCCTTCAGGGCACTGCGATACGACGAGAGCGTGGCGGGCGACATCGCCGATCTCGTGGCCCCGCCGTATGATGTCATCTCTCCCGACCAGCGCGAGGCGCTGGCCGCGAAGAACCCGAGCAACATCGTCCACCTCATCCTTCCCGAAGGCGCTGCCTCCGGCCCGTCCAATCGCTACGAGAAGGCAGCGGGCCTCCTCGCGAAGTGGCGCGATTCGGGTTTACTGAAGGCGGACGAGCTCCCTGCCCTCTATCTCTACGAGCAGCGCTTCACTGCGGCAGGTCGGGAGTGCACGCGTCGCGGCGTCATCGGGCTCCTGCGGCTGGAGGCGTTCGGCGAGGGTTCAGTCTATGCTCACGAGCAGACGATCCCCGGCCCCATCGTCGACCGACTCGAGCTGATGCGCCACACGCGCACGAACCCGAGCCAGGTTATGATGCTGGCGACAGACCCCGAAAGCGAGCTCGCCGGCCGGTTGTCGAGCATCGCGTCCAGGTGCACGCCCGTCTACCACTTCGAAGGCCCCGACGGCCTCCCCGAGCGGCTGAGCGTCATAGACGAAGCCGACGATATCGACGCCATCTCCAACGTGATTGAGAAGAACTCCCTGATAATCGCCGACGGGCACCACCGTTACACCACTGCACTCCAGTACCGCGACGAGGCCGGCACCGACGCCGCCTGCATGGCTCCGGTCACGATCTTCTCGATGCGCGATCCGGGCCTTGTGATTCTCCCGACGCACCGGGTGGTCGACGCCCGTGCGGACATGACCCCCGGCGCCCTGGTCGAGAGCCTTGGGGACGCTTTCCGTGTCGAGGAGATCAGTCACGACGGTCTCGTCGCGATGGCCGAAGAGGCCGACGGCCCCCCGACGCTCGGCCTGACCGCCCGCGGCCTCGACTCGCCCGTGCGCCTCACGCTGACGGACGCCGCCGCGATGGAGGCCGAAGCGCCTGGACACTCCGAGTCCTGGCGAAGTACCGACGTCGCGGTGCTGCACGAGCTTATTCTCAGGCCCCGGCTCGGCTTCACCCCCGAGCGCATACTGCGCAAGGACGGCATCGATTTCGTGAAGGATGCCCGGCAGGCCGCGGAAGCCGCAAAGGAGCGCGACGGCCGTTTGGCCTTCATCATCAGGGCCACGACGATGGACCAGATGCGCGAGATCGCGGGGCAGGGGGAGCTGATGCCCCAGAAGTCGACCTACTTCTATCCGAAGCTGACCACGGGGCTCGTGGTCCGCGCGATGGATCTATAGCGGGCCGCCTCAGTCGAGCAGCGCGCCTATCGACTCGCGGTAGGGGGCGCGCACCACGCCGAGCTCAGTGATGATCGCGGTCACGTTCTCGGCCGGTGTGACGTCGAAGGCGGGATTGAAGGCTTTGACTCCCTTCGGTGCTGCGCGCACACCAAGGGGCTCCAGCACCTCCTCGGCCGAGCGCTCCTCTATCGGTATGCCGTCGCCGTTTTGCAGCTCCAGATCGAAGGTGCTCAGCGGAGCCGCGACGTAGAAGGGCACGCCATTGGCCTTGGCGGCGAGTGACAGCGGATAGGTCCCGACCTTGTTGGCGACGTCGCCGTTGCGCGCTATCCGGTCAGCGCCCACCACGCAGCAGTCGACCAGCCCGCGGCGGAGCACCGTTGCGGCAGCGGAGTCGCAGAGCACCGTTACGTCGACCTCCGACTCGCTCAGCTCCCACGCGGTGAGCCGCGCGCCCTGCAGGAGCGGCCTCGTCTCGTCGGCGTAGACTCTCACCCGCTTGCCGGACTTGATGGCGGCATAGATCACGGACAGCGCCGTGCCGTCGCCCACCGTCGCGAGCGACCCCGCATTGCAGTGGGTGAGCACGGTCGCCTCATCGGGCAGGAGCTCTGCGCCGTGTTCGCCGATCTTCCGGCACCGCTCGATGTCGTCGTCGAGGATCTCCTGCGAGGCGAGGCGCACGGCTTTCATGATGGCGTTGACCGAGTCCGCCGACTCCCTCGCGCGCCGGAGCACCTCGTCAATGGCCCAGAATAGATTGACCGCCGTCGGCCGGCTCTCCCCGAGATAACTGGCTGCCTTGGCGAGCTCGGCTACCAACTCGCCCGCTGATCCGGCCGAGCTCCTCTCCGCTGCTAGGCGCATTCCCAGCGCTCCCGCCCCGCCAAGGGCCGGGGCCCCGCGGACGGCGAGCGTCCTGATGGCCTCCCAGAGCTCTGGCAGCGTCTCGCAGCGGAGCTTGACGAACTCGCCCGGCAGCCTACGCTGGTCGATTATCTCGACCGCGCCATCGCGCCAGAGGATGGTGTCAATCGCCATGAGAGTCTCCCAGCACCTTCACTTGCGGAAAGACCCCGCTTTCGACCGCGGGGCCCTCTGCTCGCCAGCCTGAGATCGGCCGATGGGCGCTACTTCTTCTTCCTGGCCTCGACCTCCTTCGTCACCTCATCGTGCTTCTTGCGCTCACTGTAGAAGACAGCATCGGGCATCCTGTGGCGCTTCTGGCCCGGCGGCTGCCAGTCGAGCCGACACCGCGATCCGCCGCCGTGTTCGTTCATCTCCACCTTCAGATCGCGCAGCCCATCCTTCAGTCCCTTGACGCTAAACTTGTGCCAGCCGGGCTTGTAGTTCCAGTGGTCGAAGACCAGCTTCCCGTCAAGGAAGACTCGGCCGCCATCGTCCACCTCGCACCAGAAATCGTAGTCCCCGGACTTCTCAATCAGCAGCTTTCCGGTCCAGCGGATGCTGAAGTTGTCGTGGCCGATGCCCCCGATCGGAACGTTCCCGCCGAAGTCGCGGTCGATCCGTGTGTAGACCGACCGTATGTTGGGTTTCCCTCTCAGATCGGGGTTGTTCCAGTGCTCAACCGTCAGGCCCGGGACGACGTCTTGGTTCCTAAAGATGGCGGCCCGCTTGAGCTGGCTCTCCATCCAGCTCCTCTTGAGCGTCCCGACGACCTTGAAGTTATCGAAGACGCCCTTGGACGACCACGTGCTGACATAGGGGTACATGCCGGCCAGGTTCTTCTTCTTCGCATTCCAGCTCGCGACGGGCTTGCCGTTGATCTTCCACGTGACGATCTTGCCCGAGATCTCTACACGCATCCTGTAAACCACGTTCTTCTTCGTCGCGATCTTCGGATTGGTGCCCACCTTCTCCTTGTTGGAGTGGATAGCCGAATCCCCGTTGGGCCTTAGCCACGCATAGCACCCCTCGTTCGGGAACGGGTTCCTGTCGTGGCCGAAGGACCAGCCGAGGTGCTGGTTCTTGCTGTCAAGGTTCTTGGCATCGAACTCAATCGCCTCGATCGATGCGAATTCCATGTACGGCCTGGCGCTCGCCTCCTTGCCCGCCCACAGCGTGAGGCCGCCGTTCTCGCGCGATCCGCTGCCGCGGACCCGGCGCCAGTCGGGGTACTGCTCCGGCCGCGAGAAGTCGTAGAGTATCTCGACCTTCTGGCCACCCAGCTTCCGGATGCGACCGTGAATGAAGGCGGCAAGCCCGCCGCTCGCGGCGGTGTTCGCCTCGAAGACCATCCTGTCAACCTCGGCGGCGATCTTCCGGTAGTAACGTGTCCGGCCAAACTTGCCCTTAAGTCCGTCGGCCGTCGCGAAGACGGCCTCGTAGTTCTTATCCCTGAGCTGCTGACGGATCTTTCCGACCATGTGATCGATGGCCGCCTGCTCGGCCCCCTTCGACAGGGCCTCGAGCTTCAGTGACAACCGTTCCTTCTCGGCGCCATCGCCGATCTTGTCGAGCCAGACGTAGGCTTCCTTGACATGGCTGCGCATCATCAGATATGCAGTCGCCTTGACAGTCAGCTTGGAGTTCCCCTCGCAGCCGGAATACTTCAGCACGTTCTCGGCGGCGAGGTCCTGCATCTCGACGGGCATTTCCATGCGACCCCTGTTGATCCACACGCGCTTGCCGTCGAGCCTGCTGACCTTGCCCGAGATGTCACGGCCCTTCCACCTCACCGAGACCTTGTCTGCCCCCTTCATGTTCTCCGCAGCCATGCCCTCGATTTCGGCGACCGCGTTGATATCGCCCAGCTCCTTGTCGAAGTAGGGCAGGAAGTCCTTCGCCTTGCAGTCCCGCTTCGCGCGCCTGGTCTGCAGTATCGCCTGGTCGCGACGTCCTGCCTTTATGAGGCCCGCGTTCTTCTGGACGAGCTCGAGGTAGTTCTGCCGTGCCTCGGCCTTGAGCTTCTCCGCCATCGCCGCCAGCCGCCGCTCGTGTTCTTTCTTGCCCGCCTCCTCGCGCTTGTTGAGGTTGGATATGGCCTGCGCCACCTTGGTCTCCGAGTCGGGCATCTCAGCGGCCTTCAGCGCCTCGACGACTCTGCGGGCCTCATCGTACTTCCCCTGCTTGGCGAGCCCGTCGGCCTTCTTCATCTCCGCCACCCAGTGCGCGTTGTAGGCCTTGCGGATCGCATTGCACGCCTGGCTGTGCTTCGACAGGAACTTGGAAAAGCGCAGTCCGTTCGGGAACTTCTCCATCTCCGCCAGCGCCTTGCCGAATCTGCCCGCGGCCTGCTCCGCGTCGGCCTTCTGCTTCACCGCGTTGAAGGCGGCGTCGGCCTTGCTGTCACGCTCCTTCCGCAGCCTCTCGATCTCGTCGTTCGCCTTCATCGAGTAGACGGTGCCGCGCGTCTGGCGGGCCACGTCGCGGAGCTTCTGGATGTTGGCGCCGTAGTCGTCCGGCTTCTTCCTGGCTTGTTCGATGGCGTAGTCGAACATGCCCTTGGCGCGGGCCAGATCGCCGGCCGAGGCCGCGGGCTGCTCAGTTGGCGTCCGAGGCGCCTCGACGACGGGCGCCCGCGCCGGCGTGTCCGGACCGGTGTCGGGCGAAGGCGACGTGCCGCGCTTCTTCCCCGAGCTCATCGAGAACGCCAGGAAGAGGATCACTGCGACGATCGAGACGGCCGCGCCCGCACCGGCGATCAGCACGCCGGTGGGGATCTTCTTCAGCGACTCCTCGGCCTCGGCAGTAGTGCGGGTGCGCCTGCGGCGCTTGGCGGCGGGCATGATGGACGACTCGCCCTTGAACTGCTTGGCCCTCTTGGGCTCCTTCTTGTCCATCACGAGCTCGATGTCGCGGAGCAGTTCGGACGGGTCCTGGTAACGTTCGTCGCGCTCCTTCGCCATCATCATCTCGATAATGGAGACCATACCGTCGGTGAGCTCGGGGACCCGGTCCTGCGGGCTCTGGAGGACCTCGGTCAGGTGCTTCGTCATGACTATTGCGGCCGAGGAGCCGTCGAATGGCGTGACGCCCGTGACCATGTGATAGAGCGTCGCGCCGAGCGAGTAGATGTCAGAACGTATGTCGACGTCGGACTCGCCCCGCGCCTGCTCGGGCGAGATGTAGTAGGGCGTGCCAACCGCAACGCCGCTCCTCTCGCCGTGAGGGTCGTCCTCCGGGCGTTTCACCAGGCCCAGGTCGCAGAGCTTGGCTATATTGTTGGACGTGATCATGATGTTGTCGGGTTTCACGTCCCTGTGCACCATGCCGTGCTTCGCCGCGTGGTCCAGGGCACGGGCGATCTGCATCGTGATGGACAGGGCCTCCTTCTCTGAGATGCGCGTCTTTTCCTGGAGCATCTCGCGCACCGTGGGGCCGTCCACGTACTCCATGGCGAAGTAGTAGTAGTCGCCGGACTGCCCGACATCGATGCCCTGGATGATGTTTATGTGGTTCAGCTTGGCGACCGCCCGGGCCTCTCGCATGAAGCGTTCGATGAATGCGCTGTTGGCGGCGATCTTCGGCGGGAGGATCTTCACAGCCACGACGCGATCCATGGAGAGCTGCCGGGCCTTAAACACCGCCCCCATCGAGCCCTGGCCGATCTTCTCCATGAGCTCGTACCCGGCGATCCTGTGGGCGCCGCCGAGGCCGCGCTTGACGGCGCGGACCTGCTCCTCGGTCAGGTACTCCTTCTTGACGAGGATAACCGAGACCTTCTCGGCCAGGCCGAGCTCGGCCACCTTCTTGTGCGACTCCAGCGCATCGGCGGCCTGCTCAGTGGTGATAAAGCCCTTCTCGATGGCCATGTCGGTGAAGGCCTTCGCCTCCACCTTGCTCTCACGACCATTCTTGGCCATCAGGTGCCTCCGGAGTCCCCGCGCGGGGTGCCGAGCTTCTCCCTCAGGCGCTCGGCCTTCTTCCTCACCTTAGCCACCATGTCGTCCCTGTATTCGTCGAGCCGCTTGCTGAGCGCGCCATCGCTCAGCGCCAACACCTCGGCCGCCAGTACCGCGGCATTGGTCCCTCCCCACGACCCGACCGAAACCGTCGCGACCGGGACGCCCGGAGGCATCTGCACGGTCGAGTGGAGCGCGTCCGCGCCGCCCAGCACGCTCGAGGCCAGCGGGACGCCTATCACGGGCAGCGTCGTCATGCTGGCGAGCACGCCCGCCAGGTGCGCCGCCCCTCCGGCCGCCGCGATGATAACCGAGTAGCCCGCCTCGCGAGCCCCCTTCGCGAACTCGTGGGCGTCGTCCGGCGTGCGGTGGGCGCTGATGACGTGGGCCTCGCGCGGAATGCCCAGTTTGTCGAGCGTGTCGAAACACCCCCGCATCGCATCGAGGTCAGAGTCGGAGCCAAGCACCACCGCAACGCGGCCTTGGGACATGACATCCCTCCGGGCATTCCTAACAACACCGACCGGGCCGAACAGGTCACCCTCCCGGCCATGCCGGATTCTAAGCCCTACCCGCTATCATGTCAAGCTTGAGGGCCTTGGCGTCACGCCCGAAATGAAGGTGGAACGCGCTTCCGGATCAGTCCAGGTACCTGCCGCGGGCTATCATCGTCCACCGTCGCAGCATCGCCATAAGCATGAGGAACGTGAGAGCGCCGTAGAGGACAAGGAAGGCCAGCCACGTGAAGTCCGGGCCGCCCTGTCCCGATCCCATCATGCCTATGCTCTGAGCGGCCGCGAAAGGGCTGGTCACCGACAACAGCCCGACCCACTCCGCGTCCGTGCGGCTCAACGTTTTGATGGCAGGCCCCATCACCACCGGCCCGATATACAGCACCAGCATCGTCGAGTAGCTCATGACCATGCTCTGAAGCGTTGTCCTGAGGAACATGGAGTATGTCATGGCCATCGCCACCGAGCCGAAGATGCCCACTGTTATCACCGTGATCTCAAGAATCAGCTGCACCAGCCTAAGGCCGAAGTCCTGGGCGAATATGAGCCCCAGCCCCAGCGGCAGCGAGAGCAGCCCCGTCAGAATCAGGCTCGAACGCGCAGCGGCGTAGAACTTGCCGAAGACCACCTGATGGGGTTTCACGAGCGTCCCCAGCAGCATGTCACGGGTGCCCCGCTCGCGCTCCTGGGTGAATGCGCCCGAGGCGAACGCCGGCCCCACCAGCATCGAGAAGACTATCAGGTAGTAGACGAAAAGCTCCTGTTTCTGTATGAAGAGCGTCCAGATGAAGGCAATCGTCAGGACGGAACTGATCTGGATGAGGAGTCTGAGGAACAGTGCGCCTTTGCCGAAGAGCTCGGTCCTCAGCTCCTTCTGGACCACCGGGTTGCCGCCATCGGGCAGGAAATCGTCGCGCTTCGTGGGGTGCAGCAGCCTGTCGGGGAACTGCTCGCTCACGAGCACCAGCCCCGTCTGGTTGGCTATCTCGTCCTCCTCGTCCTTGATGACCTCCGGCTCGAAGGGCTTCTTCATCCGCGCCGAGATGACCGTGTACATCAGCAGGCAGGCCACGGTCGCGAGGATCCCAACCGACATCGCCGAGCCGTAGGTGAAGAAGGCGTCGGTGAAGGAGAGCAGCAGCAGTATCAGCGCCCCGGGGAAAACCAGCAGATACGTGATCGCCAGTGCCGCGTGGGTCCTGTCGAAGAAGGCGCTCGCCGTCAGCCCAATCATGCCGAACGTCGCCGATGTCGCGAGCAGTATCGCGTAGAGCGACATGATCTCCTCGGGCTGGACGCCGGGCATCATCACGCAGAGCGACAGCAGAGGCATCGTCGAGAAGATGAGCAGAATCAGGTATCCCAGCGACGCCCCGAACTTGCCGGCCACGATCGCCGCTGGCGTGAGCGGCGTTGTTTGCAGCAGGTCCATCGAGCGTCGCTCCTTCTCGATCGTGATGGATCCCGCTGAGAAGGCCGGCGCGAGCATGGCGATCATCGCCACCGCGCCGCGCATGAAGTACTTGAATATGTTCCGCGATATCTCTTTCTGGCTGGTCGTTGACACGACGTCCTCGCCCGGCCAGCCTATGAGCATCAGCCCTCCGAGCACTCCCAGGAATACCGCCTGGAGCACGAAGGAACGCTTCGTCCGCAGGGACGTCAGCATCTCGCGTCTCAGGACCGCGTTGTCCAGAAACACTAGGCCACCTCTCCCTTGGTGATGGTCATGAAGACGTCCTCGAGATCGGCTCTGACCTCGCGGAACCACAGGACGGGGATGCCGCTTGCGATGAGCCAGGAATGAAGATCGACTATTTCCTTCATCGTCCCGCCGAACTCGAAGCGGAAGTCGTCCCCGCCGCGCTCGATGTTGTCTATCAGGTCAGAGGTCCTGAGCAGGTACTCGCACTCCTCGGCCTTCTCGCTGACTACGACCTCCACGATGATGTTGCGGCGGATGCTCTTGATGATTTCATCCACCGGGCCGGAGGCCAGAACCTTCCCCTTCTCTATGATGCCGACCTTGTTGCAGCAGTCGGCGAGTTCGGAGAGGATGTGGCTCGAGATGAGAATCGTCTTGCCCATGCGCTGCAGCTCGCGGAGGAGCTCCTTGATTTCAACGCGCGCGCGAGGGTCGAGGCCGCTGGCCGGCTCGTCGAGTATCAGCACCGGAGGGTCGTGGACCAGCGTCTTCGCGAGGCACAGCCGCTGCTGCATTCCGCGAGAGAGACCGTTGACGAGGTCGTCGCGCTTGCCCTGAAGGTCCAGCAGCACCAGCACGTCCTCGATTATGCCCGGCCGCTTTTTCTTCGGAATCCCGTAGGCGACGGCGAAGAAATCGAGGAATTCCCAGACGCGCATGCCGTCGTAAACGCCGAACCGGTCGGGCATGAATCCGATCGAGCGCTTGACGTGGGCGGGGGACCGCGTGACGGAGTAGCCGTTGACCCATGCCTCACCGCGCGTCGGCTCGAGCAGCGTCGACAGGAAGCGCATCGTCGTCGTCTTCCCGGCACCGTTAGGGCCGATGAAACCGTAGATGTCGCCCTCTTCAATATCCATGTCGATGCCGCTGACGGCGGGGAAGTCCCCGTAACGCTTCACGAATCCCCTCACCTTGATCATTGCGTCAAGACCTCCTCCGCCGCTGTGCGGGGCTACTTCTCGGGCCCGAGCTGCAGCTCGGCGTCCAGCAGCTCGACCGTTCCATGCCCCTGGTAGTTGCTGCACTTGCCCTGGACCCTCACCCGGAACGACCCGTCCGAGCCCCTGATGAACTTCCCGGGGTCTTCCACGGTGAAGCTCTGCGTCTTGCTGCCGCCGTTGAAGCTCTTGCCCAGCTTTTGCCACTTGTCGGGCTTGGCGGGGTCCCGGATCTCGACTTCCCAGACGGACGCCGCGCCTTTGGCCCGGCACTTGATGGTCAGGGACTCGATGTCTCGCACGAAGATCCACCTGTTGGCCCGGAACTCCGACTCGACAACAGGCTGGCTGTTCTGCCACAGCGTCACGCCGTAGTTCTCGATCGTCCCTCTCGCCTGGGCGACTGACGTTTGCCCGAACGCCAGTGGCTCGCCCGGCACCCAGAGCGACCCGCTGATGCGCCTCGGCACAGCGCCGTGCGAGACCGGCAGCCTGCAGATGACCGCCGTCAGAGCCACCGTGCTGATCGGCGCGTCACCGACCTTCAACTCGATGCCCGGCCTCTCGGTCCAGCCTATGAGCACGCCGCTCGTCAGATTCTGCCAGTCTGCCTCGATCGATTGAGTGAGGGTGACGCCAGCGTTGCGGATGAAAACGTTCCGCCTCAGCGAACCGAGAGACTTCTTGAGAGCCGCCTCTCGCCGCTTCCTGCGATCGATCTCCGGAGCGCTCCGCAGCGGACGGGTCACGTCGATCTCCGCTTTCCCTCCCGCCGGCAGGTCTCCCACATAGACCGCGTCATTGTCGACCACGACCACACACCCGGCCAGATCCATCCCCGTCCCGTTGAGCACGTCCCCCTTGATGAGCCCGTCCTGGGAGGCATCCAGGCGGCCGTCGATGCGTCCGCCCAGGTCGATCATCGATCTTGTCTCCAGATAGCGCATCGTGCGGGCAAAGAAGTAGAGGCCCCGCAGCATGGTCGTGCCGCAGTGGTCGACATCGAGAGCCAGCTCGCCGCGCCCGCTGGTTTCGCTCACCACCGGGAGATGGGCCACCAGCGTCTCCGGGCCGAGGTCGATGTCGTAGTCGTCGCGGACGGGGCTGTAGACCGCAGAATAGCAGCTCGCGCGCCCCGCCTTCGCCCTGGCCGAGGTCTCGATGATCCCCATCTGAGTGACCGAGAGCTTTCCCTCCTTGCCCCAGTAGCCGACCCCGTAGGCGTAGACCGCGAAGGCGATCGACAGCGCCGGCGCCAGCGCCCACGCCATCTCGCGCCTGCCGAAGGCGTTGAAGACAACGTAGCACAGCGGCACAACGAGAATCAGATAGATCGCGAGGAAACTGGCCACCCAGCGCCGCGGCGGGTGCTTTATCACCGACGAGACGTCCAGCGTTCTACCCATCTCCGATCTGAAGGGGTCCATATCGGAGACCGTGGTGACCCGCTCGGAGCAGCGGCCCAGCACCGGCATGCAGGACCTCGAGACCAGTTCTTCAACGAACACACCCCTGTTATCCCACTTGCTGACGTAGTCAGAGTTGACGTCGAAGGCCACCGTTGTGATGCTGCCCGCCCCGCAGCGGGCCCTGACCACCGTGGGCACGCTGACCCCGTGGGTCCCGGTCTTCCTCGCCGCGGGCGTGGTCCTGCTTCCTGAGTCGAGCGCGCTCCTTCTGATGAATTCCTGGGCGATCACCTCGGTGCCCGGCCGCGTCAACAGCCGCGGCACGCGGAGGCCCTTCGTCCGCGGCGGCTCGCGCCCTCTGTATCTCTGTACCAGCCCGGGCAGCGAGTCGAGCGTGACCACCCGCGTGTTGTCGAGGAAGGCCCCAGCGGGCTCCGAGAGCGCCGTCTTGGCGTAGCGGTCGAAGTCCTTCGCCGAGGCCAGCACCAGCGAGCCGCCCGACTGCGCGTACCCCAGAAGCGACTCGATCGCCTCGACCTCGAGCATCTCCTCGGGGGCGCCGAGGACGACCACGGCGTCGGCGAAACACAGGTGCTGCCGTCCGCGCGGCAAATCCTCGGGATAGCCAGAGGACGCGTACGGCTTGCGGCGTGTTGACTGAACGGGCCTCGTCCTCGAGCCGGGAATAGTGAAGTTCTTCATGAATCGCGCAGGCGTGTTCCTGCCCCGGAAGATAACCGTCAAGGTGGAGTCCTGCGGGGCCCTCGTCACGGACACGCTCTTGACCGCCTTCGGAATCCCCCGGTCGTAGACTTCCACCTCCACGGAGTTTTCCAGGCCGTGGAGCCACATGGCCACGGTGTAGCGCTTCACCGACTGCTCGGGGCTCTCGTAGGCGACCGTATGCACCGTCTTGAAGCTGCTTCGCCCCCGGCCGCCGCTGATAGCGTACTTCGAACGCACGACTATTCGTCCGCGGTAGGTGACGCCCTTGCGGTTCTTCTTCTTGTCGGTCTTGGTGTTGTTGGTCAGCTCGACGGTTATGGGCATCCACTCACGTGGATGGTAGAACATGGAGATCTTGACAGGCACGCCCGCCCAGGCTTTGACCTCGAACTTCTTCTTCTTTGGCGGCGGCCCCGTCCCGGCTCTTGCCCCCGCGGCCAGCCCTGCGAGCAGCCCCGCGACCGCTAGCCATCGAAGGCCATGCCTGGCTGAATCCATACGTGCCCCGTCCACCCGCCTATCATCCTACAGCATAGTACCGTCATATATGAACGGTGTCAATTCGCCACGGTTCGGAAGCGCCCGCAAGGGGCCTCTGCTCCCCCGCGCATATCGTCGGCCCTCCTGGACGCACCCCGAACGCACTCCCTTGTGACACAACCAGCGACTCGGGGCGCCGTCACCTCTCTGATATCTGCATATGATGGCCCTGGGGCCGCGACAAGGGACAGGCGGCGCGCGCTAACTCTCCAGCCACTTCTTCCGGGCTTCAGAGTACCCCGGCTCCATGCCGGGGTCGATCGAGCTGCCATCGGTCAGGCGCTTCGACGTCTGGTCGAGCAGTTCCTTGGCCGGAGCCACCTGGCCGAGCTCGACGCCGATCAGCCGGCACGCCGTGTGGTTGTCGCGGAGATCTTTGAGGCGGGTGTCGACGTCCTTGGTGCATCCTCCCGCCGACATCTGGATGCAGGATACGCAGAAGTCGTCAAGGTCGTCGGTCAGGAGCACGTCGATGCCCGGATCGGCCATGACGCAGTCGAGGACCTCGGCGACCAGGTTCTTCCCGGTCACAGGGCGAGGCGGGTCGGGGTGGCTTCCCCAGTACTGTATGAGCCACGGCAGGTTGTAGGGCCTCAGTGGTATGGGTGCCAGGGGCTCGCGCCTCACGAGGGCCTCGGTCCTCTTGAGGCGCTCGACCTGATGGCGGACAAGCCCCGCGGCCAGCAGCTCCGGGACGACCGGGCCTGCGAGCATGGCTGCGGCCTCGCGCTCGAGGGCGCGGTACTTATCCAGATTGCCGTGCTCGCTGCCGGCGAGGGCCTTGCGGAACCCATCGAGCGCTGCGCCCAGATCATCCACGGGTCTCCTCCACAGACTCCCGGCGCCCGGCTTCAGACTTGACCGGCCATGTCGATCACCGCGCCAAGGTCGGCGTCGACGAAACTGCCCGACCATTCGCTGCGGAAGAACTCCCTCGCGCTCTCGCCCGTGCAATGCGTCGGGCCGACGTTCACGACCCCGATCTCCCGCAGCTCATCGGCCACAGCCCGTATCTGTTCGTCCTGCAATTCCCCCATGTGGAAGCCGCCGAGCACGGTCTTGGGGGATTCCCCTGCGACGAGCGCCGCCGAGCGGGCCATCTTCGCGATGCCGGGGTGCGCGCAGCCGGTCACGAGCACCGGCCCGAAGTCAGCGCCGGCGAGCGGGGCGGTGATAACAAGTCCCTGCTCGACCTTCCAGCCGGGCACGGGGCCCGTACTGGCGACTCCCTCGCATATTTCCGTTGGGCTTTCCGTCTCGACCAGCTTGCCTCCCGCAGCCTTCACCTTGTCCGTGATGCTGCTCGGGAACGTCCCCGGCGTGTAGACCGTGCAGCCGGGAGCGCATTCGGAAAGCGCCTCGGACAGGCCGCCCGTGTGGTCGGTGTCGGCATGCGAGAGCACTATCGCCCCGACGTCAGAAAGATCAATGCCGAGCGCCCGGGCATTATGCAGCAACACCTCCCCGTCAACCCCCACGTCGAAGAGCACTCGGCCCTCGGAGATGTCGACCACGGCCGCGAACCCCCAGGCCGTCCGCAGGGCCTCGGCATCGGCGCCGCGTTCCTCGAGCGAAGGGGTCGAGGGCACGGCCGAGTCACCTGGCCCCTCGTTGTTGTGGATGATCGTTATCACGGCATCTCCTCCTTCCAGCTGCAACGTGGCAGCTACTATGGCGCTACGCATCCCTGGCCCACGCGGAGGGGAAACTGGTCGGCGGCCTTCGCGGGCCCCGGCTAACGGGTCTCGACGGCCCCGATATCCGGCGCGTTGCCCTTGAAGCCCGCTTCGTTGATGCCAGGAATGATGACCGCCTTGTCCACCGCAGGGCTCCCCTCGCCCAGGGCCGAATCGTCGTTGAGCCTGGGGTCGGCCTCCATCCCGTGCGGCTCGCCGGGATGCCCCGTGACCTGCGTCAGGACCTGGCGGAAGCGGTCGAAGCCGCCGCCGCCGAAGCCGCAGAAGACCGGCCTGCGGCTCGTCTTGAGAGACGAGTGCCAGATATTGTAGTCCATGTCGACCTTGTGCGTCGTCCTCCGACTGAAGTCGATGACCTTCCCGCCGCTCGAGAAGATGTTGTTTCGGAAGACGATGTTCCTCGACGGGGCCCCGCCGTAGACGAGCACTATGCCCGCCCGCTTGTGCTCGGGGGCGTTGCACGTATTGTGGAAGAAATAGACGTTGCGGTTCAGCCGGCCGGCGCGCATCCCTGTGTTCAGCTTCAGCACCCCCCACCGGATGTCGAGCATCAGGTTCCGGACGCAGAAGTACGGCCCCGGCGCGACCGGGGCGAACGTGACGCACTGGTTGCACTTCTCGAAGCGGTTACTGAATATGCGGATGTTGACGCCTACGCCGTCGAGCTCCATCCCGTCGGCGCAGTGGTAGATGGTGTTGTCGTAGATGTCGATGTCGTGCCCCTGCCACTTCGCGAGCACGTCCTCGTGGGCGGGAGTGAACTTCCCGGGCTCGCCCCGGAAGGCCGGGTCCACGCCGTTCATGAACGATTCGACCTTGTTCCTCCGCAAAATGGTCCGCGGGCCCGGCGTGTCGGCCCTGTAGCCGAACTCGGTGAAGCGCCTCGATCCGGGGTCCTTGTAGTTGAAGGGCATCGACGTGCCCGAGTCGGCCCCTATGTACGTCTTGGGGTCCGGGTGGTCCATGTCGGCGATGTGGTTGTCCTGGATCAGGTGATGCCCGCTGTCCCGCCCCGCGACGTGAAGGTTCGCCGTCCACCTTCCACGGGTATCGTAGATCTGGCATTTCTGAATCACGCACGCCTTCGCGCCCGAGAGCCGAATCCCGAAATCCTTTGCGTCCTTGATGCAGATGCCGTCGATCACCACGTGAGACGCCCCGCGTATGTCTATGCCCGTGGCGGCGCCTGCGCGGCAGTCGACAACGGGAAGGTCTGTGCGTTCCCAGGTCTTCTTGGCGGGCTCGCCCTCCGGCACCATGCCGCGGAGGACGATCGGCGCGTCGGCGGTGCCGGACTTGGTGATGGTGATGCCGCCGCTGTAGGTGCCGGGCGGAATGCGGATTTCGGTGCCGGCCGACGCCGAGCCGACCGCCGCCTGGATCGAGGCCCCCGCCTCGAGCGTCACGACGCGCCTGGGCTTGGGCAGCGAGAAGTCGGGTCGCGTCGTGAAGCCCGTCGTGGCGGGCTCCCCCACGCCTTCGACCTTGACCTCGTACTTCGCGCCTGACTTCAGGCCGAATATGCTCGTGGCAAGGTGGTTGGCGTCGTAGCGGGTCAGCCTGAAGGCCGGCCGCCAGGTCTCGGCCCCTGCCTCGCGCCACTGGACCTTCAGCTTCGCATCATTCGGGCCTTTGGGGTGCTTGACGTAGACGCCGGCGCACTCCATTGTCGGCACGGCACTGATCTCCGCGGCGCCGGCCATCGATGAGAAGGCGCATGCCACGACCAGGACCACGGCCACTAGTGCAAGGCATAGTCTCACTGACATCTCCTCCGAAATGGGGGCATATGGTGGGGCGTGCAGGCCTACTTAGGTCGACCGCCTCCTATCATTATGCCGTATGAGGCCGGACGACGCAACGACACTTCGAGATTCAGTAAGGCATCGAACTCCAGAACAATTCGCAGGTCCGGGGCCCGGCCTGGCCTCCGGCGACACAGGAAGAGGCCGGACTTGGCGAAGAGCCGCGGCGCCGCGTTCGGGGAGTTGCACTGGTGCGAGAGCCCCGGGCCGGGGCCTTCCGAGGAGTGCTGCGATTTTCCCGAGAAACAGTCGACCACTCCAATCCGAGCGGTGTATTATCCGTAGTACTACAGTCGGTCGCAGTGTATAGCAGGGAGTAGCGATGCATGTGAAAGCGCTCGAAACGGCCTCTAGCAGCCACAAGACGGTCTAAGAGGAGACCCATGGGGGAGCACAGTCACGAGCGGATCAGAGCGAGCATCCTCCAGGAGATCGAGAGCGGCCAATACCCTCCTGGCAGCAAGATCCCCAGCATCCGCGCCATAGCACGCTCGTCCGGCGTCAGCACGCTGACCGTGGCCAGGGCCATCAAGCAGCTGACTGCCGAGGGCGTGCTGCGTCCCGAGCACGGCCGGGGGTGCTTCGTCGAGCGCGTCCGGCCTGCGCGTGTGCCCTCTGCGGGGACGGTGATCTTCGCGCTGAGCATCCCGCCAGACCAGGCGCTGACACAGCCGCTCTTCGCCAGGACGCTCGTCCCGGCTCAGCAGATACTGCTGGCCGCGGGGCTCGACGTTCTGCTGCAGCGGCGCGGGTCGCCGGACAACGGGGATGGGGGGGCGGGGGGCGCAGACATCGCGGCGGGGGACGCCGTCGTATCACTTGGGATCTACGATCAGGCCGCGCTGGCCGACCTCGCTCGCGAGGCCAAGAGGATGGTGGTCATCGACGTGGACGTCACCGGCCTCGGGCTCGACAGCGTCTTCCTCGACGACTTCTCCGCGACCGCCAGGCTCGTGAGGGCGCTCGCAGATCGCGGAGCCAGGCGCATCGCCTTCGTCGGCGGCCCGTTGCCGTCGCGCGACGAGAGGATACGGGCCATCTACGATCCGGCCGCGGTGAACCGGCTCGACGCGTGGCGGGGGGCTCTGAGTGCCCTCGGCCTGCCGAGCGACGACGGCCTTGTCAGCCCCACTGAATGGCGCGACCGCGAGTCCACCATTGCGGCCACGAGAGCCTGCCTGGAGCGCGACGACGCGATTGACGCCGTCATCGCCGAGGATGCCGTGGCGGCCCTGGAGGCCTCCGCGGGACTGGGTGGCGGCGGAGGCCCTCTCGTCGCGGGCTGGGGCATGGAGGACAGGGGGGACGACCCCAGGCTGGTCGCCTGTGCGCTCCCGCCCTTCGAGATGATGGGTGAGGAGGCGGCCAGGCTCGTCACCGAAGAGCGGAAGCCCACGGACGAGGTCCGGCGGATCGCGATCGAGTGTCCAGTCTTCATCGCGAGCGAGGAGTGACCGTGTTGGTGACCGAACGGAGGACCGCCATGTGGAATGATCTTCTTGGGCGGCGCGGGCTGCGGCAGACACTGGCCGCCTGCGTGCTGGCGTTAGCGGCGGCCCTGCTCGGGCCCCGCGCAGCGGCGGAGGTGACCGTCTTCCAGCAGGGCGTTTCGCCGACCCCGGAGTACTCCGGCTGCACCGACACCTACATCGACGCCGACCGCTACAGCTGGCGCCGCGGCAAGGGCAAGCTCGACCACATCTGGACGGCGGGCAGCAGGAAGGGGCTCGTGCGTTTTGACATCAGCTCCATAGGCAAGGGCCGCACGGTGAAGAGCGCGCTCCTGCGGCTGTATCTGGTAGAAGTGCCCTCGCCGAGGGCCACGGTGCCCGTCCGGGCGGTCGCACGCGAGTGGGACGACACGGCCAACTGGCTTCAGCACAGCCTCAGCTACGAGAACAAGAAGTTCGAGAAGAACCTGTGGGCCGCGAAGGGCGGCGACGTGGACGCCGAGGCCGACTTCGGCGCCGGGAAGGCCGGCCTCGTGGCGAGGGGCTCTCCGCGCGGCGGGCCATTCGGACACGTGGTCGAGATGGACGTCACGAAGCTCGTGGCGGCGTGGGTCTCGGGCAAGCGCCCCAACCACGGCTTCCTCATCGACAAGGAGGGCTACACCGCCATCAGAGCAGCTTCATCCGAGTGCGCCAACAGGGCCTACCGGCCGGCTCTTGCCGTCGAGCACTACGGCGCGGGCGAGGATGCTGCGGGTGACGTACGGCTCGAGCTGCCTGCGGCCGCCGGACCGGGCGCCGCGCTCTCGCCCGTGGCGTCGACCGAGAGTGGCCGGGCCGGCGGCGCAGCGAAGGTCGTCCGCTTCGGCCGGAACTCGAACTGCGGCTACCGCAGGGGACACATGGCCGGCTACGCCAAGCAGGACGTCCGCTTCGGGGGCAACTGGGGCTGGACGCCGAGGCTGCGGGTGGGCGGATCGGGGGGCGATCTCAACCACGCCCTGTTCTACTTCGATCTGTCGGCGGTGCCGCAGGGGGCGGCCATCAAGCGCGCGGCGCTCAGGGCCTTCGTCGACGTGGGCAACACGCGCCTGCCTCGCGACGAGGACTGCCTCAACCAGGTGTCGCTGCTCGCCAGCCGCGACGACAAGCGCCGGATATCCAAGGCCGTGGGGAGGGTTAACGCGCTCAAGGTTTACTCCTTCGGCCTCTTCAGGCTGAGGGGCGCTGGCAAGGCGCCGGGCTGGTCGGAGGACGGCTTCACCTTCGCCGAGCGCGGCCCAGGCAAATCGTGGACGGCTGAGGGCGGGGGGCTCACTGAGGCCACCGAGCCGGCCCCGGTCGCCGTCTGCAAGGTCTCCGAGCAGTGGAAGGATGTCGGCAGGTCGCGGGACGAGATGCCCGAGACGTGGCTCGAGTGGGACGTCACCGGGCTCGCCCGGGCCTGGGTCGGGGGCAAGGCGCCCAACCGGGGCGTCGTTCTCGACGGGCGCCTCATGGGCGGCGAGATGGTTCTCTTTTCAGACGACTGGGTGGAGGCGGACAGGCGGCCCTACCTCGAGGTTGAGCTCGAGGCCGAGCTCCCGCCCGCTGACGGTGACTTCAAGGCAGAGGCCCTTGTCCCCGAGGGCGACTACTGGGTCGAGCCGATGCGCAAGGCCCACGCGAAATGGAAGGGCACGAAGGGCTCGTTCTCGCAGTATGGAGACTCCATCACCGTGACGATGGCCTTCTGGACGCCGCTCCGCTACTCGAAGCCGAAGAACTGCGACGAGGCTGCCTCCAAGGCTTACGACACGGTGCGCAAGCACCTCTTCGAGGACTCCTGGCGGCAGTGGAAGGGCCCCGCCTGGGGTTGCCAGGGGTCGACGACCATCAGGTGGGGCTTCGGGAACATCGACGGCTGGCAGAAGAAGATGAACCCCGAGGTCGCTGTCACGATGTGGGGCACGAACGACGCCTACCTGGGGCCCCAGGTGCCGGTCTACACCGAGATGTATACGGCGGTCATCGACCGCATACTCGCCGACGGCGGAGTGCCCATCATCACCACGCTGCCGCCCCGGTACACCCAGCGGTCCAACCCGGGCGCGTTCCTCACGGTGTGGAACTTCCGGCTGGCGACCATCTACATAGCGCGCGCGAGGAAGGTCCCGATGATCGACCTCTGGGCCGAGATGGTCAGCCGCCGCCCCGAGGACTGGGACGGCAAGATGAAGAAGTTCAAGGACCAGGGCTACAAGGGCTACAACGTTCCGACGATGATGGCCGGCGACGGCATTCACCCCTCCAACTTCAAGGAGCTCACCGGCGACTGGTCGGAGGAGGGGCTGAGGAAGAACGGCTTCAACCTGCGTAACTGCCTGACCCTGAAGAAGTGGCACGAGGTCTACACGAGGGTCCTGGCACCGGAACAGGGGGAGTGATGACTGAGAGAAGCCGGCTCGCACGCGCTGCGGGCCTTGCCGCGCTCCTGACGCTCTCGGCGCTTGCGGGGCGTGGCGAGGTCGTCACCGTACGCCTGTCTACGGGGCTCTCGGCGGCGCCCAGGATCAGCGGGCCGCCCCGGGCGTGGTGTCCGAAGGCGGCCAGGCCGCCGGTGATCGACGGCAAGCTGCAGGACGTCGCCTGGCGTGCCTCGCCCGTTCTGACGATGGGCACCCTCACCGGACGCGGCCGCCCGGGAGCGGCCACCGAGGTCCGGGCTCTCAGAGATGATGAGAACCTCTACGTGGCCTTCAAGCTCGTCGAGCCCAACACGGCCAGGCTCCGGCGCAACGTGAAGAACCCCGACGGCCCCGTCTGGAGCGACGACTCGGTGGAGCTCTTCATCTCGCCGACCGGCGACAGGCGCTACTACCACCTGGGCGTGAGCGCGGGGGGAGCGCTCTACGACTCGGGCGGCAAGGGAGCCCCGGCATGGAGCTCCCACGCCTCTCACGCGGTCGCAGTGGGCGACGGCTTCTGGGCGGTGGAGATCGCCATACCCCTTGGCACCATGGGCGTGAAGGGGGCTCCCGCGCGCGAGTGGCGGGCGAACTTCAACCGGACCCGGTATGCGGGCGGCGGCTCCGAGGACCTGGCCTGGGCGCCCACTCATTCGAGCTCGAGCCACGTGCCGGACAAGTTCGGCTATCTGTCCTTTGCCGAGAAGGACCCCCATCCCCATCAGAAGGCGGCCCCCGCAAAGGCTGAGGGCATATCGGTCGAGAAGACGACAGGCGGAACGGTCCTCACCTTCGACATCGGCGCCTTCGAGGGGAAAAGGGTCCACCGCGCCCGGTTCAGGTGCGAGCGCGACCGCCTTACCGGCGAGGACCCCGAGATTCTGGAGACGATCGAGATCCTCGCCGTGAAGTCCCGGCAGGGCGGCCAGGTCGCTACCGACGGAAAGCTGCTGGAGCTCGCCGGGCCGTGGTACGACTCCTTCGACGTGACCGACGCGGCCTGCGCATGGGCCTCGAAGAGGCGCGCGACGCCCGCGCTGCTCGTGAAGAAGTTCCCGCGCTGGAAGCCGGAGCGCACTTTCCTGGACGTCACCTTCGACGGCGAGCTGGCGGCCCGGCCGCCGGCAGTCCGGGAGGCGAAGGCCTTCCACAGGAGCGGGCAAACCTTCATCACGTGGCGCGAGACGGAGGCCCCCGTCGCCGCGAAGGAGATCGCCTACCGGAAGCTGAAGCCCATGCTCGACGCCCTGGACGCGAAGAGGGTGGTCCGCTATCGGGTATACAGGCACACGAGGCCCATAACTGCGCGCACTCTCGGTCGGGCGGAGCTGATCGCGGAGGTGAAGCCGCTCTCGGGCCTGAACGTCAACGCCCGGTGCATAGAATACGGCATCGACGACAAGCTCGTCTCCGACGACACGATCATCACCAACCAGGAGGACCCCTTCGGCGCTAAGTACGTCACCACCGAGAAGGGCGTGGGCATGGACTGCCCCATCCGGTGGTTCGTCATCGACGAGAAGGCCGGGCCCCTCGCGCCGGGCACGGGGCTCTACGTTCATACCGCGTCGACGAAGGGCGCCGCTTACTACGCCGTGACGGCGGCGGTGGACGGGTGCGAGTCGGGCCAGGGCCTGGCCGCGACCCGGGCGGTGACCGAGTCGCCGGCCGAGCCCCTGCCAGTGCTCCAGGGCGAGCTGCCTCGCCGCGCCTACTGGCGCTACCCCGCGAAGCGGCTCCACTACGTGCAGTGGTGCGGGCCGCCGAAGCTCGCGAACGTGCCGAACGTGGCCTTCTCGTACGGGGTCTCGGTATCCGAGAACCCGCCCGATGACGGCGCGATACCGATGGAGGTGCATTTCCATCCCCGGCGCTACAGCTACTACAGGCCGCTCTGCCGTGTCCGGCAGGACAGCCTCGTGGTCTCGCCCTACGACTTCCCGGGCCCGACGGCCTGGCACGGCTACCACGAGGCGGCGGGCACCCTCAGGAGCTTCCTGGCCGGCGTGGTCAGGAACTACACCGAGGCCCGCCTGCTCTCCTTCCTCGGGTGGGTCAGGCGCCGGTGGAAGGTCCACCCGGCGAGGATCGTCACCGTGGGCGGCATACCTCCGGGCTGCAGCCGCGAGGACACGGGCGGCACGGGCGCGCTCCTCTTCGGCCTGCGCCATCCCGAATTCGTCAGCGCCATCATGGCCAGCCAGCCGGTGATCGACCCGTCGACGATGAGCGAGAAGACGAAGGGCTGGCGGCCGCACGTCTCGGCGGTCTACACCGAGCGCCTGAAGCTCTTGGGGAGGCGCGAGTGGAAGCTCCCTGCCTCCGGAGGCAGGCCCGCCTGGGAGGAGCTCGACTGCACGCGGCTCGTGAAGGCTTGGAGGCCAACGGCACGCGCGCCCTTCGTCGCGATCGGCGGCCACGGCGAGCAGGTGATAGCCTTCGCCAAGGCGCTCCGCGAGCTCCGGCGCGGCTACTGGTGCAAGTCGAGCTGGGGCTCGGCGCCCTTGGCGCTGATTGACGGCCGCGTCCGGTGCGGCTCGACGCTCTCGTGCGGCATCCGGCTGGACCGGAGCCTTCCAGCGATCACGAGCTGCAGCACCGACAGGGAGAAGCACCCCGAGGTGGACTTCAGCTCGCGCGTCCGCTGGGCGGGCGACGGGGCCGTCGACGAGGCCGCGCGCTACGAGGTGACGCTCAGCACCACGCGCGGGAACATCACAGCCGACGTGACGCTGCGCCGGCTGCAGAAGTTCCGCATCGAGGCGGGGGGGCGGTACAACTGGCGCCTCGTCGACGTGAAGTCGAGGAAGGAGCTCCAGGCCGGCGTGGTCACGGCGGACGCCGACGGGCTCCTCACCATCCGCAAATACACGCTCCGCCAGCATGGGGCTCGACTGACGGTGACCCCTGCCAGGCAGTAGGGAGGCGGCATGAGAATCAGCAGGCTGTGTTCGGTGCCGGTGGGGCTGCTGCTCGCATCCTCGGCCCTCGCCGGGGTGGTGACGGAGCGCTGGGGCCAGGACGGGCGCGCCCGCCACAGATCGCTGAAGATCGTGAGGGGCCAAGGACGGACCAGGATCATACGGACGGTCCTCTCGCAGATTCCGCGCGGAGCGAAGGTGCACAGGGCGTCGCTTCGGGTCGAAGCGACGGGGTCGCCGAGCTCGCCCGTCCTCATCTATGCTGTGAGGCCCGGCGAGGAGCGGGCGGAGCCCCCGGCAGGGGCGAAGCCGCTGGAGCTCGAAGCCCCCAGGTTTCACTCTTTCGATGCGACGGAGGCCGTCCGCACGGCGGCCCGCGAGGGGCGCGAGCTCGTCCTGCTCGTCAAGCGATTCGAGAACTGGCGGCCGCAGGCGACGGCCCTGGAGATCACCTGCGAGGGCGAGGCCAAGGACCCGCCTCCCCAGGTGACGGGCCTGAAGGTAGTGCACCGCGGAGGCCAGACCTTCATCACGTGGACCGACATCGACAGGCTGATCGACGCCGATCGCATCAGGTACAAGGACTTCTGGACGATCGCCAAGAGGGGCTCGCCCCGGGGCGAGGTGCTCTACCGCGTCTACAGGAGCGACAGCCCCATAGCCGCCGACAACCTGGCCGCGGCCCGGCTCGTGGATGAGGTGGGCATTCTCAGCGGCTACGACAAGCGCATCCGCCAGCTCATCACGCACGGCGAGGTGACCCAGGGGCACGACTCCAACGTCATCGTGCCCCGCTACGTGATGGAGCATCAAGAGCCGGGCGACCTCACGAAGGTGGAGGACTACCAGCACGGCAAGCAGAAGTACCCGCAGTGGCTGGGCAAAGAGCTGCCGCTGCACACGGGCCTCTACGTCCACGTTCCATTGAAGGCGGCGAGGTCGTACTACGCCGTCGTCTCCTGCGTGAACGGCGTTGAGAACACGCGCGACTTCTCGGCCGCCAACTCTCTCGGCGCGCCAGTCACGGAGGAGCCCGGCCCCGGCAAGCCGATTCTCTACCGCAAGCTCGACCTCTCGCGCGCCTGGAGCAACAAGCGGACGGAGCGGCACTGCCTCTTCTACGTCTACTGGGCCGGCCCGCCGCGGTCGAACCTGCCGCTTGTGGCGACGCACATGGTCATCGGCGTGGAGGAGCCTCACTCCCCTGAGCAGCGATCCATGCTCGTCAAGCCCGGGCTCCAGGACTTCTACGGCAGCGACCTCCTCCACGGCACTCATCTCCACGACTGGAGGAAGCGGCCGCACGTCGTCTTCCAGCTCGAGCCCGAGGTCTCCTACACGGCCGCGATCGGCTTCCACTCGTCCTACAGGACGCTCAGGGCCTACTCGCAGGGCGTCGTCGAGCCCTACACTGTCCGCGTCCTGGATGCCACACTCACGTGGGCCAGGCGCGAGTGGAACATCGACCCCGGGCGCATCACCACGGGCAACGCGATACTCGCCTGCCACCTGCCCGGCCTCATCACCTATGCCGAGGCGGGCGGCTACCAGAGCATCCTCAACTACCTGCGCAGCCCCCTCGGGAGGGGGCTCCCGCGGAAGTTCGGGCCGTACGATGTGGCGAAGGCGGCCGACGGCTCGAACGGGTGGGAGCTTCTCAACACCGAGCGGATATTCCGCCGCGACCCGTCCTCCGAGACGCCGTACCTCTGGTGCCCCGGCGGCAAGGGCCCCGGACACGAGATGGAGACCGGCTGGGCGCAGAACCCGAGGATATGGCGGGCGCTCATCGAGACAAAGAGGCCGTTCGCCGCCGGCTGGGGCGGGGTCGTCCGGAACATGTTCGGCGCCCCGCCCAAGCGTTGGCGCGAGATGAAGTACGCCCACAACGTCCCGGCCTTCGGCAACTGCAGCCTCGACGACGTGCCCGGCACCGGCAGTCTCTTCGACGGGGACCTGGCCGGGCAGATCAACGGCTACCTCTGGTGGGACGCGGCGACGGGGGTCGACGAGCCCGCCAGGTGGGAGCTCGTCGTCTACCTCGTGAGCGGCTCTCCCGAGCCCGGATGCACCGTCGACATCACGCCGCGCCGGCTGGCGAAGTTCAAGCCCCGGCCCGGCGAGGCTTTCAAGTGGACCAACTTCGACCTCGCCGGGGACAAGGTCGTCCAGTCCGGCACGGTCAAGGCGGACAGGTGGGGACTGGTCACGCTCGCGTCGGTCGTCGTGACCACTGGCAGGAACAGGATAACGATCGCTCGCTGACGGAGGAATACAATGACACGCAGGACAATTGCCATCTGGGCGGCCGTGATGCTCGCCGCCGCGCGTCTGCACGCGGAGCAGCCCACCGACGTGAAGGCCTTCTTCCGCGACGGGCAGACGTTCATCACCTGGAGGGAGGACGCCGCCGCGCAAGGCGAGTCCTACCGCGTTTACCGCTCGGACCGGCCCATCACGGCCGCGGGCCTCGCGCGGGCGCGGATGATCCTCGAAGTGCGCGAGGGCTCGTGCAAATTCCGCGAGATGTTCCAGAAGGACGGCCGGTCGCTCCTCGTCAACAGGAAGAAGCAGACTCCGCCGTGGGTCATCCCCAGGCTGTGCGTCCAGCCGGCGGGCGACGACGGCAGGCCGAGTATGCTCCCCGAGGGCACCGGCCTTCTCGTCTGGACCGTGAAGGAGAAGGAGCGCCGGAGCTACTACGCCGTGACGACCGTCTCCGGCGGCCGCGAGGATAAGGCCGTCACCGCGGCCAACTCCTGCGGCCCGGTCGCCGAAAAAAAGGAGCCCGTCGGCGCCGTCCGTTACCACGTGCAGCAGACAGGCAAGCGGGGCCCGCGCGACTGGTACATCATGTATATGGACCCCGAGCTCTGGAACGTGGACTACATCGGTTACGCCTTCCCGTTCGGCCTCATGCGCACCTACTTCAAGGAAGGCGGCAAGATGCCGACGGCCCACCTCGACGGCATCGGCACCATGAACGCCTTCGCCGCCGGCTACGCCGCGTACGGGTCGGGCGACTTCAGCCGCAACGCGCTGCCGACGTGGTACTACGGCTACGGCACCAAGGTGAAGGACCGCGCAAGCGGCATCAACGTCAAGCAGCCCGTCGCCAACTACGTCCAGTACCGCTTCATGCAGTCGGTCCTCTTCGCGCGCCGCAAGTACAGGATCACGCGCCCGCAGTTCCACATCCAGGGGAACTCGATGGGGGCGAGCGGAGTGATTGGCCTTGCCATGGCCTACCCGAAGTTCATCACCTCGATATGGTCAAACCAGGGAATGACGGACTACGGCAATACCTACGGCTCCGGCAACCGCTCGAAGATCGTCCTGTGGAAGAGCTCCATTTGGGGCAACTACGGCGACCCGAAGCTCGGCAACCCGGCGAAGCTCCTTCCGTTCGGCGACGAGCGCCTGGACTGGTACCTGAAGCACGACGGCATGAACGTCTACGACTTCCGCAATGCGGCGAAGTTCCTGGCCGCCAACGTGGGGACGTCGTTCCCGCTCCTGCTGATCGGCCATACCCACGGCGACGGGTCGATCCCCGCACGGAACCAGGCCTACCCGTTCGAGAAGTACATCCGCGACTCGCGTCACACCTTCGCGTACTCCATCAAGGACGGCGGTCACGGATGGGGCAGCGCGTTCAACGGGTCACGCATGCGCGACCACGTCTGGTGGGACGAGAGCCGCCCGGGCTTCTCGAACGTGCCCTGCATCAAGACCTTCCAGTACGGCAAGTTCCTGCAGACCTCCAGGACGTACTGTGCGAAGGTCGGCTGGGCGTCGCGCTCGCGCAAGATCAAGGGCGCCTCGCAGAGCGAGACCGGGACCTCGTGGCGCATGCCCCTGGTGAACGACGCCAAGCCCGGAGAGGACCCGGACTACTTCGTCGACATCACGCCGCGGAACCTGCAGAAGCTCGAGGTCTCGAAGGGCTACACGTTCGCCTTCAGGGTCCTTGACATCGGCGGGGCGCCGCTCAGGATCGCCGACTTCGGCGAGTACGAGGGGGGCGCCGATGCGAAGGCGCGCTTCAAGGCGGCGGGCGAGATCACGGCCGACGAGCACGGCCTGCTGCTCGTCCCGTGCGTGCCGATACGCAAGGCGGGCTGCATCGTCGAGGTGCGCCTGAAATCCCGGGCGCGAAGATAACGGAGGCAGTGCGATGGCGACCGCGCCGAAGGCGATCGGGTTGGCGCATACGTCCAGCCGCTGAGAGTGTCGCAGGTAGAGCAGAGTGGAGGAAGTCATGGACCGATCCTTGTGTGCTCTGATCATACTGGGGCTTCTGGTTGCATTGCCGTCGTTCGCCGAGACCGTCCGCCTGAAAGCCACGGCCGACGTCTGGCTCTCCGACGCGATCCCGCAGGAGCGCGACTCCAGCTCCGGCGAGGCCCCGCGCTTCAAGCTGAAGTCCATCCAGGAGATGGCAGCCGTGCGCTTCGACGCCTTGGCCGCGAAGGGCCGCGAGGTGCTGAAGGCGACGTTGCACCTCCACACCCAGCAGCCCGACAACCAGCTCCGCTATATCCGCATCTCCACCGTCAACCAGGACTGGAAGGAGGGCGACGGGCGCGCCGACTACGGGCCCGGCGACGGGGCCACCTTCAACCACGCCGACCATGCCTCGAAGAAGCCCTGGGCCTGGGCGGGCTCGCAGTTCTGCGACGTGACCTTCTCCTCGGGGCAGAGCCTCGCGAGCTGGGCCGAGCGCCAGAAGCTCGACGGCGGCTGGATATCCGTCGACGTCGCGCCGGAACTCGTCTACGCAATGGCCGTGGGCGACACCGACGGCCTCGCGCTCCAGGACGGCGGCACCATCAAGCTCTACAACAACTTCGTCCACAGCAGCGAGTCGGGGCGCTTCGCGCCCTACATCACCGTGGATCTGGGCGAGCGGATCGACATCACCCCCGCAAAACCGCGCGTGAAGGCCGCGCCCGATCACGCCCACTCCCACCTCAGGACGGGTGCGGTCAAGGTGACCATAGCTCCCGACGGGGATGTCTTCTGCTGGCGCGTGAAGCTGGGCGGCGAACCCGTCGACCGCTGGCGGGTCAAGCATCCGGCACGGGACAACCCGACGACCTTCTCTCTTGAGAATCTGGCGCCCGATCGCGCGTACGACCTCGAGGTCGTCGCCGTCTCGCGTGGCGGCCAGGAGAGCGACGCCTTCACCGCGCGGGTGAAATCCTCGGCGGCGCTGGCGATGGACGTCGCGCTCGGGGGCCTCGTAAAGCCCTCCGCCGGCAGGGCGCCGGCGGTGCGATCGCGGAAGCTGCGCGCGTGGGCGCTCCCGGGGCTCGTGAAGGTGAGCCCCACGAAGGCGGCGGCGATGTACGGCGACGTGGGCGCCGATGTGGCCTCGGCGTCGTCGTCGAACGCGGTCTGGGACGGCGGGAGGGTGAAGCTCTTCGGCATCCGCGGCGAGTACGTGGACTATCAGATATGCATTGAGCGCGTCGGGCGTCCGCTGAAGGGCGTGAAGATCACACCCCGGCCGCTCGTCGGCCCCGGAGGAGCCCAGATCGGGGGAGGTGAGATCGAGCTTTTCAGAAACTGGTACTCCAAGACCAAGGCCGGCAGGTGGCAGCCGGCGTACCCGGTGCCCATGAAGCACGGCGACGCCTTCGATATTCCCGACCCCGCGCGCGGCATCCGGGATCAGCAGAACCAGACGCTCTACGTCGATCTGTACATCCCGAAGGACGCCGCCCCCGGACGGTACTCCGGCAAGGTGGAGGTGGAGGCCGAGGGCGTCGAGAGCTTCCAGATTCCGGTGGAACTGAGCGTTCACGCGCCGCTCATGCCCGACAAGCTCGCGTACTGGCCCGAGATGAACGCGTACCGCATCCCCAAGAATCACCTCGATTACTGGCGCCTCGCCCACCAGCACCGGTGCGTGGCGAACTTCTGGGTGATACGACCGCAGGTCTCGGGCGCGGGGGCGGATATCAGGATCGATTGGGACAAATACGACCGGATGGTCGGGCCGCTTCTGTCCGGAGAGGCCTTCAAGGATAACCGCCGCGCGGGGCGGCCCACCGAATGCCTCTATCTCCCGTTCGAGGACAAATGGCCCTCGAACCTGACGCGCGAGAACTACGCCTACAAGGGCCACTGGCCCGGGCGCGGCGAGGATCGAAAGCATCTCGTCGACCACTACCTCACCTCCCCGTACATAGGCGACGCCCTGAGCCAAGGCTACAAGGACGCCTTCCGTGCCGCGCAGAAGCAGTTCGTCGAGCACTTCCGCCGGAAGGGCTGGACGAATACCGAGATGCAGTGCTTCTTCGGCGGCAAGAAGACCCACCGCATCGACTGGGGCGTCAACATGTGGTGGACTACCGACGAGCCCTTCCACTGGGACGACTGGCTGGCCCTGCAGTTCTTCGACCGCCTCTGGACGAAGGGGCGCACGGAGCTCGGCGAGCCGAAGAGCCGCTGGCCGGCGCGCGCCGACATCTCCCGGCCGAACTGGCAGGGCCGGGTGCTCGACGGCATCACCGACACGGTGTACTTCGGCGGCTTCAGCAATCCGAGGTGGTACCGGCGGTGCCGCATCCTCGAGGAGGACACGGGCTGTAAGACCATGGCGTACGGCGCGGCCAACGCGCACGACCGCTCGAACACAGAGACGGTGGTGCTCACCCTCAACATGTACCTGAACGGAGCGAACGGCCACCTGCCCTGGCAGACGATCGGCTCGAAGGCATCGCTCGACAAGCAGGAGGGCACGAGCGGCAACGCCATCTTCGTGCCAGGCGAGCGCTTCGGTGTGAGCGTCGTCGGCGACATGCGCCTGAAGGCCTTCCGCCAAGGCGAGCAGATCGTCGAGTACCTGGTCATGGTCGGCGATAAGTACAAGCTGAACCGCGAGCAGCTGAAGGCCATGGTCTTCCGGGCGGTCGAGATCAAGACGGGCCGTCTCGAAGGCGCGAGCCTCGACAACGCGGACGCCCTGACCTTCAGCTCCATGAAGGCCTGGCAGATCAAGGAGCTCCGCCGCCGACTGCTGGAACTTCTGGAGAAGTGAGGTAGCTGAGAAGCGGCCCGCGAGGCCGCGCGGGTGTCACGGGTCCATGACGGTGTCCTTTCTGTGAGAGTGAGGGGAGAGCTCGGAGCGGGAGCGCCGCTACGGTTGCGCTTCCGCACTGCCTGCACCGCAGGCATTGCCGGGATGCAATTCCGCCCTGAACGCCTTTCAGGCCCCGGCGCATCTCGCGGGCTCCGTCTGACAGGGATAACCGGGCGCGGCCGCTGGCCACTTATGTACACGGCTTCGCCCTCCCGTCGCGGTCCCGAAGGCGCCCGAAGCTCGGCCGAAGCACGGCGCCCGGCCACACCCGTTGCGCCCCGCCGGCGGACCTGGTTCCCGGCCCGATGCAGGGGCCGGGCGTCCGCAGGCGTCAGGACAATACAGCACATGCCGTGCCATAGTTGAGGCCGCAGCTATCCCCGCGTGGCATCCGCGTAAGTCGTTGTATGGCAGGCACTTAGCGGTTGTTATATAACGGCTTAATGCCCTTTATGCCCACTATGACCAGCCATAATGACACGGGCATATTGACACACAGTGTCAGTGTGACATG
>Ga0272441_10001549_pt1 | contig 48899 bp, 38 predicted proteins | sample SSMProp6N_FD_193582 | JGI IMG/M metagenome (GOLD analysis project Ga0272441, IMG submission 193582) | Marine sediment archaeal communities from Little Sippewissett salt marsh, Falmouth, MA, United States - SSM-Prop-6N | ecosystem: Environmental > Aquatic > Marine > Wetlands > Sediment ... | reverse complement strand
AAACGGCGGCAATGCGATGCCCCGCATCGCAAACAGGCTCGATGCTTGCTCTATGATCGCATTGACTTGGGACCGTTTCATCGTCAAGCGCCGCCTCCAGCACGTGCGAACAGCGTACCGCGCCAACGCCATCGGCGCCAACCGCTACCGGCTCCGCCTAGCAGGATTCGGCGTACCGGCTCAATGCATGACTGGTTTGCCGTAGTGCCGGATACAGCTGCTTATACAACGAGAACATGTCGTCATACCTTGCCGTCGATTCCTTCTGGGGTTCCACCGTCTCCTTGATGCGAATCGTGTCTGAGCATGCTTCATCCACCGTGCTCCACACCCCCGCCCCAACACCGGCAAGAAGCGCAGCACCGTACGCAGCTCCTTCCACCGTGTTGACGAGCATCAGTTCCCTTCCCAGCGCGTCGGCAACGATCTGGCGCCACAAGGGGCTACGCGCCCCCCCGCCCGAAACCCGCACTTCCGTTGTCTGATCCACCCCGGCGGCCGACAGCAGTTCAAGCCCTTCGCGAAGGCCGAAGCTGACCCCTTCCAGGACGGCCCGCGTCAGTGCAGCACGGTCGTGCCGAACCGTCAGGCCGACAAACGCTCCGCGAGCGCGTGGATCCGCATGTGGCATCCGCTCCCCTGTTAGGTAGGGAAGGAACAAAAGTCCGTTGCTGCCTACGGGGACGTGCGACGCTTCTTGGGTGAGAAGGTCGAAGCTCTCCGACGGCACGAACTCGTCACGGAACCAACGAAGGCTTCCCGCTGCCGACAGCATCACGCCCATCAAGGTCCATCGCCCGGGAACGGCGTGGCAGAACGCATGCAGCCTTCCCTCCGGCTCGACAACCGGACGATCGGTCGGCGCGAACACGACACCCGACGTGCCAAGGGTGATCGCCACTGTTCCCGGATGGGACGCCCCGACACCGATCGCCTGAGCCGCTTGATCGCCGGCACCGGCAAACACGGGCGTCCCAACAGGAATCCCAGTCCGTTCCGAAGCCTCTTCCGTCACCTGCCCCGTGGATTCCGGTCCTTCGTGCGTCGGAGGCAGCCAGTCGTGCGATATTCCCAATCGATCAAGAACCGGCTTCGCCCAGTCGCGCTTGGCAACATCCAACATCAGCGTACCCGAGGCCCCCGCAAGATCTGTCGCGAACGCGCCGGTCAGTCTAAAGCGAACGTAGTCCTTGGGAAGGAGAACATGAGCAACGCGCTCGTAGACATCCGGTTCGCGATCCTTGACCCAAAGAAGCTTGGGAAGCGTGAAGCCTGCCAGCGCGTCGTTGCCCGTGAGAGCAATCAACTCCTTCTTCCCGAACACACTTCGGATCCTGTCACATTGCTCTTGAGTGCGTTGATCGTTCCACAGGATCGCAGGACGCATCACCCGGCTTGCCTTGTCCAGAAGTGTAAGGCCGTGCATCTGCCCAGTCAGGCCAACACCGACAATTTCCTGGCTGGGAATTCCCGTCTGCTCCAGGACAAGTTGAACGCTGCGACATGTTCCGTTCCACCAATCGTGCGGGTCTTGCTCGACCCACAGCGGACGGGGCGTACTCCAAGGGTGTTCCGTCAGCGCAGATCCTACGACGTCACCGTGTTCGTCGATCACGATCGCTTTGACCCCGGTGGTGGAAACATCAACACCGACCACGTAGCTCATTCGCCGTTCCCCTTTCCGTCACGTTCTCCTGAGTGTTCTATCGGGCTCCAAGAAGCAGTTCAACAACAAGCTGGTCCAGCTTCTCGTAGGGCTGCCCCCGTTCGGCAAGTGAGACCCGATCGAAGCGATGCGCCTTCAGGCTCTCCGCCTTCTCATCGGAGTACGATCCCTTCCAGCTGTCCGTACTCCCGTCATCCTCCGAAATTTTAGCAAGAAGAGCCTGAATCTCTACATCTTCACGGAACGCCTCCGCCTTCTCTTTGAGGATGAGATAGCTTCGCATACAGCCCCGGGCGAACGCGCGAACATCTTCGGCATCCGAGGTGCGGAACGCGTGGGCATCGAAGTGGCGGGAGCCTGTATAGCCCACGTCTTCAAGGAACTTGACCAAGAAGAACGCCTGTTTGATGCTGTGACACGCAAATCTCCAATCCTGGTCGTAGCGTGCACCGTTCTGATCGTTCAGATCAATATGGAACAGCTTCCCGGCGTCCCAGGCTTGGGCCACGGCATGCATGAAGTTCAAACCTGCCATGTGTTCGTGGGCTGTTTCCGGGTTGACGCCAACCATCTCCGAATGCTCAAGCGTGGAGATGAATCCGAGCATCGCACCGGTCGTCGGAAGATAGAGATCTCCGCGAGGTTCGTTCGGCTTCGCCTCCAGCGCGAACTGCATCCCGTATCCCCGGCTGATGTTGTACTCGCAAAGGAAGTTGATGGATTCACGGAACCATCGCGTCGCATCGAGCGGGTTCTTCCCTGCATCCGTTTCCGTTCCCTCTCGTCCGCCCCAGAAGACATACACCTTCGCGCCGAGTTCCGCGCCGAGATCCATCCCCCGCATCGCCTTTTGCAGAGCATACGCTCGGACCTTCGGGTCATTGCTGGTGAACGCGCCGTCACGAAAAACGGGTTCGCTGTAGAGATCTGTTGTCGCCATCGGCACACAAAGTTCGCGCTCTTCCAGCGCCTTCTTGAACGACGAGACAATCCGGTCACGCTCTGCGGGCGTCGCGTCAATCGGAACAAGATCATTGTCGTGGAAATTCACCCCGTAGGCGCCGACATCGGCAAGCAGGTGTACGATCTCCACCGGTCCTACGACGTCCCGAACTGCCTTTCCAAAGGGATCTCGTCCAACGTTTCCCACAGTCCACAGCCCGAATGTGAACTTGTGCTCGGGTCGTGGTTGATAGCTGTCTGCCATGAGCATTCTCCTTGTTGGTTTCGGCTAGTACTCGATTGCGATACGTTCGCCGCTAGCTGACGAAGCAAGAACCGCATCGCAGATCACGGCGCATTTGTAACCATCTTCGAACGTCGCCCCGTAGGGAGAAACATCCGTGTTGTTGGCAATGGCATCCAGGAAGTGATGGATCGTGTGAATGTGAGCGTGTTCCCAGCCCAAAACATGTCCGTGCGCCCACCAGTTGCTCATGTACGGATGCTCGCTTTCGGTGACGGAGACGGTTCGGAATCCTTGCCCTTGGCCGTTTCGCATATCGCAGATTTCAAGCTCGTTAAGACGCTCCAGGTCGAACCGTAGCGAACGCTTCGAACCGTTGATTTCGAAGGTAAGACCGTTCTTGTGTCCACCTGCAAACCGCGACGCTTCATAGGTACCGATCGCTCCATTCTCGAACCGGACCATCGCCTCAAAGGCGTCATCAACATCGACGGGAACGGATTCCCCGCTTCCAGGCTTGGTTCGCTGTTTGATGAACGTTTCCGCGGTCGCAGAAAGCGATGCGGGTTCGCCGGCAAGAAAACGACTGAGATCGATGATGTGGGCTCCCAGATCTCCAAGCGCGCCTGAGCCGGAGACGTCTTTGCTCAAGCGCCATACCCACGGAAACTCCGGATCCATAATCCATTCCTGGAGATACCGTGCGCGGAAGTGATAGATGTCGCCGATCTCGCCGGCATCGATCATTTCCTTGGCAAGCCGGATTGCCGGTACAAACCTGTAATTGAAGCTACAGAGATGTTTCACGCCCGCTTCGTGAACAGCATCCCACATCCGCTTCGCCTCTTCTGCGGACCGAGCAAGCGGCTTCTCGCAGAGGACATGCTTGCCGGCTTTCGCCGCTTCGATACAGGGCTCGGCATGGAGATTATTCGGGCCACAGTTGTCGAACAACTCGACGTCCGGATCGGCGATCAACTCGTGCCAGTCACTTGTCGATCGTTCATATCCGTACCTCTGCGCGGCTTCCTGTGCTGCATCCTGGGGAACACCGCAGATACTGATCAGATTCGCCTTCGCCGCCGGTGGCCAGAAGATGTACGGAATCTTCTTGTAGGCGTTGGTGTGCGCCTTGCCCATGAATCCATATCCTAGGATCCCTATGCCAATCTCTCTCCAGGAAGCATCTGACGCACCCGTCCGCTTCGAAAGGCTAACAAAGCCTACTTCCTTCTCTGTCATGACACCTCCAAGAGCCGGTGCTGGGAGATTCTTCCCCCAGCACCGGCATGATTCCTATTCGCTTCGGTCAAACCAAAGAGCTGCAGGCTCTTCTCGAATGATGATCTGGTCGAGGAATGAAGCAGCCTTCTTCAGCCCCTCTTCGAGAGACATCTGGTGGTCCTCGTGCTCAATGCTGATCGTGTTGTCGTATCCGATTTCCTTCAGCGTCCAGATGAACGCCTTCCAGAACTCTTCTCCGTGGCCGTACCCGACCGTCTTGAAGTTCCAGCCGCGGCCCTCGGCACTGAGGTCTTTGGTTTCGAGCACGCCGAACCGCTGCGCGACTCCCTTCTCCACCGTACTGTCCTTGGCATGCACGTGGAAGATGCATTCGCTTAGTTCTCTTGCCGCGAGACACGGGTCCATCCCCTGCCAGAACAGGTGACTCGGGTCGAAATTCGATCCAATGACAGAGCCCACGGCCTCACGAAGCTTGAGAAGACGCTCCGGATTGAATACTGCATCGCCCGGATGCATTTCCAAACCGATTTTCTCCACTCCGCACTTCTTCGCGTGCTTGGCAATGTCGGTCCACGTCGGAATGAGCTTCTCTTCCCACTGCCACTTCAGCAGATCTGCGTAGTAGTCAGGCCATGAGCAGGTGACCCAATTCGGACACTTCGCGTTCTCACTGTCGCCAGGGCAGCCGGCAAACCCGACAACGCTGTCTACTCCGAGCTCGCCGCAAACCTGCAGAGTTTCCTTGAAATCCTGGATGTGTTGCTGGGAGATGCTCTTGTCGGGATGAACCACGTTGCCGTGACAACTCAGAGCGCTGATCCCAAGTTTGCGATCCGCAATCAACGCCTTGAGAGCCTTGATCTTGGACGGGTCTGCCAGAAGCTCCCCGGGGTTACAGTGAACCTTGGGGATGAACCCACCTGTTCCCAGCTCCACCATATCGAGATTCAGACCGGACAGGCCGTCAAGCGCTTCCTCAAGGGAGCGATCCGCGTACACTACCGTAAAGCAACCAAGCTTCATTGTTCTGCCCCTTTCGTGTAATAGGCTTCAGTGTAACCGGCACCGACTACTTCAACGAAACCCATGCCTTGGTTTCGGCGGATTTCTGGATTGCGTCGCACAGCTTATTGATTCTGAGACCGTCCTGGAAATTCGGATCGACACCGGTGTCATCCTGAATCCCCTTCACCATCTCGTACATCTGAACGGCAAATGTCTCACCGAATCCGATCCCCATTCCCTGGATCGGCCACAGGGACTCACCATAGGGATGGTCGAAGCCACCGGTCAGCACGCGCGTGAACCCGCTCCGCTCGTTGGGCGTGTCGAACGTGGAAAGGAGTACTTCGTTGGGTCGCTCCCAATCAAAGAAGATCGCTCCCTTCATCCCGTAGACCTCGAAGTCGAAGTGGTTCTTCTTGCCGGAAGCGAGTCTGCTCGCAACGATGCTACCCTGTGCCCCGTTTTCGAACTGGAGCAACACATCGCAGATGTCATCGACATCAACTTTGCCCATCTTGACGGCGCCGCCTTCTGCCTTGTGGCCCAGCCCCCCGGCTCCGATCGGGCGCTCGTTCACGTGCGTCGACAGCAGCCCGGCAACATCCGTAATCTCACCGACCAAATGCCTCGCCATGTCGAGAACGTGTGACCCGAGATCGCCAAGACTCCCACTGCCGGCAACTTTCTTCTGGAAACGCCAGCTCAGCGGCCCGCTTTTATCAAGGCCCCAGTCCTGGATGAACGATCCGCGGAATCCGACGACCTCGCCAAGACGGCCCTCGTCAATCCATCGCTTGATGAGTTGGACAGCAGGTGCGTGGCGGTAGTTGAAACCGATTCCATTCTTGACACCGGCTTTCTCGACAGCATCCGCGATTTCCTGAGCCTCGCTCGTTGTCCGTGCAAGAGGCTTCTCGCAGAAGACATGCTTCCCGTTCGCGATGGCTTCCAAAGCAATCTCGTGGTGCATGTCGTTGGGAACACAGACGAATACCAGATCAATCTGGTCGCTTGTGACGAGTTCCCTCCAGTTGCCCGTCCACTCCGGAATCGACAGATGTTCCGCCGTTGCCTTGGCAAGTTCGGCATCCCGCTCTGCAATCATCCGCAATTGGACATCCTGTGTCTGATCGGCGAAGAACGTCTTCATCATGTTGTACCCGACGGTGTGCGTTCTTCCGATCATCCCCCCACCGATGATTCCGATATTCACTCGTGCCATGCTCTCTCCTTTCTCGTTCCGAGTCGATCCCCGATGCCACAGCGCCTCGTTCGATCGACCCGGACGGCCCGTGCCTACGCGTCGTAAGCCGTTCTCTAGCTTTGAATCCCTCGCAAACGGTTGATGACAACAGCTGTCAGAATCAGCAACCCGTTGGCAAACTGAATGTAGTATCCACCGATGTTCGCAAGGACGAGTCCATTCCGGATGACTCCGATAATGAGGACACCCAGAACCGTTCCCAGGACCGTTCCGATCCCTCCATTCAGACTTGTCCCTCCAATGATCACGGCGGCGATAATCGCCATCTCATAACCGGACGCAATCGACGGCTGCGCTACGCCAAGTCGGGCAATCAGCAACACCCCTGCAAGTGCACCCAGTGCTCCGGCCAAGACATACGTAAGCAGCGTAACTTTCGACGTCTGGACACCCGAGTAGCGGCTTGCGACTTCGTTCCCGCCTGTGGCGTACAACTGATAGCCAAATACCGTGTAGCGCTGAAGAAGATGGATCACCACCGCAACAACCAGGAAGAACAGAATCGGTACAGGAACCACACCACCGATCAACCCTTGTCCCAGTTGGGTGAACGATGAAGGAAGGTTCACAACAGGCAAGCCTTTGGTGATCATGAACGCAAGCCCGCGGACCACGCTCATCATCCCAAGCGTCGTGATGATCGGTCCCAAGCCGATTCGCGTGATGATCAACCCATTGACCATACCGATTCCCATCCCCGCGATTACCGCAATAAGAATCGCAGGGAAAACCGGAACCCCACTCACCATGAGAAGGGACACGACAATACCCGACAGCGCCATATTCGACGCAATCGACAAATCCAATCCTCCCGTAATCATGACAAGCATCATCCCAAGTGCGGCAATCCCCTCGAAAGAGACAGCTCGGAGAATACTCAGGATATTCCGCATCGAAAGGAAGTTTTCCGCGAGAAAAGCCAAGGCAACCACAAGCACAATCAACGCCAGTAGGACGCCGGTTTCTCGCCCTCGGAGGACTCGAACCAGCATTCTCTTGCTTGAGTTGACCATCGCATGCCCTTTACTCATCGCACCCAACCTCCCCATCAACCCCACTCTCTGAACGTTCTTCAGCGCTCACCGCGCCAGTAATTGCGTGCATGATTTCCTCTTGTGTGACCGCATCCGATTCATACTCCCCGGTGATCTTCCCCTTGTACATCGTGATGATCCGATTGGTGACCGAGATCAACTCAGGCAACTCACAAGACGTCATGATGCATGCCTTCCCGTCTTCGACCAGATCGCGAAGGATTCCATGAATCTCCGACTTTGCGCCTACATCCACTCCGCGGGTCGGATCATCCAGCAAAAGGAGATGCGGATTCGTCACAAGCCACTTGGCCAAGACGACCTTCTGTTGATTTCCACCGCTGAGGTAGTTCACCACCTGCCAAGGAGAATGAGAACGGATGGAGAGCATCTTGATGACCTTATCCCCAAGCTCCCGAATCACTCCACGCTGCAGAATTCGGCTTCGACTCAGCCCCCGCAGAATCGTGACCGCGGTGTTCTCGGCCACAGACTGGATCAAGTTCAATCCTTCGACGTGGCGATCCACGGGAACATAGCCCAACCCCGCTTTGATCGCATCTTGGGGCGATCGAATCGAAACGTTTTCTCCTTCGATCTGCACGGTTCCCCGAGCCCCGGGTTCGAGCCCGAATAGCCCCTTCATGAATTCGCTCGCGCCTGATCCTTGAAGCCCGGCAAGCCCCACAATTTCACCCGGAGCCACAGACAGCGAGACACCTGCAACTTTGTCCGAAACGGTGAAATCATCAACAACGAGCACCGGCATGTCATCTCCGTCTCGTGACGGATTCGGTCTCTCGAAAGCCTGGACATCGTGGCCGGCCATCAGCGTGGCAACCCGAGCCGGGGTCACCTCATCGATGTTTCCTGTGAACACATCACTACCGTCCCGCAAGATCGTGATGCGATTTGCGATGCGGAATACCTCATCAAGCTTGTGGGATACGTAGATGACCGTAATCCCTCTCTCTTGCAGCTTGGCGATGAGGTTGAAGAAGCCTTCGAGTTCTTGGAGGGCAAGAGCAGACGTCGGCTCATCCATGATGATCAGTTCAACCTTCATGGCGACTGCCTTGCAGATTTCCACAACTTGTCGCTCACCAATAGACAACTGGCTCAGCAGCTCATCAGGTTCTCGTTCGAGTCCGAACTGCTCAAGAAGACTCCGTGCTCTCTGATTGCGTTCTCGCCAAGTCAGCGGTTTCAGAGTTGTCTTCGACAGTTCGGAGAGATAGATGTTCTGTGCAACCGTGAGGTTCGAGCACTGCGGGAAGTGCTGATGGACCACTCCAATTCCGATGTTCCGAGCATCCAATGGGCTACGGATGTCGGTAGGGTCCCCCTTCCAGAGAACCTCCCCGTCATCTCTTCGCTCGATCCCGGCACACACTTTGATCAGCGTGGACTTGCCCGCTCCGTTCTCACCCACGAGAGCATGAACACTGCCTGCCTCAATACCGAAGCTCACTCCCTTGAGCGCCTGCACCCCGGGGAATGTCTTCACTACGCCCTGTACTTCAAGTAGGTTCACGTCGCCATCCTAGCCGCTTCCGGAAGAACATCAGCCATCGCATCCTCCCCTTGAGGGTGGAGGGGCTTCCCTGACTTCGGGGAAGCCCCTTCACGTAAGGAAAGAGGCGTCAGGCTATCCTTCCCATTCCGCCATCAGAGCACGGTAATCCGAGACACTGACGCTGTCACCGGCTCCATCCGAAGTGATGACATCCATGCCGGAACTCAGCATCGTAATCGGGTTCTCAGCAAGGTAATCCGCAAGCGAAGGCGTCCTCAGAAGCGAGAACAGCATGTTCACACTGCCATACCCCATCTCGTAGAACCGCTGACCGATGCACGCCTTGAGGATCCCGGCTTCAACATACTGGAGAGCGTTCTCGAGCGGATCAACGCCAACACACAGCAGCTCGCCGTTCTCAACGCGTTCGTTGATGGTCGGCATCGAGCCAACATTCCCCCACCACGGGAATCCCGTGGTCGTCGCCAGACCATCCACTTCGGGATGAGCACCGATGTAATTCTCTACAGCATCAACGGCAAGTCCGATTTCGAGCGCGGTCGTCGTGAAGCGCGTAACGACTTCAATGCCCGGATACTCGGCAAACGTGTCCAGCATCCCCTCATAACGCGCATCGAGGTTCGGGTGGCCGACGTAGACCTGGAAGATCGCAACCTTCCCTTCTCCGCCCATCGCTTCGGCAAGCTCGGAAGCAACAAGCTGTCCGAGTTCGAAGTCTGGCGTGCCGTAGTAGATAAGCCTGGGGCTGTCAGGACAATCCGAATCCCAGGTCACGACAGGAACGCCGAGTTCCGCAGCCTGGACAAGAATCGGCCGCATGGCATCAGCACTGCTGACCGATACGGCAATGGCATCCACTCCTCGATTCAAGAGATCCTCGACAACTCGGGCTGCTTCGTAGCCCTCATCCGAAACTGGACCGGTGTAGATCAGGTCAATCCCCAATTCTGCAGCAGCCGCTTCAGCACCCGCCTTCGTGGCGAAGAACACAGGATTATCCAATGCCTTCGGCACAACAGCGATCTCGATATCCGCAGCAGCTGCCAAAATCCCCAAAGACATGATGCACAGCAGAACAACTCCAAGAGTCCTTCTCAAAGCTCCCTCCTATCAAGAGTCCATCGTAGATCCATTTGTCAGTTCCAGTCCATCCCTTCTTCCGGCTTCCCGCGACCACCTCCCTTACCTGTGGAAAGGCGATTGAACTTTCAGATTCTCAAGTTTTGTCTTGCTCGGCGGACAGCATGATTCCCGAATCATCAACTCACAGGGAAGAACAACCCGCTCGTGCCTTGAATTCCCGGTCACGATGCGCTTCAACAGAAGACTCATAGCCGTGTAGCCCATTCGATACTGGTCCTGCGCGACGACCGTGAGCGCCGGATTCCACGATCGCGCCCAACCTGGATCATCGAACCCCAAAACCGACAGATCCTCCGGGCACGTGCGCCCCGTCTCTCGCAGGTACTTCAAGACGCCAAGCACCATGAGGTTGTTGGTGGCGAATACAGCCGTAGCCGGAGACATCTGCTCCATAAGATGGCGCGTCGCTTCCTGCGAGCCTTCACTCTTGAGTCCTGCTTCCCAGATCAGGTTCTCATCACAAGGAAGCCCTGCCGCCTCATGGGCCTCTCTCCAGCCCTGCACTCGGTCTCGGAACGTGGCAATGCTCTCCATCTCGACGATAATCCCGATTCTCTTGTGCCCCTGGTTGATCAGAAACGAGATGGCTTGTCTGGCACCTTCTTTGTTGTTCGAGTACACCTGGTCGATCTCGAAGTCCTCGAAGGGCCTGTCGATGACAACAAACGGAGTGCCACAGCCATCAAGCCGCCGCAGCGTCGTCGCCGCCGCCGATGAAGGAGCGATCAGAAAACCGTCCACCCGTCGTTCCAGCATCAGAGAAACGGATACGGCTTCACGCTCGGGATCCTCATCCGTGTTGCAGAGAATCAAGCTGTAGTTTCTTTCGCGCGCACAGTCTTCCGCACCACGAACCACTCCGGGGAAGAACGGATTCCCAATGTCGGACACGACAACGGCAATTGTCTCGGACAGACCCTTTCTGAGCCCTCTCGCCCGCTGATCAGGTTGATAGTCCAGCTCCACAACCGCTTGACGGACACGCTTGGCAAGCTCATCGCTGACAAATCGTGTTCCATTCAGGACGTGAGAGACTGTTGTGATCGAGACAGATGCCTTTTCCGCAACTTCCCGCATTGTTGCCAATCCAAACCTCCAGGGTTCCGCAAACGTTCGCGCAAACCTTCGCGCAAGCGATTGCGCAATCGTTTTCTTATAGCACAGAATGCTCCATCTGTCAAGATTGCGATGAGAATCGCGTCGAACCGAGGAGGGAAACCAAACAAGAAAATCGGCACTGAAACGGGAACCGGAACTGGAACACCGCGGAGACGGATCTTCTTCTTACAAGGAACGTACCGCTACCTCTCGGCAATCAGAGGTGGGACGGGATGTTCTTGACACGGCTTCAAGCTAGGCGACTCTAGCGTGAGGGGTATCGACGGACTCGCGGATCCGCAGATCACAGGGAAGCTGAATCCTCTTCCCCGGGCAAGAGGGGTCCTTGATTCGACGCAACAGAAGCTCCATTGCTTGATATCCCATCTGATACGGTTGCTGGGCGACGGACGAGATCGAGGGGTTGAAGGCGCTGGCCCAGTCCGCATCATCGAAGCCGATCACAGAGACCTCTTCCGGGCATCGGATTCCCGCATCTTTGAGATACCGGAACACTCCCAGCGTCATCAGGTTGTTCGTGCTGAAAACGGCCGAGACCGGATCGTCTCCGGATAGGAGTTTCTTGGCCGCCGTGTATGCCCCCTCAACTTCAAGCCCTGCCTGTCTCAGGTCCCCATCGCGGGGTGTCAGATTCGCTTCTCCAAGAGCTTCTTTCCATCCGAGAATCCGCTCCTGGAAGCTCTGGATCTCCACCATCTCCACGATGATCCCGATCCGTTTGTGCCCGAGACTGATGAGGTGTTTCACGGCAGCGTACGCACCCTGCCGGTTCTCGGAGCAGATCTGATCCATGGGCAGGTCGCATCCGCGGTCCACCAACACAATGGCCATCTCACGCCGCGTCAAATTCTCCAACACCTGATCAGCGCCAACGGAAGGGGCAAGGATCAACCCGTCAACTCTTCGCTCAATCATGAGCGACAGATTGAAAGCTTCCGTCTCTGCGCTTTCGTCTGTGTTGGAAAGGAGCACGCTGTAGGCGTTTTCCCTTGCACAATCCTCAACGCCTCGAACGACTTTCGGGAAGAACGGGTTCGCAATGTCCGACACCAGCACTCCAATGGTCTGCGTGGACCCGGTTCGCAGACTGCGTGCCCTTTGGTCCGGCTGATAGTCCAGCGCCGTGATCACTTCGTAGACTCGACTCACAACCTCTTCGCTGACAAAACGAGTCTTGTTGATAACGTGAGACACTGTCGTGACAGACACGCCAGCCTGGGCTGCCACTTCCCGCATCGTTGCCATCGTAGACTCTCCTCGCTGTCCGAACTCCCGCTTTCCCCTGCACCACAGCTCAGTATCCTGCTAGAATTGGCCTCGTCTACGCCCCCTCTGGATGAGGACAGCTCCGATGATGACAAGCCCCTTCACCGTCCCTTGCAGATACGGTGACACCCCAAGCAAGTTGAGCATGTTGTTGACAATTCCGAGAATGATCGCCCCGATCAGGGTTCCGACGATCGAACCGCTGCCGCCGGAGAGGCTTGTTCCGCCAATGATGACGGCGGCAATCGCGTCAAGTTCGTAGCTGCTGCCCGCGTTGGTGGAGCCAATGGAATTGAGACGCGACGACAGAAGGACCGCACTGATTCCAACGGTTCCCCCAACGATCACGTAGCTGAAGAACTTCACCCACACAGTCTTGATCGCCGCGTACGCGGCAACACGCTCGTTGGACCCGACCGCACACAGGTATCGCCCGAAGCGCGTGTGATACAGAACCACATGGAACGCCGCCGCCAGCAGCAACATGATCCACACCGGGATCGGAAGCCCGATGAAGTATCCCATGCCCAATTCCGGATAGATTGAACTGGTGGATCGAACAACGCTCGCGTTGCTGGCAAACAGGATCAACGACCGGAAGATCGACATGGTACCCAGCGTCACAATGAACGGTGCAACGCGCCACTTGGTAATCACCAGCCCGTTGACTCCGCCGGCTGCAGCTCCCGCAAGGATCGCTGCGAAGACCGCTGCGAAGATCGCTCCGACCCCTCCGCCCAGCCCATTCAGAACCCAAATCGCAATCCCGCCGAGCAAGGCGGTCATCGATCCAACGGAAAGGTCAATGCCACCGGAGATGATGACGAACGTCATGCCCAACGCAATGATCCCGGTATAGGAGACTTGGCGGAGGATGTTCGTCAGGTTCCGGATCTGGAGGAAGTACGGACTGGCGATCGCCGAGATGCCGAACAACACCAGCAACGCGATGAACGGTCCGTATCTCTCGAAGTTCACCTTGCGGAGGATCTCCACGATCCGCGATTCCTTGAGCGTCCTTGTCAGACCTCTCATTTCGCTGCCCCCTGTGTTACGCCGGTCGCCAGCTGCATGATCGATTCATCGCCGATGGCACCGCCTTCGAGTTCGCCAGCGATCGTTCCTTCGCGCATCACCAAAACACGGCTGCACATCCCGATGATCTCCTCCAATTCCGAAGAGATGAAGATGCATGAGATCCCGTCGTTGACAAGCTTGTGAATAAACAAGAAAACCTGCATCTTGGCGTTGATGTCGATGCCCCGCGTCGGCTCGTCGAAGATAAAGATCTCCGGATCGGTATCCAGGCTCTTTGCCAACGATACCTTCTGCTGGTTTCCACCGCTCAAGTTCTCAAGTTTCGCTTTCAGGGATGTCGTCTTGATATCAAACGCATCCACGTATTCGCGGGCCTTTTCTTCCTCCAACCGGCGTTGGATGAGCCCATGAGTGTACTTGCGCAACGACGACAGCGTGATGTTCGTTGTGACATCGAACTGTGTGAGGATTCCTGTCCCTTGGCGGTCTTCCGGCAGATACGCAATTCGGTAGCGGATTGCATCGCTCGGCGATCGGATCTCACGCCGCTTGCCGAAAACCGTGACCTCTCCTTGACTCTTCTTGCGGATCCCGATGATCGTTTCCGCCAGTTCGGTTCTTCCCGCTCCTCCGAGCCCGGCAAATCCGAGGATCTCGCCCTTGTGCAGTTCAAACGAGATATCCTCCAGCAGCCCGGGAACAGATAGCCTGTCGACGCTCAACACCGTCTCCTCCGAAGGGATCGTCTTCTCCGGAAAGACCTGCGTCATTTCCCGTCCCACCATCCGATTGGCCATGTCCTGTTCACTCAGGCTATCGGTTGAATCCACACTGATAAACTCCCCGTCACGAAGCACCATGACTCGGTTGCAGATCCGCTGCACTTCCTTGAGCTTGTGCGAGATGTAGATGATCGTCACACCCTGCGCTTTGAGCCTGCGCATCAGATCAAACAGAATGTCAATCTCGATCGGCGTCAGCACGGTCGTCGGCTCATCCATGATCAACAAGCGGCTGTTAAACGCCGAAGCCTTCGCGATCTCCACCATCTGCTTCTGCGCCACGCTGAGCGAGTCAATCTGTGCCGTTGGAGAGACCGACGCACGAAGGGATTCCATCAGCTCCGTCGTGCGCTGCTTCATTCGGGGACGATCGAGAAGCGATAGCCGTTTGCGGAATTCCTGGCCAAGGAAGATATTCTCGTATACGTTGAGGTCGCTGATGAGGTTGAATTCCTGCGGGATCGTCGTGATCCCCTTCTGCTTCGCAATGTCAACGGTCAGGCGAGCCTCTTCGCCCTCGAAGAAGATCTTCCCTTCCGTCGGGGTATAAGTCCCATTCAGAAGCTTGATGAACGTCGATTTTCCCGCACCGTTTTCTCCGATGATGCCGAAGATCTCTCCCGGCCGGATCTCCGCGTTGATGTCGTTCAAGACCCGGACACCCGAGAACTCCTTGGCAAGACCTTCCGTTCTGATCAACGGATGTTCCATCGGTCACTCCCCCACAGGGTGCTTCCACACAACACCCCGACCAGTCCCGGACTCACATCCCGCCGAGGAGCCGCGCACGCCGTCTGAGCAGCATAGATCAGATCCTATCCGCTACTTCCAAACAGTGGGCGGCGGACAGCCTTCGCGGCCCGCCGCCCAAATGATTCCAACGTTTCTAGAAGATGGACTCAGGCTCGTAGTAGTCGGCGGCGTTTTCAGGCGTCACAAGCTCGGCGGCCAGGATCACCTTGGACGGGAACGCAAACTGGTAGAACCCGTTCAGTTGGATGTTCCGCAGCGACATCACAGCAGCGCTGATGCCGGTTGCGATCATGTTCGGCGGATACGTCACGTCGGAACGGACGAGCGGATCTCCGTCCATGACCATCTTGATCGTCCACTTGGCTCCGGCGCCCCCGAGCATCGTATGGATGTCATCGCGGCCGGACTCCGCGTATGCTTGAAGCACGCCCTGGAGGATGTCGTCATCCTGCGCCCAAACAGCATCGATTTCCGGGAAGCGCTGGAGGTAGTTCTCCATGACCTCAAGACCCTTCTCGGTCTGCCAGTACGCTGGCTGCGAATCGAGAACCTCGATGTCGGGATACTGGGAGATGACGTTCATGAACGCATCCACACGCTCGCTGTTGATGACACAAGGGATCCCCTCGAGGATGACCAGCTTACCTTCGTAGTTCATCTCTTCGGCAATCCACTCGGCCGACACACGTCCGAGCCCCGGATTGTCACCGGCAACGTAGATGTCCTCGACCGGCTCTGTGAGCCCACGGTCGACGGAAACGACGAAGACACCGGCTTCGCTAACTTCCTTGACGATCGGGGTCAACGGAGCGGAGTCGTGGGCGAGGATGACGAGCGCGTCGATCCCCTTCACCATCAGGTCTTCAACCTGTGCAACTTGCTCAGCTGGGTCGGCGGCTGTTACGAGGAAGAACTCGACATCCGGATCCTGAGTCTCCCAGTCATCAATCGCAACCTGAGCCCAGTAGTTGATTCCGCCGGTCCATCCGTGGTCTGCGGTCGGAATGGATACGCCGATTCGAATTGCATCGGCAGCAACCGCCGCACCTGCAAACAACAACACCATCAGTCCAACTGCAAGCAGTTTCTTCAACGTTACCCTCCCTGTTCCCGGTGTCAGTTTCCCGAAGGCTCTGTCTTCACAGCCTCACATCCATTGCTGTTGGCAACATCTCGAACCTGATGCCCGCGCTCGAGCGCCTTCTACACTCACCATCATGCAGGCAGAACAAAGCTTCCGAGAACGGAGGCGATAACACGTCCTTAGAAAGACAAGACGTCGCTCACCCAATCCTCTTGAAGCTTTTCCTAGTTCGACATGCTTCCGTATCAGCGCTTTCAATGAGGTGCCTCGGGCTGTATGCGCAATCGTTTGCGCTGTCCCTTTGTACTCCAGGAGGTCACATCTGTCAAGCAGCCTGACCTTCTGGAGCAATGCATTAAGAATCCGGAACCGTCATGACGATCTTGTGAACATCTGACGTTGATCCGATGAGGACCGCCGAGACGTTGGAAGTAACGATCCGTAGGCCGGATCCTCGGAATAAGAGAAATCTCTGGACCCTCGCACTCTTGGCTGGATTCCTCAGGCGCATACTGACATCCACGAACTCCGCAGGCACTCTGACAGGCGTCTTCCGTGATTAACCAGACCGTATGTTGCCGTCTGCTGTAACTGGCGACAGCCATCAAGGTTTCTCCGTCCATCACGAAGAGAGGGGCCACATGCCTGGCTCCTGCTTGCTGCCAGCCGGAATTCGCATACTTGCCATTCTGATCGGTCATCGGTGCCAACACGCCATGCACGACGGGTTTCCGTACTCTTGATCTACACCAGGGTCGCTTCCGATTCCAGATCGAACAGATGGAGCGTGTCTAGATTCAACGTCAGGAGAATGCTTGAGCCTACATCCACTTTGCTGTGCGGATCGAGGCTCGCTACGACTTGCTGCCCGCCACATTCGCCGTACACCAATAGAGAGTGTCCCAGCTGCTCGGTCACCGTGACTTGGACCCGGAGCGTATTCGCTTGCTCCGTTGCCGGACCGCTGAGATCTTCCGGCCGGATTCCAAGGACGACCCGTTCGGGGAGATCCTCTACCGAAGCCTGATGCAACTCGATATCGAACCCCTCGGACTGCAATCGTGGCACCCCGTTCTGTCTCACCACTGTGGCGTCAACGAAGTTCATCGCCGGACTTCCGATGAACCCGGCGACGAACTGATTGGCGGGATGGTCATAGGTTTGTTGCGGCGACGCGTACTGCTGAACAACGCCCGCGCGCATCACGGCAATCCGATCGCCAAGGGTCATCGCTTCCACCTGGTCGTGCGTGACATAGATGGTCGTCGTCTGAAGCTTGTGGTGAAGCTGTTCGAGTTCGGTTCTCATCTGCACACGAAGCTTCGCATCCAGGTTCGAAAGCGGCTCGTCGAACAGGAAGACCTTGGGGTCGCGAACGATCGCACGTCCCACGGCCACACGCTGGCGCTGACCGCCAGACAGCTCCCGCGGTTTGCTCTTGAGCTTGCTCTCGATGCCGAGAAGCTCGGCGGCTTCCTGCACACGACGCTTGATTTCATCTTTCGGCGTCTTCCGTAGCTTCAGACCGAACGCCATATTGTTGAACACATCCATGTGGGGATACAGTGCGTAGTTCTGGAAGACCATCGCAATATCCCGATCCTTGGGCGGAACGCGGTTCACCACGCGTTCTCCGATACGGATCTCTCCAACCGTCAGCTCCTCAAGCCCTGCAACCATACGCAAGGTGGTCGTCTTCCCGCATCCGGATGGCCCGACAAGTACGGTAAATTTCCCGTCTTCGATTTCCATAGAGATGTCGTCTACGGCCGTGAACTCCCCGAACCTTTTTGTCACGTTCGCCAGCGTTACCTGGGCCATACGCACTCCTCTTACTGCTCTCTCGAACCGCCTCTGAATCGGGCGAGCAAGCTTCCCGAAAGGCGCTTCCTCGGAACCTCACCCATCCTTGTCGTCTATCTAGTGTAGCGGGAAACCTCCCCGCATGCGAAAGTCGGCCAGACAGCCGGACAACGTTCATCTGAGACCGCCCATCGAGCAAGCCGAAGATCCTCTTGCCTTTGCCGATCTGCTTGCACTTGGGTTGACTTTCGCGTCTTGGATGCTCAAAGTTGGTTGCCGTTCCACTCCGGAGGCACGATGCCGTGATTCACTGCGGATGACCGCATCGATCCGTTCTTCGGACGATCTCAATAAGCAGGAAAAGCGGAGGAATTCGATGACCGAGTCTCAATCCCAGATCGACAGAAGCTGCGTCAATGCGTTGCGTTTCCTGGCATGCGATGCCATCGAGCAAGCCCGGTCAGGGCATCCCGGACTACCTCTGGGTGCCGCACCGATGGCGTATGTCCTTTGGACTCGGCATCTGCGCCACCACCCATCGGCGCTCGATTGGGCAGACCGTGATCGGTTTGTGCTCTCCGCCGGACACGGGTCTGCACTTCTCTATTCCCTCTTCGTTCTGTCGGGATACGATCTGACCCTCGACGAACTCCGGACCTTCCGTCAGTGGGGAAGTCGGGCCGCCGGCCACCCCGAAAGCCAGATCTGTCCGGGTGTTGAGATTACAACGGGACCTCTCGGTCAAGGAGTCGCCAACGCCGTGGGAATGGCCATCGCCGAACGCCATCTTGCCGCACGCTACAACACGGAGACTCACAGCATCGTGGATCACCACACCTATGCACTGGTCGGTGACGGCTGTCTGATGGAGGGCGTTTCGTACGAAGCCGCTGCCCTTGCCGGCCATCTCCAGTTGGGAAAACTGATCGTTCTTTACGATTCCAACCGCATCTCGCTCGCCGGGACGACATCCATCTCAACCTCGGAGGATACGGCAGCCCGCTTTTCCGCAGCCGGTTGGCAAGTGCTGAACGTCAAGGACGGGGAAGACCTGACGGCGCTCGACAACGCCATCGCTCTTGCCAAGGAGGAGACGGCGAAGCCAACGCTAATCGAGATCTCAACGGTCATCGGTCATGGCGCTCCGACCAAGCAGGGTTCGTTCAAGGCACACGGTTCACCGCTCGGCGCCGAAGAACTCAACGCCGCGAAGGAAGCTGCTGGTTGGCCCACCGAACCGCGCTTCGTCCTTCCCGATCCGGTCCGCGACGCTTTCGCATCGTTCGCCAAGCGCGGGGAGGCGGCGTACGCCGCGTGGCAGGACCAACTCGCAGACTACCGCGCCAAAGACCCTGCCTTGGCCGACGAGTTCCTCCGCCGCATGCAGGGAAGTCTTCCGGAGGACTGGGAGAAAGCACTGCCCTGCTTCGAGCCGGATGTCAAGGGGCTCGCAACGCGCAAGGCATCCGAGGCGATCATGCAGGGAGTTGCCGGCGAACTTCCCGAGCTGTTCGGCGGTTCCGCCGATCTGAATCCGTCGACATTCACTTGGCTCAAGGGTTGCGGCGACTTCCAGCCGCCCAACGTGGTCCACGATGACGTTCAAGGCACCGTGGGTGGCCCATGGGGATACGAAGGACGCAACGTCCATTTCGGCGTGCGCGAACATGCGATGGGTTCGATTGCCAACGGTGTTGCCGCGCACGGCGGATTCATCCCCTACACCGCGACATTCCTTGTGTTCTCCGACTACATGCGCCCGGCGATTCGTCTTGCCGCTCTCAGCGGCTATCCGGCGATTTTCGTCTTCACCCACGACAGTGTCGGAGTTGGCGAGGACGGCCCGACCCATCAGCCAATCGAACACCTTGCAGCCCTGCGAGCCATTCCCGACCTCACCGTCATCCGCCCCGCCGACGCCAATGAGACCGTGGCTGCGTGGCGGGCCGCCATCGAGCAACGTGAAGCTCCCACCGTTCTTGTCTTCTCTCGTCAGGCACTTCCGACGCTCGATCGCACGGAGTACGGCTCTGCAGACGGAGTGCAACTCGGAGGGTACATCCTGTGGGATTCCGCTCCTGATCCGGAGGTTCTCTTGATGGCTTCCGGATCGGAAGTCGCCGTCGTCCTCGATGCCGCGAAGCTCCTCGCCGATGAGGGCCGCCGTGTTCGCGTCGTCTCGATGCCCAGTTGGGAGCTGTTCGAGCGCCAGCCGGAGTCGTACCGCTGCGAGGTACTTCCGGGATCGATCGACGTTCGAATCGCTGTCGAGGCGGGAATCCGCATGGGCTGGGAACGGTATGTCGGATCCGGACCGCGGCGTCGGATCGTCAGTATCGACCGTTTCGGTGCAAGCGCTCCCGGACCCGAGGTGATGGAGAAGCTGGGGATTTCCTCTCAGGCCGTCCTGACACACATTCATGAGCTGCTGTCTTAGCGAACAGGCGGCATGAAACGGGTGCGCGGCAGCGGAACAATTCGAGAGTACGTGAGCACGGCGCGCGGATTCTCGCGTGATGCCAAGCTGTACTTGATCTGCACGTCCCTGTACAGCCTGATGACGGGCGTACAGTACCTATATCTCAATCTGTACGCCTTGGAACTCGGCTTCGATCAGGCGTTCATTGGGACGCTCGTGGGGATCCCGGCATTTGTGACCGCCGCCGTCGCCATCCCGGTCGGTTTCCTGCTGCCCCGGTTCGGCTACCGCCGCGGTCTGCTGCTCGGCATCTCGCTTCAAGTGACCGCACTTCTCGGCTGGACCCTGCTCCCGTCGCCGCCGTTCTTGTTGGCGGCAAGCGCGTTATGGGGACTGGGCTCCGCGTTGACGATGATTACTGCGTCCCCGTTGATGGCCGATGTATCCGGCGTGCAAGATCGCACGCACTTGTTCTCGATCCAGTTCGCTGCAGCAACGCTGGCCACGGTGGTTGCCAGTGCGGTCGGAGGCGTTCTCCCAGGTCTGTATCATCGATTGTTCGGCCTTCCCGACTCCGGACCGGCCCCGTACCGGGCGACATTGATCACGGCGATGGTCATCGCCAGCCTTGCACTGGTTCCGGTGATCTGGATGGGACGGCACCGTGGACGGACAAAGCTCTCCCTGCGGAAGGGCGAGATCCGACCGTACCGGAAACCTCTTCTACAATTGATTGCCATCCAACTGACCATCTCATGCGGCGCCGGATTGATCATGCCGTTTGTCAACATTTTCTACCGGCTCGAGTTCGGTGCATCGGATACGACTTTGGGGACTGCCTTTGCCGTGTCTTCACTTACGATCGTTTTCGCCGGACTCATGATGCCGCTCCTTGTGAAACGGTTCGGCAGTGTTTGGGCGATCGCCCTCACGCAGTTTGTCTCGCTCCCGTTTCTTCTTGTGATGGGGTTTGCGCCGTGGTTGTGGATCTCCGTCTGCGGATATCTCATCCGGACAGCGCTGATGAACATGAGCACGCCCACGTTCAACGCACTGTCAATGAGCGTCGTTCCGCCCTCGCTGCGCCCGTTGGCCGCGAGCCTTGTCTCGTTGTCGTGGAACGGCGGATGGGCGTTGAGTTCGTTCGTCAGTGGACACGTGCAGGGCAGTGTCGGCTTCTCGCCGCTCTTCCTTGCCATGATGGCGTTCTATCTGGTCTCACCGATTCTCGTCGTCGTGTTCTTCCGCCATTCCTCTCCAGCGGCCAACGACGGCACGGATCCCGAACATGCTGCAGCAAACCGGTAACCAGTTTCTCACACCGTCTGCTTAGGGAATAAGGTTCCCGCAGGTGTCTTCGAAGCTGGGGATCTGATCGATCGCTCCCGACGCAAGCTTATCTGCCAGCCACTCCGCCGCCCGGCAGGCTTGCTCCGACAGAGGGTCCCCCAGCCGCGTCGTCTCCGGCTCGATTCCGATCAGCACAATCCGGCCGGCGGCTTCGCGCAATCGATCGATCAGAAACGGCAGCGGAAGGCCATGCGTGGAGAGAAGCATCCTGTCGGCGAACTCCGTTGGCAATCGGAGAACGGCTCCAGCCGGCGCGCCCATTCTTGCCGCATCGACGATGACCAGAAGATTGGGGTTCTCCCGCCGGATAACCCCAGTGACGTTCTCTGGAGAGAGTCCGGCCTCAACGATCCGCCAGTCGGCTTCGGTGCGCCGCAAAACGTCTGCAGTTCTCGCTGCGACGCCATCATCTCCGGCAAGCGGATTCCCAACCGCAACAAACATCCGTGTCATGCTTCGGCCAACGTGCGGAACTCCCCGATCCCCCGGTAACGCAGGTAGCGAGACTCCACCAACTGATCGCGAGGAATGCTCTCCATCTGGTCGATATGGCGAATGAGAGCTGTACGAACCGACTCGAACACGCTGGGCCAGTCCTTATGCGCTCCTCCGAGCGGCTCGGGGATGACTTCATCGATGAGGCCAAGCTCTAGGAGCTTTCCTGCCGTGAGTTGAAGAGCTTCGGCCGCCTCTCGGATGCGTTCTTTGTCCTTCCAGAGGATCGCCGCCGCCCCCTCCGGACTGATCACGGAAAACGTCGCGTTCTCCAGCATCAGGATGCGATCCCCCACCCCAATCGCGAGAGCGCCTCCCGAACCTCCCTCCCCCACAACGCACACGACGATCGGAACTCGGAGATGCGACATCAACGCCAGGTTCTGTGCAATCGCGCCACCGATGTTTCCCGATTCGGATTCCAGCCCCGGATACGCTCCGGCCGTATCGACAAGCGAGATCACCGGTAGATCGAACCGTTCGGCAAGACGCAGGATCCGTTGCGCCTTCCGATAGCCCTGGGGCCTGGGCATCCCGAAGAACCGTTCCTTGTTCTCTTCCGTACTGCGCCCTTTCTGTTGCCCCATCACGACAACGGGCTTGTTGTCGAGCCGTGCCAGCCCGGTGACCAACGCTCGATCGTCCCCTGCAAACCGATCCCCATGCAGTTCGTAGAAATCGGTGAAGACGTTCTCGAAGTAGTCACAGGCATACGGTCGCTTGGCATGCCGCGCGATCTTCACGCGATCCCAGTCCGACAGATCGGCGTACAGCGCCACCCTCAGGTCTTCGAGCTTCGCCTCGAGCTTCGTGATCTCAGCGTGAAGATCCATCCCGTCAATCTTGTTGAGTTCCTGAAGCTCCCGAATTTTCGCTTCCAGCAAGTCGAGAGTGCGTTCGTCGCTCATCTAGTCCCTCTTCTCCGCTCGTTGGAAGAACCGGACCACGTGAATCAGTTCGCCACGTAGGTTCTCCCGGTTCACGACGCGATCGATGAAACCACGCTCAAAGGCGAACGTATCCGTCTGGAAGTTCGCGGGAAGGTCCTCGCCGGTCGTGTCACGAATCACCCTCCGCCCGGCGAAGCCGATGAGAGCCCCCCGTTCGGCAATGATGATGTCGCCAAGGCTGGCAATCGACGCCTGCACGCCACCGGTTGTCGGATATGCCATAACCGAGATGAACGGCACATGGCGTGCCGCCAGCCGTTCTCGAACGGCGGCCGTTTTGGCCATTTGCATCAAGGAGTACATCCCCTCTTGGATTCTCGCACCCCCGGAGGAGGAGATGAGGATGAACGGAATCCCACGCTCCATCGCCTGCTCCATCCCGTAGCACATCTGTTCTCCGACCACCGACCCCATGCTGCCTCCGACAAAGCGGAAGTCCATCACCGCCATCAAGACCGCCATCTCATCCATCTCGGCCGTCGCGATGAGGATTGCACTGGGAAGGCCGGTCCGTTCCTGAACGGCTTCGATCCTTTCGGGGTACGGCTTGCTGTCGACAAAACCGAGAGGATCGCCGGCTACGATCGGTTGCGAGATGTCGACAAACGTTCCTTCGTCAATCAGTGACTCGATCCGTTCCGGCGCCGTCAGGAAGAAGTACTCCCCACAATTCGGGCAGATGTTGTTGTTCTCTCGCACACGCCGCTTGAACACGAGTTCGCCGCAAGCTTTGCACTGCATCCACAGGCTCTCATCCTGAGACTTCTCGAGCTCAACACGCAAGTATTCCCTGTCTCTGAAGATCGGCATCGTTTTCACCTTGATTGCTTCCGACGACGGAAGAGATGCAGTTGCTCGCGAATCTTCTCTTGATCGCTGTTGGTCCGCAAGCCGTCAGGAAGGGCTGACCCGCTTGACATGATCATGGATAGCGCGTCCTCGACCGGAATATCGACCTCGGTGACCGCTCCCTTCGGCACGACAACCAGATACCCGGACAACGGGTTCGGTGAGGTCGGCACATAGACCATGATCGACTCATCCTTGGTGATCTCTTGCACCGTCCCCAAGTCCTCGTTGGTGACCAGCCCGAACACATACAGATTCTCCTTGGGATACTCGAACAACACAACTTTGGAGAAGGACGTCGCTGAATCCCGATCCAAGACGGCGTTGAACAGCTGTTTGAACGTACCGTACATCTTGCGGATCCCCGGGACCCCGAGGAGTAGCCTCTCGACCCAGCTGTGGATGCTTCGACCGAGAACGTTTCGAACGACGAATCCGACGATGAGGATGATAATGATCATCACGATGATCCCCATCCCCGGGATCCAACGCCCGAACGCTGCTTCCACCGCATGACCGAACGTTGTGTTCCTGCCGACAATACGATCGACCAAGCCGTAGAGCCAGTACAAGACATAGAACGTGGCTCCCACCGGCAGGAGGGCAACCAATCCGCTCACGAATAGATTCCGGGCTTTCCTGAGGAGCTGTCGCACGGCTTGCCTCCCGGGCGGATCCGCCACGATTCGCCGTTCATAGCACCTAGCTGCGGAAGCGCAGCTTCCGGCTTCTAGGCTATTATAGGCAATGATGAATCGTAGTGCATCGATGCGCCTTGCTTCCCGGTTTCTGATCGGAGCTCTTGTTGGGGGATTGGCAGCGGGCCTGATCCTGGTATCGCTCGCCGCGGTCTTTCCGCTACGCTTCGAGTCAAGCATCACCCGATGGACGGATGCGCACGGCCAACTCGACCCCCGGCTTGTCGCCGCCGTCATTCATGCAGAAAGCCGCTTCCGTGCAGATGCAATCTCGCCGGCGGGTGCACGAGGGCTCATGCAGATCATGCCGGCAACTGGCAGCTGGATCGCCGAACAGATCAGTGTTGAAGGGCCGATCGATTTCGACGACCCGGACATGAACATCCGCTTCGGGACCTGGTACCTGGCCTATCTGCTGGAGCGCTACGATGGCGACATCACAAACACCCTCGCCGCCTACAACGCCGGCCCGTCGGCCGTGGATCGGTGGACATCCGCAGGTGAGACCCCGTACGCCGAGACATCCACCTATGTCTCCCGCGTTCTGAGCCGCCGGCGAGTGTACTCGTTGCTGTACGGAACACCTGTTCTCGGGTCGCTCCTTCGAGCTGTGATGACGTTTCTTTGATCCGCGGGGACTGCTTCGCTAGTATTTCGGGCAGCCTCATATTACAACAGGAAAGGTGGTCCAACCGTGGCGGAGTTGGTGAACTGGGTCCGAAAGGATCCCAATGAGGAGAACGTTTTCTGGCCGTCCGACGAACTCAAGCAGCGTGCTTGGGTATCGGATGAATCAATCTACGAACAGGCAAAGGCCGATCCCGAAGGCTTCTGGGCCAAGCATGCCGAGGAGCTGCACTGGTTCAAGAAGTGGGACAAGGCCTACGAATTCTCACCTCACAGCTACAAGTGGTTTGTGGGCGGGAAGATCAATCTGTCATACAACTCTCTTGATCGGCACGTCGAAGAAGGCCGCGGCGACCGGATTGCACTGATCTGGGAACCCGAGCCGGTCGACGAGCCCGCTCTCAAACTCACCTACAAGGAGCTACACGAGCGTGTCTGTAAGTTCGCAAACGCGCTGAAGAATCTTGGCGTTGGCAAGGGTGATCCTGTCGGAATCTACCTTCCGATGATCCCGGAAGCCGTGATCGCGATGCAGGCGTGCGCACGAATCGGTGCGCCCCACAGCGTCGTGTTCTCGGCGTTCTCACCCGAATCCCTACGCGACCGGATGATCGACGCCGGGGCGAAGGTCGTCGTCACCGCTGATGGTTACTACCGCCGAGGTAAGGCGATCCGACTCAAGCAGAACGCCGACAAAGGAACAGAAGGCACCCCGGTCGAGAAGGTTGTCGTTGTCAAGCGCCTCCAGGAAGACACGCCGATGACACCGGGCCGAGATCTTTGGTATCACGACATTGTCGCCGACCAGCCGGGAATGTGCCCCGCAGAGGAGCTCGATTCGGAGGACCTCTCGTTCCTTCTTTACACGTCCGGCACAACCGGCAAGCCGAAGGGAATCATGCATACGACCGGCGGCTACGCCGTTCAGGCCCATCTGACCGCCAAGTGGAACTTCGATCTCCACGACGGCGATGTCTATTGGTGCACAGCGGACGTTGGCTGGATCACCGGTCACACCTACATCAACTACGGCCCCTTGATGAACGGCGTCACGACTCTGGTGTACGAAGGGTCGCCGGATACGCCCGATTTCGGCCGCTTCTGGTCGATTATCGAGAAACACAAAGTCACCCAGCTATACACGGCGCCAACAGCGATCCGCATGTTCGTCAAGCAAGGCGATGAGTGGCCGAACAAGCACGATCTGTCTTCCCTGCGCCTGCTCGGCACCGTCGGTGAACCGATCAATGTCGATGCGTGGTTGTGGTACTTCCACGTCATCGGTGGCGGTCGCTGCCCGATTATCGATACCTGGTGGCAGACGGAGACCGGAGCAAACATGGTCAACAGCCTTCCCGGCATCGGGCCGTTTGTCCCCACCGTCGCCGGAAGAGCGTTCCCGGGGGTTCTCGGACACATCCTCGATTCCGGCGGATCTCCCGTTCCGGCAGGGCAGGGTGGCTATCTATCGATCTACAGCCCGTTCCCGCCGGCGCTGACCCGCGGGATCTACGGAGACATGGATCGTTTCGCCAAGCAGTACTTCGCCGAATACGGTCCTGAACGCTACTTCACCAGTGACGGCGCGCGGATGGATGAAGTGGGCAATATCCGCATCACCGGCCGCGTCGACGATGTGATGAACGTCGCCGGGCATCGACTGGCAACCGCCGAAGTCGAAAGCGCCCTCGCCCAGAACGACAAGGTCAGCGAGGTCGCTGTCGTGTCGCGTCCCCACGACCTGAAGGGAGAGGTCCCCGTCGCGTTCGTCCTTCTCCGTGCCGGAGTTGAGCCGTCAGAAGACATCCGCAAGGAACTAATGGCTACGGTGAATTCGGTCATCGGACCGACCGGACGGCCTGATGAGATCGTCTTCGCCCACGATGTCCCGAAAACACGGAGCGGCAAGATCATGCGCCGTGTCCTCAAGGCGCTCGTCCGCGACGAGCCGGTCGGGGATCTGACTACGCTCCAGAACCCTGAGAGCGTCGAGCATCTCAAGGGGCAGGTCGGGTACCAAGGGTCGTAATCGACGTGCGTCTGCTCATGTTGCAGAACGCAAAGCGAATTCAAGCGGGGGCGGCGTCGTCCGCCCCCGTTTCGTGTCGCGGAGGTGTAGGATGGCGGAAGCAAGAATCGCCGGATTGGATGCAGACAAAGGGCGTTGGCTATACGTAGGGATCGGCCTGCTGATGAACCTGTGCCTGGGAGCGGTGTACGCGTTCAGCGTGTTCCGCCCGCCCCTGGAGGCGAGCTGGCAGATCACGGCAACTCAAAGCGGACTCCCGTTCATGGTCTTCCTCGCTATGTTCGCGCTGTTTATGGCCCTCGCCGGTGGACTTGTCGGCAGATGGGGCCCCAGGAGATCGGCGTTGCTCGGTGGAGCTCTTGTCGGCGCAGGATGGATCCTATCTGGATTCGCAACGAACATCGCATTGTTGACCGTGTTCTATGGAGGCATCGCCGGGGCGGGCGTCGGGATCATCTATGGATGTCCGATCGCGGTTTCCGCAAAATGGTTCCCCGACAAGAAGGGATTGGCGGTGGGATTCACCGTGATGGGCTTCGGCCTGTCCGCTCTGATCATGGTTCCCCTGATGACCAGCATGATCAACAACCCGGCAATCGGTGCTCTTGGCACCTTCAAGTACCTGGGAATCGCGTTCTTGGCTGTGTTGGTTCTGCTTGCACTACCGCTTCGAAACCCTCCCGATGAATGGAAGCCACGGGGTTGGCACGCCAAGGGCGGAAGTGGAGCCTCCCCCGTCGTGGATCTGGACCGAAAGCAGATGGTGCGGACGAGCACGTTCTACGCCCTTTGGGGAACCTACACCATCGGATGCCTCGCCGGTTTGATGGCGATCGGGATCGCAAAACCCTTCGGACAGGAGATCCTGTTGGCTGCCGGCTACACCGAGACTCGGATGCAGGGACTCCTGACAACGCTCGTCGCGTTGTTCGCCGTCTTCAACGGTCTTGGCCGCCCGTTGTTCGGCTGGCTAACCGACCGTTTGAACCCCCGGCGAACGGCGCTTCTCTCCTTTGCACTCATCTTGGTTGCCTCGGCGCTCCTGTACTTCCTCGGAGAGCGAAGTCCTGCGTTGTACTTCATCGCGTTCTCCGTTCTCTATCTCAACCTCGGAGGATGGCTGGCGATCGCGCCAACGGCAACAGCAACATTGTTCGGCACGAAGCACTACGGCAAGAACTACGGCCTGGTCTTCACCTCATACGGCATCGGAGCGATCGCGGGAATGCTTCTCTCCGGCGCCATCAAAGATGCATCGGGAGCGTACCTCCCGGTCTTCCTCCCTGTCATGGGGCTTGCAGCGGTTGGCGCGATCGCTGCTTGGGCAGGGCTCAAGCCGGTGCGTTCCACGCCCCGGGTATCCGGAAGCTAGCGTGAAGAAGCACAGTCGGCCACTCCCCTCGCAGGGCTTGGCCGACTGTTCGCTTCTCGCGTACGCTGACGCAACAAGCAAGGAGCATTCATGGGAAGAACCGACCACGAGAAGTCCTCTCGACTTGTCTGGATCGATCTGGAGACGACCGGACTTCATCCGGATCGTGACGTCATTCTGGAGATCGCTACCATCATCACCGACAAGGACTTGGGGGAGGTCGCTACCGGTCCGTGCCTGGTCATTCATCAGCCTGAGGAGACTCTTCTCTCCATGGACTCCTGGGGCAAGAATCAGCACGAGAAGTCCGGGTTGCTTGAGCAGGTTCGGAAATCAACGCTGTCGACCGCCGAGGCCGAAGCGCAGACGCTGGCGTTTCTACGCGAGCATTGCGCGGCGCAGGCCAACCCGCTGTGTGGCAATTCGATCTGTTTCGATCGCCGGTTCCTCATCCGCCACATGTCGAGTGTCGATGCGTTTCTCAACTACCGTCACGTGGACGTCAGCTCGGTCAAAGAGCTGGTTGCCCGCTGGTATCCCGAGCTGAGCCGTTCGATGAGTCACGAGAAGGCATCAGCTCATCGCGCTTTGCAGGATATCCAGGAGTCGATCGCCGAGCTGCGCACCTACCGTCAGATGATCTTTCGAGGGAAGCTCAATGGAAACGCAACCTGATTGGAAGGATGTGCTGTCGGCGGCAAGAACCCTTGATGGCGTGGCCCATCGAACACCGGTGCTCACCAGCCGAGCTCTGGATCAACGAAGTGCGGCAACGGTTTTCCTGAAATGCGAGAACTTCCAACGGACGGGATCCTTCAAGTTTCGTGGCGCACTCCATGCCGTTCATGCTCTTGCCCCTGAGCGGCGGCGTCAAGGCGTAATCACGCATTCGAGCGGCAATTTCGCCCAAGCCCTTGCCCTTGCCGCCCGACTGGAAGAGACAACGGCCACCGTCGTCATGCCGAAAGACTCGACTCCGGCCAAAATCCGAGCCTCTCAGGCCTACGGAGCTCGCGTCGTGCTGTGCGAGCCTGTGCAGACCTCACGGGTGGAAACCACGGAGCAGGAGAAAAAGAAGACCGGAGCGACGTTCGTCGACTCCCACGACGACCCCAGGATCATTGCCGGACAGGGGACAGCGCTGCTTGAGCTTGTAGACGAGATACGCTCGGGTGAGGATCCGGCAGAAGATGGATCGATGGACCCACTCGATGTCATTCTCGCCCCCGTAGGCGGTGGCGGCCTCCTTGCCGGCACGGCGATTGCAGCCAAGCACCTCTGCCCATCATCTCGCATCATCGGCTGCGAACCCGCAGCCGCTGACGATGCGTTCCAATCGTTACAGCAGGGCCGGCGGATCGTCGATTTCGTTCCACGCACAATCGCCGATGGATTGCGCACGCCTCTGGGCAAACTTAATTTCGCCGTGATTCAGAGGCTCGTTCACGAGATCATCACCGTCTCCGAATCGGAGATCGTCGATGCGATGCAGTGGGCCTGGGAGCGACTGAAGATCGTCATCGAACCGTCGAGCGCTGTGGCTCTAGCGCCTCTGCTTGCCGAGGATTCCCGCTTCAAGGGTTCCCGGATCGGGGTGATCCTCAGCGGGGGGAATGTGGATCTCGACCCGTTCTTTGCGTTGCTGCGGGCCGATCTCCACAGGGGGCTCTCACAGGATCTTCGTCCCCTTTGATCGAACGCCGCTTTGAGTCAGTCTCACGCACCGTTCTGAAGCCGCAGTTCCCTTTGCCGTCCGATCTCGCTACTCTGGGAAGGGAGCGTGAGATGATGATGAGAACTTTCCCGGAACCCGTTGTGTTGTTCAGCCGCTGTCTTGGATTCGAAGCCTGCCGCTACAACGGAGCGATGATCAGCGAGCCGGCGGTCGAACAGCTCAAGCCGCTTGTCGTCGCGGAGACCGCCTGTCCGGAGATGGCGATCGGTTTGGGAGTACCCCGCTCCCCGGTTCGATTGGTAGAGAGGGATCAAGTCGTGCGACTCGTCCAGCCGGACACCGACCGTGATGTGACGGATGACATGATCCGCTTCTCACAGAACCGTCTTGCCGAACTCCCTCTGCTGGACGGCGTCATCCTCAAGTGGGGTTCGCCATCCTGTGGTCCACGCGACGTCAAGCGCTACACCAACGCGAAGCCCGGAGCATCCTTCAGCAAAGGGCAGGGGTTGTTCGCGAGCAAGGTGACCGAGGCGTTCCCGAATGTCCCGGTCGAAGACGAGGGACGGCTGAAGAACTTCGAGATCCGTGAACACTTCCTGACCCGCGTGTATGCCGGAACCGCGCTCCGCCGCGTCGCGGAAGCCGGAGACGTGTCGCAACTCATGTCGTTTCACGCCGAGCACAAGCTGCTTCTGATGGCCTACAATCAGCAGAAGATGCGCGAGCTGGGACGCATCGTCGCATCAATCCATGCGTCCGGGTTCGAAGACGGCGTGACGCGATACCGCCGTCTGTTCGCGGAAGCGTTGTCGCGCGCTCCCCGCCGGAACGCCAACATCAACGTCCTGATGCATGCGCTAGGATACGTCTCCGACAAGTTGACCCCAGGCGAAAAGGCGTTCTTTCTCGACACGCTCGAGGCGTACCGGAACCGCCGGATCTGTTTGAGCGCCGCGATCCGCGTGATGCAATCCTGGATCGTGCGATTCGAGCAGTCGTACTTGTTGGCACAGGCATACTTCGAGCCGTTCCCGACCGCTCTTGTAGATACGCTCGATTCCGGAAAAGGACGGGCCCTCTAAGCGCGCTCACCCGCACACAGCCGGCGGAGAGGTTCCGCCTGGCCGGAAACGTCACGAAGCGTCATGCCCACGCAGATCGTGTAGGGTGTCCGGGTCGTGCCCCGTCTCCGTTGTCGGAAATCCTCACGTATAATGGTCCGCACAACGGGCCAGCAACGTGGCGAAAGAGAACGACGAATTTCCCGCCCGGGCCAGGACCAGAAGAATAGGGGGACCAGATGACATACCGACATCGATGGCTGATCATTCTCGCGCTGGTTGTGGCGGTTCTTGCGGTTCAAACCACGACGGCTCTGTCTGCGGCAACAGGACGCTACATCTCGGTAGACGTCGAGGCGTTCGAGCCGTGGGGGCTGTTCGGTCTCGGAACGTGGCAACCTCTTCCCGAGTCGCTCCAGCGTTACGCTACCTTCTCTCTTGCACCCGAGGAAACCGGTGCTGTCGGGGATGCCATCGCCACGATCGCGAATGCGAACCCGTCCGCTTGGCCGAGCATCCTTTGGGCGGGGGAGCCGCGGGGACACGCGTGGGTCTACGGGGTCGATCCCGAACTCGGCGCCGCATACCGCGTCCGTGTTGCCAACAACACGCCGCTGCGGGTCGGGATTGTTCTCGAGATCGATGGATTGAACACACTCGGAAGCGAGCTTGTCTCCCAGACATCGGACGATCGGATGTGGATCCTCGGACCGCAGCAGGAAAGGGTGATCTCCGGCTGGCAGATCTCATCCGAAGAAGCATTGGAGTTCCGATTCGGCGTTCCCAGCCATACGCATTCTCCGCTCGTCGAACGTCGAGGACAGATCACCGTGTACGCGTATCTTGAAGACGCTGATGCGGGACAACGGGCGACGACCGCGGGAGCGGTGATCGAGCAGCCGGTTCGATACGTCGACTTCGTATCGCTGACGGCAGCCCCGCTCGAGACCGTGTCGCTCCGCTACGGCGAGGGTGACGCGTACCTGGGGATCGACTGCGCCGACACATCGGGCGGCGGCGTTCGCATCACAGCCGTGGATTCGGGCAGCCCCGCCGAGCTGTACGGCCTCCGTTCGGGGGATGTAATTACCTACGTCAACACGATCCCCGTCTCGAGCTGTCGACAACTGGCCGATCTTCTGTCGGTGCGCCACTCCGGAGACCGGATCGTTCTCAAGATCCACCGCGAGGATCGCAGCTTCCTCGTCGCCGTCGAGCTGGGAGATTGAGCAAGGAGATTCCGACCCGGCAGATGGTTCACGGGGTTCGTGCAAGGACGATCGAGGGATCGCCGCGACCGGTGAGCACCGGCTGCTGGTGAACACTGAGCCAAGAGAAGACGAACGCGTCCACTTCGAGACGAACGTACTCCGCCACCTCACGGACAGTCACGCGGCCGTCCCGATCGCCATCGGCTTCTCCTGTCACACCTTCGAGGAAGAAGTGGGTGAACACGCCGTGTTGCAGCACCTCACTCTCACGTGCAACCTGCCCCTCGCCGGCGGCAGCGAGAATGATCGTCGAGGACGAGGCGAGGTCGGACCATCGTTCCCCTTCGGCGGATTCTCGCAGCGCCCCCTCCGTTTGCCCGGTTGTGGAGACCGTTCGGCCTCCTTCCTCCGCGCCTCCGGAGAAGCATGTATCGAGCAGCAGCACGACCCGCTCCGAGGGAATCCTGGCCACGAACGAAGCCAACTCATCATCTCGTAGCGCCGTCTCCGCCTCTGCACCGGCAATGGTGTCGCGCAACACGAAGAGTTCGTCCCACCCGTCCGATTCGTCGCCGTCGTCATCTTCGGCTCGTGCTCCGTGTCCTGAGAACGACACAATGACAAGATCGTCTTTGCCCGCTTCTCGCCGGAGCCACCCGAGTGCTTCCCTCACCTGAAGCAGATCGGCGGTATCTGCCGACAGCCCGCCGACAGCATCGACCGTTCCTTGCCGATCGAGGAGGATGCGCAGGTGGTCCGGCGGCACGCCGCTCGCAAGAGCCCATCGAGCAATCGCCACGGCATCCTCCCGGCCATAGCGAAGATCAGCCACCGTTTCGTAGTCCGAGATGCCGATTACAAGGGCCCACACATCCGTTGAAGCAACCGCATCTTCCGACGCGACAACCTCGATCGATAGGCTGGTCAAGCCGGTCATCCCCTCATGATCGGTCACTTCGAGCGTCACGTCATGGACGCCGGCATCGGCGTACGTGTGCGTAGGATGCCGTTCGTCGCTTTGGCTCCCGTCGCCGAACGACCACGTCCACGCGACCACTGTGCCATCGTCATCCGTGGAGAGGTCGGTGAACTTGACCGCTTCGCCGACAAGCGGAGATTCCGGAGAGAACACGGCTCCGGACGTCGGGGCCGCTCTTGCAGCAACATCGATCACTTGCGACAGTACACCTGTTCGACCGGCTGCGTCGGTAACCCTCAGGACAACGGCGATCGCCCCTTCGTTGACAAGCGGCAATCCCGCCACAGGATCATCCGTTCGCAGCTCGACGATGCCGTCTCCTCCTACGTCCCAGGCGAATTCGACGATCTCATCCCGCGATGACGAATGCCCTGCATCGACAACCAGGATATCGCCGATCCTTGCGGTTCCTTCGCGTGGCCGCCCCGTACGATCTTCGGCGCTCCACAGGAATTGAGCAGCGACATCGGATTCGGACGGTTCGCCGACATCAATCGTGCGGACAGCCTGAGATCCGGCACCTTCCTCGTCCGTGACGACGAGAACCACGGAGTACACCCCGGCCTCCGGGAACGTGTGCACGACCACAGCGCCGAATGCAACCTCCCCGTCTTCGAATATCCACTCGTAGGACAGTTCGCTGCCGTCCGGATCGAACGCCTCTGCCGCATCGAGCCAAACCGTCAGCGGGTCGTCGGATTGGATCCCCAATACACTGAACGCAGCGACAGGTGGCCGATTCGTCCGAAGGGCGTCAAGCTCCAACGCCACATCAAGCTCCAATCGAACTCCGCCACCGAGCACCACCCGCCCGCCAAGCGTTCCCCAATGCAGATCCTTGCCGGCCTCAATGGCAAGTTGCATCGACTCCGACGGCCCACGCGACGCGATCCACTCTGCACCGACGTTCGCTCCAAGATCGTCGTCCGTGGCAGAGAAGCTGAGTTGGAGCGGCTCGATAACGCCCCACGTCGCCCCGAGGCCGACCGATCCCCGGACGGAGGCGGCGGCCAAGTGAACGTGCCCACAGATGGTGGGAAACAGGCACAGCAAGCCGCTGATCGAAGCATCTGCGCTACGGAAAGAGAGCTCCCTGTCGAACGCAAGATCACCCTGCATCGGCCCGAAGTCTCTCAGGGCCATCGAAGCCCGCCACGTCCATGGCGACCCGATGAGAGCGACGCTCAGTTCCTGGACCGTCGCTCCCGAGGGAAGGCTCTGTGTCATCCGCACATCGAGGGCGACCGGCTCCAGAACGAGCGACCCGCCTATATCCGCAAGCAGCCATGTCTCCGCTCCTGTGAGCCGTCCCCTCACATCGGCCGACAGCTCCAACGTGGCGTCACCCGCTTCATCAGCGTCGATCGTCCCGATTTGCATCAACGACCCCCAGCGGAATCGGCTGCTCCACGCCGTCGTGCCAACCCAGCCACGATCCGCCGAAAGCGAAACCTCTCCGTGGGGCCACGTCAGCAGGCCGGTCACCTCTGCATGCCCGAGGGTTCCTCCGTTCCAGCCGCCGTTCATCGCCAGTCGCACGGTCGCTGAGAGTCCACCGCCGCCATCGACGGAACCGGACCAAGAGATCGCTGTTCGCGCGTACATCCCGGGAGCGATTCTCGGATCGATCACGGCTCCCAGGGCCCCGCCCGGGACGCCCGGCAGCAGGCACGCCGAATCCGGACGCAAGGAGATATTCCCCGACTCCAGGTCTACGAAGGAAGGAGGAACGGACACATCGCCAACGAGGACAGGCCCTCCACAGACTTCTTCGGGGACGTTCCCCCAGATGTTGTTCGTTCGGCTGCGAAGAATTCCCGGTGCGACAACGCAGATGCCGTATGCACCGTTGAGGACAACAATGCTCTGAGCAAGCTCAAGAGTTCCGCCGGTCACCGACACACCGGTCCCGTCGTTGTCGGCGAGGGTCACCCGCTCGATCGTAACCCGCGCCTCTCCCTCCACGGAAACCGCTGTCCCTGTACCGCCGATAACAGAGACCCGACTCAGGGAGCCGGTGGAGAAGTCCGTCCAGCGGATCGCAGGATCGCCCATCCCCTCAATCGAAGTCCCCCGAAGATCGAGGCAGGCGCAATCGGAGGCGATGAGTCCTTCTCCGCCACTGAAGTTGCACTCCTCGAATGAAGCCTCCGTGTCGTCGTGAAGCTGGACCGCGTATCCGTTGTTGTCGGTCACCATCGTATTCGACACTCGAACCGTCGCATCGCCGGCAAGCTCCCACCCGGCACCGTTGTTCATGGACAGCGTACACCCCGATGCCTCTGCATCGATGGTCCCCGCAATCGAGACACCGTATGCACCGTTCGCCGAAATGACAGCGCCTGTCAGCCTCAGCTGCTCAGCGTTCCAGGCAGCGACTCCACCGCCCACATTCCCGGAGACTTCCGTATTCAGCAGCTCGACGCGTGTTCCATCGCCAGCCATCACACCATGCGATGCGTTGCCGGTGATGATCCCCTGCGAAAACACGACCCGTCCTGCGGTCCCACGGATGTCGATCCCGACGCTTCCACCCTCGACCCTGCACCGGTTGAACGTCAGAGACGCGTTGGCGATCGAGACCGTCTCGGCAGAAAGAAGCGATGGCGCACGTTCGAGCGTGATGTCTTCCACAACACACTGACTGACATTCCGTGCCGAGACAAGCGGTTCGTATCCGTAGGCGAACCGGACAACCGTTGCTCCGATTCCGCTTCCCCGAACGGTCGTGCCTGCCTTCAGCTCAAGTCGCTCTTCGTAGACCCCCGGCCTCACAACGATTGTGTCGCCGTACCCCGCCGCATTGATCGCCCCTTGAATCGTCCGAAACGAAGCCGAACCATCGACGGCGACAAGAAGCTGACCGCCGAACCCCAGCACTCCGGCAGCCGTGACGAGCAGAATCGTGAGCCATACGCAACGTTGCATCCCGAATCGATTGTACAGGGATCCTTCTGCGGCCTCTAGGAGCCGCAACAAGGCGCCCGGATTGGTTCGCAGGGCCACGTGGCACCACGTCAGCGGACAACCCGTCTTCGCATTTCGCTCGGTCTCGGAGTATCTATGGTGTCAGAGTAAGGAGGTGGGGGTATGCACATGTCCAGAAGAAACGCGGGGATCATGCTGCTCGCAGTGCTCCTGTTGAGCATCACGTTCGTCGGTCTTGGGCAAAACACGGCAGTTCCAGGCAAGCTCCCGGCGTCCACCGAGTCCGCCGGGCAGCAAGCGCTGACCTACATCGACAGCATTGCGACCTACTTGGGACAGGGTGTGATCTACCTGCTCAATCTCGTCACCAACAACCGTGTGTCAACGGATCTGCAACAGACCATCGGATACCTAGCCCTGATCACGCTGGTCCTGCTCCTCTTCGGATTGCTTGACGCCGCCCGCAAGGTGATCTGGGTGGGAATCCTCGTGGGGTGGGTTCTTCTGATCATCCGGATCGTTCTGGATGCGCTGAATCTCTGAGCACGGTCGCTGGGAACCGGCACCCATCCGACACCGCTGGTTCCTCACGGGATAGGGCGCCGCAGATCCGCCGAACCGATCGTCGGCACGCTATTCGGCGGTCGGTTCCCTTACGAGACAAGCGACCGGATGACGTTCAACCAGTCCAGAAGAAGCCGCGGCATGAGGAACCGTTCGCGTACGTGTTCGCGTCCGTTAGCCCCCAGCTCCTCACGGAGGGTGGCGTCGCCGAGCAGGTGCACAACACGTTCGGCCGCCTGGTCGAGGTTGCCGGGCTCGACTAGATACCCGGTGTGCCCATCGATGATCTGAAGAGGGATCCCTCCGACACTCGTTGCCACAACCGGCGTTCCCTTCCACAGAGCTTCCGAAACCGTGAGCCCGAATCCCTCCCGCAGGGAGAGCTGCAACACGACGTCCGCCCGCCGCTGAAGCGCGTTCACAAGCAGCGGATCCGTTTGCGTAATCAGGTGCACGTCCTCCAAGCGGCGGGCTCGCTCGCGCACCTTCTCGAAGATCTCGGGGCCTTCGGGGTCATCGGTGGCCATGTTCCCGATGAGAACAAGCCGGCAGTCACATCCAGCGCGGATCTTGCAGTAAAGATCAAGCACGCCAAGCGGATCCTTCCACTTGTCGAACCTCGACACTTGAACAAGCAGCGGTTTGTCAAGAGGGATGCCGTACATCGCCAGCTTCGAGCTGATCTCCTCGTCGCTCATGTCGCGATTCACTTCCGTAAACGGGTCGATCGCCGGCGGCATCACGTGCGTCTCCAGCGGAAGATGAGGACGCTTGAACCCCTCCGAAGACACAACCGCCGCATCGTAGCGAAGGATGTACGGCCGAAGCATCTGCTCCACCTCGGGGTGCGGAGAAGAGATATCGATGTGACACCGCCACACCCAGGGATTCTCGCGCTGCCGAAACCGGATCATCGGAAGAGGCTGTGGATCGTGGACGATCACAACGTGATGGATCACCGGACTGTACAGCGCGAACATCTCGTTGACCGACAGGTACGCACGCCGCTCTTCTTTGCTTAGCTCGACCGGCTCACCCTGCAGCCCGTTGTGCAGTTTCTTGGTGACCTGAAACAGAGCAGGATCTCCGTATAGTAAGTTCCAATCAGCATTGACACCGACATCATTCATCAGCGGGACAAGGCAGTTGAGCATCGCCGCCACCCCTCCACCGTGATAGGTGGAGTTCACATGAAGAACCCGCAGACCATAGATCGGCCGCGCAGCCGTCTGGATCTGCGCAATCAGTTCCCCGTCCGCCGTATCCACATACCGTTCAATCCCTATCCGTTCCATCGTATCTTCCTCCGCTTACGGTATGAGTCAATTATGGCTTGCTCCTCTCGGGAATCAAGGAGACTTCTCCGGCAACGGATGCTGCACACTCTGTGATCGAGCATCTCTCGGTCTCGCTTACGTCGATACAGTTCTCCAACCACCCGACGGAACGTACACGCGCTGCCCGTTGACATCCACCGGTACCGCCTCGCCGGGAGCCCCTCCGCCGCCGACCTCGATCCGAACCGAGCCCGGTTCCACACAGACGTGCACGTGCCGGCCGCGGAACTCCATCGGGACACGGACCGACCGCAGCTGTTTCGGCAGCCCGGAGCGGATCGCCAACGCATCGGCTGTCACCCGGATTCCTGCGAGGCGTTCCACCACATGCCGGATCGTCCCGGCCATGATCGCAGCATGAATCCCTTCGGACGTCGTTCCCCCTTGGGTATCCTCTACATCGCTGCACAGCGCCGCGGTGAAGTGCTCCCATGCTCCCGGTTGACGCATGTCGGCGAGCACCCCGGCAAAGACGATGTGGCTCAGCGTGGACCCGTGGGATGTCCGTTGCTCGTAACGATCCACCAATCGCACAGCATCTTCATCGGTGAGCGGATGACCGAGCGATGCAAGCAACGGCTTCCATTCGCTCGCAGGAAGGACATAGAGTAGCATGACAAGATCCGCCTGCTTCGAAAGCTTGTAGCGATCGGGAGAATCCCCTTCCGCACGTAATATCCTGTCTAATCGTCCAATCCGGCCGTACTTAACTCGATACGCGTCCCAGTCCAGATCGAGAAGCTGTGAATACCCTTCGAACGCTTCGATCGTGCCCTCGTGATCCGTGGGCACCCACATCCGTGATGCGATATCGCGCCATCGATCGATCTCGGTCTCGTGGATTCCGGTACGCGTAGAAAGCTCCCGGCGACCGGCCTCATCGAGGCGTTCCACCTGCACGATCGCTTGCCGCAGACACCACGAGGCGATGATGTTGGTGTATGCGTTGTTTCGCAGCCCGGCCTCATCGAGCCCGGGCATGAATTCGTGAAACTCATCCGGGCCGACAACGCCCGCAATCTCGTACGTGTGCCGGCTATCGTTCCACAAGGCAAGACTGGCCCATAAGCGGGCGATCTCCGTGATCAGATCGATACCGTAACGCCTCATGAACGCGTGATCGTTCTGCTCGCGCACATATCGAAGCACCTCGAGAACGATGGCGGCATTGACATGACGCTGCAGCCTGCTTCGGTCGGGCTCCCAGGCCCCCGAGCGGGGATTCAGATGGATCCGCTGGCTTTCCTCGCGCCCCGAACTCCCACTCTGCCACGGAAATAACGCTCCTTCAAGCCCTTCGAGAGACGCGTTGTCCCGGGCGGCATCCAATCGACGCACCCGATACATCATCAACGACGATGCGACATCCGGGAGTACTCTCGAGTAGAAAGGAAGCACGAACATCTCGTCCCAGAACACGTGTCCCCGGTATGCCTCGCCATGCCATCCGCGAGCCGGGATCCCCACGTCCCGTCCAACAGTGTTCGCACTCGCCGTTTGGAGCAAGTGAAACGCGTGCGCACGCAACGCGCACTGGATCGAGAACGGTTCCAGATCGCACCCGTCCTCGACCTCGACCTGCACATCACACCGATCCCACAGATCATGCCAGGCACGCGCATGTCGATCTTCCAGTGCATCGAATCCCACGTGTCGGAGAACGTCGCTTACCGCATCTTCCCGCAGGTCTCCGACCGCCGGATCGCGCGACGTGTGGATCGACACGATCTTCTCCAGGTGAACCGCTTCCCCTTCGGTGACGTCAAGCGCAATCTCTTGTTGGGCCACTCGAGGAAGGGCACGCCCCTCCATGCGGATCGTTCCACCCGAGCCACCGGAGATCATCATCCGTGACGCCTCGACGATCTCGATCCGCGATTGCGTCGTCTTCGCATGAAGCCAGATGCATCCATCGGACTCGCCGGTGCCAAGGACCTCCAGATGATCGCCTCGAAGCTGCCGATACCGTGAGACCCCGGCGTTGCCGACCCTTCCGTCCAACAAGCTGCGGATCTGCAACGATCCGCTCCAGTTATCGGGCACCAACAACCACATCAGCGCGGCAAAGTGCGGGTCGGCCATGCTGACGATGCGCCGGCTGAGAAGCGTTGTTTCTCGCTGCTTCGCATCACGGAAACGGCACCGTCTCTCGAGGATCCCCTCACGCATCAACAACCTCTGATCAAAGTCGATGATCTCCACGGCCGACAGATCGAACCAGGGTTCCTTGCCGATCCGAAACGTCAGCGGAAGCCAGTTCGGGAAGTTGACAAGGTCTTCGTTGGAGATCTCCTGATCGCCGACTCGACTCACGAGGCGGTTGTACCCACCGGCAAGGTATGTTCCCGGATAGTGCGTTCCATCGGCGATCGATTCCTCTGCAGCGCCGCGTGTGACGAACACCCCGTTCCCTAGGGCACATAGAGCCTCACGCAACGGCTCGGCCTCCGGATCGTACCCCCGGAAAACCAGTTCCCAAGAGCTCGACCGTTCGTGTAGATTCATCGTTCCTTCCCGATCGCCCGGAGGAACAGCTCGACCTCCCACGGGGCCAGCAAAGAGTACTCCGCCACCGTCTTCCGCGGAGTGTTCCCGACGAGGATCCCCATTCCGCCGCCTTTGACCGCCGCGAACGCATCTTCGTCGGTGATGTCGTCCCCAATGTAGATCGGCATGGCATCAGCCTGCCCAAGTTCTTCCAGCAACCAGCAAAGCGCCGCTCCTTTGTCCCAATCGATGTTCGGCTGTAACTCGAACACCATCTTTCCCGGAGTTCTCCGCAACTCCGGATACGAAGCCGCCACCGCACGCACCTGGCTTTGAAGCCACGGCACGCGCTGCGGCGGAACCATCCGGTAGTGAACGGCCACCGAATACCCCTTCCGTTCGAGGATTGCCTCGGGAAGCTCGCGTACGATCGGCTCAAGATCGTCAGCCACATCCTCGATCATCTCCCGCCATCGGGCATCCATCTCTTTGACGGTGCCGTCCGGTGAGACAATCTGAAATCCGTGCGCTCCGGCGATGTACAACCCGTCTACACGCAGGAGGGCTCGAACATCCTCGACCCCGCGGCCGCTGATGATCGCCGTAGGGACCCGTGAAGCCAGCTGTTTCAGCGTCGCGCGCATCGACTCGGAGAGCACCGCCTCCTCTGGACGCGGCGCAATCGGTGTGAGCGTCCCGTCGTAATCGAGAAACACGGCGAGGCTCTCGGAAGAAGCGAGTTTTCCCAATAGCGAAGGCCACGCCAGCCATGCAGACGGCCTCCGATCCGCCCAATTCGTCATCCACCGTTGAAACAGCTCCGCCGTGTCGGCCCCGAGCGATTCCAGAACCACGTCCGCCCCATAAGACCGCAGCGCGGCCCGCTCTCCGTGACGATCCAGGCCAACGACAAGCCCGAATCCGCCTTCGCGGCCTGCCTTTACACCCGCCGTTGCGTCTTCCACCACCACCGTGTCCTGCGGAGAAACGCCGAGCCTTCGCGCCGCCTCCAGGAAGATGTCGGGGTGAGGTTTCCCTTGCAGTCTGAGCCGGGCCGACTCGACACCATCCACCCGCGCCTCGAACAGATTGAGCAGCCCCGCGCGGCGTAGGATTGATTCGCAGTTCTTGCTCGAGGAAGCCACGGCAACGTGGATCCCTAGATCGCGAAGCTCGTGGATCAGCGCAACCGTCCCCTTGTCGACATCGGCCCCTTCTTCGTTCAGGAGCTCCAGGAAGCGATCGTTCTTGAGATTTCCGATCCCCCATGCACTGCGAAGCGACGGACGATCGGAAGGCTCTCCAAGCGAAAGCATGATCCCCCGCGATTCGAGGAACGTCGTCACCCCATCGACTCGAGGACGGCCGTCGACATAGCGTAGGTAGTCTTCGTGAACATCGAACGGGCGGAAATCGTCACCCTCACGTTCCCTCAGAATGCGATCGAATGCCCATTTCCATGCCGCTGCATGCAACCGGGCGGTGAGCGTGATGACCCCGTCGAGATCGAACACCACGGCCTCAAGGGATGGATCCATCCGCAAGCTCCTTCTCCGTGAAATCCCCGTGCATCTCATCCTAGGGAACCACATGCACAAAGAAAACCCAGGTGGAGCACAGGTTGACTTGCACACGGTTCTCATCCTACCCTTTTCGTAAGAGATCGAAAGGAAGTGTAAGTGAAATGCTAGTTGACGAGCGTCGTCACCGCATCGCAGAAATGGTCCTTGCAGAAGGCGCGGCCACGGTCGCTGATCTGAGCAGAAGGTTTGGTGTATCCCAGGTGACAATCCGTTCGGATCTCGAATCGCTTGAGCGTCAGAAAACGGTCAAGCGGAACCATGGCGGAGCCGTCGCTCCCCGCATCTCCCGGTTCACACCAGCATTTCAGGAGCAATCCAGCGTTCATCGAGACGCCAAACGAGCCATCGCGAAGCGCGCCAATGGGCTGGTCGACGAAGACGCGTGGGTGCTTCTAGACGCCGGGTCTACGACGCTGTTTCTTGCTGAGAGGCTGGCGGCTCGCCGCCTTACCGTCGCATCGAATTCCGTCTATGCGATCAACCTCCTTGTGGAAGCGGACGATGTCTCGTTGATGGCCATTGGCGGAGAGCTCTATCGCCCATCGCTGTCCTATGTTGGCACGCTTGCAGAGGCGTTTCTCGACCACCTCTACTTCGACATTCTTTTCCTGGGAGTCAACGGCGTTACGGCGGAGGGGTTGTCCATGAACAATGCCGTCGAAGCTGGAATCAAGCGGAAAATGATCGATCGAGCAAATCACACGATCGTTCTCGCAGATCGTTCGAAGATCGGGGTGAGCAGCCAAATCATCGTCGCGCCGCTTGATCGAGTGGAGAAACTCATCACCAATGCTGCCATGAACGATCCCGCGGTTCAGCAACTTCTTGAGACGGAGATGCTGGAGGTGTTGACGTCCGATGCATAGGTTCGAGCATACCGTAGTGATGATCACTCCACACGGCGATCCGCTCGGCAGAATCGGAGAGCCGGATATCGGCGGGCAGTGCGTTTATGTGCGCCAACTCTCGCTCGAACTGGCCAAGGCGGGGAGGAATGTCATCGTCCTGACGCGGGATCGTTGCGATGGACGACCCAAGCAAGAGGGGATCGTCCCGGGTGCTGTTGTGATGCGCATCCCGTGTGGTCCGCCGGGGTTCGTCCCTAAGGAGCAGCTTCGCCCCTTTCTTGATGAGTTCGTCGAGAATGCACGCCAGATCATACCGTCGTTGCCTCTGTTTCACTCCCACTACTGGGACGGCGCGTACGTTGCATCACGCCTAAGAACGCATGAGCCGTGGGTTCACACAAGCCACTCCGTCGGGAAACTGAAACGGGCCGTTGTACCCGATGATCCATACGGAGCCTATCGCGATCGGATCGCGATCGAATCCTGGGCCTACGAGGACTGTGATGTCATCACGGCTCTGACCGACCGAGAACGTGACAATGTTTCGGCTCTTTACGATATCGATGTAGACAAGATTCGAGTCACGCCGCCTGGCGTCGACACAGAACGCTTCCACCCCATCCCCTCCAAGCCGGATCTTCGACATGCGCTACAGCTTCCGGACTCCCCGACCGTTCTTGCTTTGGGACGCCTGGATCCGCGTAAGGGATTCGACCTGCTGTTCGAAGCCATCGGGCTCTTGCGCAAAGAAGGCCACGCTCACGACTTGTCCTTCGTGTTCAGCTCTGGCGCAGGAACGGCTGAGGAACAGGCGGAGGCCGATCGCTTGTCACGGATTGTTGAGCGTTGCGGGTTTTCTAGCTGGTTGACATGGTTACCCGTCCTTGATGAGGAGAAAACACCTCTGTACTACGGAGCCGCCGACCTATTCGTGCTCCCGTCACGCTATGAGCCGTTCGGGATTGTGATGCTCGAAGCCATGGCAAGTGGAGTTCCACCCATCGCCACGTTGCGCGGTGGACCCGCCAAGGTCATCTCGCACAACGTCGACGGCTTACTGGTCAACCCCGTTGACATTCGAGCCACCGCCCAGGCAATCGCTTCTCTGCTTACGGACGATACACGCAGGATCTCGATGGGGAAGGCAGCTCGACAGAAGGCGGTTACGTCCTACGGGTGGGATGTAATCGCCGCAAAGAACGAAGCCGTCTACGCGGAGGTGTCCAATGCGCGGTGATCGGCTGCTGATCGGACAACACCATCAACGTGCTGCCCATGATCTGTGCTCGTTCATCCTCCAGGGACTCTGCACGAGCAAATCCTCCCGATTCTGCGTGGGCATCGCGGGTGAGTCGGGAAGCGGCAAGAGCGAGACAGCTGCCGCTCTTGTTGAGGTGCTCAAGCAGGTAGGGGTTCCCGCTGTCGTCATTCAGCAGGATGATTACTTCTTCTTGCCTCCCCGTACGAACGCGAAGAGACGACGTCAGGATCTCGAGTGGGTTGGGCCGCAGGAGGTTGACCTTGTAAGGCTCGATGCGGATGCAGCAGCAGCCCGGTTGGGCGCGGCCTCGTTGGAGAAGCCTTTGGTCGATTACCCGGCAAACGAAGTCCTCAACGAATCCGTCGATCTGACGGGCATCCTGGTGGTTGTCATCGAGGGCACTTACGTCATGTTGCTCAATCATCTTGATCTTCGCATCTTCATTGATCGGACCGTTCGCGAGACGGAGGAAGCCAGACATCGACGGGATCGTGAGTCTCAGAACGACTCTCTCCGGCAAGTCCTGAAACGTGAACACAAGATCATTTCAACTCATCAGTGCTTTGCTGATATTCTGATCACAAAGGACTATCACGTCGTTCTACGGGAAGACCCTGTTCAAGAGAACACGAAGCTGAAGGAGTCCCCCGCTACAGCAGCAATGCCCACAGATTCGGAAACAGAAAGCGATCCAGATACTCCTTCTCGAAGGGGGTGGTGACCACCAGAACGCTCCGGTGAACTGAGAAGAAAACGGGGAAACAGAAATTTCCAAGGAGGCTGCAATGCGCAAAACCCTGGTACTTCTTCTGGTTATCGCGCTGGTTGGGCTAGTGGCTGCCGCCCAGGCAACGAAAGTCGTCAATGTGATGCACGGCTGGCCCGGTGAGCAAGCTCCAGCATTTGAGATGATCGTCGATGCATTTGAAGCCGCGAATCCGGATATCGATGTGGTTGTAGAGATTGTCGGTCGCGACCGTCCGGCGATTCTCGCGACAAGACTTGCCGCCGGGAATCCGCCCGACCTAACCCCTCACCCTTGGATCGGCCTCATGAGGCAGTGGGCCGATGCAGGGGAGATCGTTGACCTGATGGGCCTTGTCGACACATCGGACATCAACCCAGCGTTGGTCCCGATTGGGGAACACGATGGCGGCCTGTATGGGTTGTTCATCTTCCCGAATGTCAAGAGCCTGATCTGGTACAACCCCAAGAACTTCACGGCCCGAGATTATCAAATCCCGAATACGTGGTACGAACTGCTTGCTCTGAGTGAGCAGATGGTCGCCGATGGAGGGGCTCCGTTCTCAATCGGAATCGATTCCGGTGCCGCGAGCGGGTGGCCGGGAACCGACTGGATCGAAGACATCATGCTTCGCACCGCCGGGGCCGCTGTGTATGACAAATGGGTGAATCACGAGATCCCATGGACGGATCCTCGCGTGAAGCTTGCGTTTGAGACGTTCGGGTCGCTGTTCAGCAAGGGATACGTCCTCGGAGGTCCGATTGGTGCCCTGACCACAAACTTCGGCGATGCCGCCGACCCGCTGTTCACCGAGCCGCCGACGGCCTATATGCATCACCAAGCAACCTTCATCCAGGGCTTCTTCAACGATCACTTCGAGGGACTTGTAGCAGGCGAGGACTACGACATCTTCCCGCTTCCTACGATTACCCCGGCCGCCACGCCAGACGGATCGATCCCTCTTCTTGTCTCAGGTGACGTAGTCACCGTGTTCAACAATCGTCCCGAAGTTATCGCATTCGCTCAGTTCCTCACAACGGAGACTGCTGCCAACATCTGGAGCAGTGAACTCGGTGAACTGTCGGCCTACGTCGATGCAGATCCGGATGACTTCGCGGATCCCATCACGCGCAAGGCTCAAGCGATGTTGTTGAACGCAACCGTCTCGCGCTTCGACGGCTCTGACCTGATGCCGGGCGAGATCGGCGCTGGCGCCTTCTGGAGCGGTGTCCTCGACTACATCAGTGGCATCAGCTTGGATACGGTGCTTCAGACAATTGAAGCCGCAGCCGTTGATGCCTACAGCGACTAACCACGCATCGGTGAAGCCGGGTTTGCCCGGCTTCACCTTCTTCTCTTGGGGGCTTGAGCGCCATGTCACGACGATCCAGCAACAACGAGAAGAATGACCGAACCGCTGTGCGCGGGTTTGGCCTCGCCTGGTCGTGGGCGGTTGCTCGTGCGCGACCTTGGATGTTCGTCGGACCAGCGCTTGTTCTGATCACATTCTTCCTTATCTATCCCACCCTGATGACGATTGTACGTTCGTTCTTCGGTCGCGGCACCACGCTAATCGGGCCTTCCGTCGAGTATGTAGGGCTCACCAATTGGAAGTTCGTGTTCACCAGTAACACGATGCTCACCGCCCTGCGGAACAACGCCATCTGGACCGTGTTGTTCACGACCTGTACCGTCGGGTTCGGTCTGATGCTGGCGGTTCTGCTCGACAGAGTGAAGTACGAGAAGATCGCCAAATCGTTGATCTTCATTCCGGCCGCAATCTCCATGGTGGGCGCATCGATCATCTGGAAGTTCGTCTACGCTTTCCGGCCGATCCAGATCTCCCAAATCGGCGTCTTGAACGCGGTTGTCGTCGCCTTGGGTGGCGAACCTGTCGGGTGGCTGATCAAGAGACCTTGGGTCAACAACATCTGTTTGATTGCCGTTGGTGTATGGATATGGACTGGGTTCTGCATGGTCATCTTGTCCGCAGCGTACAAGAACATCCCCAGGCAGCTGCTTGAAGCGGCGCGGATTGACGGTGCTAACGAATGGCACGTTTTCCGTCGGGTGATTCTTCCGGTTCTCTTCCCCACCATCGCTGTAGTAGCGACGACGATGGTCGTCCAAGTCCTGAAGGTGTTTGATATCGTCTTTGTGATGACCAACGGGAACTACGGGACCGAAGTCATCGCAAACCGCATGTACAAAGAAATGTTCAACTACTTCAACTACGGGCGCGCCAGTGCGATCGCCGTGGTTCTGCTGCTTCTCATCACACCGTTCATGATCCTCAATATCAAGCGATTCACCAAGCAGGAAGGGGGGAGATGATGGATCTTCGAAGAACCGCTTCTCGCGTGCCAATCCATACGGTCATCCTCTTCTTCGTGGCAATTTGGATCATCCCGACTGTCGGGCTCCTCATCACTTCCTTTCGAGAACCTGCGAACATCGCAGGCTCCGGTTGGTGGACGGTGTTCCCAAAGCTGTTTAGCGGCGGGCAATACTCGCTAGAGAACTACGTTGGCGTTCTCCGCGGGGAAGGCCTTGCCTTGTCGTTCCTCAACAGTCTGATCATCAGTATCCCCGCCACCCTGATCTCGACGGTAATCGCTTCGTTCGCGGCGTTTGGATTCGCATGGATGAGCTTCTCAGGGCGGAAGACGTTATTCATGATCGTGGTGGGGTTGATGGTGATCCCGCTGCAGATGACGTTCATCCCGGTTCTCCCGATCTACAGTAAGCTGAGGCTCGCGGGGACATTCCCCGGTATCTGGCTCGCCCACACGGCATACGGACTGCCGCTCACGACCTACTTGGTCCACAATTTCATGTCCGGCATTCCCAAGGATCTGTTCGACTCGGCGGCGATCGACGGAGCATCCCCGCTGAAGACCTTCTGGCGTATCGTGATTCCCATCTCGATCCCCGCTCTTGCGTCCGTCTTCATCTTCCAGTTTCTCTGGATTTGGAACGACTTCCTTGTGGCCGCGGTCTACCTGGGAACCAGACCCAACGTCGCGCCCCTCACCGTTTCCATCGCCAACCTTGTGACCAACAGAGGCCAGGATTGGGAGCTTCTCACGGCGGCCGCCTTCGTTTCGATGGCCCTGCCTCTAGTCGTCTTCTTCTCACTGCAACGATACTTCGTCCGAGGAATCCTTGCCGGCTCCCTCAAGGGATGAGCAGCCGAATTTGCTGACAGCCAAGGAGTGTCTCGGCCGCAGAAGCGCTTCGCTGCCCCGCGCAATCGCGCCTTGACCGGCACCTTGCTTCTCGGGTACTACTACATGACATGGATGCACCACGCATGGTCGCCGATCTCCTTGCGGTAGATGTCGGTGGCACCAAGACGGATCTTGCCCTGTTCTCCCGGGAGTCCGGCCCGTTTCGGCCAATCGCGCACGGCACGTTGCCAAGCCGAGCCTACAGCGGATTGATCGAGCTGGTGAATGCGTTTCTGTCTCAACGGAGCGTTTCTGTGCGGCAGGCCTGTATCG
>Ga0272441_10001548_pt1 | contig 48904 bp, 44 predicted proteins | sample SSMProp6N_FD_193582 | JGI IMG/M metagenome (GOLD analysis project Ga0272441, IMG submission 193582) | Marine sediment archaeal communities from Little Sippewissett salt marsh, Falmouth, MA, United States - SSM-Prop-6N | ecosystem: Environmental > Aquatic > Marine > Wetlands > Sediment ... | reverse complement strand
TCATTGCCAATCCAGAGCTCCCAGCAATTCATCCCGGGTAACCGTGGCGGTGCCCAATTTACCCACCACCACCCCGGCGGCGCAGTTGGCAAGATGGGCGGCTTCCTGCAGGTTGGCGCCGGAGGCAAGGGCCAGAGCGGCCGTGCTCACCACGGTGTCACCCGCCCCGGATACGTCATAAACTTCGCGGGCTACGGTGGGGATATAATGCGGCTTTTTCCCCGCTTCGAAGAGGCACATTCCATCCTCTCCCAGGGTGAGCAAAACCGCCCGGCATCCCCATTGCTTCAGCAATCCGCGTCCGATCGCCTCCACCTTTGCCTCCCGGTTCATCCCGGACGCGCTGAGAGCTTCCTTCCGGTTGGGCGTGACCAGCATTACGTCCCGGTAGGTAAAAACATTTTTTTGGTTGGGATCCACCACCAGGAAACGCCCCTTTCCGCGGGCGAGGCGACTCAATTCATCAACCAGTTCCTGGCTGACAATTCCCTTGGCGTAATCTTCCAGCACGATGCCCTCGACTTCATTGATCAGTTCCCGAACCAGCCGGAGGAGGCGCTCGGATTCGCTTTTCTTCAGAGAAGAACTGTCCTCCTTATCTATTCTCACCACCTGCTGGTGACCGGCCAGCACTCTCGATTTAGTGATGGTCGGGCGTCCCCTCTCCGCCACCAGCCCCCGGCCGTCGATTTTACTGTGGCGGAGCAATTTCTTCAGTCTTCTCCCCGCCGGATCGGGCCCGATCATTCCGGCGAGAACCGCCCGGCCGCCGAGAGAACATATATTGTTGGCCACGTTGGCGGCCCCTCCCAATACCCAGGATTCCGAAGTAACCCGCACCACCGGCACCGGGGCCTCCGGGGAGATACGTTCGACTTCCCCCCAGATGTATTCATCCAGCATGATATCTCCGATGACCAGGATGGTCTTACCGCTGAAGCCGGAGACAAGATCCTGCCATTTCTTCTGGGAATTTATTTTCTTCATTTTGCAGAGGCTCCTTGAGTACCTTCTACGCGATTTTCTAACCACGAAGCACCTGCCCGCAACGCCGGTAAGCTGGCTTGCGTGGCGGGCGGGCGAAGAAAGCGAAGATGAGCTCTCAGAAAAATACAATGTTGATTATACAATTTTAAACAACTTCGTGATCTTCGTTTCTTCGTGGTGATTATTTATTTCTTTTATTTGTCTGAGCTTCCGAAGCGGAAAGGTACTTGCCGGGAAGCAGATAGTTCTGGACGTAATCACGGATTCCCTCTTCCAGCGAGGTGATGGGTCCGCGGTAGCCTACCCGGCGCAGTTTTTCGATCTCCGCCCGGGTGTGATACTGATACTTGTCCCGCAACCGGGACGGCATCGGAAAATATTCTATTTTTGGCTCCCGCCCGAGAGCCCGGAAAATGGCGGCGGCTAACCGGTTCCAGGGATCGGCCACACCGCTTCCGATGTTGAAAATACCGCTCAGTTCGGGATGCTGGGAGAAAAACACCGTCATTTCCACCGCATCTTTCACGTAGAGAAAGTCGCGTTCCTGCTCCCCGTCCCCGTATTCCGGGCGGTCGGATTTAAAAAGTCGGATAACGCCCCGGTCCCGGATTTGCTCAAATCCTTTGCTGACCATGCTGCGCATATCCCCTTTATGGTATTCGTTAGGACCGTAGATATTGAAGTATTTCAAACCGACGATTTTATCCAGAAGACCGTTCCGCCGAGCCCACAGGTCAAACTGGTGTTTGGAGTAAGCGTAGGCGTTGAGGGGCTGCAGCATTTCTATTTTATCTTCATCATCCCGGTAACCGTGGCGGCCGTCGCCGTAGGTGGCCGCGCTGGAGGCGTAAATGAATCTCGAAGCCGTTTCCAGGCAGTATCGGGCCAGGTGCTTCGAATATTCGTAATTATTCCTGGTCAGATAATCGACGTCGGTTTCAGTCGTCGATGAACAAGCTCCGAGGTGAAAGAGAGTTTTTATCTTCGGTTTAAAGGAACCGGATACAACCGCTTTTAAAAATTCTTTCTTCCCCTGATAATCAATGAAACTGAGACCCGCAAGATTCCTCCGCCTTTCCCCCGGGTCGCTTGAATCAACGATAAGAATGTTGGATTCACCTGACCGATTCAGCTTCCAGATCAGCGCGCTGCCGATGAAGCCAGCGCCACCGGTTACTACGGTTACCGGTTTCATCATACTATGAAGGTTTTTGACCGGGCCTGTTCCCGGAGATATGATAAGACTTTGAAACCACTTCGGGGAAAAATAGTAACAAAATCAACCCCTCTGTCAATGGGTTGTTGGGTTTTGATTCCGACGGCGATCTCGCAGGTGACGGATGGAAGCTGGAATCTCATGCGGCCAGCGTTGCAGCAGCCGCCAGCACGAATGCGTAAACAACAAACCGTCCCGGAAAAAACCCTCTCAATCGATCCATCGCTCTATCTTTTTTTGTTCAAATACTCCAACATCCGGGGAAAAACTTCTGTCTTTCCCACCGTCATCTGCCGGAGGGACAGGGCCTGACCGGCGGGAATCAGCCCCAGTCTGTACTGGGCCATAAAGAGGAAATTCCAAAGAATCAAAATGAGAGCGATGCCGCCCGTAATATAGCGGAGGGCGCGGGGGCGGCAGATTAGGCGAGAAAGTATCGAGGCTATGCCGAAAGCGAAAAAGGGAATGGTCCCGCTCATCCGCCGCATGCCGAAGGAATCGGCGCACCACCACTCGCTCACTATGCTGCAAACCCATAGCTGGACCAGAATCAGGAGAGAAAACACCAAGGCCCGGCGCCGGGGACGCACTAAAAACATTCCGGCGGCGGCGAAGATAAATACCGGATGCCATGAAAGCAGGCCGTGGTTGGATGAAAAGAGCACCCGGAATAAATGGATATCGGCAAAGTTGAGAAAATCTTTTCCCTGGGGGACGGTGACGAAACTGCCCAGGGTAACCCGCCAGAATGCACCCTGCAACGCTATCAGCACCAGAACTACCAGGAGAGCGAGTAAAACCTGAAGCAGGGCGCGGGAGGTTGACTTGCGCGAAAAGACCGAATCGGGAGACATCAATTCCAGGGGAAGAAGAAGAAGGAAGATGCCGTTTTGCCACCGGACCAGAGTCATCAATCCTCCGGCAATTCCAACCATCACCCCACCCGACCGGGCGTCGGGATTGCGGCCGATAACGGACCAGAGGAAAAACGAAACAGTAAACAACTCAAGGGCATGACTCATGGAAGGTTCGAAGAGCGTGTAATAAACGGCGAAGGTGGACAGGAAAATAAGTAGAACGCTCATTGCCGAAATGCTTCTGGATTCAAAACGAGACAGGGTCAGGTAGAGCAAGTGCAGACCAGCAACCGCATAGAGAATACTCCCCAGGCATACGACCGCTTCTTCCAAATAAGAGAAGCCGTCAGCCGCTATCGGAACCCCCAGCCTCAGTAAAAATAACGTTAAGAAGCGGCCCGCCAGGAAAAAGGGAGACCATAATACCGCCGGCCCGATGGAGCGATCATAGAACTCCCCCAGGCGGTTGGGATTCTCCTCAGACATCCTCGAGTTATAAAGAGAGATATCGTTGCGGATATCCAGATCACGATCCAGATACCAGGAACGCATGTAGGAATAGTAATATCCTCCGTCGCTTCCCAGAAGATGATTATCAACCCGGGGCAGAGGAAGAAAGGCGAGATAGCAGGCGGCGAGGATGAGGAATAATGTGCCCGACCAAACAATGGGGGGAGCTTTTCCCGTTCCGGTAAAAAATCGAGATCTCTGGTGGACAAGTGCGATCAAGCGGATCTACTCTGCTCTATTATCAAGGATAATTGAAGCAGGAGCTCTATCCTGCTGGGGTTTTCCTCACTGCTACTTTTACTTCCACTCCCACTGATTTGAAATATTTTGCTCTCTCAAAAACGAACATCCGATCGTTCTCCAGCGTTCTCATCGCTTTTGTCTTCCATGAATTATAGCTGACGTAATCAGGGGAATAATAAGGGGAATCAGGGTAAACCTTTATCAGAACTATCTTTTTTACCTCGGAATCTCTCAGTACTCTCAATATATCTTCCTCATTTAAATCAAACACAATTCTCTTGTTTGAGGCGTATCCCGCATTAAAGATATTCCACCTGAGCAGATCAGGGCTGATCTCGTTAAATGTTCCCTGGACGATTACTTTATCAGCAGTCGTTGTTTCCGAAATAATGGATTCGATAACCGGCGTCAGGTCAGGCGAAGGTTGAAACCAGCGGCGGGCCCGCGGAAACAATCGGTGCTGATAAAAATTGCTCAGGCGCGAATAAATTTTCGGAGAATGAGCGATCAGGAGGCAGATAACGAGGGGGATACAAAATTTTTTCCATCTCCGGTGGGACAGGAGTGACGCGGCTTTGGCGGCGGCGATGACCCAGAGCGGGCAGAGAACGACAAAAATGAAACGTACCTCTTTGTAAGGATGCAGCAACATAAGGCCGAAAGAGATGAAGAAATACAACTGCATGATTTTTACCGCCCGATTCTCCCTTTTAAGATTGAAGAGGGAAAGAAAATACAAAACCGCGATGAAGATAAAAATCGGTTTGGAGATACAATAATAGCCGAGAATAATTTTCGGATAATACGCTACATTATCCAGGCTCAGAGTTTTGATTCCCTGCCGCTGGACATCGGCCGGCCTCGCCCGGGCGAACGAAATGAAAGCCTCCAGGCTATCCGGCATCAAAAACCAGATTAAAACCGGAATCACGATGATAATTACCAGCGCGGCGTGTCGGGGCAGAAAATTGCCGGCGAGCGCTTTCCATTTGCTGCGGCAGTACCTGACCGCTTTGAAAATCAGCAAAAGCGCCAATAAATAAAGAGGATTCCGCAGATGCTGAAAACTGACCTCCACCCCGAACAGCTCGGCTGTAAAACCTCCGGTGAAGATTACGGCTGACAAAGAAAAAATGATCAGCAAAAGGGCTACATTGGAAAAGGCAAAAAGATTTTTAAAGCGAAAATAAGAAGTGATTTCTCTTCCGATGAATCGGCGCGAGGTGGCGCTCAAGCGGAGCGCTTCGACGGCAAAAATCGTAACCATAAGATATATTCCGTAGTTGTATTTGGTAAAAAACAATACCGTCGTCGTCAGATAGGACAGCAAGTATAATTTTTTTGAATCATCCCCAACGGCTTTTATGAACAAAAGAAGCCCGGCCAGCGTGAACAACGCGCTCCAGATTTCCAGCATGATCAGGGTGGAGAATACAAGATAAGTGGGTGAGGTTATGAGAAGAAAAAAAGCGGACAGCCCGCAGAAATTTTTCCATTTTTCGGTTACCTCTCTACCGAGAAAAAAAATGAGGAGAGCGCACCCGATAAAAGCCGCCAGGCTCGCCCGGGAAGCGGCTTCCACCGTTGTCCCCCAAATAAGGAAAAAAACCGATAGAATATAAGAATGGATAAACGGGTGCAGCTTCTGGCTGATCGTATCCTTAAACAGAAAAGGTAAATTAAGCTCCCGCCAATCTTCGCTGATGCGCACTCCCCGGTAACCGTAATGGGCCATATCCCAGACCACCCGGACCGGTTCGCCCGCCGGGAAATTTCCGTAAATGGAACTCAATCGATAAACGCTAAAGAAGATGCCGAAAATCAAAATCAGCAGAGAAAAAGAATCGGCGGGTCTGAAATTAGATTTCTTCATTTGGCGGGATTCTCGAGAGAACATAATTCAATCGCGCGTCGTAAAATCCCGGGCCGGAGCGGATTTTACCTGACCGTTGACTATCGCTCCCAGGGCCAGGAAAAACCAGAAAAATGAAAGGAGATGATAGGTGTAGAAAGGGCTCTCCGCCAACCCTATGCAGAGGAAGCTCAAAAAGCCCGCCTGGAACGTCAAACGCCAGGCAAAAAGTTCGCGGTCTTCCCCTCCGGGGTTTCGGTACGAGGTCCGGAAAACCCTGAGCACCAGCCAGAGGAAAAAAAGCAGCGCGGGCAGCCCCGCCGTGGCCGCGAAGTTGAGATAAAGATTATGGGGATCCTGAACCAGCTCACCGGTATTTTTCTCTTTGTAATACATCCGATAATTGCTGTGGAAAGCCAGCGAGCCGTAGCCGATCCCCCAGAGGGGGCTGTCGTGTACCATTTTCAGAGCTGACCGGATATAGGTCAGTCTCCGTTCCAGATTCTCGTCCCGGGGCCAGCTTGGAAGGGTGACGATTCGCTGCCGGAGACGGGAATGGGACAAAACCAGAATCAGAGCCAAAGCACCGATTGAAAGTACCGTGTAACTCACCCTGCGGCTTCGCGCGCACAGCAACAGGTACAATAAAGCAACGAAAAAAGCGACCCAGCTGGTCCGGGAAAAAGTGAAAGCCAGCGCCGCCAGCAGAAAAAGCAAAAGTCCCGCCCATATTATTTTTTCTTTTTTCCGATGGCTGAGGGCGAAATGGATGATGAACAGCGGTGAAATCATGGTCAGATATATTCCCAGGCCGTTCGGGTGCAGGGTGGCGGTGGAAAAACGGTCCCTCGCGTCGGGATGATCTATTCCGGAAAGATAGCGGATCAGTCCGATCAGGCAGACGCAGAAGAGAGCCAGAACGATTATTTTCTTCAGGATAGAAAGTTTCGGCCGGGCGGAAAGGCGGCTGGTCACGGCCAGAAATATCAGCCATCCGGAGAGCATGGCCCGGTAGTTATCCCAGCTGTTACGAGCGATATCCCGGGCCGGAAACGCATAGCGGGCCGGGAAGGAATGGAAATAGGTGATGGTCTGCCAGGTGGATAACCCGAGGAAGATTATCAGAGACCAGATGGGGATGTCCCAGGAGGTTCTCTTCAGATCCCGCCGGCGAAATACGATCATCCCGAAAAACCACAAGAGGTAAAACGCCACCACCAGGTTATCGATGGAACGCCCCCAGGAAACGGGGATCCCCCAGGATTTGAGATTGATCCTTCCCACCTGCAGCGAAAAGAGCAAAAAAAACAGGAAGATATCGAGGAATTTCCGGTAGATCAGATAGTATTTTTCTTTTTCCGCGGACATCGATTTCCTCAATGCTTTTCAGGGCAGTAAGTTATCAATCTCTTCTGAGAGTTCGGCGACGGTTCGGTCCAGATTAAATTTTTTCTCCACCATGATTCTTCCCCGTCTGCCCATTTCCTTCGCCGCCCGGATATCTCCGAGGGCCATATCGATCGCCCGGCTCAGGGCGCCGGGATCGCGGGGAGAAACCAGAAGACCGGTTTTACCTTCTTCGATTATCTCCTCCGGCCCCCCCGAACGGGCGGCCACCACCGGTCTTTCCAGAGCCAGAGCTTCGATGATCACCCTACCGAAAGACTCACCCCAGGAAGGGTGAACGAGCAAATCCAGAGAATTCAACCAGCGAAAAACATTTGTCTGCTCGCCGGCGAACAAAACTTTTTCAACGATTCCCGAACGGTCAATCGCGTCGTCCAGACGGTGCCGAAATTCCCTGAAACGGGATGGGCTTCTGCCGATCAAGAGCAATTTCGCCCTCGGGAAACTGCGACAAACCGCGGGGAAGGCTTCCAGCAATGTGCCGTACCCCTTCTGGGGACATATATCGCCCACGCTCCCCACCAGCACCTCCTGGCGGCTCAAACCCAATTCCGGGCGAAAATTCTTCTCCAGCACCCCGGCCGGCGGGGGCTTGATCCCTTCATAGATCACCCGGCTCTTTCTTTCGAGGTCTTCTCCCAGGAGCCCGAGATATTTGATGGAAGTTCGGGAATTGAAGATCAACCTCGAGGCGTAGAAAGCTGATTTTTTTATCTCCTCCAGTTCCCTCCTTTTCCGGTAACGGGGGATAAGTTCCCGAATCATCCAGATGGAAGGGATATTTAAATCGGAAGCGGCTTCCACCGCCCGGAAGGATTCCAGGGTGTTGGCCAGCACCAGATCGATTTTTTTGCGCCTGAATAACGTTTTTAAGCGCCTGGCGATCCGGGGACTGGACAGAGGAATCTTACTCCCCAGCAAACCGCCGGCGTAGAAAAAGGGCCGGGCTTCTTTAAGAGAATACGCCTCGAGCAGGCGGCCTGGTTGAGGCAAGCCCAGGTGCAACTCAAGCTGTCTCGCTTTTTTTAGCAGCTCCAAAGTAATTTCAGCGATGCTGACCGGCGCTCCGTTGAGGAGGGAAGCGTGGGAGACAACAGCTATTTTCTTCGGTTCGGCCGTCATTTGAAATTAATTCCGTTTAAGCTTTCAGCAAAAATCTGATCAGATGATCGGTCAGAAACCGCAGTCTGCCTTTCAGCCGCCGGGCGCTTCTTCTCACCCGGAGACGAGAGTAACCCAGGGTGAACTTTACCGCCAGTTCGACCCCGTTCCGGATCAAACCCCACAGTAATCCTATGATGAATAAGGGCTTGAAGATAATCTTGAAGCGGGCGGTTTTTTCCCGCCCCCGGTGCTTTTTAAAATAATAAAGCAGGCTCTGCAGAAGCCAGAACATTGCCCGGGCGTCCGCCTGATCGGTACTGGCGCCCCCGAAGTGAATGATGGCGGCCCGGGGATTGTACCACAGCGAATAATCCGCTTGACGCAGGCGGCGGCAGAGATCGACCTCCTCAAAATAAAGAAAAAAAGTTTCGTCCATGCCTCCGACTTCAACCACCGCGTCTTTCCGGAAAAATAGGGCCGATCCCATCGGCTGATCGATTTCGCCCGGCTGGTCGTAATCAAAAGCCTTCATCAAATAGCGGCGTTTTTCTCCCCGGAAGAAACCCAGGCTCCCCAGGATCGTGAACTGCTGGAGGGCGCTTTTGAAATTAGGAAAGGCCCGGGCCGAAGGCTGGCTGCTTCCGTCGGGATTGAGCAGGCGCGGGCCCGCGCCCCCCGCTTCCGGATGGTCCCGGAGAAAGCGAATCATTTCCTCAAGAGCACCCGGAGTCACGATCGTGTCCGGATTGAGAAGAAGGATAAATTTTCCCCGACTCAATTCGATCGCCTGGTTGCAGGCGGCGGCGAAGCCGCGATTCCGCCGGTTCCGGACCAACGTAACCCGGGGAAATTCTTCTTTCACCAGAACCGCGCTTCCATCCCGGGAAGCATTATCCACCACGATAACTTCATAATCCAGGCGGGGACGGGCTTCCTCGATTGAATCCAGGCATCTCTTGAGAAACTCCCGCACATTCCAGCCGACGATGCAGATGGATAACTCTTTCCCCATCATGATATTGGCGTTTGATCACCCTCTTTGGAAATTTGAATGCATCACTCTTTTCCCGGATCTCTAAATCGGAATCCCGAATGTCGAAACCCGAATCAATGTCCAATTAAAAAATGACAAAACCGGCTTCAATTGCAATATGAAAACGCGAGTAAATTCGGGTCGAACAAGCGGATGTAATTAAATTTGGACATTTTAAATTGGGAATTCATTCGTCATTCATCATTCGGATTTCGTCATTTACTTAACGGCCTGCCTCAATGCCTCCACCATCTTGGGAACCATCACCTCCAGTGAATATTTCTCTTCCACCAGGCGGCGTCCCGCGATCCCCATTTTCTCTCTTCTCCGGCTTGAAGTCAGGATTTCTTCGATCCGTTCTTCCCACTCCCGGGGAGAGCGGGCGAAATATCCGTTGAGCCCTTCCCTCACCAGAAGAAGGTTGGAGCCCACCGGCGAAGAGAGCGCGGGGAGAAAAGCGGCGAAATACTGGATGATTTTTAAAGCGCATTTACCCCGGGACCAGGGATCTGAAACCAGGGGCATGATTCCCAGATCGAAACTGAGGAGGTCCGGGACTTCATCCTGCAGGGACCATTTTTTATACACCACCGGAACATCGGGGAAATCGGGCTCGGCGTCACTGACGACTTTGAAGGTTAGATCGTCACCTCGGCCTGCCAGGGACCGCAGAGCCGGCAGGATCTGCCGCAGATAAATAAAGTTGCTCTTCGTTCCCATCCACCCGATCACCTTTCCCGGACCGGCCGAAGGATGGTCAGGAAACGGAGCCAGGTCGATCACGGTGGGAATGACCCGGCAGTTCCGGGTCCACCGGCCGGCGATGCCCGAGAGGTACTCGTTGCCGGCTATTACCAGGTCGGCGCCCGCGGCCAAACGCATAAATTTTTTTCTGCGCATCCTTGAATTATGGCGGGCGGAGTTGGAATCGCGAAAAAGCACCGCGTCGTCAAAATCGTAAATCAGCCTGCGCGACCGCTTCCTGAGAATCCGGTAGTCGAAACGGTTGAGCAGCTTGCGGTGAAGCAGAACCGCGTCGAACTCCGAAGCGGCCTCAAGCGCGCGGCGGCGGCTCGCTTTATCCCGGGCCAATTCCATCGCCTGAAGCCGGATGCCGGCCGCCAGCAAAGGTTTGACGTACTGGAGAACTCGAAAGCGGCAGCTGGGAGCCTCAAGATCGGGAACCAAGGCGAGAATATTCATCATAGATCTCCAGGATTTGCTGCATATTCCGGGCGTAAGGAAACTGCTTGGCCCGGCGCCGGGCCTGGCGCCCCATGAAATTTCGCTTTTCGTAATCCTTTAATTTTAAAATCCTATCCGTGAGCTCGCCGGTATTATCGGGATTTCCCACCACGTATCCCTCCTTGCCGTCCTCGATAATCTCGGAGGTCCCGCAGTAGGCGGCGGTGATCACCGGCAAACCGCTGGCCATCGCTTCCATCACCACCAGGGCGGAGGGGTCGTAGAAACTGGGGTGAACGCATATATCCGCCGCCGCGTAATAACGGGGGGTATCCGCCCTTCCCCCGATGAAAATAACCTTATCACCCACCCCTTTTTTCCGGGCATAACGGCTGAAGGCGCTCTTTTTACCGTCTCCCAGCACTCCGAGTTTGAAACTGTTATGATCGTATCTCATCCGCAATTCCGCCATGGCATCGATAAGCGGGCGCAATCCTTTCAGGCGGAAATTATGAGCCACGAAGAGGATCAGGATATCCCCGTCCTCGAGTTTTAAACCTTTTCTGGTTTCTTCCCGGTAGATTTCGCGGTTGCGGATATGAAATTTATCCAGATCAACGCCGTTTCTCACGATTCTCACCTTAACCGCAGGGAGATGGTTATAGTGGATTAAATCTTTCTTCACCACGGCGGAAATGGCGATCACGGTCCGGGCTTCCTTCATTTGAACCCATTCCACCAGGAAGTAAATGAACCGCCGCAAGCTGAACAGGTAAGTCAGTATCTTCAATAATTTTCCCGCCGGATTGTGAATTGACCTGATGTTTCCCACCAGGGAGGCCATCTGGGCGCCTCCCAGAGGTTGAAACACATCCATCCCCCAACTGCGCCCGAACGAATGAACGATGGTAAAATCACCCCGCTTAACCTGACGGCGGCAATTGACGGCGAAAGAGAGGGTGCGCAGGAACTTCGGTCGGAGCGGAGAGCGGAGAATATGAATATGGAGATTGGGCCTCTCCTGAATTTTGCTGGCCAGGGTGAAAATATGGACTTCATGGCCGGCCCGGCATACCAGGCTGGAAAGATCGGCCACATACTGCTCGGCTCCTCCCCGCCCGGGATTAAAATTTTCAATGCAGAATGCGATTTTCATAAAAATATTTCAAAAAAACATTCTATTCCGACGGAGAAGGATAGACGCTCATTCCCAGCCTGGATAAAAATTCCCATCTTTTCAGATGGAGAAAATCCTTCCATCTTCTCCGCGACGCACTTCGGATTACGTATCTGCGAAAATCTTTGTCATCCGGAGCGTATTCGGCCAGAAAACGAAGGGCGTCCCGGCGGCGCAGGTCCGGGTTCAGCATCCTTATTTTCCGGAAAGAGCGGTAAAAACGCAAAAGATTTTTAGTGATTTCCCGCCGGGTCAGGGAAGCCGCCCGGTAAGCCCGGTCAAAGTCGAGGACAAATATTTTCCGGTCCCCCGCCCGGTTCTGCAGCAGGAGGTTTTTCAACTGCAGATCGGCGTGATAAAAGCCGGCGAGATGCATTTTTTTGATCTCTTTCGCCGCCAGGGCGGCGACTTCGAATTTTCTTTGGATCAGTTTATAACCGGACCCGGGACGCCAGCCCTTACAATAGGTGAGCAGATCGATCCCATCACCGATAAAAACAGTCAACAAATCAGCTTTGATCAATCCCCCGAAAGCGGGGGCTAAGATTAAACCCAGGGGAACGGGAAGACGGACCCCGGCCCGCCGGGCCGCTTCCAGCATTCCGAGTTCAGCGAGGGGGCGGGAAACGCTGCCGAGAAAATCCCTGGTTATCCCCCGGAGCAAACCACCGTGGTGATAATGGCGGATCACCACCCTGCTCCGGGGGAAGGGCACCAGCAGGGGGCGGCCACGGCCCCGTAGATATTGGATGCCGGGGTATTCTTTTTTAAGCCGCTCAGAGTGCAGGCGGGCTACTTTTTTTAACTCGCCTTCCCATTCCGCCTTGAAAATAACAATTTTGCTTCCCTCCCGGCAGCAGGAAAAACCGGCCGGCAGTTTTTCGCTCAGTTTGCTGATTTTCATGATAACTGATTCTTTCCCGGGCCGCTTCCGAAGAAGTCAAAACGTTTCAAGCAAGGGATAAAATTCGATCATAGACCGCTTCCGGAGAAATCTCTCTCATGCAGCTTTCGTTTTCCCGGCAGGGGGAACAATCCTCCCGGGCGCACAGGTTAAGATGGGGATGATTGAACGGTCCGGTGCGGCGGGGGTCGGCGGGACCGAAAAGGCCAATCGTCCGGGTGCCCAGGGCGGAGGCGATATGCATGGGACCGCTGTCGGCGGACACCACGGTTTCGGACAGAGAAAATAAACCCCCTAGTTGTTTCAGGGTGGTCCGGCCGACCAGATTTTTGAATCTCGCCTCTGCCGCAAATTCTCCGGAAATAAATTCGGCCCGGACGAGATCGTCCCGCCCCCCGGTAAGAATCACGGACCGGGCAGTCCTTCCCAGAAGCAGGCGTACCAGGGCCTTCCAGTGTTCCCGGGGCCAGCGGTTGGCGGGTTTGGACGCTCCGATATTGAGGGCGAAGAAACCATCCGTCAGAGCTTTGGCGGGAAGCAATTTTTTAGCCTCTTCCCGGTGAAGCCTCTTAACCGGGATGACGAATTTCAACTCGGACCACTCGATCCCGAGATACGTGGCGAACTCGAGATACTGAAGAACCATGTGCCGGACGGGGTCGGCCGGAGGTATCTTCATATTGGTAAACAACCAGGAGAACTCTTTGCTTCGTCTCCGATCGAAACCGAGGCGACGAGGGCAGCCGGAAAAGAATGTAAAAAATGAACTCCGGAGAATTCTCTGCAGATCGATGACCATGTCGGGGCGGAAGTAACGGATCTCCCCTAACGCTCTCTTCACGCCCGCCAGGCCCGCCGTTCGCCGGAAAAGCAGGAATCGGTCCACTGAACTATGCCCCTCGAGGAGGGGATATGATTTCGGCTCGATCAGCCACGCCAGCTCCTTCACCCGGCCGGAATCTTTCAGTACGTTTACCAGGGGAAGCGTGTTGACCACGTCCCCGATCGAACCCAGTTTAACGATCAGAATCTTTTCCCGGGCGATCACGATATTTTAAGCGGCCGAAACACCCGGAGGAGATTTTTTCTCCCGGAGACGGAGGTAAAGCGGGAGCGACTTTTCCTGCCTTCCATCCACCGCGAGATCGATGGAATACTCCCCCGGCTGGCTCAATTTAAGACGATCCATATTCAAAACCAGATTGGTGGCAACGGTTGACCGGGAGGGGGGAAATTTTACCGTCACCCTCCCCTCCATCGGAGGCAGAACCGCCTGACCATCGGCATCCATGAAACTGATCCTGACGCGGTGCTCTCCTTCTTCAACCCGGGAGAAGCGGATCCGCAGCGCCAGAGCGCAGTGAGGCCAGACCACGGGAAATTTTTCCGCGCGGATCGTATCGAAAGCGCCGAGAATGTTTAGCTTTCCCATGTAATCGGTCGCCGCGTCGCAGAGAATAAAAGTTTCTATTTCCATGGCGTCTCCCTCCCTCGATCTGAAGATGGTATCAGTGGTTACGGCGATCCTTTGCTTCCCAGAGCTCGTCCACCGTTGAAATTACTTCCTCCGGGGTGATTGAAGTCATGCATATGAAATCGGTAGGGCAAAAACGTTTTAAACAGGGCCCGCAGGGAGGATTTTTATATATTATCCGCGAAAAGGGACCGCGGGGCCCGGTTGCCGCCGGATCGGAAGAACCGAAAAGCCCCACCACCGGCACCCCCAGGGCCGCCCCCAGATGAAGCGGCCCGGTATCATTAGCCACCAGCACCCGGCAGAGTTTGATCAGGGCGGCAAGCTCCTTTAAATCGGTTTTTCCCGCCAGGTTGAAAGCCCGGGGAGCGGCGGGACGGACCACGCTTGCGGCCATCTCCCTTTCATGCTCCCGCCCGAAAACGAGCACGGTGGCATTTTTTTCCTGCACCAGAAGCCGAGCAAGGCGGGCGTAGTGCTCCAGGGGCCAACACTTGGCCGGGCCGTGGCTGGCCCGGGGATGCAATCCCACCAGGCGATCCGAATCGCTCCCTCCGGTTTCCTTCTCGATGAAATCCCGGGCCCGGGAAATGATGCCGGGAGAAAGCTCCAGTTCGGGAGAAGGAGCGGTGAGATCGCTCCGGGCGTCATCCAGGAGATGATAGTAATAATCAATCCGGTGCGTTCGGCGATAGCCCCGGGGAGATTTTGTCGCCCGGGTCAATAAAAAGGATCTCCCTTCGGCCCGGTAACCCCAGCGCCGTTTGATTCCGGCTAGACGCATCCAGAGAGCGCTCTCGAACGAACGTGGGAAAATTACCGCCAGATCATATTTGTTACGACGGAGTTCTCTGATCAGCTTCCATTTCCGCTTCAGCCCTTTGCTGCCTCCGGGGAAATCATACCCCATGATTTCATCAACTTCCCTCACCATCTCCCAGAGCTCCTTGATGCCGGATTTGACCAGAACGGTGAGGCGGGCCCGGGGATGTATTAATCTCAGCTGCCGGACGGCGGAAAGGGTGAAGATATTATCCCCTACCCAGTTGGGCGCTTTGATCAGTATATTTTCGGCCTCCGTTTTCATCATATTTAATTATCCCTCCGCCACCTCCGGTGCCCCCAGAGCCAGGCTTCCGGATGTTCCCTTATTTTTTCCTCGATAACCGTGGATATTTTTTGCGAAATTTCTTTCACCGCCCCTCGCGGGCCCCGCGAAGAAGGAATCTTGATTTCCTTTTCAATAACCATACGGTATTTGCCACCGCCTTCATAGTAAATAAAAGCGGGCAGCACGGCGGCGCCGCTTTTCCGGGCCAGGACCGCCGGAGCGACCGTTGCTTGCGCGCGGCGGCCGAAAAAATTTACTTCCGTATTCATCTTTCTGGCTCTCTGGTCGGATAAAATGGCGACTGCCCCGTTGTTTTTCAAAAAGCTGATAATGGAATCCACCACTCCGAACTTGGGGAAAAGCTCCAGTCCGATAAGTTCCCGGATATCTTTCACCAGTCCATCAACCGCCGGATTTTTTATCTCCTGCCCCACCGCCGCACCCCGGAAAGATAAGAGGCGGGGAAGCAGCCCCAGGTATTCCCAATTTCCGAAATGGGCCAGAACGAATATTATTCCTTTTTTCCTCTTCAGCGCTTTTTTCACCAATTCCGCTCCGGAAACGGTAAAATTCCCTTTCCAATCAGTTCGGGTGAGAACGGGCAAACGCAAGAACTCCGCCAGATTGAAACCGAGCTGGCCGAAAGAATTTTGAACGATGGCGACCGACTGAGCCCTGTTCCATCTGTCGGGGAAGGCCCGGCGGAGATTTTCAAGCGCTATTTTCCGGTGACGGCGGTCCAGCCGGAAAACCAGCCGGCCGAGACCGCGTCCCAGAAAACGAGCTCCTTCCGCCGGAAGCAAACATACCAGGCGCTGCACAAATTTCAGGCCCCAGTAAGCGAACATAAAACACTTTTCCTCGATCTTTTTTGCGTTGAAGCGGGCGCGCGGATATATTATATTGTAGTCGATCGATTGTAAATTGTCGGGGCCCGATTTTCAAGCATGAACATCAAACAAAAAACCGCCGCCGTTTCCACGCTGCTCAATCTGGCCCTCACCCTGCTGAAATTCATCCTTTTCATCGCCACCGGGAGCCTGGTGATTCTGGCGGAAGCCTGGCACAGCCTGACCGATATTTTCACCTCGCTGCTGGTATACTTTTCACTCAACCCCCGCTATGAAAAAAAATCGCCGGAAACGGAGCAAACTCAGGAAGGGGAAAGCGAAGATTTCGGCTCATTGGTCACCCGCTGGAGAAAAGTCCCGCTGGAAAAACGGGTATCCTTCTTCATCGGCCTGTTCATTTTGGCGACAGGTTTCGGAGTCATCCGTAAGGTGATCATCACCCCTCCGCCGGCGATTTCTTTTCCCCTTATCTACGGCCTCATTTTCATCGCTTTTTCCGTCGGCTCGTATATCGTCTATAAATTCGAAGTTAAAATCGGCAAAGAGCAGAATTCCGCCGGACTGATCGCCGACGGGCTTCACTCCAAGGCCGACATGGCCGGGGCGCTTCTCGCCGGTTTCTCCCTGATTCTTCATCAGCTCGGAATTAACCTCGATAAACCCGCCGCCCTGATTATTTCCATCCTGATCATTTCCTTCGCCGCCGAAACCCTGATCAATTTCTGGGGCGCGATGAAAGGCAAAACCGAATGGGAGGATAAAGCGGTAGCCGGCATCGCGGCCGCCGTTTTTGAAAAAAGTAACTGGGATAATTTCTTCAACTGGGCGGCCCGGAGGCTGAAGATGGAACAACCTTCTCCCGCCGCCAGCCGCCGCCTGAAAGGCTTCCTCTTCTTCCTGCTCGGTCTCCTCGCGTTCATCCTGATTCTCAGCGACTGTCTCTTCAGCGTGGGGCCGTCGGAAGAGGCGATCCGGGAAAGACTGGGCCGGCCGGTGGAGCGGGGAAATCCGCTGCTGCCCGGACTCCACTGGAAACTCCCCTGGCCACTGGAAAAAGTGATCCGGGTTGATACCCGTTCCGTCCGCAGCATGAACATCGGCAATATAACCGCTCCCCAGGCGGTGGCCCTCCTCTGGACGAGAGAGCATGGTACCGAACAATCATTCCTTTCCGGCGACAATAACTTTTTTTACCCCTACCTGATTCTGCATTACCGGGTTAAAAATATATTCAACTACATTTACAAACAAGAAAAACCGGAAGAACTGCTCGACAACGCCGCTCATCAGATCATAACGAAGATATTTTCCGGCCAGACTTTCTACACCATCGCCACCACCTTCCGTAAAGAGATGGAAGAGCTGACGAGAAAACACCTGCAGGAGGAGATGGACCGTTTGGAAACGGGCCTGGAGGTTCTCAAGGTCAACACCAAAGACATTCATCCCCCCGTTTCAATCGCCGATTCCTTCGAAGAGGTCATCGCGGCGCTGCAGGAAAAGCAAGAAAAAATCAATCAAGCCATCGGATACCGGAACAGCGCTCTCCCGGAAGCCCGGGGGGCGGCTTACCGGTCCGAAGCCCGCGCCCGGGCCTATGTCGATCAGCTGATCAATGCTGCCTCCGGCGAAGGGGAAAGATTTTTATTTATGCACCTGGCTTTCAAGCGCTCCTTCCGGCTGGCACGCCGGCTCTGGTACCTGCGAACCATGCAGGAAGCGCTCGCCGATAAATCGCTCATCCTGATCGACTCCCAGGCGGGGGTGCCCGAAATCTGGATAAAGCGGGATGAGCTTCCTCAATTATTCGAAGAATAAAGCGGAGAAAATCATGAAAAAACTCATCGTCATCGCGGCGATCGCCGCTTTTGTCATCTGGGTGATCTGTCTTTGCGTTTTCACGGTAAGTGAAAAGGAAATAGCTATCATCACCCGCTTCGGACGGCCGATCCGGACTATCACCGAAGCCGGCCCTCACCTCAAAATCCCCGGATTTCCGGAAAAAGTCAACCGGCTGGATAAAAGAATCCACGTATTCAAAACCCGGCCCCTGCAGTTGCTTCTCGGAGACAAGAATCCGATTATCTTGACCTGCTATGTCTGCTGGCATATCAGCCAGCCGTTGCAGTTTTTCCAGTCGGTGACCGTTCCCGCCGTCGCCCAGGAGAAACTGGCGGACATGGTGAACGCCCAGCTGGGCAATGTCCTGGGAGATTATTCTCTTTCCCAGATCATCAACGTCGACCCGGAGGAGGTTAAGCTGGCCGAGATAGAAAATCGGATTTTAACCGGCTGCAGCCTCCAGGCTCAGCGCCAGTACGGGCTGGATGTGGTCGACATCGGGATCCGGCGCATCTCCTACCCCGCCATCGTGACTAACGCGGTTTATAATCGGATGAAGGCGGAGCGGGAAAAGGAAGCAAAAAAATACCGGGCGGAAGGTCTGGAGGAAGCGGCGAAAATCGAGGCGGCAGCGGATAAGACCAGTTCGCAGATCCGGGCGGAGGCCTACAAGCAGGCGGAGATAATCAAAGGTGAGGGAGACAGTGAATCAATCCGCATCTACGAAGAAGCCTACGGTCAGGATCCCGAACTTTACCGTTTTCTCGATACCCTGAAAACCTATAAGAAAATTCTGGGTCGGCAAACCACCCTCATTCTCTCCACCGATTCCGAACTCTTCCGCTATCTGGTACCCCTGGCGGAAGAAGGAGAAAAAGGCTCCCAGACCAGATGAGCTCACGTATCAAGCAAGAACTGATCGATACCATCCGCGGATCCCGCCGCTTTATCAGGTGGCTGCTGGTGATTCTGCTCCTGCTGATCGTCGGCATCTATTTCCGAACCGGTTTCTATTCCATCGAAACCGACCAGATCGGGATTTTGCAAATCCTGGGCCGGGTGGTTGATAAGCGGGTGGATCCCGGCTTGCATTACGCTCTCCCCTGGCCTTTGAGCAAGGTGTATAAAGTCCCGGTCAAGGAAGCCCGGAGTTTGATCATAGACGATTTCTTTCAGGAAGAGGAAACCGGTTCGCGATCCTCCATTTTTTACCAGTTGACCGGACTGGAATCTTACTGCCTCTCCGGAGACAACAACGCGGTGCAGATCAAAATGGTCATTCAGTACGTAATCAAAGATCCCTTTTATTATATTTTTGGCTGCTCGGCAAAAGAAGCTCTCCTCCGGGACATCGTGTGCCGGGAGATAATTTCCGTCCTGGCGGAACGCCCGGTGGATAACACCCTCACCATCGGGAAAAGAGATATAAAGAATCTGGTGCAGCAAGGGGCCCAGAAGCGACTTGATGCCGATCGCACCGGCCTCCACATCTCCTCGGTGGATATCCGGGAGATTCAGCCCCCTTCCAGCGTGCAGTCGTATTTCGACGATGTTATCAACGCCCAGGTGGACAAAGAGAAAATGATCAGCCGGGCGGAATCTTATTATAACGAAGAGATTCCCGCCGCCCGGGGGGAGAGCGACCGGGTTATCAAAAAAGCTGAGTCCTACCGGAATCAGGTCATCAACGCCGCCCGGGGAGAGAGCGAGCGTTTCGAAAAGACGCTTGCCGAATACCGGAAAGCTCCGGAAACAACCCGGAAAAGGCTCTACCTGGAATTCGTCCGCCAGACCCTGGACCAGGTTGGCAAGCTCTACCTCCTCGAAACCGCCGAAGGTGAAGCCCCCGCCCGCCTCCGCCTCATTAATTTCGAGTGATCAGCGCTTTTTCTCCCGCTGCCGGAGGAAGCTCAGTATGCCCTGATCAAAGTCCGCCTTCGGCCCGGTCCCTACGATCCGGACCCGGAGGGCGAACGCCGGAAGCCCTCCCTGGGGCAGGCGGGGGAGGCGGACCGCATCCTTTTCGGTTGTTACCAGCACCTCGGCGCCTTTCTCCCGGGCCTGGTTGAGGATATCGATTAACTCCTGCGGATGATAAAAATAATGGTCGGCAAACCGCCGGGAATGGATTAGTTCGGCCCCCAAACGGGCGAGCAACTTCTCAAATTCCTCCGGCCGGGCGATCCCCGCCAGGGAAGCGACTTTTGCTCCTTTGAGGTAATCGAGGGTGGAGCGGAGCGATGTCCGCAGATCCCGCAGGAAGAGGGGTTGGTAACGGCATTCCAGTATTTCCGCCCGGGGATTTAAACGCGAAAGCTCCTCGCGCAGCGGACCCTGATCCCCTTCCCTGACTTTGGTGATGAGAAACAGATCGGCACGGGAAAGATTACGGACCGGTTCCCGGAGGATCCCCCGGGGAACCAGCCGGTGGTTTCCGAATGGACGCCCGGAGTCGATTAAAACGATGTCCAGGTCCCTCCTCAGCCGGAGGTGCTGAAAACCGTCGTCAAGAATAATGGTATCGGCTTTTAATCTTCGCACCGCGTAGAGGGCCCCTTTGACCCGGTTGCGGTTGACCAGAACCGGTATGCCCTCCAGATTGGAAGCAAGCATATAGGGTTCATCTCCGGCGGTGCGGGCGTTGAGAATAATATTGCTGCCGTTGGAAACCACCCGGGTCGTGGGCGCACCCCCCAGCTTCTCCCGGAGGCGCTTGAGGAGGGGGCCGGTTTTGCGCCGGTAACCCCGGCTCACCACCGCCACTTTTCGCCCCCGCGAATAGAGGAGGCGGGCTATCTCCTCCACCACCGGCGTCTTGCCGGTCCCGCCGAGGGTGATGTTTCCCACGCTTATCACCCAGGCGGTGACGGTGCGACGGGGAATAATCCGGATACGGTATAAAAGGTAGCGGAATTGAATGACAATCAGATAGAGCCAGGAGACCACCCAAAAAAGAGCTTTCCATATTGAGGCTACCACTCCCCGGCGTTCTCCCTCCACCATTGAAAGGTAGTACTTTTCTAACTTATCTCTCATTTAAAATTTTTCTGCGAAAAATTGCATCGGATTAACTATGTTCCTGCTCCGGAATTTCGATAATTTACCACCTGATTAACTCTTCCGTCCGGCAGAGCCGCCGGATCTGAGGGAGATTAACCTGAAATAAAAAAATCAGAAAAATCAGGTAAATCAGGTGCAAAAAAAGTTGCGGAGCTAAGTTCCTGTTTCGGAATTTCAAAAAAGAAGAAAAAAAAGCCTTTTTTTGACAGGATGAACAAGATGAACAGGATGATTTTTAAAAATGGTTTTTTGCATCTTGTAAATCCTGTTAATCCTGTCTAAATTTAGCGGTTCAGTTGCCCCGCCAGAGGCGGGGCTATGTTCTTAAAATTTTTTTAACGGTTTCCAGATTACGCCGGCTCGCCCCCCGTTTTTTTTCCACCACCCGCCGCGCCTTTTCCCCCATGGCGTTTCTCTTTTCCGGGTGGGAAAGAATGTCGATGACAGCGCTTTCGAGTTCGGAGTCATCCGCCAGTCGCACCGCCGCCCCCGCTTCGACCAGCTCGGCGGCGATACAGTGGAAATTTTCCATGTGGGGACCGAAAACAAGCGGTTTGCCCCAGCTGGCCGGCTCGATCGGATTCTGCCCCCCCTCCCCTTTCAAACTCCGGCCGACGAAGACCACCGCCGCCAGGCTGTAAAGGGTAAATAATATACCCATTTCATCCAGAATAACAACTTCGGCTTTCTCAATCGCTGTCGTCTCGACCGGGCGGCTGAACAAAGAATATGGCTGATTCCGTGATTTCAGCAATCCTTCAACCTCGCCCAACCTTTCCAGGTGCCGGGGTGCTAATAGAAGACGAAGGCCGCCGAGGCGCGATGATATTTTTTTGAATACCTCCAGCAGGATCGCTTCCTCGCCCTCATAGGTACTTCCTCCCACGATCAGCATGTTTTCCGGCCCCAGCCCCAGCCGGGCCGCCAACTGACGCCGGATGTCCGCGGCGATCCTGGTCGGAGGCAGGGAATCGAATTTTATATTCCCGTTTACGAACACCCTCGAGGCCGGCGCTCCCATCCGCCGGATTCTTTCGGCGTCATCTTCGGTCCTCATATTGAAGGCGCTGATTTTGTTCAGCACCGGCTCCAGCAATACACCGGCTTTAGAATAACCTTTAAAAGCGGCGGGAGAAATTCTTCCGCTGACGAGCAGAACCGGAATTTGATGCCGGTGGCTGACGGTGATCAATCCCGGCCAGATCTCGGTCTCGATTAAAATCAGGATCTCGGGAGAGATGAGGCGGACGAACCTTTCCACCAGAAATCCCAAATCCAGGGGGCAGAGAAGAACGGATGCCTCTCGGCGCAGCTTATCCCTTCCCACCCGCCTTCCGCTCGCCGTCTGGCAGGTTAAAACCAGCCGACGGCGCGGAAATTCCTTTCGCAGCAAACGGATCAGAGGAAGAGAAGCGGAAACCTCCCCCACCGAGGCGGCCTGGATCCAGATCGAACGATCTGCCCTGAGTTCATTTTTCCGGCGGCCGTAGCAGGTGAAACGTTCGCCCAGGCCCCGGCGAAACCGGCGGGTGGTCGATAGCCGGAAGAGGAAAAAGGGAAGCCCCAGCAACAGCACCATCAGCAAAAGATAATTATAAACTGACCACAACATAAAATTTTTCTGCGGACAATTATATTTATTCTGATTTCGTCATTACCTCTATCTCCACCTCGTCGCCGTCCTCGATTCCGTATTCCTTTCTCAAATTCTTTCGGCTCATCAACTCCAGAATCCCTTTGCGGGGGCGTGAACTCCGGGAAGCGATATAGAGGAATCCTTCTTCCCGAACTATTTTCCCCCCGCTGGAAAAGATCACCGGGATAAAACTTATCTTCTCCGCCCGGATCGGCCTTTTCCTCCAGCGGTAAGTCGTTTTCGGAACCGGAACCACGGTGCGGGCAGGCGAAAAGAGCTTCCGTATCTTCAGGGAGGGCGGATGAACCACCCGCAGGTTGAGCGTCCCGAGATCGAACTCCCCCAGTTCGGGAAGATAGCGGCAAAGGAGCGGCGCTATCTTTTTATTCCTCACCCGGGCGGTACCGTGTGCCACCGGGGTGACTGTCCCGATGATTTTCATAGTTTCCGGCGTAGAATTGGGATGCTCCCGTAAAAGGAAAATGTTAAAATCACACGATCAAAAATCTGAAATTCAAGATAGCAAAATATCTCTTACTCGGAAAGAATATTAAAGGCAGATGAGAATTACTCCCCGACGCCTGATTCTTTTAAAGGTGGTCCTGGTCATCTTCATCCTGGCCGCGATGCTCATTCTGGCGGAAATCGCCGCCTCTCTCCTCATCCCCCCGCCCCGGAATTTTTATATCTGGCCCCCGAATCTGGAGAAAATATTCACTCCCCGCCAGGATATCATGCCGGGAACCAGCAAAAGAGTTTACTTCCGGACCAATTCCTACGGGCTCAGGAGTTATGAACCGGTCCCCGACGATGACTACCGCATCCTGGTTCTGGGAGGAAGCGCGGCCGAGTGTCTGTATTTAAACCAGAAGGAGACCTGGCCCCGCCTTCTGATATCTCTTCTGAAGAAAGAAAAACCGAATCTGAAGGTCTGGGTCGGAAACGGCGGAAGAAGCGGACAGAACAGCCGCGACCATATCTTCCATCTTCAGCACCTTCCCCTCCGGGCTCTCGATGTTGACGCGATAATAATATTAGCAGGGGTGAATGATCTCCTCCTCCGGCTCCGGCGGGATGAAGCCTATGATCCGAATTACCTGAAGCGGCCGGGAGCGGCCGGCGTCCAGCTTGACCACGCCTTTCTTTTCGTCCCGCCCCAGTATTCTATCCCCCCTCCTCCGTTTTATAAACGGACGGGACTGTGGCGGATGGCGAAAAGGATAAAAAGAAGATATTTTTCCGAACGGCCCCAGGACCCCGAAGGAGAGGTGCTTCTCGACTGGCGGAAAAACCGCAGGGATGCTTCGGAATTAAGGGAAAAGCTGCCCGAGATGGATGGAGCTTTACGCGAATACGTCTCCAATATCGACCGGATAATCGAGTTCGCTTCAAAGAAGGGAATCCGGCTGATCTTTCTCACCCAGCCCGCGCTCTGGAAAAGCGGACTCACCCCGGAAGAGGAATCCCGGCTCTGGATGGGGGGAGTGGGCAACTTCAAAGCCAGGCCGGGACAACCCTACTACCGGGCGGAAGCTCTCGCGCGGGGGCTGGATGAGTACAATTCGCTGCTTGAAAGCTTTTGTCGCTGGCGGGGTGTGGAATGCTTTGACCTCGCCTCAGCGACACCCGGGAACACGGAGATTTTTTACGACGATTGCCACTTTACTGAAGAAGGCTCGGCCCGGGTGGCCCGCCTGATCAGCCGTTATCTCCTCGAGCGTCCTCCCTGGAAACTTCCCCTTTACGAAGATTGATTCCTGCGTCAGATCCGAATCCTTTCGAGTAATCGGATTCGCTTCTTCCCGGAAGAACCAGGTTCAACAATACTCCCAGAACTCCGGCGAGACCGATTCCGGACAGGGTGAAATTGCCGATATCGAAGCTCATCCCTCCGATACCGCAGACCAGGATCAGGGAACAGATCACCATGCTGCGGGGCCGGGCCAGATCGCGCCCCGCCTTCACCAGCGTGTTGAGTCCGACCACGGTGATCGCTCCGAAGAGAAGGAGCATTATCCCGCCCATTACGGGCAGCGGTATCGAGTGGAGGAGCGCTCCGAGTTTCCCGACGAAAGAAACCACGATCGCCGCGATCGCTCCCCAGGTCATGATCGCGGGATTGTATATTTTTATCAGGGCCACCGCCCCGGTGACCTCGGAGTAGGTGGTGTTGGGGGGGCCTCCCAGAAACGCTGCCAGGCTGGTGGCGAGCCCGTCGCCGAGCATGGTGTTTTTAATCCCGGGATCTTTTAAATAATCCCTGCCCGTAACCGAACCGATGGCGAGAATGTCACCGAAATGTTCGATCGCCGGAGCGATTGCGACCGGGACGATAAATACGATCGCCTTCCAGCTCCAGCGCGGAAAGGTAAAATCCGGGAGGGCCAGCCAGGGAGCCTGAAGGATCGGCCGAAAGTCAACCAGACCGAGAAATATCGACACCAGGTAACCGGCCGCGATACCGCAGAGAATCGGTATAAGGCGAAGCAGTCCCCGGGATTTGATGGAAACCACGATGCTGGCGCCCAGCGACACCGCGGCGATGATGAGCGCCTGGGGGGATTCCACCAGGACGCAGCTGCCGTCCCCGGCACGGCCCAGCGCCATGTTGACCGCCACCGGCGCCAGGATCAAACCGATCACCATGATCACCGGCCCGGTTACCACCGGCGGGAAAAGACGGTGAAGCACGCCGCTTCCCTTCCAGCGGATCAAGAAACTTATTATGATATAGAAAACGCCCGCCGCGGCCAGGCCGCAGAGGGTGGGAGGAACTCCCCAGGTCTTGATCCCGTAAATGATGGGAGCGATAAAGGCGAATGATGATGCCAAAAATATCGGTACTTTACCCCGGGTCACCGCCTGAAATACCAGGGTGCCCGCACCGGCGGTGAAGAGCGCCACCCGGGGATCGAGGCCGGTGAGGAGCGGGACCAGAACCAGCGCTCCGAAGGCCACGAAGAGCATCTGGGTACCAAGCAGCCAGTCTCGAAGTCTGAAATCATATGATGAATTTTTCGCTTGCGGAGGCATATTTCGGATTGGCAATTGTTCCTGTTTTAAGCTACGATAATATACTTTATCGTAATTTCAACATTAAAAATTATAATTTTCAGGGGGTGAATGAAATGATCTGGATCATTTTAGCGATCATCGTAATCGGACTCGTATGGGCGATCGCCGCGTATAACGGCCTGGTCAGAATTCGGCAGCGGGTTAGAAACGCCTGGAGCCAGATTGATGTCCAGCTGAAACGGCGCTACGATCTGATACCTAATCTGGTGGAGACCTGCAAGGGTTACATGGCCCATGAAAGAGAAGTCCTGGAAAATGTGACCAGGGCCCGGGCCCAGGCGATCGAAGTGAAAGGCGGCGCGGCCGAGCAGGCTCAAGCCGAAAACGCCCTGACGCAGACACTCCGTTCCCTCTTCGCCGTGGCGGAAAACTATCCCCAGCTGCGGGCGAATGAAAATATGCTGAAGCTCCAGGAAGAGCTGACTTCCACCGAGAACCGGATATCTTTCGCCCGCCAGCATTACAATGATCAGGTGATGCGTTTGAATACCAAAACCGAGATCTTCCCCACCAGAATCATCGCCGGCATGTTCAACTTCAAAAAGGAAGAGTTCTTCGAAGCGGAAACCGAGGGGGAAAGAGAACCGGTCAAAGTCGACTTCAAGCAAGCGTAGAGCATAGCGCAAAGCGCATAGTGGGATAGAAACTGGTTTGTACAAGAGTTATGCTTACAACTCCTGAACGAATAACCAATAACCAAGATACAAGATACAAACAAATTCCAATAATCAAAAATTCGTAGATTGAATTTCAGCTTCTAGCGAAGACAGATATACCAATTTGAAGCCATTTGGTTATTTGGTGATTGGATATTATTTGGTTATTGTACCTTGGAATTTGGTTATTGCTCTGAACTGTTAATACGACTCTTAGGATATACAGATAAACTCTATCCATTATACTTTTTGCCTATTTTAATTATCATGTACGAGGAAATATCCCAGAATAAAAGAAATTCGTTCATTCTCGTTGTCATCTTCGTGGCGGTGGTAGTAGTACTGGGCTATATTTTCGGGACCGCCGCCGGCTACGGGCCATTGGGTTTGATCATCGCTCTGATTATTGCAACCGTAATGGCCCTTTCCAGCTATTACCGGGGTGATAAAATCGTTTTGGCGGTGAGCCGGGCCCGACCGGCTGATCGGGAAAAGTACCCTCAGCTCTACAACATCATGGAAGAGCTGACGATCGCTTCCGGCCTCCCCATGCCCGGATTATACGTGATCCCCGATGACGACGCCCCCAACGCTTTCGCCACCGGACGCGATCCTCAACACGCCTCCATCGCCGTTACCAGCGCGCTGCTAAAAAGACTGAACCGGGCCGAACTCCAGGGAGTCCTGGCTCACGAGATGAGCCACGTCGGCGATTACGATATCCGCTTCGCCACGATGATCGGAATCCTGGTCGGAATGGTGGCGATGATGTCGGATTTTTTTCTCCGCTACACCTTCTGGACCGGGGGAGGAAGAAGGAGAAGCCGGAGCGGATCATCCGGAGGAGGCGGGGGAGCCATCCTGATGGCGGCGGCTCTGGTTCTGGCTATTTTAGCCCCGCTTTTCGCCAAGATCATCCAGCTCGCCTGCTCCCGGCAGCGGGAATACCTCGCTGACGCCAACGCCGCCCTGATGACCCGATACCCGGAGGGGCTCGCCAGCGCCCTGGAAAAGATTTCCAAAAATCCCGGCATTCTCGAGGTTTCCAACCGGGCCACCCAGCATCTCTATATTGTAAACCCGATAAAATCTTTCAAAAACAGACAGAAGAGCAACCTCTTCAGCACCCATCCTCCCATCGCCGACCGCGTCCGTCGCCTCCGCGCCATGGCCTGATGGAAATATAGAAATATGAAAACATGGAAACAAGGTGCCGGAGCCACAGCGAAAATCTAAAACCAATAGTTTTGTCCGAAAACGTTGCTGCCAAAAAAGAGGCCGAGGAGCAACGCGGTTTTTAATCCGTGTCAATCTGTGTAATCTGTGGTTAAAAACTGGGTTCGGGGCGCAGAGCGTTCTTTAATCCGTTTCAATCTGTGTAATCTGTGGTTAAAAAATGGAACTGAAGAAGTCTTTCGGAGCCGTGGGAATCTTCGCCATCGCCAGCGGAGCGATGATCAGTTCCGGCCTTTTCGTCCTCCCCGGACTCGCTTATCTCAAAGCGGGGCCGGCGGTCATTCTCGCCTATCTGATGGCCGGTATTCTCGTCGTTCCCAGCCTTCTCTCCAAGGCCGAGCTGGCCACCGCCATGCCCAAATCGGGGGGGACCTACTTCTTCATCGAGCGGAGCCTGGGACCCTGGGCCGGAACCCTGGCGGGACTGGCCAACTGGTTTTCCATCAGCTTCAAAAGCGCCTTCGCCCTGGCCGGCATGGGGGCTTTCGGGATCCTGATCTTCCCCCACATGTCCGAACTTCAGATGGATTTGATCGCCGTCTTTTTCTGTCTCGTTTTCGCCGGCCTCAACCTCCTCTCGGTCAAGCACACCGGCCGGTTCCAGATCTTTCTCGTTTTCGTTTTGCTCTTCATCCTGATCGACTTCGTTGCGGTCGGAGTCCGTCGGATCGACCTCGATTTCTACAAGAATTTCTCTCCCCACGGAATGAGGGCGGTTTTCGGCACCGTCGGCTTCATCTTCGTATCCTTCGGCGGACTGACCAAGGTGGCGAGCGTGGCCGAAGAAACGAGAAATCCGGGCCGGAACCTCCCCCTGGGAATGATTTCCGCCTACCTGGTGGTCTGCATTTTCTACGTTATGGTGGTGGCGGTCACGGTGGGAGTTTTGAATCTCGACCGGCTTTCCGGGTCTGAATATCTCATCCCCATTTCTCTGGCCGCGCGGAATTTTTCCGGGACACCGGGATTGATCATCACGACGGCGGGAGCGCTGATCGCTTTCATCACCACCGCCAACGCCGGGATCCTGGCCGCTTCCCGGGCCCCGATGGCCATGGCCCGCGATCGGCTCCTCCCCGTATTTTTCCAGAAGACGCACCCGCGCCTGAAAACACCATCCGTTTCCATTTTCCTCACCGCCGCCTTCATGATCGCCGTCATCCTTTTCCTGAATCTGGACCATCTGGTAAAAACCGCCTCCACCATGATGATCCTTCTTTTCATCAGCGTGAACCTTTCGGTGATCATCATGCGGGAGAGCAAAATCCACAGCTATCGCCCCCTCTTCCGCGCTCCCTTCTATCCCTGGCTCCAGATCGCGGCGGTCCTGGTCTACGGATTCCTCATATTCGAGATGGGGAAGGTTCCCCTGATCATCACCGGCGGTTTCATCATCGGGGGATCGCTCTGGTTTGTCTTTTACGTTCGCAAGCGGGTCAAGCGGCAATCGGCACTCATGCACGTGGTGGAGAGGATCACCGCCAAAGAAATGAGCCGTCCCACCCTGGAAGGGGAACTCAAGGATATATTATTCGAGCGCGATGAAATAAGTGAAGACCGCTTCGACCGTCTGATTAAGGAATGTCCGCTCGTCGAATTCGACGAGCGGACAACGTCCGACGAGGCCTGCCGGCGGATAACGGGCGTCCTCGCCCCGACCCTGAAAATGGAAGCGGATTATCTCTTCCGCCTTTTTAAAAAACGGGAAGCCCAGTCCAGTACCGTCATCCGGCCGGGACTGGCCATCCCTCACATTTTGATTGAGGGTAAAGGGATATTCCAGATCCTGATCGCCCGTTCCAGACCCGGCATCATTTTCGCCGGGGCGGATACGCCGGTCCACGCGGTATTCGTTTTGATCGGAACGATGGACGAGCGCAACTATCACCTGCGGGCGCTGATGGCCATCGCCCAGATAACCGAAGACCCCAAATTCGATCAGCGCTGGCTGGCGGCTCGAGGCGAAGAGGAGTTACGGAATATTATTCTCCTCGCCCGAAGGCGCCGGGGGACCGATTAAGCGTTATCTAATCTTACTACGGTATTATCGATCAAGCGGGTTCTGCCGACAAAAACGGCAAGGGCGATCAGTGTGTTATCCTCGATCCGGTGACGGGGCTGAAGGGTTCGGCCGTCAACGATTTCGATATAATCAATCCGGGCCGACGATTCTGTCTCGATTATCTCTTTCATGGACCGCCGTATTTCTTCACTGTTTCTTTCCCCGGCTTCGATCATCTCCTCCGCGATCCGGAGAGATCGGTACAGGCAGAGAGCTTCTCTTCGCTCCCCCGGGTCAAGATAGTCATTTCTCGAACTCATCGCCAGTCCGTCTTCTTCCCGGACGATCGGCCCCACTTCGATCTTGACCGGGAGATTGAGATCCTCCGTCATCTTTCTGATCAGAAGGGATTGCTGGTAATCTTTCTGGCCGAAGAAAGCGACGTCCGGCGCCACGATGTTAAAGAGCTTGGTGACGACGGTCGCCACGCCCCGGAAATGACCCGGGCGCGTCGCCCCGCATAAACCCCGGCTCAAGCGTTCCTCGGTGACATACGTGGAATATCCCCCGGGATAGATGTCTTCCGTCTTCGGAGAAAAAACGATATCCACTTTTTCCTTTTCACAGAGCTCCAGGTCCTTTTTCATGTCCCGGGGATAATCTTTAAAATCCTCGGAAGGTCCGAATTGGGCGGGATTGACGAAGATGGAAACCACCAGAACATCAGCGGCTTTCCGGGCGAGGCGGACCAGGCTGAGATGTCCCTCGTGGAGATAACCCATGGTGGGGACCAGGGCGATGCTTTTTCCCTCCAGCCTGAGGGAAAAAGCAATCTCTTGCATCTGAGGAGGTGATTTTATGATTTCCATTTTAATAAATGTCTAAATCCGAAACCAGAATGACTAATAAATTTCCAAACCCAAATGTCGAATTCCGAAATCTTAGAAAGATGCACGGGCTGCGGGGGGAATTGGACATTAATTCATTGGATATTCCTTCGGAATTCCTCATTCGGATTTCGTCATTAATACGAATGCTCCGTGCCCGGAAACGTCCCTTCCTCAACCTCCTTTTTATAGGCGGAGAACGCATCCCCCATTACGCTTTTAAGATCAGCGTACTGTTTGACGAATCTGGGTTTAAATTTATCAAATATCCCCAGGAGGTCGTGGGTCACCAGAATCTGCCCGTCGCAGAGCGGGCCGGCGCCGATGCCGATGGTGGGAATCGCGAGCTTCTTGCTGATCTCTCCCGCCAGGGCGGTCGGAACGCATTCCAGAACCACGGCGAAAGCGCCGGCGTCCTCCAGAGCTTCGGCGTCCCCGATCAGCTTTTGGGCCGAAGCGCTGTTCTTACCCTGAACCTTGTAGCCACCGAGGTTGAGGATCGACTGGGGAGTGAGACCGATGTGACCGAGAACGGGAATCCCGGCTCCGACCGTTTTCTTTACCAGCGCCGCCACTTCCTGCCCTCCCTCCAGCTTGACCGCCCCCGCTCCCCCCTCCTGAATGAAACGGCCGGCGTTGCGCAGCGCTTCCTCATGACTGATATGATAGGAAAGAAAGGGCATGTCACCCACCACCAGGCAGCGTCGGTTTCCCCGGACCACGGCTTTGGTATGATGCAGCATCTCCTCCATCGTTACCGGGATCGTGTTCTCGTAGCCGAGCACCACCATCCCCAGGGAATCCCCCACCAGAATCAGATCGATCCCGGCTTCGTTCATGATCCGGGAAGTGAAGTAATCGTAGGCGGTCAGCGCCGCGATTTTTCGCCCTTCTTTCTTCTTTTTTATTATATCGGCAACGGTGATCTTTTTTATTTCGCTCATGATCAAACCTCAGAATCGGTTCAGCGGCGCTGATTATCAGCGTCGTTAAACGGTTTTAGGTAGTTTACCTCCTGTTCATTTTTCAACGCGGCCAGCAGCTCGAGGACATTTTTTCGCGAGACCGGATGTTCCCAACCCGGATCCAATTCGCTTAACGGCTCTAACACGAAACGCCTCTCCTCCAGGCGGGGATGGGGAATCTGAATTTGAGCGGTTTTAATTACTCGATCCCCATAGGCGAGAATGTCCAAATCAATCACCCGGGGGCCGTAGCGAACGCTTTTTTTTCTTCCCAGGCTTTTCTCTACTTCTTTACAGAATTTAAACAAAATTTTCAGCCCCAGACCGGTTTTTATCTCGACCACACAATTAAGAAAACGGGGCTGGTCTGCAAAGTAAAGAGGTTCACTTTCGTAAAAGCCGGAGCATTTTACAACCTCAATACCGGGGTGGCCGGAGAGTCGCCGGACGGCTCGACGGATGTTTTCTTTCCGGTCTTGGAGATTGGAACCTAAAGAAATATAGATAATAGACTTAAAATTTTTCAAAGAAAAATTTTAATCCCAGCCGAGATCAAGGGCGGACAATCTTTCCAGCGCCGCCGCGATCTCCTCTTCGGAACGGGTAAGCGCCATCCTGATGTAACCCTCTCCGTAGCGTCCCAGCCCCACCCCGGGGGTGGTGACGATCCCGGCTTTTTCCAGCAACAGTCCGGTGAGGGCGGCAGAATCATACCCCGGCGGATTGGCACACCAGACGAAGAAGGTCGCTTTCGGCTTTTCCACCTTCCAGCCGAGAGAATTCAGACCTCCCACCAGGAGATCGCGCCTCTTCTGGTAAAGCTCGATCATGTCATTCCGGAAGTCCTGGGGGCCGTTCAGAGCTTCAATCGCCGCTATCTGGACCGCCCGGAATATGCCGGAATCGATATTGGACTTAACCTGGCTCAATCCCCTTATTATCTCCTCGTTCCCCAGGGCGAATCCGACCCTCCAGCCGGTCATGTTATAAGTTTTGGAAAGAGAATGAAACTCCATACCCATCTCTCTCGCCCCCACGGCCTGGAGGAAACTGGGAGGCCGGAAACCGTCGAACGCCAGCTCGGTATAGGCGGCGTCGTGGCAGACAATTATCCCCTGTTTCCGGCAGAAATCGGCGACCTGCCTGAAATACTCCAATTCGCAGACGGCGGTGGTGGGATTATTCGGATAATTTAAAAACATCATCTTGGCTTTCGACGCCGTCTTTTCTCCGATCGCATCCAGATCGGGAAGGAATCCGTTATTTTTCAAAAGCGGCATCGGCACCGGATCACCCCCGGCAAAGATCGCTCCCGCCTGGTAAACCGGGTAAGCCGGATTGGGAACGAGGACGGTATCCCCCGGGTTGATCAAAGCCAGGGAAATATTCGCGATCCCCTCCTTGGAACCGAGGAGGGGAAGAACTTCCCGATCGGGATCGAGTTCGACCTCGAACCTGCTTTTATACCAGGCGGCCACCGCCTCGCGCAGCTCTCCCATTCCGAAATCGAGAGCGTACCGGTGGCTGGAAGGATTTTTCGCTCCCCGCTCCAGCGCCCGGATGATATGAGAAGGAGTGGGCTGATCGGGATCGCCCACCCCCAGGTCGATCAATTTTTTCCCTTCCGCCAGCAGTTCTCGCTTCACCCGGTCGATCTCGGCGAAGAGGTAAGGCGGCAGCTTTTTCAGCCTTTCTGCAATTTCGATCTTCATCGTGGAACCTTCAGATATTTATCCAAATAGAAATTCAAAAACATAGCTCCGCAACTTTTAGCCACCAAGGCACCAAGTCACCAAGGAAAGTTTTAAAGATGTAACAATGATGCATTTATTTATCTTCTAATTATTTCTTAGTGCCTTCGTGCCTTTGTGGCAAATTTATTGAAATCCCAAAACAGATAGATCAGGGGCTTTCCTCCAGCACTTCCATCATCGAGTAAAGACCCGGAGGCGCGGAGGCGGCGAAGCGGGCCGCCCGCAGCGCCCCCCGGGCGAAGGTATCCCGGCTGTGGGCCCGGTGAATCAATTCCAGGCGCTCGCCCGGGTTGGAAAAAATAACCGTGTGTTCCCCCACGATATCGCCGGCCCGGACCGCGTGAATGCCGATCTCCCCCCGCTTCCGCTCCCCGGTCCGGCCCTTTCTCCCGTAAACTCCGGCTTCTTTTAGGTTTTTCCCAAGGCTTTCAGCAATGACCGCCGCAATCTTTTTCGCGGTCCCGCTGGGAGCATCTTTTTTGAAGCGGTGATGGGCTTCTATGATTTCAACATCGTATTCTTCTCCCAGAGACCGGGCGGCCTCCCCCGCCAGCCGGAAAAGAAGGTTCACCCCCACGCTCATATTGGGGGAGTAAACCAAAGCTATTTCCCCGGCCGCTTTTTTAACCTCATTTTCCTCTTCCGGTGAAAGGCCGGTCGTGCCGATGACCGCCGCTTTGCCGGAAGCGGCCGCCGCCGCAGCGGCGGCGGCGCTGGAGGCGGGGGCGGTAAAATCTATCACCACATCCCCTTCAGCGACGACCGATTCCAGGCGGTCAACCATCTCGACGCCGATCTTACCTATCCCGGCGACCTCACCCGCGTCCCGGCCCAGATCAGGGTTGCCGGACTTATCCACCGCTCCGACAACTTCCAGGTCCTCCTCCGCCCGGGCGCACTCGATGATCCTTTTACCCATTCTCCCCCCCGCGCCGCAGATAACAAGTTTAATCATCTTTATCTCCTGAGAGTTAAATATCCTTGCAGAATCTTTTTCAGTTCCTCCCGGTCGGCATCGGAGAGTCGGCAGATGGGAAGCCTGAATTCTTCGTTTATTTTTCCCATCATCGCCAGCGAGGTTTTTACCGGGATCGGGTTGGTTTCGATGAACATCGCCTGGAAGAGATCGTACAGATGAAAATGTTTCTCCCGCGCTTCTTCCCACCGGTTTTCCAGGGCGGCATGAACCATTTGAGAAATTTCTTTCGGAACAACATTAGCGGCCACCGAGATCACTCCCTTCGCCCCGACCGACATCATCGGCAGGGTCAGCATGTCGTCGCCGGAAATAACGGTGATATCGCAGAGGTTGAGAATCTGGTTCACCTGATCGACCGAACCGCAGGCTTCTTTGATGGCGGCGATATTCTTCAGACGGGCAAGCTCGGCCACCGTTTCCGGGAAGAGACGGATACCGGTCCTGCCGGGGACATTGTACAGAACCAGGGGTATATCCGTCTCCTCCGCCAGTTTGCTGAAATGGAGAATCATCCCTTTCTGGGTCGGTTTGTTGTAATACGGGGTGATGACCAGGGCGCCGTCCGCGCCCGCTTCCTGAGCGTGCTTGGTGAGACGGAGGGCTTCGCGGGTGCTGTTCGAACCCGCCCCGGCTATTACCCCGACCCGTTTGTTCACTTTCTCCACCACGAACTCGACCACCCGATCGTGCTCCTGATGGGAGAGGGTCGCCGATTCCCCGGTCGTCCCGCAGGGGACGATCACGTCGGTGCCGCTTTCGATCTGGAATTCAATCAGTCTTTCCAGGGCCTGGTAATCTATTTCACCCTCCCGGAACGGCGTCACTATGGCTACCATCGAACCTGAAAACATCTTCCAACCTCCCCTTTTCAGCGTTATAAATAACTTTTTTTGCACCTGATTCCTCTGAATTACTCTGATTTTTTCTTTTTTAGTTTAATCAGAGTTAATCAGGTGCTAATAAATATATTTTATTGAAATTCCGAAACAGGGACTTAGTTCCTCCGGCGCAACCCTTACCCGCGCCGGAACGAAGAAAAAATTTACAAATTTTTCAAACACCTTAGAGATCCATCCGACCTTCGAATACAAAGGCGGCGCTGCCGGTCATGAACACATGATTATTCTCCGACCACTCCACCCCTAAATCCCCGCCCGGAAGGTGGACCATGACCTTCCGGCCGGTTCTGCCGCTGAGCACGCCCGCCACCACCGAAGCGCAGGCGCCGGTCCCGCAGGCCAGCGTCTCCCCGGCCCCTCTCTCCCATACCCTGACCCGAATCTCCTCCGGATTCTGAACCCGGACGAACTCGACATTGGTTTTTCGGGGAAAAAGCTCGTCGTTTTCAACAACCGGTCCCAGCTCCTCCACCGGCGGCTCGTCTCCCGGGGGATAGAAAATAACGCAGTGCGGATTGCCCATTGAAACGCAGTTTATTCTTGCTTCCGCACTTCCGAAATTAACCGGCCGATCGATCACCTTCCCTTCGAGATTGACCGGTATATCCCGACCCTCCAGAATCGGCTCTCCCATGTCGACCGTCACCGAGCCTTTTTTGATCCCGGGTTTGATGATACCGCCGCGCGTCTCCACGCTCAACTCGTCCCCTGTGACCAGCCCTTGCTTGCGGGCGTAGAGGGCCACGCAGCGGATACCGTTGCCGCACATCTCCGCCTCAGAACCGTCGGCGTTGAAAATCCTCATTCCCAGATCAGCGACTGAAGATGGTTCGAGGAGCAATACGCCGTCCGCTCCCACTCCGAAATGACGATCGCAGAGGAATTTCGCCCCCTCCGGATCCAGTGTGATTTCATTCTTGAAATTATCAATCAGGATGAAATCGTTCCCCAGACCCTGCATCTTGGTGAACTTGATTTTCACCTTCCCGTCTTACTCCCCCGGATTAGAAAATCCGGCACTTTCTCCCCTTTCACCAGGTCCCGGTATGTTTCCCTTCGCCTCACCACCCGGAATTGTTCTCCTTTCACCATCACTTCCGCGGCCCGGGGCCGGGAGTTGTAATTCGAGCTCATCACGAATCCGTAGGCCCCGGCGCCCATAACCGCCAGAAGATCGCCCGGTTCGGGTTCATCCATTTGACGGGACTGGGCGAAAAAATCTCCGCTTTCGCAGACCGGTCCCACCACGTCGGCCCGGATGGTCTTCCCCTCCCCTTTCTCCACCGGCAGAATACCGTGGTGGGAGCCGTAAAGGGCCGGTCGGATCAAATCATTCATCCCCCCGTCCTCGACAATGAAATTTTTCCCGCCTTTCTTTTTAACCCGCAGAACTTTCACCAGCAGGCAACCCGCGTTAGCGGTGAGGTAGCGGCCCGGTTCCAGAATTACCGTTAGCCTCAGGTTTTTCAATAGGGGTAACAGCGCCCGGGCGTAATCCCGGGCCGGGGGGACCTCTTCTCCCCGGTAGCTCACACCCATTCCTCCCCCGATATCCAGATACCTGAGTCTGATGCCCGCATCTTTCAGTCTTCCGACCAGAGCCACCAGCTTTTTTACACCTTCCCGGTAGGGTCGGGTTTGGAGTATCTGGGAACCGATGTGCATATGGATTCCGACCGCTTTCACCCCCTTCAACTGGCGGCACTGCTTATAAAATTCGAAGGCTCTTGCCAGATCAACCCCGAACTTATTTTCGGCCTTGCCGGTGGTGATGTATTTGTGGGTCCGGGGGTCCACGTCGGGCGTGACCCGGAGGCTCACCGGTGCCACTGCGCCTTTCTTCCGGGCCACTTCGTCGATCATCCCCAGCTCGGCGAAAGATTCAACGGTGAAAAATAAGATTCCCTCCCGCAGCGCCGCTTCGATTTCTTTCCTGGTCTTTCCCACTCCGGCGAAAACGATTTTATCGGCCGGAGCCCCCGCCGTCCGGGCCCGGAAAAGTTCACCTCCGGAAAGAATGTCGATTCCCGCTCCCAGACCGACGAACGTCCGGATGACGGCCAGGTTGGAATTGGCTTTCAGGGAAAAGCAGATGAGATGTTTCCTCCCCGACCAGGCCCGTTCCACTTCCCGGAAGCGGTTGACGAGATGAGTATGGCTGTAAACATAAACCGGCGTTCCCACTCTCCGGGCGATCGATCCGAGCTCGACGCCCTCGCAGAATAGTTCACCATTTCTGTAATTCCATACCGAATTTTTGACCAAAGTGCTCATGGAAATAAGGTAACATAGAAATATTGAAACAAGTTTAACTTGATCACTTGTTTCTATGTTTCCATATTTCTATATTTTTAAATACTTTTTCCAGCGATTCAATTCGCGTTTGACCCGGGCGGGAGCGGTGCTCCCGGAAGTGAACTTGCTGCTCACGGAGTGTTCGGGCTCGATTAATTGTAACGCGTCGGTACGAAAACGCGCCGAAAACTTCTTCAGCTCCGACGGCGACAGGGCGGCCAGGCTTTGATTTTTTTCCAGGCAACTGCGGACCAGCTTTCCCACGATCTCGTGCGCTTCCTGGAAGGCCACCCCCTTCCCGACCAGGTATTCGGCCAGATCGACCGCCGAGGAAAAGTCTCCCTTCAGAGCCCGCTTGACCGCGCGGCGATCGACCATTAATTTTTTCGTCAGACCGGCCAGGATAATCAGGGATTCCTTGACCGTGTCGATCGAGTCGAAGAGAGGCTCCTTGTCCTCCTGTAAATCGCGGTTGTAGGAAAGCGGCAGGCCCTTCAGCACCGTCAGAACCGCGATCAGGTTACCGTAAAGCCGCCCGGTCTTGGCCCGGATTAATTCCGCCGGATCGGGATTGCGTTTTTGGGGAAGAAAACTGCTCCCGGTACAGTATGATTCATCCAGCTTGGCAAAGCCGAATTCCTTGCTGCTCCACAAAACCAGCTCTTCACAAAACCGGCTCAGATGCATCCCCAGAATCGCCAGGTCCGCTAAAATTTCCGCCACAAAATCTCGGTCGCTCACCGCGTCCAGGCTGTTTTTCGACACCGACTTGAAGCCGAGGAGCTCGGCCAGCAGACCCCGGTTCAGTTTCAAGCCCGTCCCGGCCAGCGCTCCGGAACCCGCGGGAAGAACATCTATTCTCTTCAGCGCGTCCCGGAGCCGGCCCTGATCCCGCTCCAGCATCTCCACGTGAGCTAAAAAATGATGAGCCAGCAAAACCGGCTGGGCGTGCTGCAGATGGGTGTAGCCCGGCATTACAACCTCCTGAAATTCGATCCCCCGCCGGACCAGTGCTTGCTGCAGGCCCCGCATCAAATCGAGCAAAATTTTCACTTCTTCCTTGAGATATAATCTGGTATCGAGAACGACCAGATCGTTGCGGGAGCGGCCGGCGTGGAGTTTCTTGCCGGTTGGACCGACCTTTTTAACCAGTTGAATGAGAATCAGGCTGTGGATATCCTCGTACCGGGGGCTGAATTGAATCTTTCCCGATTCGATCTCGGCCCGGATCTCTTGGAGGGCTTTTACTATCCGCCGGCTCTCCCGGGCAGAAAGGTACCCTCCTTCGGCCAGAACACGGGCGTGGGCGATACCGGCGGCGATATCCGCCCGGTAGAGCCGCCGGTCAAAAGGCAGCGAGGAACTGAACCGTTCCATCCCCGGATCGCTCTTCTTCTTGAACCGTCCCCCCCAGAGTTTTTCAGTCATAAAATTCCTCCGGAATTTTATAAATATAGAAATATCGAAACATAGAAACAAGGATATCCAGCTTAGTACGCCTTGCCATAATTGCTGTACTTAATCTTAGCGGGTTTACTTGTTTCCATATTTCTATTTTTCCATATTTCCGCTCTGTTTCAACAGAGCTCTTATCTTGAGCCTTAACGCGTTTAATCGGATAAAGCCGGTGGCGTCGCTCTGCCGGTACACATCCTCCTCTTCGAACGTCGCGAACGAAGGAGCGTAGAGCGAATTGGGAGAATCTCTTCCCGCCACGGCGCAGTTGCCCTTGTATAATTTCAGCCGTACCGTCCCGTTGACGTTTTTCTGGGACTCGGAGACGGTTGTGCGCAGCAGCTCCATCTCCGGTGAAAACCAGAATCCGTAATAGACCAGTTCCGAATATTTGGTTATCAGGCTGTCTTTGAAGTGCATCACCTCCCGGTCGAGCGTGATCGACTCCAAAGCCCTATGGGCGACGTGAAGAATCGTCCCCCCCGGAGTCTCGTACACTCCCCGGCTTTTCATTCCCACGTAGCGGTTTTCCACGATATCGATCCGCCCGATTCCGTTTTCACCCCCGATCTTATTCAGGGCCGCCAGAAGTTCGGCCGGGGATTTCTTCTCTCCGTTCACGGCCACCGGGATGCCGCCGGCAAATTCGATTTGGATGAAGACCGCCTTATCCGGCGCCTGCTCGGGCGAAACGCTGAGAACGAACATACTTTCTTCCGGTTCCCGTCCGGGATCTTCCAGAATCCCTCCCTCGAAGCTGATGTGGAGGAGGTTGCGATCGCTGCTGTAGGGCTTCTCCGCCGTGACCGGGACTTCGATGCCGTGCTTCTGAGCGTAGGCGATCAGATCGCTCCGTGATTTCAAGTTCCATTCCCGCCAGGGCGCGATAATCTTGATCTCCGGCGCCAGGGCGAGATAGCTGGTTTCAAAACGCACCTGATCATTGCCTTTTCCGGTGGCTCCGTGGGATACGTACTCCGCCTTCTCCTTCCGGGCGATTTCAATCTGTTTTTTCGCGATCAGCGGACGCGCCAGGGCGGTTCCCAGGAGATACGTTCCTTCATAAACGGCGTTGGCCTGGAGGGCGGGAAAAACAAAATCCCGCACGAATTCTTCCTTCAAATCCTCGGCGTAAACAGCGGACGCACCGTTTTTCTCCGCCTTGGCGACCGCCGCTTCTACTTCTTCCCCCTGCCCGATATCCGCGATGAATGCGATCACATCCAGGCCTTTTTCCTCCTGAAGCCACTTCAGGATAATCGAGGTATCGAGACCGCCGGAATACGCTAAGACAACCTTACTCATAATAATGACTCTCTCCCGTTTGGATATTATTTGTTATTTGGTGCTTGAAATTTGGAATTTTTAAGCATTTCCGCCAAAACTTCTTCGATGATCGCCAGCGCATGGTCGACTTCTCTCTCCGATATGTTCAGCGCCGGCATCAAGCGCAGAACCCGTCCGGCGGTGCAGTTGATGATCAAACCTTTCTCCAGACATTTTTCGACTACTTCCTTGCACTCGATCCCGAGCTCGATTCCCAGCATCACTCCCGTTCCCCGCACTTCTTTGATAAAAGAAAATTTCTTTTTAAACCCTTCCAGTTTTTTCCGCAGGTAACCCCCGATCTTACTAACATTGTCGAGGATATTTTCTTCCTCGATCGCCTCGAATGTCGCCAGGCCGGCGGCGCAGGCCAGGGAATTGCCGCCGAAGGTCGAGGCGTGAGTCCCGGGAGGAAGCAGATGGGCGAACGTATCCTTGACGATGAAAGCTCCGATCGCCACCCCTCCCCCCAGCGACTTGGCCAGCGTCATCAGGTCGGGTTCGATAGCATAATTCTGAAAGGCGAAATAACTGCCGGTCCGGCCGCCGCCGGTCTGCACTTCGTCCACGATCAGGAGTATATCCCGCTCGTCGCAGATCTTCCGGACCCCCTCCGCGTATTTGGGGGAAGCCACATTAATCCCTCCCTCTCCCTGAATCAGCTCCAGCATGATCGCCGCTGTTTTATCGCTGACAAGCTTGCTGAGCTCGTCCAACTTGTTAAACGGCGCGTATTTGAATCCGGGAGGCAACGGCCCGAAGCCCTGCCGGTATTTCTCCTGGCCGGTGGCGGTCACCGCGGCCAGAGTCCGGCCGTGGAAAGACGATTGCATGGTGACTATCTCATGCCGGCCGTTCTCCTGCCCGAATCTCCGGGCCAGCTTGATCGCCCCTTCGTTGGCCTCGGCGCCCGAGTTGCAGAAAAAACATTTTCCCGGAAAGGATTTTTTCGAAATCACCTTCGCCAGTTTTCCCTGCCACTCACTGTAATAATTATTCGGCATGTGCAGAAGCTTCCCCGCCTGCCGGCGGATCGCTTTCACCACTTTCGGATGACAGTGGCCCAGCGCGCTCACCCCCCAGCCGGGGAAAAAGTCCAGATATTTCTTCCCCTCGGCGTCCCACAACCAGGACCCTTTTCCTTTCACCATGACCACCGGATAACGGGTATAGGTGTTGAGAACATACCGGTCATAATCCTTGATCAATTGTTGCGTCTCAGTCATGAGCACCATCCTTCGTTATCAACCCCTATTTTCTCCTGGCCCCTGTAACTTCGGTTAACAACCGCGACTATCCGGGCTTATCCTGCGAATCGTTTGCTTAAAACGGAAACCTTTTTCGTAAATCGCACCCAACCGCTTAACGTTCAACGATTCCAGCCGCGCAACCGTCCAACGTTTAACATTTATTTTACGATCTCCGTTCCTATCCCCTTATCGGTAAAGATTTCCAGCAGGAGAGAATGCTTGATCCTCCCGTCGATGATATGAATCTTTTTCACCCCGGCGGACAGGGCCCGCAGACCGGCTTTCACTTTCGGGATCATCCCCCCTTCCACCACTCCCTCCTTCAGCAGATTATCGATATCCTTTTGCCGGAGGGAAGAAAGAAGCTGGGGTTTTTCATCCTCCTCTCCTTTCCGCATAATACCTTCAACATCGGTGAGAAAAACCAGCTTTTCGGCTTTCAGGGCGGAGGCTATCGCGCCGGCCGCCATGTCGCCGTTGATATTATATACTTCGCCATCTTCTCCCTTTCCCAGAGGAGCGATTACCGGTATCTGTTCCTTCCGGGTAATCTTCAAAATAGCCTCCGGTTTCACCCGGCTCACCTCCCCCACGAAACCGATATCCAAGCTTCTGGATTCGCCTCCGGAACCTTCCACCAGCGGCAAATGCCTGCTGGCTTTGATCACGCTCTTTTCCACCCCGTTTAAACTCCGGGCCCGGCCTTTGAGGGAGATGATTTTTTCCACCAATCCCTGATTAATTTCCGATAAAACTTCCTGAACTATCCGGATGGTTTTTTCATCGGTCATTCTCAAACCCACGACAAAGCGGGGATTGATTCCGGCTTCTTTCATCCGCCGGCTGATCGCCTGTCCGCCGCCGTGAATCAAAACCGGTTTCATCTTGACCGCCTCCATGAAAACGATATCCCGGAGCACACCCTCATCGCATCCGGATTCCGACATCGTGCTCCCCCCCAGTTTGATGACCACAATCTTGTTCTGAAATGACTGGATGTAGGGAAGGGCTTCAATCAGAATACCGGCTTTTTCAATGCTCTTCTCCATTAAAATTTTACTCCGTAAAATTTTAGTATACTCCGGATTTGACAGCTTATTCGTTCAGGAATTGTAATCACAACTCCTGAACAAAATATCTGTCCCCTTTCTTCTATCCTCTGACTTCTGACCTCTGACTTCTGTCTTCTGTCCTCTATGTTCTAACCTCTGACCTCTGGCCCCTGATTACTGATAACTACAGTTTGTTGATTTGCACATAATCCGGAGTGAGATCGCAAGTGTAATATCGTTCTCCGGCCTCGCCCTGTCCCAGGTCGATTATAAAATGCAGTCTGTTTTCAGTCAGCCGCTTCCGAACCGAATCGGGATCGGAATCGGCGATCAATCCCCCTTTGATTATCGGGATGTCGGCCAGATAAATATTGATATTTTCTTCCCGAACTTCCACCCCCGAATAACCCAGCGCCGCCATAATTCTGCCCCAGTTCGGGTTTTCGCCGTAAACGGCGGTTTTGAATAAACTCGAATTGGCTACCGCGGCGGCGGCAGCACGGGCTTCTTCCGCCGTCCGGGCGCCCCGCACCTCTATTTCGATGAACTTGCTCGCCCCTTCCCCGTCGGCCACGATCAGCGTGGCCAGCTCGCGGGTAACACGATCCAGAGCTTCCTGAAAGAGGGGGCGGTTCGGATCATCCGCCCCGATGTTTTTTCCGGAACTCCCGTTGGCCAGCAAAATCACGGTATCGTTGGTGCTGGTATCCCCGTCAACAGTTATCCGGTTGAAGGATTGCTCCAGCGAACGGGAAAGCATTTCTCTCAAGAGCCCGGTTTCAACTTCGGCGTCGCTGGTTATAAAAGCCAGCATCGTGGCCTGATTCAGGCCGTTCACTCTCAGCCGGGGATAAATCATCCCCGCCCCTTTGGCCATTCCTCCCAATCTTAACGCTGTTTCTCCCAGTTTAAATTCAACCGCTGATTCCTTGGCGCGACTGTCGGTGGTCATGATGGCTTTCGCCGCTTCTCCGTTTCCCCCCTGCCGGATAATTGTGGCCAGCTCATCGATTCCGCTTTTTATCCGTTCGAGAGGCAAGAAACTCCCGATCCGCCCCGTGGAGCATACCGCTATCAGCTCCGGGTCGATCCCCAGGGCAGCGGCGGCGGCACGGCTCATCGCCGAGGAATCCCTCTCCCCCCGATCCCCGGTGCAGGCGTTGGCCGAACCGCTGTTGATAATCACCGCCTGACACCGGCCCCCCGCCAGGTTACGCCGGGTAAGTTTCACCGGAGCGGCTTGAATCCGGTTTTCGGTGAAAGCCGCGGCGGCGCGGGCCGGATTTTCCGAGAAAACCAGGGCCAGATCCAATTTCTTCTCCGCTTTGATCCCGCAATGTACCCCGGCGCTGAAAAATCCCTTCGGAGCGCCCGCACCCCCTTCGATCTTCCTACATTTTCCGGTACTGCCGTTCATATTTTTCACCCAAAAATCGGTGAGAGCATAATTCATTCAAAACCCTCAGACTCCCGCCAGCCGTTCATGATATTCATGTTCTGAACCGCCTGGCCGGCCGCACCCTTGACCAGATTATCGATCACTGTGACCACGATTAAATTGCCGGTGCGGGTATTGAGACGCAGACCGATAAAGCAATAATTAGTCCCCGTTACCTGGCTGAGCCGGGGCAGGGAACCACCCGGGGAGATTTCGACGAAAGGCTCTTTCTCATAGGCTGCCCGGTATAACTCCCGGATCTTATCCTCGGATACCTTTTTCCCCACTTTCAGGTAAATCGTGCTCAGGATTCCCCGGTTGACCGGTAAAAGATGGGGCGCGAATTCGATCTCGAATTCTCTCCCCAGCGTCTCCCCCAAAATAAAAACCATCTCCGGCGTATGCTTGTGAGCAACCAGATTGTAAGCCATGAAATTTTCATTCACCTCCGGAAACAGGAAATTCAGGCTCGCCTTGCGGCCGGCGCCGGTCACTCCCGTCTTGGCGTCAACTATCCCTTGGTCTTCCGAAACCAGATTCTCCTTCAGGGCCGGATACATCCCCAGTATCGCTCCGGTCGGATAACAACCCGGATTGGCGATCAATTCTGCGCTCTTGATCTTGTGGCGGAACAATTCCGGCAGCCCGTAAACCGCCGCTTTCAATCCGGTAGGATCCGAGTGCTCGACTCCGTACCATTCCTCGTAAACCTCTTTCCGGCTAAAGCGGTAATCGGCGCTCAGGTCAACCACCTTTTTCCCCGCCCCCAGAAACGCCGGTGCGAATTTCATCGAAACGGTATGGGGCAAGGCCAGAAAGACGAAATCGGACGTCCGGCATACCTCATCAACATCCAGATTCGAACAGGTCATATCTATCCGGCCGAAAAGCTCCGGCACTTCGTCCTGGATTTTGATCGTTTCTTCCACTTTGGCGGTGAGCGAGCTGAGCCGCACCTCCGGATGGCGGAGAAGTATCTTGATCAATTCAATTCCGGTGTAGCCGGTGGCCCCGACCACGGCGACGTTCAACATTTTTTTCCTCCTGGTTCGCAGCAAAAATTTGAAATCTCCTGAAAAAATATTTAAACACAGCCGAGCAGCAATTTAAATAAAAAAGCAGGCCTGAAGCGAGGCCTGCTTTCCACAACCTTTTGAATATGTTCGCGTTCTAATTCACTGCCTTTCCTCGCTCAGGATGGAATATCTCCTCCGGGGCAAAATCACCTCTTGGAATACTGGTATTTTTTCCGGGCCCCGGGCTGGCCTGGCTTCTTTCTCTCCTTCTTCCTGGGATCCCGGGTCAATAAGCCCGCCGCCTTCAGGGGGACCCGCAGGGACTCGTTCGCTTTCACCAGAGCCCGGGCGATCCCGTGGCTGAGGGCGCCGGCCTGGCCGGCTATTCCTCCTCCGGAAACGTCGGATATAACATCATAACGACCCAGATTATCGGTTACGCCGAGAGGTTCCTTAACCATCCGGACCAGGGTTTCCCGCCGGAAATAATCTTCGGGGCTCTGCCGGTTGATGCTGAATTTCCCCGTCCCCGGCAGGAGGCGGACTTTGGCGATCGCCGTCTTTCGCTTTCCGGTGGCGTAATATGTGGCCGTATCGTTCATTCTCGCACCTTGTACTTGTAACTCTCTACCTTTTAACGTTACACCCCAAAAAATAACTTGCCGTATCGAAATTTTAAAATATTCCGAAACACGCTAAACGTTGAAAGGTTGCGTAGCTCGAATCGGCCGTCGTTGAACGGTTGCGTGAGGCCGACTTTCAACGTTCAACCTTCAACGATTCCAGCTGCGCAACCGCAACCCTTCAACGAGAGTTGCGAACGCAGTGAGCTATGTTCTTTTTAATACCTCCGGATGCTGCGCCTCATGCGGATGAGAGGGGCCGGCGTAAACTTTCAGCTTTTTTAATATCGCCCGGCCCAGACGATTATGGGGCACCATTCCCCGGACCGCGTGCTCGATAACCCTTTCCGGATGCCGTTTGATCATCCGCTCGTAGGGAATCTTTTTCAGCCCTCCCGGATAACCGCTGTAGCGCTGGTACTCTTTCTGCTGCGCTTTTTTCCCGGTCACCATCACCTTCTCCGCATTTATCACCACCACGAAATCTCCCGTGTCCAGATGGGGGGTATAAATCGTCTTGTTCTTCCCCCTCAGAATATCGGCGATCCGGGTGGCGAGGCGACCCAGCACCTGTCCCTCGGCATCGATCAGATACCATTTTTTTTCAATGTCTTTCGGTTTGGCCGAATAGGTTTTCATTTAAAATAACATCTTTTGCCCGATGAATTTGGCTGGCACCCTAACAGCATTGAAAATTGAAGTCAATGTAAAAAAACCGCTTTTTCTTATTCCGTTCATATTTCCCTTTTTTGAAATCATACGCTCTGTTACGATCCTGGTTTGAAAATTTTTTTATTCAAGATTCAGGGTTTCGCTCGATCGTGAAAAAAATTGGGAAAATCATAATTAAAAAAGCGGGGGTGTTTTTTCTTGTCCTCTTCGCCATCGCGATCCTGCTTGAATTCAGCTGCTTGCTGCTTTCTCTGTTCAGATTCTCCGAAGGCTATCGATCCCTTGTCAGGGCAAAGGAACAGCATCTATTAAAAGTGGGGGAGCTAAAAGCGCCCTCACAGTTCGAATTGCAAGACTTATCTTTCGGAAAATTCAAATTTTGGCTGCATCCCTACTGGGGTTTTATCCGTGAACCGAGCTCCATGTCAAATAATATGGGGTTTCTTTTCACGGATGGAGATTATCCCTATGCTGCCGCCTCCAAGGAGTTCGTCATCGGAATATTCGGAGGCTCGATCGCCCAGCACTTTTGTCAATATGGAGCCGATCTGCTTTCCTCGGGGATGGAAAAACTTCTTGAATCAAAGGGGTATGATCGGATCACCGTGCTGTGCTTCGCTGAATTGGCTCACCGGCAACCCCAGAGTTTATATGCATTCATCTACTTCCTTGACACCATTGACATGGCCATATTCCTGGAAGGTTTTAATGAAGCCGTCTTCTGGCTCGAGAAGGGTTATCCTCCCGATTTTCCCCATATATGGTTCTGGAAGCCACTGGCTTCGATAAAATTTTCCCCCTACGAAGCATCGCTCCTGGGAAGAATTCAAACCTCGACCGAGAGCCGGAAGAAAATCACGAAAACATTTTTAAAAACACCCTTGAAGCATAGTATGTTCGCCCACGTAATCTGGCGGATTTTAACGAACGATAAAATCCGAAAGGAAAATTCGTTAACCCGGGAATTGGAAAAAGAGCAATCCCGGGAATACTTCTACCGTTTGCCGGAGGGTATCTCGCAAAAGCAACTACGCGAGCGCTACTTCCGGCAATATGAAGACATAATCAGAATAACCTCGGCTATCGGAAAGGTATTTCAGAAACCGGTTTTCCATATTCTTCAACCCAATCAATACCTGGACGGCTCAAAAAAATTCAGCGAAGTGGAAACGCAAAAGTTTCGCGTTAACGAATCACTGCATAATTTTGTATCGGCCGGGTACCCGGTTATGCAATCACTCTATAAAAATTTTAAAAGAGCGGGCATCAATACCCTGGATTTTTCAATGCTGTTCCGGGAAATCACTGAAACCATCTATAAAGATGATTGCTGCCATCTGAATCAATTGGGCAACGAGTTGATCGCGGAAGCCTTTCTGCGGGAACTCGGAAACCGGCCTGAACTTCTGGAAACCATACCTCGGGCCGGTTCACGGAACAACCGCTTCCTCTGCACGCCGAACGCTGAATAATCAACCGGCCGAAACCTCCCCGGCGCCATACTTCCTTGAGGAAAATCACGTCTTCCGGGCGCCGTTTTTATTCGGCTGAATTCATCACATGCTAATTCCTGCCGAGTCGGTTAGAAGGAAACGCCGATACCGGCCCTGAACTCGCTGATATCAAGCCTCTCGTCTGAATCCTCATCGGTGGTCAGAAATGCATTTTTATTGGTGTCGGGAAACGCTTTCCGATACTCCGGCCAGTTCACATAGCCGTTCCCGTCAGCATCCACCTCGGCGAATCGAGGCTGCTGGGACGGCGTGGAAGAACACCCCCCGGCGATTACTCCGATGAGACAAATCAGGAGTGACGCTCGAATAATTCTCATCTAACTTCTCCTTGTTTCTTGTTGATCTAATCGTTTATTTTAATCCTGATCGAATTAATTACTGTGATAATTCTAAAAAGTCAACAAATCGGATGCGATCGCTTCCAATTTGTTGACTTTTATTAATAAAAAATATGGAAAAGATAAAGGCCGCAAGCGGGGGCGGTGGGGCCGGCGAGTTTCCGGTCACGGGATTTCAGAATCTTTTTCACCTCGTCCGATGGAATCTTCCCCTTCCCCACCTCGATCAGCGTCCCCACAATGTTTCTCACCATCTTGTAGAGAAAACCGTCGGCCTCCAATTCCAAGGTCATAAGGTCAACGTCTTCCGAAATGCTAAGGCGGGAAATAGTACGGACTGTACTTTTTACAGAGCTTCCCGACGCCGCGAAGGCGTTGAAATCGTGTTTACCCCTTAAATAGCAACTCGCCCGTCTCATCTTTACCACATCCAGGGGGAGAGCGAAGTGATAGGCGCGGTTAATCCGGAAGGGTGAAGGCTCCTTCCGCCGGTAAACCAGGTATCGGTACCTTTTTCTTTTCGCCCGGTAACGGGCGTGGAAATCGGAGAGCGCATCGTGGGCCCGGAGGATAACGATATCGCGAGGAAGATGGGTATTGGCCCCGTTTTTGATATTTTGGGCCGGAAGGGAACTTCGGGTTTGAAAATGGGCCACCTGGCCCAGGGCGTGGACACCGGCATCGGTGCGGCCGGCGGCGTGGACTCTCACTTTTTCCCGGAGGACCAGTCCCAGGGATTTTTCGACTTTCTCCTGAATCGTGGGGGCGTTTCTCTGAATCTGCCAGCCGGCGTAACGCGTTCCCTCGTACTCCAAAACCAGTTTAACCTTCCTCATTAAAATTTTTCCTGAGGAAAATTTTAATTGTAATCATTAGCCGGTCTTGAATCGTCCTGTCTAAAATGGTCCTGTCTTAAATCGTCCTGCCTAAAATGGTCCTGCCTAAAATCGTCCTGCCCTAAATCGTCCTGCCCTAAATCGTCCTGCCCTAAATCGTCCTGCCCTAAATCGTCCTGCCCTAAAT
>Ga0272441_10001547_pt1 | contig 48913 bp, 44 predicted proteins | sample SSMProp6N_FD_193582 | JGI IMG/M metagenome (GOLD analysis project Ga0272441, IMG submission 193582) | Marine sediment archaeal communities from Little Sippewissett salt marsh, Falmouth, MA, United States - SSM-Prop-6N | ecosystem: Environmental > Aquatic > Marine > Wetlands > Sediment ... | reverse complement strand
GTCCTGTTGCAGGACGGCTTTAAAACCCGGGGTCATGTATTCTGTGGTTGCCCCGGACTCATCCAGATAGATAATATAGCCTTCGAGGGAATCATCGGCCTCCAAAATTCGTTTGGAAGCTTCTAAATCCATAGCCATAAATGCCGTGGCAAAGCCATCTGCCCGCATACAGGTCTCCGCCAGAACGGACACCGCTAAAATCCTCGAATCTTTGGTGTAGCCCGTACGCGGATCTATCGTATGTACGTATTTTTTCCCGCTAACCGAATCCACCCGAAACTTGCGGTAGTTCCCTGAAGAGGCCATGGAACGATCACTTAAGGTGATAATCTGCTTAATCTTTCGGCCTTCCAAAACCTGGGGATCGTCAATACCCACCACCCAGGGTTGCTCTTTTATCTGATTGATTCCCAGGGTGCGGAGTTCCCCCCCTACTTCCACGAGATAATCTGCAGCTCCTTTATCCTCCAGCATAACACCCAAACGATCCACCGCATACCCCTTGGCTATGGCGTTAAAATCCAGGCGCATCCCCTTCTGTTGCATGGCAATCCGGTAATCCGGCGTCAGCCGTACCTTCCCCAGGCCTACATACTCCCGGAGACTGTCGACGCGCATACTGTTCATCTCCAGGGCCTGACCGGGCCCGAATCCCCAGGCATCGACCAGGACACCCACCGTGGGATCAAAATAACCATCGGTTTGCTCGTAGATTTCTACAGACATTTTAAAGACCTCGGCAAACATTTTATCCACCTGCACCCCTGTATCCCCGCTGTTGATCCGGCTGATATCCGAATCGGGCAGGTAGGTGGAAAGCGACTGATTGACCACTCTGAAAACCGAGTCGATGGCGGGCTGCAGATCGGTAGTATCCGCTGTAAAAACTTTAATGGAATACGAGGTGCCCAGGGCACCCCCCTGGTACACATGCTCCCTAAGGGAGGCGGTTTCACCGCACCCTAAAAGCAAGACGAAAAACAAACTCAGCAGGAATCCGCTAAATTTCGATGAGGCCCTCATACTGCACAATGTATTCTTCATTTAAATAAACCGGCAGGTTCTGATCCGCCGCATTGGACAAACCCACTCCGGCGTAATACGTCCGGGCCTCGAATTTTAAGGCGTGTTCCCTCACTTTATGCAGCAGGGCCGGGTCGAATTCTGCGGGGTTTTGTGGATAGGCCACAGGGCGCACGACAATAAAGTGAAGGATCTTTTCCTTTAAACAGACAAATTGCGGGTTCTTCCCCTTTTTGCTGTTAATCCCCATAAATTCGTATCCGGCATCCTCCAGTTCCCGCCCCACGATATTCATCGCCAGGTTGTGAAGTTCCTGTTCGCTCAGCGGTTTCATCCGTTTATATTAGCTAAAAAAACCGATATGTTCTATATCGGTTTTGAATGATTTAAAACTCGGTTTATCCTCCAAAATCATCGAATCGAATACTCTCATCCGGGATTCCAAAGTCCTCTCCCATCTTCTGCACTGCCTTATTCATAAGGGGCGGACCGCAGAAGTAAAGTTCGATATCCTCAGGTGTCTCGTGGTAGTTCAGATAATTATCGATAACGCAATTGTGAATAAAACCGACAAATCCGTCGCCGGGCGCGTCGATGTTTTCCTTGATCTTCCAGTTGTCCTCCTCCAGGGGCTCTGAAAGGGCCATATAGAATTTAAAATTCGGGAAGTCCGCTTCCAGTTTTTTGAAATGGTCAATGTAGAAAAGTTCCCGCTTGGAACGCCCCCCATACCAAAAGGTTACCTTCCGGTCTGTTTTCAGGGTTCTGAAGAGGTGGTATAAATGCGATCGCATGGGTGCCATACCAGCACCACCCCCCACATAGAGCATCTCCGCGTCGGATTCATTGATAAAGAATTCCCCGTAAGGGCCGGAAATGGTCACCTTATCTCCCGGTTTGCATCCAAAAATATAGGAGGAAGCAATCCCGGGGTTTACATCCATCCAACCGTTTTTACTACGGTCCCAGGGCGGGGTGGCAATACGCACGTTAAGCATGATCTCGCGCCCCTCCGCAGGGTAGGAGGCCATGGAATATGCGCGTTCCACCGTTTCTGTATTCTTCATGACCAGGGGCCAGAGATTAAACTTGTCCCACTCGGCCCGGAATTTTTCCGGATCGTCGTGTTCTTTAGGGTGAGCCGTAATATCGAAGTCCTTATAGGGTATTTCACATGGAGGGATTTCAATCTGAATATATCCCCCGGCTTTATAGTTCATATCCTCAGGGATTTCCACCACGAATTCCTTGATAAATGAGGCCACGTTAAAATTCCGGACCACGGTAGCTTCCCACTTCTTGATCCCAAATACCTCTTCCGGGATGGTGATGTTCATATCCTGCTTCACCTTTACCTGACAGGCCAGGCGTGCCCCTTCGTTTAACTCCCGCTTTGAAAAGTGGGGGGTTTCTGTAGGCAGGGCTTCCCCCCCGCCTTCTAGGACATGGCATTCGCACTGGATACAGGTTCCTCCCCCTCCACAGGCGGAAGGCAAAAAGATCTTTTGGTTTCCCAGGGTAGTGAGCAGGGAATTTCCAGAGGGTACTTCAATTTGCTTTTCTCCGTTTATGGTAATGGTTACCGGACCCGAAGGAGCCAATTTTTCTTTGGTAAATAACAGAAGGGCCACCAGTGCCATGACCAGGACCAAAAAGGCGACTATCGTTATCAGAATCGTTCCAACTGTTGTTGTAGCTGCTATCATTACTACTTGTTTATTGCATCGTTATAGGAAATAACCACTTCCTCTTTCTTCTTTTCTGTATCTTCTTCAGAAACAGCTGGCTCTGACTCCCCGGCCTGAATTTCACGTGCGGCGGTTTCCGGAACCGGAGCGTCCGCCCCTTCATCCCCCCCGGTGAGCATGCCCCCAAAACTCTGAAAGCCAATGCCCATAAGGCCGGTGATAATAAAAGTAATACCCAGTCCCCTGAGCGGGGCCGGAACATTGGAATACCGGATTTTCTCCCGGATCGCAGCTATGGCCAAAATCGCCAGAAACCAGCCGATTCCCGAGCTGATCCCATAGTTAAAGGCGAGCGCCAGGGACGGGATTTCGCGGGCCTGCATAAATAAAGATCCTCCTAAAATGGCACAGTTTACCGCTATCAATGGCAGAAAAATCCCGAGGGAGTTATACAGGGCAGGTGAAAACTTCTCCACTACAATCTCCACGAGCTGGACCATGGTAGCGATGGTGGCGATAAACATAATAAAGGACAGGAAACTCAAATCGTAATCGGCGTACTCCGGGCCGAGCCAGGAGAGGGCGCCTTCCTGGAGGATGTACTGATCCAACAGCCAGTTGAGCGGGACCGTTACTCCAAGGACAAAAATAACAGCTGCTCCAAGGCCCACAGCGGTGGTGACCTTCTTGGAAACAGCGAGGTAGGAGCACATTCCAAGGAATACGGCGAAAACCATATTATCGATAAAGATCGACTTAAAAAATAATTCAAGATGTTCCAGCATAACGTAAAGCTTCAGTTCAATCTGCTATTAGTTCTCTTCAATAAGGGCCGTATTACGCGACCGCTGTACCCATATAATAATCCCAACGACAATAAGGGCCGCGGGAGGTAGAATCATAAATCCGTTGTTTTCATATCCAATGGAGTACAACCCGGTTTTCGCAATCGGATCCCCCAGTACAGGATAACCGAAAAGGGTTCCGGATCCGAGGAGTTCCCTGAAGAAGCCCACAATGACCAGGATGACCCCGTACCCAAGGGCATTCCCAATCCCATCCAGGAAAGACCTCCAGGGTCCGTTCGCAAGCGCAAAGGCTTCAAACCGCCCCATGATAATACAATTGGTGATGATCAGTCCGACGAATACGGCCAGGGTCTTGCTCAGCTCATAGGCAAACGCCTTGAGAACCTGGTCGACTATAATTACCAGAGTGGCAACGACCACCAGCTGTACAATTATCCGGATCTTGGAGGGTATGATATTCCGCATCAGGGAGATCACCACATTTCCAGCACCCATGACAAAAATCACCGAAATCGCCATAACCACGGAGGCCTTAAGTTCAGCAGTAATCGCCAGGGCAGAACAAATACCGAGGACCTGTATGGTAATCGGGTTATTGTCCGCCAGGGGATCTATTATAAGGTTTGCATCTTTCTTAGTCAGCAGTGCCATATCAGTTGGATCTTACAGATTCTAAATAGTCTTTATACAGGTTCAGGCTTTCCGAAATCATGGAGGTTACCCCGTTACCGGTAATAGTCGCTCCCGCAAGGGCATCCACGGCATTGTCATCCTTATCGGTATTGGCAGGGTCATTGTTGCCCTTGACCACCTTTATACCCACCAGGCGGCCGTCCTCCATAATGGACTCTCCTTTAAAATCATCCATAAAGAACCGCTCCTTAATATTGGCCCCAAGACCCGGAGTTTCGGCTTTGTGATCGAAATAAACCCCCTGTACGATCATGTCTTCATCCAGGGCGATAAAGCCCCAGATGGCATCCCACAAACCTTTACCATACATGGGAAGGATATAAAACTCTTTGCCTTCTTTCTCCCCTATGTATACGGGTAACTTATACGGTTGACCCTTCTTCCGGGCCGCGAGTTGTTTTTTCATATCGATCAGGTACGCCTGGTCATCCTGGGTGATCTGATCGCCGCTGATTACGAGTTGTTCCTTGATAGAGGAAGTAAATACATCCTCTACCCGGTCTGTGGGGATAAAACTCACCGAACCGGTACCCTCGTTATCATTCACGCCCATAGCGTACAGGATATTCTGCTGCTTTTCAAAGCGCTCGTTTTCCTTGATCATGGGCTTGAGCCCTGAGGCCAGATAGGCCAGGATAGACCCCACTACCACTACCATAAGGGCAGCGAAGAAAACAGTATATAAATTCTTATCCGTGTTGAATGCCATAGCTAAACGGTTTCTGCTTTAAGTTCTTCGGCCTTGCCATCCGTTGTCCGGGGATAGATCGTAGCCGTTTTAAGTCGGTTGAGTCTCCTTTTTACATTCCCGCGGACCACATAATGGTCAATAGTGGGCGCAAAAACATTCATCAGTAAAATGGCCAGGAAAACCCCTTCAGGGTAGGCCGGGTTAAAAACACGGATCATTACCGAGAGAAACCCTATCAGAAAACCGTAAATCCATTTCCCCCGATGGGTCTGTGAACCCGTAACAGGGTCCGTTGCCATATAGACAATTCCAAAAGCGAGGCCTCCTACGATAAGGTGTTTCCAATATTCAAAGTTCATCAGGCCGTAGAAGGAACTTCCCTCGCCGATCCAGCCCATATCCACAATTCCGTTAAAAATGAGGCCCATCACCAGGGATCCGATCACGGCACTGACCATGATCCGCCAACTGGCGATCTTGCTGAAAATCAAAAACAATCCCCCCAACAGGATAAGGAAAGCAGAAGTCTCCCCTACAGAACCGGGAATAAACCCGAAAAACATGTCCGAGGTGCTGTAACCATATGAACTGTTCTGGGCCAGGGACCCGAGGATGGTTTCCCCTGAGATCGCATCCGGGGTTCCGGCGCGTTCCACGGCTCCGTGCACCCAAACCTTGTCCCCGCTCATCCAGGTTGGATAGGCGAAAAACAGGAAGGCCCGTATGGTGAGGGCCGGATTGAGAATATTCATCCCGGTACCCCCGAAAACTTCCTTCCCGATAACCACTCCAAAAACGACAGCCACTGCGAGCATCCAAAGGGGGGTATCCACGGGGATGATCAGGGGAACGAGCATTCCTGTAACCAGGTACCCTTCTTCTACTTCATGCCCTTTGATTATGGCAAAGATAAATTCAACCCCCAACCCGATCGCATAGGAAATAATAACAAGGGGCATAACCTGTTTAAAACCCAACCAGAAATTCTCCCAGGTCAGAAAATTATCCATCAGAGAAAGTACCCTGGGCGCTCCGTTGGCCGCATCAATCGCGGCATAATACTGATATCCCGTGTTGAAAAACGAGAAAAGGAGCACCGGAATCAAAGCCAGAATCACCATATTCATGGTGCGTTTTAAATCATCGGCAGACCGGATATGCCCCCCACTGTGGGTGGTTTCATCCGGGGTAAAGAGGAACGTATGCAACGCTCCAAATGCCGGCGCCATTTTATGCCCCCTCAGGCGGTGCTTGATAATGTGTAACCTTTTTTTGATGGTAAGTCTCTTGTCACTCATAATCTTATCCTATTTCTTTTTGAAGATAATCCAGGCCTTCCCGAATAATCTCCTGGTGCGGTTGTTTGGATATGCAAACGAATTCAGTAAGTGAAAAATCCTCCGGGATCACCTCGTATAATCCCAGCTGTTCCATTTCATCGAGATCCTTGTACATACATGCCTTGAGAAGCTGCAGCGGATAAATATCCATCGGAAAAACCTCTTCGTAGAGGCCCGTTACGACAAAGGCCCGGTGCTCTCCATTGGTATTGGTATCCAAGTCGTATTTCTTGTTGGGGTGCATCCATGAAAATGTCAGGGATCGCGTTGAGGAGATCTTATTGAAAACCGGCATGGTCCAACCAAAGAATTCATAGTCATCGCCTTCCGGAATTACCGAAACGCAGGTATTGTAAAACCCGAGGTGCCCATCCGGTTTGGATTTAATCCCTGTTAGCACATCCCCGTTAATGACCCGGAAATCCTTCTGATTTACCCCACTGGCATAGAGCATTGTCGAAATTTCCGCTCCGATTTTGGTCGTGTAGTATTTCGGCTTCTTCACGCAGGAGCCTGCAAGGGCCACAACACGCTCCGGATTGAATTTTCCGGTCAGAAAAGCTTCTCCGATGATAACCATATCCTCAGGTGACAAAGTCCAGATGCGCTCCCCTTTGTTAATGGGGTCAATTTTGTTGATCAGGGTACCGACAAGCCCGGCCGGGTGTGGCCCGCTCACGGTATGGCTTTCAAATCCCTTCAATTGGGTAAAAGGGGAATTCTCCCCCTTTCCGATACCAATGTGGACCTTACCGGGGGTTAGTTTTGAAAGGCCGTCAATTGCGGCCTGCAACTCTTTTTCCTTACCCGCCAGGGTATAATTGATATCCGCAGCCAGTGGTGCAGTTACATATGCAGAAACAAAAATAGATTTTGGCACTTCCTCCGGATGCGCAATGACGTCATAGGGACGCTGTTTTATAAAAGGCCAGCAACCGGACTCCAGTAAAAACGCACGAATATCTCCATCTGAAGCCTTACTGACATCCAGGATGGGGTGCTCCAGCACAGTCTGTTCTTTGTCCGCGAGGATTTTCAAATTCAATATCCTCCGCCTTGCACCCCGTTCGATTTCCACCAATTCCCCACTGACAGGGGAAACGAATTTCATCGCCGGGTAGGCCTTGTTGAAAAAAACAGGCTCTCCTGCTTTTACCTCAGCCCCTTCCTTGAGGAGCATTTTAGGTGTCAGGCCGTGAAAATCTGCGAGTCGGATATTGTATACATTGCTGGCTACCGCTTTGGAAGTTGTGGCTTCAGCGACTCCTACAAGGTTGATATTCAATCCTTTTTTAATCCTGATATCCGTGGGCATATGCTTCGAAACCTTTGGTTAAAATAAAGGCCCAAAAATAGCACTTAAAAGAAAGTTTTCATAATTATTACCCCATTTTTTGGGCGGTATAACGAAGGGAATTCACGGGGGTCTCATTTTGTTTACCTTTGTTTGTAAAAAAGGCGCTTAATGCAGTTGAAGCTTAAACATCTTCTAATCTTTTTCTGGAGTCTATCCGCATTCCCGCAGGTTCAGCAAGAGGCAGTTGCGCCGGAAAACATCAAGTCCATCACTTTTAAGGGTCCCACCGAAGACCAGTTCCCCATCATACAGCTCGGCGATCCGATTCGCCTGGAATTCGATGACCTTTCGGCCAGCGAGCAGGATTACTACTACCGTATCCTTCATTGCGATTACGACTGGACCCCCTCAGAGCTGCTGAAATCTCAATATTTAAAGGGGAATGACAACCAGAGGATCATTACGTATGAAAACAGCTATACCACCCTGCAACCCTACTCAAATTACCGGCTGACCTTACCCAATAGCCAGGTAGGATTCAAGGTCAGCGGCAATTACGTCCTTGAAATCTATAACTCAGATGATGAACTGCAATTCTCCAGGCGATTTGTGATTTTCAGCGATTTAGTTCAGGTGGGAGCCACTATCAAACGCTCGCGGGATTTTGAATTTATCGGTAAGAAACAGTCTGTTCAATTCGTCATAAACCCATCGGGCATTCAACTGATTAACCCTAAGAAAGAAGTCAAAGTGGTGATCCTACAGAATTACCACTGGCCTACGGCCCGGTTTAATATACCACCGCAATTCACCATCGGGAATGAACTCATTTACCGGTACGACCAGGAAACCGCCTTTTACGGAGGGAATGAATACCTGAACTTCGACTCCAGTGACCTGCGCGCACCTACCGCCATGATTTCAGGTATTAGCATGGAAGATTTGTACCACCATTACCTCTTTACAAACCGCTACCGGTATGACCTGGAATACACGTATTTCCCGGACATCAACGGAGACTTTGTGATTCGGACCCTCCAGGGTCGGGACAGTTCGAGGGAAGCGGAGTACACCTGGGTGCATTTCAGCCTGCCGTATAGCGAAATGCTCGGCCTGGACGAGGTGTATGTCTTCGGGAAATTCAACAACTACGCCCTGGAAGACCTCAACCGGATGCAGTTTAACGAGGCGACCGGAAAACTGGAGGCTAAACTCCTTTTGAAACAGGGATTTTACAACTTTAAATACGCCATTCGAAGGGCAGATAACACTGTGGAACTCAACTCTGTTTCGGGGAGTTTTGACTATGCCGAAAACACCTATACCATCCTGGTGTATTACCGGGATTTCGGGGATATTTACGACAGTGTAATCGGTATTGGAACGGCAAATTCGAGTACGATCAGCAATTGAAACCAGGCATAGGAATATGGATACCAAACCGGTCAAAAAAGGAGGCAGATTCCCCCTTAAATTCAGAGGGACAGAGTGTCTGAATTGCGGGCATCCGCTTGAGCTTTCAGACCGGTATTGCCCTTATTGCTCCCAGGCCAACAGCACTAAACACCTCTCCGTAAGGGACTTCTTCGAAGAATTTTTTGCCGAAATCGTCAATCTCGACACCCGCCTCTTTAAGACGCTTTATACTATGATCCGGTGGCCCGGAAAAATCAGCCTGGATTTTATCGAGGGAAAACGCAAGACCTATGCCAACCCCTTCCGCCTCCTACTGAGCCTTGCCATCATCTATTTCCTGATGATCAGCTTTAGTGGGGACTTTGAACGCCTGGATCGCAGTGGAACCAGCACCTCAAATTTACTTGATAAGATACCGGATTTGAATTTTAACGAAGACCCCGGTGAAGAAGTACGGGCGAAAATCCTATCCGGCCTCGACAGTACCCAATTGAAAAACCTCGACAGTTTGGGGATAAAAAACCTGGAAGGGTTGACCCTGAACAGGTTGGACAGCCTGGGCATCAAGGGACTGGACACCCTGAACCTGGGAGGATCGGACAGCCTGACTTTAGAAGGTTTGGACCCCGGTACGCTAAAGGCCATCGATAGCCTGGGCCTGAGGGAAGGCCTCAAAGCCACAAAACGAGCGAAAGACTCCCTTATTCTCTCAGACCCAAGGGCCTATCTGGCCGGCATTGAAGATAACTCCTGGCTCGGCAGCACCCTGAAAAAATCTCAATTTTTTCTGACGCTTATTGAGCAGGACAGTATTTATAGCTTTGATCAGGCGGTGGAAAAATACGATCTGCCGCCTACAACCGCAAACAGTCTGGCCTATGGAATTGCAGACAGTTCTGACCATCTGGCCCGCCAACCCGGGAGCTTCCTTCAGGAGTTCATCTCCACGGTCCCCTTTGCCATATTTTTCTTTTTGCCTTTCTTCACCATTGTGCTTTGGCTTATCTATATCAGGAAAAAATACACCTACACCGATAATCTGGTGTTTTCCTTTCACAGCCAATCCTTCTTTTTTATCTTGCTCATTGGTAGTTTTTTATTAGACTGGCTTTTTGGCTGGAGGACCATAGGATGGACCATTTTTATTTTTTCGGTCTACCTCTTTTTGTCGATGAAACGTTTTTATGGGCAGGGCTGGTTTAAAACTACCTTAAAGTACCTGTTTTTGAACACTGTTTTTGTTATATTGGCAAGCATAGCGGCTATTGTATTTTTGATCGGCAGCGCACTTACCTTTTAGAATATGAAAATGAACACTAAAGTCACCCGTGGGATTCGGGTTTCCGTCAAAACGAGTTTTGAGGGAACCTTTTTTAAGAATTACAAAATGCACTTTGCATTCGGGTATACGATTACCATAGAGAACCAGAGCTCAGACTCCGTACAACTCACCTCCAGGCACTGGGACATCTACGATGCCCTCAACGAGATGGAAGTACTCGACGGTGAAGGCGTTATTGGGAAAAAGCCCGTAATCCGGCCGGGGGAGTCCCATACGTATAGTTCAGGCTGCCTGCTGGCTTCCCCTATCGGGGCTATGAAGGGATTTTACAATATGGTGAATCTCTCTACCTCTGAAAAATTTCAGGTTTTTGTACCGACTTTTCGCCTGAACGCCCCTTTTGCCCTGAATTAGAAACTTATATTTAACCTGGCCTGGGTCTTGGAACTACTTCCAGTCATAGACGCCCACGCCCGGTAATCACTCATCGATAATCGCCCTGTGGGCGACCCTCACAAAGGGCAGGAATCCTGTCCGTATTCAACCTTTGCCCGAAGCTTTCCCTCCCGGAGAATACCTTGTATTTCGGTTTTCAAAAGGCCCTTTCGTTTCGTACCTTTGTCGGGATTTTATAATCCCTAAAACATTTGTCATGGGTAACGCATACTTTCAAGTCCCTCCGGCGGTTAATGAACCGGTGAAGAGTTATGCCCCGGGTTCTGAGGAACGGGAGGCTGTACTAAAACAATACAAAGCTTATTACGACGGTTCCGCGGATATCCCCATGTGGATTGACGGGGAGGATGTACGCACCGGAAATACCCGGCCCATAACACCCCCGCACGACCACCAGCACCAGGTCGGCAAGTACCATACAGCCTCCAAAAAAGAGGCGGATCTCGCCATAAAAACGGCCCTCGGGGCCCGTTCCCGATGGGCGGATATGCCATGGGAACAGCGCGCAGCTGTTTTTTTAAAGGCGGCCGACCTGATCGCAGGCCCTTACCGGGCTAAAATCAATGCGGCAACGATGATCGCCCAGTCCAAAACGGTCCACCAGGCCGAAATTGATGCGGCCTGTGAGCTCATCGATTTTCTGCGGTTTAACGTCAGCTTTATGACCGATATCTATCAGGAACAACCTGAATCGGATGAGGGGATCTGGAACCGGGTGGAGTATCGGCCCCTGGAAGGATTCGTCTATGCGATCACCCCTTTTAACTTCACCGCCATTGCCGGGAACCTTCCCGCCAGCGCAGCCCTTATGGGCAACGTCGTCGTTTGGAAGCCGAGCGATCACCAGATATTTTCTGCCAAAGTCATCATCGATGTATTCCGGGAGGCCGGACTCCCTGATGGGGTTATCAACGCCATCTACGGGGATCCCGTCATGATCACGGAGACCATGCTCACGCACCCAGATTTTGCAGGGATTCACTTTACAGGTTCGACCACAGTCTTTAAAAGCTTGTGGAAACAAATCGGAGAAAATATCGACCGCTATAAAACCTATCCCCGGATTGTAGGGGAGACCGGCGGAAAGGACTTTATCATCGCCCATCCTACGGCAGCTCCCAACCAGGTGGCTACGGCCATTACCCGGGGGGCTTTTGAATTACAAGGTCAAAAGTGCAGTGCAGCCTCCAGGGTGTACCTGCCTAAGTCTACTGCGGAGGCCATCCTAAAACGCGTTAAGGCCGATACGGCATCTATGAATAAACCCGGTTCCCCGGAAGACCTGGGTAATTTTGTGACCGCGGTCATCCACGAGGGGTCTTTTGATAAATTGGCGGGGTATATCGATCGTGCCAAAAAAGATAAGGAAGCCGAAATTATTGTCGGGGGCGGTTACGATAAGTCCAAAGGTTATTTTATCGAACCCACGGTTATCCTGACGACAGATCCGCATTATGTCACCATGGAAGAAGAATTGTTCGGACCGGTGGTCACCGTTTACGTATATGAAGACAACAAGTGGGAAGAAACCCTGGAACTGGTGGATCAAACTTCTGTGTACGCCCTTACCGGCGCAGTCCTCGCACAAGACCGGTATGCCATTACGCAGGCGACCAAGGCACTGGAGAATTCCGCCGGAAACTTCTATATCAATGATAAACCGACAGGAGCGGTTGTGGGCCAGCAACCTTTTGGTGGGGCGCGTGCCTCAGGCACCAATGATAAGGCGGGTTCTGCCCAGAACCTGATGCGATGGGTGTCGCCCAGGCTGATCAAGGAGACTTTTGTCACCCCTGAGGACTACAGGTATCCGTTTCTGGGTTAGGTTTTATCCCAATTGACACTTCAGCCCCGCCTTTGCGGGGCTTTTTTTTGTTTTTTACCATGCGGGTCGGGGAGGTAAACCACTTTCTTGGTCTCGAAAAAAGGCTCCTTAAAATAGGTTGTTAAGGGAAAGGTTTTGGCCCTTGGATATGAAAGGAGTTCCTCGGTGAGGTCGCCGCCCTTTAAATAAAGAATGCCCGGATCCATAGCGCTTCCGCCCGGGCCCGAAACCCCTTTCCCTTTTTTAAGCCGTCCCCGGGTCCAGTGAACAAAAGTGGGCATGGCGGCTACCGCCCGGCTCACGATAAAATCATAGGTGTCGGTTAAGTCTTCCACACGGCTCTGCAGGGCCGTAACATTCGAGAGTTCGAGACCGGCCACAACTTCTTCCACCACCCGGATTTTCTTTCCGATGGCATCCACAAGGGTAAACTGAGTATCGGGAAAAAGGATGGCGAGCGGGATTCCGGGAAACCCCCCGCCCGTACCTACATCGAGTACCTGCTGTCCAGGTTGAAATTCATAAACCTTTGCAATGCCCAGTGAATGTAATACATGACGCAGGTACAATTCATCGATATCCTTTCGGGAAACCACGTTGATTTTGGCGTTCCAATCCTGATAGAGTCCCTCCAGGGCTCTGAACCGATCCCGTTGAATTTCGGATAAATTAGGAAAATATTGGAAGAGCGTTTCAGGTATCATGCGTATCTTTGTGCTTTACTGCCAAAAATACTACATTCGTTAGCAGGTCGGAAAGCTTGAAGCCCTGCGATCTTCCATAAATTATAAGTTTACACATGCAAAATTCATCCATTCGCTTCTCAAGAACCGATTCTCCCCAGTTTTTCAGGACCTTAAATAAGCGCGTCAACAACTATTTCAAGGAGAATAAGATCAAAAAAACCGGAAACTGGCGCCTGTACTTGAAGGCTGCTATTATGTTTTCCCTGTTTTTTGCCCCTTATTTTATCATCCTGACGCTGAATCTCCCCATGTGGGCCAACCTTTTGCTGACCCTGCTGATGGGCGTGGGAATGGCCGGGGTAGGTATGAATGTCATGCATGATGGCAACCACGGCACGTTCTCTTCTAAAAAGTGGGTGAATAAATTGATGGGTGGCAGTATTTATATCCTGGCGGGCAATGTATACAACTGGCAGGTTCAGCACAACGTGCTGCACCATACCTATACGAATATCCACGAGCATGATGAAGACCTTGAGGCGGGCAGGATCCTTAGGTTCTCACCCCATTCGAAGTGGCAAAAATACCATCGCTTTCAGCACTTTTATTCCATCCTGCTCTATGGACTGCTGACTTTTAACTGGGCCATTACCACGGATTTTCAGCAGATGTACCGGTATACCAAGAGAAAATTGTCTTACGGCAAATTCCCGAATCCTGTTGTAAACTGGAGCGTCCTTTTAATTACCAAACTGGTCTATGCCACCGTCTGGATCGTCATCCCCATGCTGGTATTGGATATCGCCTGGTGGAAGGTTCTTATTGGGTTCTTCCTTATGCATTACGTCGCCGGGGTCATCCTGAGTGTGGTCTTTCAGCTCGCGCACGTGGTGGACCACGCAGACATGCCCTTACCCGAAAAAGACGGGAGTATGAAAAACAGCTGGGCCATCCACCAGTTAAAGACGACGGTGAACTTTGGGACGCGCAACCGTATCGTCAATTGGTTCACCGGGGGCCTGAACCACCAGGTGGAACACCATATTTTCCCGAATATTTCTCATATCCACTACACGAAAATTGCCGAAATCGTCAAACAAACGGCCCGGGAGTACAACCTTCCCTATAACGAGTACCAGACCACGCGCAAGGCTATTATTTCGCATTTTCGACACCTGAAGGAACTTGGGAAAAAACCGGAATTTCAGCTGCAATAACCCCGTGCCTTTATGAAAGCGTACCTCTCCGACCGCATTAACAGTATGTCTACATCGGCTACCCTGGCAATGGCTGCCAAGGCCCGTGAACTCAGGAATGAAGGAAAAGATATTATTGGGCTAAGCCTGGGCGAACCGGATTTCAATATCCCGGATTTTATCAAGGAAGCCGCTAAAGATGCGATTGATCAGAACTACAGCAGTTATTCCCCGGTGGACGGATATGCAGACCTCAAGAACGCGATTGCTCAGAAGTTCCAGCGGGATAATGCCCTGGAATATACCCCTGCGCAAATCGTAGTATCTACGGGCGCCAAACAGTCCCTGGCCAATGTGGCGATGGTACTCTTAAATCCCGGGGATGAAGTTATACTGCCGGCCCCTTACTGGGTCAGTTACCGCGACATCGTGAAACTCGCCGGGGGAATCCCGGTAGAGGTCCCCACAGATATTGCCTCCGACTTTAAAATGACCCCAGAACAGCTCCGCACTGCCATCTCCCCTAAGACCAAGATGATATGGTACAGCTCCCCCTGCAACCCTAGCGGATCTGTGTACAGCCGTAAAGAACTCGAAGGCCTGGGGGAAGTACTGCGCGAACATCCCGGGATTTTTGTAGTCTCTGATGAGATCTACGAACACATTAATTTTAGGAGCGAACACGCCAGCATCGCCGCCATAGAGGGTATGTACGACCGCACCATAACCGTCAATGGGGTATCCAAAGCTTTTGCCATGACCGGTTGGCGTATCGGATATATTGGCGCCCCGGAATGGATCGCGCGTGCCTGTACAAAGTTCCAGGGACAGATCACCAGCGGAGCCAATTCCATTGCACAACGGGCTACCATTGCTGCCCTGCAAGCTCCGGTTTCCCGGATTCAGTTTATGATCGATGAGTTTTTACAACGCAGGGACCTTATCCTCAAACTACTTTCGGAGATTAAAGGTTTTCGGGTAAATGTCCCCGAAGGGGCCTTTTATGTGTTTCCCGACATCTCCTCTTTTTTTGGAAAGGAACTCCGGGGGCGTACCATAGCCAATGCCTCAGACTTTGCACTGTATCTACTCGAGGAAGCTAATGTAGCTACTGTGACGGGAGATGCTTTCGGAAATCCGAATTGCATCCGCATTTCTTATGCCGCTTCTGAAAAGGAGATTCGCGAAGCCGTTCGCCGGATTGCAGAAGTTCTCTGACGCGCTTCGGAATAACCCATTAGAAATCCCTTGCACATCAAGGTTCAGGTTGCATATTGGAGCCTTGAAAAATACCAATATCTTCTGGCTATTTTCTAAATAGGCCTACCCATTAAAAATACTTATATCCGCTTCCAGAAATAGGGCGTTAACAGGATCAGCACCGTAAAGAGTTCCAACCGCCCGGCCAGCATCAAAAAGCAACACCACCATTTTCCCAGGGCGGGCAGGCCGCTAAAATTGCTCAAAGGGCTTAAACTTCCAAAGGCCGGGCCTACATTTCCAAGAGAGGAAGCCGCTCCCCCTATGGCAGAGGTAAAATCCAGACCCAAAAAACCGAGAACAAGGGCACCGATAATAAAGAGCAACATGTATAAGACAAAAAAGGCAATGACATTGTAAACGATATGCTCGGAAACTGTTTTGCCGTTAAAACGTACCGGGATGATGGCATTGGGATGCAGGGTGCGTTTAAATTCCAGAAGGCCATTTTTTATGATCAGGATATGCCGCATCACCTTGATACCCCCAGCGGTGGAGCCGGCGGAGCCCCCGGCGAACATCAATCCAAAAAACACTATGGTTAAAAAGGAAGTCCAGGCTGTAAAATCGGCCGTGACAAAACCCGTAGTGGTGATCACCGCCAGTACCTGGAACAGGCCATGGCGAAAGGCGCTCTCCATAGGGCCAAACACCATCGGATGGTAATCCGAAACAGGGACATCTGCCCTGAAATAAATCACCGCGCTTACCAGCAGGGCAAAAATCCCGATAAAAATGGCGAAGTATTTGAATTCTTCATCCCGTATCACCTTTTGCACCCGTCCCTTAAAGGCAAAATAACTCAGGACAAAGTTGGTTCCTGCCAGGAACATAAACAAGATAATGATATACTGTATGAGCGGTTGGTCACTCCAGTAGGCAACGCTGGCATTTTTTGTAGAAAACCCCCCCGTGGACAAGGTGGAAAGCGCATGGTTGACCGCATCGAAAAAAGACATACCGGCGAGTTTAAGCAGGAGGGTTTCTGCAACAGTATAGCCGAGGTAGATAAACCACAGGCGTTTGGCCGTATCGGTAATCCGCGGGTGTAATTTATCCCCTGCCGGGCCGGGCGCCTCTGCAGCAAAGAGCTGCATGCCCCCTATTCCCAGGAGCGGGAGTATGGCAATGGCCAGGACAATAATCCCCATGCCCCCAATCCAGTGTGTAAGGCTCCTCCAGAACAATATCCCCTCCGGCATGGATTCGATATCATCCAAAATGGAGGCCCCCGTCGTGGTATACCCGGACATGGTTTCAAAAAACGCATTGGTGAGTTCCGGAATACTGCCTGAGAGAATATAAGGAAGTACCCCGGAAGCCGACATAATAATCCAGCCGAAGGCGACAATGATATACCCCTCCTTTCGCTTGACTTCTTTCTTATGGCCCCGGGTGAGGTACATGGCTACAGTACCCACGATTAAAGTAGTGACAGCCGCAACGCTGATGCCGAGGGTAGCCCCGTCGGCATACAGTCCGCTCACTACTGCCGCCAACACCATAAAGCCGCCGTTGAAAAGCAACAGCAGCCCCATAAGGTGTATTATTATTTTGGAATTCAGGCGCATATTAAAGGAACAGCTTTTCGATCTCCGGGATGGCATTGGGCAGGCAGCACACCACTACCCGATCCCCTTCCTCAATCCGGAAATCACCCAGGGCGATAATGCCCCTGTCATTCCGGATGACACCCCCTATACTGGCTTCACGCGGGAAATCCATTTCCCGGATAAGAGTACCGGCGACTTCTGAAGTCGGTTTGACCACGAATTCGAGAATCTCTGCATTCAGGTTGTTTAAACGGGTAAGGGCAACCACCTCCCCCTTTCTGACGTACCGGAATATATTATTGGCGGCAAGAAGCTTTTTGTTTATTAAGGTATCTACGCCGATGGACTGTGAAATCTGAAAATAATCCATGTTTTCCACAAGGGCGATGGTCTTTTTTATGTGTTTGGACTTTGCGACCAGGCAGGACATAATATTCGTTTCGGAATTCCCAGTTACCGCAATAAAGGCATCCATGGATTCCAGGCTCTCCTCCTCGAGAAGTTCCACATTCCGGCAATCTCCATTAATCACAAGGGCGTTGGGCAGCATATCGGCCACCTCAAAAGCCTTGTTTTTGTCTTTTTCGATAATCTTTACATTAAACCGCTTTTCGCAAAGGTCCCGTGCCGCTTTAGTGCCCACCTTACTTGCCCCTAAAATCATCACATTGCGAATTTCCTCTTTCTTTTTACCGGTGAGTTTATAAAGTTCATCCATACCGGTGCGGTCGGTGACAAAATAGACCTGGTCCTCTTCCCTGAATTCAGTATCCCCCCTGGGGATGAGTGTAAACTGGGTCCCGCGACGCTGCATCGCAATGGGCATAAAGTGCAATTCCGGGAAAATACGGGCAGCCTCCTGAACCGTTTTACCTACGAAGGGAGCTGACTTCGGCAGCGACACCCCGACCATGATAAGCAGACCGCCTTCAAATTCATACGTGTCGTTAAAAGCGGACTGACTTAGCAGCAGGGCAATCTCGTTTGCGGCGAGTTCTTCGGGCGAAATCAACTCGTCAATACCGAGTTCTGAAAACTTAATGCGGTCTTTGTACTCCACAAATTCCGTATTGGAGATACGCGCGATAGTCTTTTTGGACCCCAGTTGCTTGGCGAGAAGGCAAAGGGTGATATTGGTCGTTTCCGAGGAGGTAACCCCAATGACCAGATCCGATTTACCGACCTGCGCGTCATTGAGAATGGAAATACTGGTAGCATCCCCCTTAAGTACGCGAATATCAAGATGGCCTTCCGCATAGGAAAGACTCTCTTTATCCGAATCGATTAGCGTAATATCCTGGGACTCATATGAAAGTAGTTTAGCGAGATGGAATCCAACCTCTCCTGCACCAGCGATGATAATTTTCATTCAGTATAGCATTGGTACGGGCCAACAAAAAACCCTGAGCAATGTGAAGTAAACAGCCTTTTTAAAACAGTAGGTAGCCTCTGAAAACACTGCGGGGTAAAATTACTGATTTTTACAATTCCACCCTAAACTAGCCCGGGAGATTTTAAAAGGTTCCCTCGGCTGTTGGAAGCTCAGGTCCGCCCATTGTCCTATCTTTGCACTTCAATTCGCTTACCATGGCCAAACAGGTACTTCCTTACAAAGACTCGGACCAGAACAAAAAGGAACAGGTGCGACAAATGTTCGATACCATTTCCGGAAAATACGACGGCCTCAACCGGCTGATCACCTTCGGCACAGATACCTTTTGGCGGAAACGACTTATTCGACTGGTCAGTAGTCAAAACCCGGAGTCCGTTTTGGATATTGCGACAGGCACCGGAGATTTGGCCCTCGCTTTCGGCAAAACCCCCGCCAAAGAAATCGTCGGGCTGGACCTCTCCCCGGGAATGTTGGAGATCGGCAAGAAAAAAGTGGTCTCCAGGGGACTGCAGCAAAAAATAAGTATGGTTCTGGGGGATAGCGAAGCCCTGGAATTTGAGGATCAGTCCTTCGATGCGGTTACGGTGGCCTTTGGGGTTCGCAATTTTGAAAACCTGGAAAAAGGCCTCTCTGAAATCCACAGGGTACTAAAACCCGGGGGCATACTCGCCATTTTGGAAACCTCGGTTCCGGAGAATAAATTCTTTAAATGGGGGTATCAGCTCTACGGCAAATACGCCCTTCCGGTTCTTGGAAAACTATTTTCGGCCGAGGGAACAGCCTATTCCTATCTCTCGGAGTCCGCAGCGGCCTTTCCATATGGGGGGGAATTCAACAATATTTTAGGGAAAATCGGGTTTATAGGTATGAAACACGAGCCCCAAACTTTTGGGGTTGCCACAATTTACACTGCCACAAAATAAGGTATGAGACATATCTGGTTGCTCTTGATGGCCCTGGCGTTGGGCCAGCCGGTAAGCGCTCAATTTAACGAAAAGCCTATTCTCAACCTGCAGAATGAGGACCTGGCACGCTTTAACTGGGGGTACTTTCTGGGCTTTAACCAGTATGATTTTAAGTTTGAATACAAGAACGACCTCGACCCAACCGATATCCTGGTCAGTAAATCTTTCGGGTTTAATGTGGGTTTGATCGGGGAAATGCGCATCAATGAGTTTTTGGACCTGCGTTTTGAACCCGGGCTTTTCTATACCCAACGGGACCTTGGATTTCCTGGTTTTTCATCTGAAAGTGACGCCATACGCGAGGTGAGCTCCACCTATATCAATTTCCCATTGCTGTTAAAAGTCAGCACCCGCCGTCTCGGGAATTTCAAACCCTTTGTAATTGGCGGATTCGGGGCAGCCCTCAATTTAGGCAGCAATGAAGATTCCCCTGATGATAACAGCAGCGGGACCTTTCGGATGAAGCGACAGGTTTACAACTACGAAATCGGCTTTGGTGTGGACTTTTACCTGGAATACTTTAAATTTTCACCCTCTATCCGCGGGGTCTTTGCCCTTACCGACGAACTCCTTCGGGATGAAGATCCGAACAGTCCCTGGACCGGGAATATAGAAGCTATGAAGACCCGGGGTATTTTTGTGAATTTTACCTTTGAGTAAAGGGTTGCTGCTTTCTGAGCTCGTACAATAAAATCCCGGTTGCCACTCCTACATTCAGACTTTCCGCCCCGGGATTTGCAAAAGGCCTGATATTCAGGACTTCTTTCAAACTACCCTTGAGATCCGGGGCAATACCATGAGATTCGCTCCCCATCAGCAGGATACCTTCCGTTGGAAAGGAAAAGCCGGAAGCCGGAACCCCATCCATATCCGCACCGAATACCGGGAGACCACTTTCTGCCAATGCACGCCCAAGTGGGAGGTAATGGACCTGAACCCGGGCCAGCGAACCCATACTGGCCATTACAACTTTGGGATTAAAGCAGTCCACTGAATCCGGAGAGCAGAGTATTTCCCGAATGCCGAACCAGTCACACAGGCGAATGATGGTGCCCAGATTCCCCGGATCGCGTAACCGATCCAAAGCCAGGACCCACCCAGTGTACTCTGGAGGCCTTACCGGGGGGATTTCAAAAACGCCAAGGACCTGATTGGGTTGTTTGAGGGTACTGACAGACTTTAATTCCTTTTCCGAAATGGGCTCTGCCGATGCAAATTGACCGGCTGTGGAAGTACTGTAAAGATGTGCCGGTTGCCACCCGGCAGCCATGAGAGTTTCCACCACCTTCACCCCCTCAGCCAGGAAGAAGCCGCTCAGACTCCTCTGCTTTTTTTGATGCAGACTTTTTATAAACTTTAATTCCCTTTTGGCAACCATTCAAATAATGTAATTTTGACTCGTATGAAGGCCCGCCGGCACGTTGTGAAACTCCCTGCTAAAATAGGATTAATCCTGCTTGGACTGAGTTTTTTCTCCTGCAACGTCCTGAAAAGGGTGGAACCGGATGAACTCCTGCTCACCGATTTTGAAATCTACGCCGACAGTGTAAAAACCTCGAACTCCGATGTAGAAAGCCTTGTGAGCCAGCAACCCAATGGAAAGGTACTCGGAATCCCGCTAAAACTGCATGTGTACAACCTGGCCAAACCCAACCCGGATTCGGCTTATCAGGACTGGTTATTTCGCAAAGAAAAACGGTACGACCGCCTTGAAGCCCTGCTCTCTCAGAAACAGGTAGAACGTTTGGGGGAGTCTTTTTTTGTCTCCGGTCTGAGTAATGGGTTAAAAAAGGCGGGGGAAGCCCCTGTAATACTGGACAGCAGCCTGACCAAAAAATCCCTGGATCGGATTCGCGCTTATTACAATACAAAGGGGTATTTTAACAATACGGGCAGTGTCGAGGTAGACACCACCGGGAACCAGAGAGTGGCTACCCGATATAAAATCGACCTGGGGAGTCCCTATATGATCGACACCATCACCTATCGGTTTTCCTCCCCGGATATCGATTCTATTTATGCCCTCCACAAAGAAGAATCCCTGGTCCGGGTGGGGGAACAGTTTGACCTGGCCGCTTTTACAGCAGAGCGGGAACGGCTCACAGACCTTTTCAGAAATACGGGAATCTGGAACTTCCAGGAGAGTACGATTAGCTACGACATTTTAAGGGACACCATCCTGGCTCGGGATGACCAACAGATGGAGGTGGAGCTCAATATCGAAAATCCGCGACTGAGGGGCGGAGGAGACGCCCCACCCTACCGGGTCCACCGGATTGACTCGGTCAATATTTTTGTCGACCACTCCTTCACCGATCAGCGGGATTCCCTTAAATCTGTGGTAGAGGATAATTTTACGATCTACTATAAGGGCGAATTGCGTTACAAACCCAAAGCCCTTCGAAATGCCGTTTTTCTGGAACAGGGTCAGGTGTATCGGGAAATCGACCGCGTGCGTACCTACAGGCAAATCAATAACCTGAACACCTTCCGATATCCGAACATAGAACTGGTAGAACAGGGAGAAGATTTACTGACGACCAACATCTATCTCTCCGCCCGACCGAAGAATTCCCTGAGCTTGGATTTCGACGTGATTCACTCCAATATCCAGCGTATCGGTATCGGTATTGGAGCCGCCCTGATCACCCGAAACGTCTTCGGAGGAGCGGAGACGCTCAGCCTGAATGGAAGGGCCACATTCGGTTTGTTAAGCGACGAATCCCTAACAGAGGATTTCTTTACAGAGGTTTCCGCCGATATCAGCCTGGTCTTCCCGCGTATCTGGATGTTTTCCTTTCTCAACGCCCAACGCCTTATCCCGAGTTATATGCTGCCCCAGTCCAAAATTACACTGGGGACCAGTTACCAAAATAATATCGGGCTGGACAAGCAAACCCTGAACCAGCTCCTCTCCTATACCTGGAGCCCGAATGACCTTACCCGGAATGTTTTCGAACTCCTGAATATCGAATACGTCAGGAACCTGAATCCGGAAAACTTCTACAACGTCTACCAGAGCACCTATGACCGCCTGGATGATATTGCGACTGAGCCGGAATTTCTGAACAACCCGGATCTCGCGGATTTCTATGAGCCTACTGATGACCCCAACAACCCCCTGCAGTTGATTATCCCCGAGGGAACCACAGGCTTCACCAATGCCATTCTGGACGGTGAGGTAGTCCCGGAAGATCCGGACACCTTCGGCAATGTCTTCCGAATTGAAGAGCGGAGGATCCGGCTGACGGAAAACAACTTAATTTTTTCCTCGAACTACCAGTTTACTCAAAACAGTCAAAGCGATATTAACGACAGGAGCTTTCACCAGTTCCGCTGGCGGATTGAAAGCGCCGGGAATGTACTTTCTGCCCTGGCGGGCCTCTTATCTTTTGATAAAAATGAAAACGGTCAGCGACTCTTTTTAGGGGTTCCCTATTCCCAATACGTCAAAACTGAAGTGGAATACATCAAACACTGGGAACTTACCCCCACAAACGTCGTCGCATTCCGTTCCTTTGCCGGGATCGCTATCCCTTACGGGAATGCAGACAACATTCCTTTTGTTCGGAGTTATTTCGCAGGGGGCGCGAACGATAACCGGGCCTGGTTCCCATATTCCCTCGGGCCGGGAAGCACTGATAACATCAATGATTTTAACGAGGCTAACTTTAAACTGGCCTTTAACCTGGAGTACCGATTTCCCGTTGTGGGGGATCTGAAAGGTGCCTTTTTTACCGATATAGGCAATATTTGGAATGTCTGGGATCAAACCACTTTGGATTCTGCTACTTTCAGCGGCTTCAGGTCCTTACAGGATATCGCTGTGGGCACGGGATTTGGTCTGAGGTATGATTTTTCCTTTTTTGTCTTCAGGGCAGATTTAGGGTTTAAAACCTACAATCCCGCCCGAATTCCGTCCGAAAGATGGTTCGCCGAATACAACTTTGCCAATTCCGTCCTGCAGATCGGGATCAATTATCCCTTTTAACACTGATTATTTATTACTTTTGCCTCAACTAATTATTCTCTTTAAGACCTGATCTATGGGCCATTCAATCAAGCCGGGAGTAGCCACCGGAGACGAAGTACAGGAAATTTTCAGATTCGCCAAGGAAAAAGGGTTCGCCCTGCCGGCAGTCAATGTCATCGGATCGGACAGCATCAATGCCGTTATGGAAACAGCGGCCAAGCTCAACTCCCCGGTAATTATTCAGTTCTCCAATGGAGGTGCACAGTTTAACGCGGGAAAGGGGCTTTCCAACGATGGGCAGCAGGCGGCCATCCTCGGCGCCATCGCCGGTGCCAAACACATTCACCAGCTCGCTGAAGCCTATGGAGCCACCGTTATATTACACACAGATCACTGTGCCAAAAAGCTCCTGCCCTGGATAGATGGTTTACTCGATGCAAGCGAGGAATATTATAAGGAAAAAGGGAAATCCCTCTTCAGTTCCCATATGATCGACCTCTCTGAAGAACCCATAGAGGAAAATATTGAAATCTGTAAAGCCTACCTGGAGCGCATGCACAAAATGGACATGACCCTGGAGATAGAACTCGGTATAACAGGTGGGGAGGAAGATGGCGTGGACAATTCCGATGTGGACGATTCCAAGCTCTACACCCAACCTGAAGAAGTAGCCTATGCCTACGAGGAGCTTTCCAAAGTAAGCCCCCGCTTTACTATTGCTGCGGCGTTTGGAAATGTACACGGGGTATATAAACCCGGAAACGTCAAACTCACTCCGAAAATCCTCAGGAATTCCCAGGAGTACCTCAGTGCAAAACACGGGGTGGGCCATAACCATATTGATTTTGTTTTTCACGGGGGTTCGGGTTCCACACTCGAAGAAATCCGGGAAGCCATTGGGTACGGGGTGATCAAAATGAATATTGACACGGACCTGCAGTATGCTTTTATGGAAGGTATCCGGGACTATATGGGGGCCAAAAAGGACTATCTGAAGTCCCAGATCGGCAACCCGGATGGGGCTGATCAGCCGAATAAGAAATTTTATGACCCACGGGTGTGGCTGCGGGAAGGTGAAAAGACCTTTGTCAAGCGACTCACCCAGGCCTTTGAAGATCTCAACAACGTAAATACGCTATAATTGAAGGGTAACGAAGAATCACTAAAAGACGAACATATGTCATCTTGGTTTCGAAGAAAGGAAAAAGGGATTCAGACCTCCACAGAAGAGAAAAAAGACACTCCCAAGGGGTTGTGGTATAAATCTCCAACCGGGAAAATCATTGAATCTGAAGACCTTGCCGAGAATTACTGGGTAAGTCCTGAGGATGATTACCACGTGCGTATCGGCAGTGCAGAGTATTTCCAGATCCTCTTCGACGACAATACTTTTAAGGAACTCGACCCAAACCTTACTTCGAAAGACCCTCTTAAATTTGAGGATACGAAGAAGTATTCCGAACGACTTAAACAAGCGCAAAAGAAAACCGGATTAAAAGACGCCGTCCGCACCGCAGTGGGAAAATCCATGGGTAAAGATATGGTCGTCGCCTGTATGGATTTCGCCTTTATCGGAGGATCTATGGGAAGTGTGGTTGGAGAGAAAATCGCAAGGGCTATCGCGTACAGCATCAAAAAGAAATTGCCTTTTGTGATGATCTCCAAATCGGGAGGCGCCCGGATGATGGAGGCAGCCCTTTCACTTATGCAATTGGCAAAAACCTCAGCAATGCTCGCCCAGCTGGCTGAAGCAAAATTACCCTATATCTCCCTGTGTACTGATCCTACAACCGGTGGGACGACGGCTTCCTATGCCATGCTCGGGGATATAAATATTGCAGAGCCCGGAGCACTGATCGGTTTTGCAGGCCCCAGGGTAGTCAAAGAAGCCACCGGAAAGGACCTCCCGGCTGACTTTCAGACTTCAGAGTTTGTCCTGGAACACGGTTTTCTGGATTTTATCGTCCACAGGACCCAGTTAAAGGGGAAAATCAACCTCTATCTGGATTTGATTCAAAACCAACCGATCCGTCACGAAGCGGCAGTGTAATATCCGCTCGTACCGATTAAAAAACTCCCCGTATCCGGGGAGTTTTTTTGTTTCAGGGGCGAATTCGCCTTAGGGTTACCTCTTTCACCTGGCCGTTTGGCAATTGTAATTCCCCCCGGCTATCGCAGCTGCCGTCGCCAAAATTGAGCACCCCATTCCATCCTTCCCTGCTGACCTGCAAGGTGCCACTCACTACAAATCTGCAGGCGAGTTCTCGTCTTAAGGGCTCGAGTACGGTTCGATTGTAGGTTATACCCCTTCGATTCGAAAAGGTCTGGGATCCGGTTATGAGAAAGACGTGGTTGCCCCAAAATCCGGAGCCATATCCTTCAATCCACTCCCGGATTCGCTCCCCTCGCCAGGTGGCCTGTTCACCATCCGGCCAGGTGGCAGTAAAATCGGAGTTAATAACAGCCTCGGGGTTAGCGCTGTCACCGGATCTCATCCTCACCTGGGTTGCTGAACCTTCAATATCCATTTCGTTAAAGCTGAAATCTTCGAGGAAAAGGTCGATCTGTCGACGCCCCTCCCGAAAGTCCCTTTCAATACTTATAACAACAACACCCTTTAGCAGATTGCCATTTGGAGATTCACAGCCCGCACCAAAATCGATCGTTTTCTCAATCAGATTCCCTTCTCTTTCTGTTGTAATTATTGCACAATCGGGAAGAAAGCCTGAATTCAATACACTTTTTCCTTCCAGGCTGAGGGCCTCCAATTGATACACTTCCTCCGCAAGGTTGAGCACTTCTTCAGTGGCCCATTGGGTTTGATCCATTTGCTGCACAGCCGTTAAATCTGTGGCCTGGAGTTGGGTGGTATCCAACGCCTCAGGAGTTTTTTCATTCTCGCAGGAGACCCCCAGGATACCCAGTGTGACTGCCCCGTAGATTAGATTTTTAAATTTGATCGGTTTCATAGGTTTACTTTTTAAGGTTTCATAAATTTGGACTGTCGCTTTCCCAAATAGTTTAATTGGGATGAATTAATATCGACAAGAGGCATGATGTGCACGAATAATGTGTATCTTTGCGCCCTGATTGAAAATCAATCGGATACATAAAAATCATTTACAACAATATTGGCATGTATTTAACCAAAGAGATTAAGACCGACATTTTTAAGAAACATGGCGGTTCTGAAACAAACACAGGTTCCACAGAGGGGCAGATAGCTTTGTTCACCCACCGTATCAACCACCTGACGACACACCTGAAGAGAAATCAGAAAGATTTCAATACAGAGCGTTCCCTGGTGATGCTGGTAGGAAAACGCAGAAGCCTTCTGGATTACCTCAAGAAGAAGGATATTGAAAAATACCGGATTCTGATCAAGGAACTCAACATTCGAAAATAACCGATACAGGGGAGTCTTTTTTTGGCTCCCCTGTTTCTATTTACACCCCTATTCAAGGTATACCTGCATAGGGCTCTGTCCCAAAAGTCCTTACCTGTTAAGGCAACATAAAAGGCTCACTTCCGGTTTTTCATTGGTCGACCTGCACAACAACACAACCCAGACCGTCCGGTAAGACGGGAGACCTTTGTTTAATTCAAATGCCCTCGGGCACTTATTAATTACTTTCTAATGATTCCAAAAACATTTCGAGAGGTCATCGACCTGGGAGACGGTAGAGAAATTTCTATCGAAACAGGAAAACTGGCCAAACAAGCCCACGGTTCTGTCGTGGTCCAATCCGGTAAATGCATGTTGCTTTGTACGGTAGTGTCCAACTACAAACAGAGCGATGTTGATTTTTTACCCCTCACTGTAGACTATCGCGAAAAATTCGCAGCTTCCGGAAAATATCCGGGAGGATTCTTCAAAAGAGAAGCGCGCCCGAGCAATGGAGAAATCCTGACCATGCGTTTGGTCGACCGGGTCTTACGCCCTCTTTTTCCAAAGGATTATCACGCTGAAACTCAGGTGATGATTCAATTGATGTCTCATGACGACGAAGTCATGCCGGACGCGATGGCAGGTCTGGCCGCTTCAGCAGCCATTCAGCTGTCCGACTTCCCTTTTGAATGCGCTATCTCCGAAGTCCGTGTCGGACGGGTGAACGGCGAACTGATCATCAACCCTACACGCGCCCAGCTGCAAGATTCTGACATCGAAATGGTCGTTGGAGCCTCAGCGGATTCCGTAATGATGGTAGAAGGGGAAATGAGTGAGATTTCCGAAGAAGAGATGGTAGAAGCGATCCGCTTTGCCCATGAAGCCATCAAAGAGCAGTGTGCCGCTCAGATCCGACTTTCGGAGGCTGTGGGCCGCAAGGAAGTTCGGGAGTACGATCAGGAAAGCGAAAACGCGGATCTGGAAAAACAGATTCACGAAATGGCCTACGACAAAGTCTACGCCATTGCCAAAGCGGGTTCTGCCAAGCACGAAAGAAGCGAGGCCTTTTCAGCCCTTAAGGAGGAAATAAAAGCCTCATTTGACGAAGCTACCCTGGAGGAGCATGGGGACCTGATCTCAAAATATTACTACAAGGCTGAAAAAGACGCCATCCGGAGTTTGGTTCTCGAGGAAGGGCTTCGCCTGGACAGTCGGAAGACCGATGAAATCCGTCCGATATGGTGTGAAGTGGATTACCTTCCTTCGACACATGGTTCGGCTATTTTTACCCGTGGTGAAACTCAGGCACTGGCAACAGTTACCCTGGGTACTTCCAGGGATGCGAGCATTATCGATATGCCTTCCTTTGAAGGAGAGGAGACCTTTTACCTCCACTATAATTTTCCACCGTTCTGTACCGGGGAAGCGCGTCCGATTCGCGGGACATCCCGGCGGGAGATCGGCCACGGAAACCTGGCCCAAAGAGCTTTGAAAGGAAGTATACCGGCGGACTGGCCTTATACAATTCGTATTGTATCAGAGGTCCTGGAAAGTAATGGATCCTCTTCCATGGCCACTGTATGTGCCGGAACCATGGCCCTTATGGATGCCGGGGTAAGTATTGAAAAACCCGTTTCGGGAATTGCCATGGGACTGATCACCGATACGGAAACCGGCAAATACGCCGTACTCTCCGATATTCTTGGCGATGAAGATCACCTTGGCGATATGGATTTCAAAGTCACGGGAACCTCAGATGGAATTACGGCCTGCCAGATGGATATCAAGGTTAAAGGGCTGTCCTATGAGATTTTAGTGAAGGCCCTGCAACAGGCCCGGGAAGGACGTCTTCATATTCTGGAGAAACTGACTGAAACCATCCCTGCTCCCAATGCGGATGTAAAACCTCACGCCCCGAAAATGGTCAATGCTGTGATCCCCAACGATTACATCGGCGCCCTGATCGGACCTGGAGGTAAAGTGATTCAGGAATTGCAGAAAGAAACCGGAACGACCATTGTCATCAATGAAGACCCTGTAACCGGGGAAGGACTTGTCGAAATCCTGGGTACGGACCAAAAAGGTATCGACCAGGTTCTGGCTAAAATAGATTCGATCACCTTCAAACCCGAAGAAGGAAGTGTCTATGAAGTTAAAGTCATCAAACTTCTCGACTTCGGTGCTGTTGTTGAATATTTGGAAGCCCCTGGAAATGAAGTATTGCTTCACATCTCGGAGCTGGCGTGGGAACGGACCGATAACGTTACCGACGTCGTGAATATGGGAGATGTCTTTGATGTAAAGTATATGGGAACCGACCCGCGTACCCGCAAGGACAAAGTATCCAAAAGGGCGCTTTTACCAAAACCGGAAGGCTATGTAGAACGTCCGCCAAGGAGACGGGATGGTGGCGGAAACCGTGACCGCAATGACCGCAATGGCCGAAGACCTCAGCGTTCGCGCTCTTAGGTATAAGCTCTGGTATTTTAATAAACCCCTGATTATCAGGGGTTTTTTCTTTTTATAAACCCCGTATTTTAAATTTTCGGAACCTGTGTGTAACTTTTTAACAACTTTATACGTATAACTAAAGGCAGTACCCCAACAACCAGAACTAAAACCGAAGAAAGTACGATGAGGCAGCTAAAAATTACAAAGCAGGTTACCAATCGGGAAACCGCATCTCTTGACAAATACCTTCAGGAGATTGGAAAGGTGGATTTAATTACAGCCGATGAAGAGGTAGAACTGGCACAACGGATTAAAGCCGGAGATCAGATCGCCCTGGAGAAGCTCACTAAAGCCAACCTTCGTTTCGTGGTTTCCGTAGCCAAACAATATCAAAACCAGGGCCTGACCCTGCCCGATTTAATCAATGAGGGAAATCTTGGACTTATCAAAGCGGCTCAGCGTTTTGACGAGACCCGGGGATTTAAGTTTATCTCTTACGCCGTTTGGTGGATTCGTCAGTCCATTTTGCAGGCACTGGCAGAACAATCCCGTATTGTACGCCTTCCCCTGAACAAAATTGGGTCGATCAACAAGATCAATAAAACCTTTGCCTATCTGGAGCAGGCACATGAACGCCCGCCCTCCGCTGAGGAAATTGCAAAGGAATTGGATATGACCATTGAGGATGTCAAACAATCCCTAAAAAACTCCGGACGCCACGTCTCTATGGATGCGCCCCTTATCGATGGGGAAGATTCAAATCTCTACGACGTGTTGCGAAGTGGGGAATCTCCCAATCCGGACAAAGACCTGTTGCATGAGTCCCTGCGCACTGAAATTGAAAGGGCGTTAGAAACGCTTACCCCCAGGGAAGCTGACGTAATTCGACTCTATTTCGGACTCGCTGGCCAACACTCGATGACACTTGAGGAAATAGGGGAAACCTTTGACCTCACCCGGGAGCGCGTGCGCCAGATAAAGGAAAAGGCCATTCGCAGACTCAAGCATACTTCACGCAGTAAAATCCTCAAGACCTATCTTGGATAGGTAATTTTGGCAATGTTAAAGTATTCCCAAGTTGGAATATTGGCATATTGTTTGTATTTTGTCCTCGTAACAGCATTTTCATGACTGTTCGTTTTTTGATTGATGAATAAACTCCGGCTGATTACCGGAGTTTTTTCATTTATGGCTGTCTCCCAATATTTGATGCTTTGCGTACCTTTGACCAACCCAAAATATTTTTCCTGTGAAACGTAGCGCCCAAATTGCTCCTTCCCTTCTGGCTGCCGATTTTGGCAACCTGGACAAAGACGTTAAAATGGTGGATGAGAGCCAGGCGATTTGGCACCATATCGATGTGATGGATGGGGTTTTTGTCCCTAATATATCTTATGGGATGCCTGTGATAAAAGCCATCCGTAAAGTAGCGAAGAAACCCCTGGATGCGCACCTGATGATCGTACAGCCCGATCGGTATATCGAGACCTTTGCAGGTTTGGGTGTGAATAACCTCACGGTGCATTACGAGGCCTGTACGCACTTGCACCGCACCCTGCAGGCTATTCGTAATACCGGAATGAAAGCGGGTATTGCACTAAATCCCCACACACCGGTAAGCTTGCTGGAGCACTCCCTCGAGGGTGCGGACCTGATATGTATAATGAGCGTGAACCCCGGGTTTGGCGGACAATCCTTTATTGAAAACACCTATGAAAAAGTTCGCGAGCTTCGGTCTATGATCGATTCTAAAGGAGTAAAAACCCTCATCGAGGTGGACGGGGGGGTAACTCTTGACAATACAGCTAAACTAGTTCAGGCGGGAGCCGACGTCCTGGTGGCAGGGAGCGCCGTATTTCGCTCAGAAGACCCCAAGGCGACGATAGCCCGAATGGCTTCTACAAAGGTTTACTGATACTGTTTAAGCAGGTATTTAATCAGATCGGTAGTCGTTACAATACCCACCAGATCGCCCTTGTCTACCACAGGAACAGCGTGGAATTCCCGGGCAGCCAATAGCTCTGCTACTTCCTTAATACTGGTCTGGGGACTTACAGATTTGATTTTTTTCGCCATCACTTGGGTCAGGGTAAACATTTCGTATACCACGGATTCAATATCGTCCTCATCCTCATAAGCGCCATCGGCAAAACTGATTCGCAGTAAATCCGTCAGGCTTAACATTCCCACAATTTTATTCTGACCTTCAATCACGGGAATATGGCGAATTTTGTGCTTTTTAAACAGATGCTCGGCCTTTTCCAGGCTATCTGTAGTGTTGAGTATTACGAGCTGTGTACTCATAATAGTCGAAACCGGGATGTTTTGGGGAATGCTCATTTTAATAGGTGTTACGATTATTCAGGATTAAAGATCACTTTTATTCAAGCGAAAAAGTATGACAAATATCATTCAGGAGTCGGGTTCTTTTCCTGTTCTATCGGAGATAAAAGCGAATTAGCTAGCTTTGTACAACAGGAGCAAACACCGAAACCCCCATTGTAATGACGGATTTATTGATTATCGGAGGCGGCCCCATCGGCATTGCCTGTGGACTGGAAGCCAAAAAGAAAGGGATTTCGTATAGAATTCTCGAAAAGGGACCCATTGTCAATTCCCTTTTCAACTATCCGGTGAATATGCAGTTTTTTTCTTCTTCCGAACGTTTGGAAATTGACGACATTCCCTTTATCAGCAATGAAGCCAAACCCAAGCGCAATGAAGCCCTGGAATACTACAGGCGCATTGTCACCTCCAACGCATTGAATCTGCAGCTTTTTGAGAAGGTTACTTCGATTGTGAAAGAAGGCGATTTGTTTTCGGTAACCACGCCTAAAGCAACCTATTTGGCCCGGTATGTGATTATCGCGACCGGTTTCTACGACTTGCCGAATCTTCTGAATGTACCCGGGGAGGACCTGCCCAAAGTATCGCACTACTACAAGGATCCCCATTTTTACGCGGGGCAGAAACTGGCGGTAGTCGGTGCGAGCAATTCGGCCGTGGATGCCGCCCTGGAGTGCTGGCGCAAAGGCGCAGAAGTCACACTGGTCGTCAGGGGCCCGGAAATTGGGAGGCGTGTCAAATACTGGGTGCGCCCGGACATCCTCAACCGCATTGAGGAGGGGAGTATCCGCGCTTATTTCAGCAGTACTATTCAGGAAATCCGGGAGGAACAAATTGTCCTGGATACCCCGGAGGGCACTGTGATGCTCCCAAATGATTTTGTCCTGGCCCTAACGGGATACCAGCCCAATTTTGATTTTCTCACCGAGGCCGGGATCTCCATTTCAGAAGACGACAAGAAACGCCCGCACTACGATCCTAAAACCATGGAAACCAATGTTCCCGGACTCTACCTCGCCGGGGTAATTTGCGGCGGCATGGAGACCCATAAATGGTTTATTGAAAACTCCCGCGAGCACGCAAAGATTATAATGGAGCATATCGCTGCGAAAGCCCCAGAGGAAAGCCAGACCCCTCAAACCCTGTAAAGATGAAGGCAAATCCTTACCAACAGCTGTTTGACGACCAAATGGATCGGTTTCTCAAAGTGGGCAAAACGACCTACAAGGAGCGGGTAACTAAGTTAAAGAGGCTGAAAAACGCACTGGAATTCGAATACAAGCAACCCCTCCGTGACGCCCTGTTTTCCGATTTCGGCAAGCCTTTTCTGGAAACAGATCTCACTGAAATCTATCCTATTCTCGCTGAAATCAAACATATAGAACGCAATCTAAGGGATTGGATGCGGCCAAAAAAGGTAGGCAACCCCCTGCCGATGATCGGATCCCGATCCTATATTGAGTACGAATCCAAAGGGGTCTGCCTGATCCTCTCTCCCTGGAATTTTCCGGTGAATTTAACCTTTGATCCCCTGGTCTCAGCCATTGCAGCGGGCAACTGTTGTATTGTCAAACCTTCTGAATTCACCCCCGCAACCAGTCAGGTGATGGCGGAAATCGTAAGTGCACTTTTCGATCCCTCAGAAATAGCCTTGGTACAAGGGGAGGTGGAAACGGCGAAAGCCTTATTGGAATTACCCTTCCACCATATCTTTTTCACAGGGTCACCCGCTGTAGGCAAGCAGATTATGAAGGCTGCTTCCCGCCATTTGAGCTCGGTCACCCTGGAGTTAGGAGGTAAATCGCCTGCCTTCGTAGATGAAACAGCATCCATGGAAACTACGGCCAAAAGACTGGCCTGGGGGAAATGCCTGAATGCCGGACAAATTTGCGTGGCCCCGGATTACGTTTTGGTGACCGAAAAAGCAAAAGGCGCATTTGTAGAGGCCCTCAAAAATCAGTTGGATTCCTTTTTTCCCCAGGGGGCTTCACACTCGGAAAGTTATTCCCGCATCATCCATACGGCCCATCACCGCCGCTTACAGGACTTAGTGAATAGCGCTGTCACCCAGGGTGCCCGGATTATCTATGGAGGGGGTAATACAGAAGAAAAACACTTTTTTGAACCCACCCTGATTGACCAAGTCCCTGAGGATGCCGCCCTGCTGCAGGAAGAAATCTTCGGTCCGGTATTGCCTATTGTCACGGTAAAGGATGTAGATGCAGCCGTAGACTTTATCAATAGAAAACCCCGACCCCTCGCCCTCTATACCTTTAGTAAAAACAAAGGGGCTATTCGGAAGTTGAGCACTAATACCCGCGCCGGTACGGCCTGTATCAACCACAATGTAGTACACTTATCGAACAACCACCTTCCTTTTGGAGGAATCAACAACAGTGGAATCGGCAAGGCACACGGCCACCACGGTTTCCTCGCCTTCTCCAACGAGAGGGCCACCGTTCGCCAGTACACCCCAAGCTCCATTGACCTGCTGATGCCTCCTTACTCGGATCTCAAACAGCGTATGGTGGATGCCACACTTCGCTGGTTTAAGTAGCCCCAGAATGAACAGTTTTGCAATTTTGTTTAATCTTTAACAGTTCTTGTTAAACATTATTTCTACTTTAGTCTCAGAATTAAAATGAGACAGGATGTTCGGACTTTTTAAGAAGAAATCTCAAACCGAAAAATTGCAGGAAGAGTATAAAAAGCTCATGTCTGAGGCCCATAAACTCTCCCAGGTAAATCGTGCTGCTGGAGACGCCAAGTATGCAGAGGCCCAGGATATCCTCAATAAGATAGAAGCACTTGAAGGAGACTTATAATGTCTTCCAACCCATCAACCCTAACACCTATGCTGGATAATTTGCTTAAAGACACAGTCAACCACAACGGATTCCATATTGATGATTTTGGCGATGACCACCTGCTCACCGGAATGGAGACCCCGCTGAAACCAGACGCTTTTGAACTGAGCGATGCGGATAAAAAATTAAAAATCGCCCATTACTTTGAGCGGATCATGGACGTTTTAGGTCTTGATCTCACGGATGATTCCCTCAGTGGCACCCCCAAACGAGTCGCCAAAATGTACGTTGAGGAAATTTTTTCGGGTCTGAATCCCCAGAACAAGCCCTCCGTAACCTTATTTGAAAACAAATACAGGTATAACCAAATGCTGGTAGAGAAGAACATCACGTTCTACTCGAACTGTGAACACCATTTTGTGCCCATTTTTGGAAAGGCCCATGTAGCCTACATATCCTCAGGGAAGGTCATAGGTTTGTCCAAACTGAATCGTCTGGTTCAGTATTATGCCAAAAGGCCCCAGGTACAGGAACGACTCACAAACCAAATCGGGACAGAACTGCAGGCCGTTTTACAGACCCAGGACGTAGCGGTCATCCTGGACGCCAAACATATGTGTGTTTGTTCCAGGGGAATACAGGACGACAGCTCTACTACTGTGACGTCTTTTTATGGAGGAGTTTTTAATAGTGCAGAGAAAATTGCTGAGTTGAACAACTATCTTCACGGTTAGTCATTTTTTGGGCATAGATTTCCTCAGTTCCTGGCACGCCTGGCTCCTTTTGGCAGACGCATTGATGGCAGGGGTTATCCTGGCCGTTCAACGGGTGGTCTATCCGTCATTTCAGTATTTTTCAAAGGAAGGGCTGGAGCGCTGGCATGCCGTATATACACGAAACATCACAGCCCTGGTGGCCCCTTTAATGGTTGCCCAACTGCTGGGAGGGATTAATTGGATTGTTACCCAACCCGGCCTGGTTCCTTTCCTCTATACCCTGTTTATTTCCGTGCTTTGGGGTTTTACATTTCTTTTTTTTGTGCCCCTGCACCGGCAGATAAGCCGGGGAACTGCGGATACGGCCACATTTAAACGCCTGGTCAGTTTAAACGGTGTGCGTACTTTGCTCTGGCTGTTGGTATTAGCCTTACATCTCATCGCCTTACCGAGCCTTACACCTTAATGTTCAATGCAGTTTGTTAAAGGCACATATTAAGATATCTTTGATCTGGGCGAACGAGCTTCCTGACAGGCTTCAGGAAGATAGCCCAAGATCTACTACTATGAGAGTTGCTTTTGTCTTACTCCTTATCCTGCACGCGGTAGTCCACATTTTCTGGTTTGCCCACGCCTATGGGTGGGTGAACCTGGAATATTTTAATAAAATTATTCCACCCATGGTAGGTTTTAGCTGGTTGCTGGCATCACTGTTTTTCTTTGCCTCGGCCATTCAGCTCGTAAAGGGTCGCCTTAATTGGTTCCACCCGGCACTTATCGGGGTTTTAATTTCGCAAATGTGGATTTTCTCGGCCTGGGAGGACACCCAATTGGGATCCTTTGTGAATCTGGTCATATTATTAGGCGTTTTCATAGGGTATTCAAAGGCACGGTTTGAAGGTCGTTTTAAGGAAGATGTCCAGGCCATCTTTGAAAACCTGAGGCTTTCCCAAAACCTTTTGCAGGAGAAAGACCTGGAAAAGCTTCCGGACCTTGTACAGCAATACATTCGACGAAGCGGCGCCGTGGGACGACCCAAGGTCGAGAATTTCTATTTGGAGTTCGATGGAGAGATGCGCAGCCAGGGGGGAGCCTGGTTTCGATTTCGCGCTCGCCAGTACAATTTTATCCCCAGGCCCAAACGCCTGTTTTTTATGAAAGCCCGGGTGAAGGGCATCTCTACCGATGGGTATCACTCCTATCAACCGCCGTCAGCAAAAATGACCGTAAAGGCGCTCTCCATCTACCCGGTGGTCAAAATAGACCAGCCCGAGATGCTGCCGACCGAAACCGTAACGTTTTTAAACGATCTGTGTTTATTTGCCCCCGGGGCCCTTGTAGACGAGCGGATCGTTTGGGAGACTCTGGATGAATTTCGTGTTAAAGCCTTCTTTAGCTACCGCAAAGTCCACATTTCAGCAGTACTTTACTTTAATGCAGAAGGGGATTTGGTAAATTTCCGTTCAGAAGACCGCTACGATGTCGGACAGATGAGGGCCATACCTTTCACAACCCCTGTTAAGGATTATCGGGAATTTGAAGGAATTCGGGTGCCTTCTTACGGGGAAGCCACCTGGCATTATTCGGATGGCCCTTTTGTTTATGGCAAATTCAGACTGAAGAAATTGCGTTACAATCTGGCTGCAATGCCACCAGAGGAGAATTCCTAATTCCCCTTCCCGAGTTCCCCGCTTGCATTTGCAGTAAGCAGTTTTTAAGGGTTGACGATGAGCAATTTCTGCCCCTGCCCCGAACAGGCAACACTTTTTGAACCTTCCCCCTGCCAACCTTAACACCTACTAGGTCCTAAGACTCTACAAAAGTGAAATTTTTAACTCGATTTTACTTTTCTCTTATTTAGAATCATTCTATATTTGGTTCCTTCAAAAGCCCGGGAGCTCATTACCCTGAGCTTTGAGTTATAACCTGAATAATCAAATCAAAATTTCGGGATCCATATGAGCCTGACCCACAGACAAATACACCGGGACGTTGCCTATTTCTATGTAGGTCTTATCCTTGCTTTTTCCTTTTCAGGAATCATCCTCAACCACCGCCAAAGCTGGTACCCGACGGAATACGCCTATGAATCAGAGGAGGTCACCCTGAAGATCCCAAAGGGGGAACTCACCGAAGAACAGGTCCGTAATCTGGTAGCCCCGTTTCAACTCGAGTACGAGAGTCACCGCCTGCGCGGAAACAGTCTCAGGGTAGATTTTACGGGAAATTCTATAATGGAACTGGACACAAAAACAGGTGAAGGTGTGCTGGAAGCCCGGCGGACCGTACCGTTTTTAGGCCATACTATCAAACTTCATAAATCCACCGATACCGCCTGGATCTGGTACTCCGATATTTTCGGGGCAGCCATGATACTGATCGCCATAACCGGTATGATGATTCCAATGGGGAAAAACGGCTTTAATAAACGGGGGTGGAAATTGATGCTGGCCGGGTTGATCTTTCCATTGTTGTTTCTTTTTATTTTGTAACTGCCTATACAGTCCAGGCCCTTTTAGGGTATTTAATGCCAGCCGATAATTTAGTCTGCTTTTTTGGCCCTGTACGGATACCCATTGGGTTCCCAAATTATAATCGGGTCGTCCACGCTTTCGGGGAATGCTAGTTTTAATGATATCTCAGCCGGCACAAATACGCGTTTCCCGGTTTGGGTCAGCACATACCTACGGCCACCCCTTTCAAGTACCAGGTTATTGTCCTCCAGGGTTAAAAGTGCCTGGTCATCTCTCCAGTTATACACTCCTAAAAATGGGGTAACCCAACTTAAATCTGTAGCAATGGGATTTAATATTTCAGGCCGGACGTATTCCCATTTGTACTCATCGTTGACCGCCCGCTGTATATAGTCGAAAAGATCAAAGCTATTATCACTGTTGGCCATTACGACAATGCCCTGATTCTTATCAAGAGATCCATACATAAAACAGTTAAATCCCTGGTTGCTGCCGTAATGCTGAAAAACAATATCCTCTCCCCAGTTCCAGAGGCTGAAGACATATCGTCCTATATCCTTACGAAAAACGGTTTCAGCCATTTCTTTGGAGATAAGCGTATGGGTTCCCTTGTGATAATCATTGAGTAGTGTTATCATGAACTTGGCGAGATCCGTAGGGGTTGTCCATATTCCGCCCGCAGCCAGATAGGGAAAAAGCCGATAGGGATAGGGGGTCAGGTCTTCTTCATAACCAGTTGCTTTTCGGAGCATTAAGTCTTTAGGTATGGGTTGTTTAAAAGAAGAATTCTGCATCCCGGAAGGATCAAAAACAATTCTCTGGATTAAAGGATCAAAGTCTTCGCCGCTCACATCCATAAGTAGCTTTTGAATTATGGAATATCCTGGATTTGAGTACTGTACTTTACTTCCTGGCTGGTGTATGACCGAAGTCGCAGGATCTACAGATGGCTCCTCCCCCGCCAGCATTTGATTAAGGGTTGGCACCTTTTCTCCGGGCGCATAACTGCTCCATAAGTCGTTCTTAACTCCTGCATTGTGGCCAATAAGCCTTCGAAGGGTGACTTTTTCATTACGGGTTAAGGACGTCTCGGGAACTTGCCATTCCTTTAATTTCAGGTTTACGTCCTCATCCAGATTCAAAAGTCCTTTTTCTACGAAATTCAAAGCCGCAATTGCCGTAACGGGTTTGCTTAAGGAAGCCCCCGTAAAGACGGTCTCTGAACTTATAGGAATGGAATCTTCCAGATTTGCATATCCATAGTGTTTGGTCCATGCAATTTGCCCATCATCCACAAAAGCGATACTCAAGCCTGGGATACGATCCTGTTCCATCATCTCAGGAATGCTCATTTTTCGAACGCTTCCCGCAACAGAGTACATCGGAATTAAATTGCCTTCTATATTTTGAATATGGATGGAATCTGCCTTGGTTCTATAGAAGGCTGAATCGACTGTTGTCTTGCCTGACTGCTTACAAGAAAGGACAGAAAACACAACAATTGCACAAATAATTTTTTTAAACATCATTTAGTTTCTGGACTCATGCTTTACCCAGTCTACTTCCATAACCCATTCACCTGTCATGGGGGAGTCGGTGATTTTGGCGAAGTTTAAAATAGCAAACATAGGCTCAGGATATTTATCTCCTTCACCTTCATTGCGGTAAACTTCTTTCCCGTCCAGCCGGTAAACCAGGTCGCTTTTGTCCCATTCAACGGAGTACTCGTGAAACTCATTGAGGGTGGCAGGAAAATTTCTGCGTTGACTTTCCCAGTCTCCTTTGTCGCATTCCCCCAGGCTAACAATGGCGCCTGTAGTAAACTCATCTTTCATATGGTCCCCGTGATGCTCGAAGATATCGATCTCACCAGATCCCGTTAAGGGCCAGCAAATATTCTCATCTTCTTCCTGCACAGGAGATTCGTTGTTTCGGGCACCGAGCAACCACCAGGCAGGAAACATGCTTGCTTCCCCATTACTAGATAACCTCAGACGCGCTGTCCACCTGCCTTTCACAAACTCTTTGCGGTTCTTAGAACAGATACGCCCGGCAACATACTCTGTATCAGGATGTTGATTGCCATTCTTATCGAGATTGTCGCAAGGGCGTTTTTCACCGATATTAACTACTCTGATCTTTAGTGTACCGTCACTTACTTCCCGGGTACCTAATTCCCCATCGGGCACATAGCAGTGACTTTCATTGTTCACCCAAATCCGCTGATCCTGCCAATTGGCAGGGTTAAATGTTTCAAAGTCATCCTGGAAGTCTATTTTCCAGGTTTTTGCCGTGCTTTGAACTTCCGGGCTTTTTTGGTTTTTGTCTTTGCAACTAACGGCAAATTGTAAAACGATGAGTATCGCAAGAGTGAGGATCTGTTTCATTCTAAAGTTTTTTTAGGTAAAGGAGCATCCGCTTCGATTGGACATTGAATAAAGATAATGGATTGGTTTGAATGCGGGCAAACTCCAATGGTTTGAATGCGGGCAAACTCCAATGGTTTGAATGCAGGCAGACTCCAATGCTTTGTATTCCCGTGCGATTTACTTATTTGGTTTGAAAACGAATCGTATAATGTACCCTGTGTCCTCTTCCATGATCTCGGCAACCATGAGAAAAGAAAGCCTGTCACGCAGAGCGCTCGGGGTTTTTGGACACAGAATGCATTTAAAGAAATCTTTTTGGCAAGTGCGATGCCCCGTCAAGCCGTGGTTACCACGACCACCCGAAACCTGTAGTAAAGATATAATCCACTTCCTTTCCTGCTTCCACAGGGCGGTTGTCGTAGTTTAAGGTAAAACCTGCGCGGATATACAGGTCGTCGATGATAAAATCATCGTATTTCGCATCGAATCTAAAATCTGTCCGAACACGTCCGGGTTCTACAGAGTCATCAGAAATTATTGTTGGGTATAAGACCAAAGTGGTGAGGAGGTTTAAATCCCCGATGTCGTACATATTAAATTCTGTGCCTATAAATCCTTCAAGGGATTTTCTGTTGGGTGCCGTGATAGTTGTCCCATCTTCCGGATCAAAAACCGGGGCGTAGGTTTCCCCTGTAAAAGCAAACCCTCCTGTGACGTTCCAATATAGACTGTTCGTTCGCTGAAGAAACTTCCCTAAACCAACCTTACCCGTGGTCCGCAAGTCCAGAGATTGTTCTGTGTTTGAAAGAAAATCGAGGTCTACCCCGAGGTTCCAATCGCGCGGCAGGAAATAGCGGAAACCGATACCGGCATCATTCCTTTGAATATCAGAGACGTTGTCCTGGGTGGTAATCAACGTATTATAGTACAAATCCGCAGACCACCTGTCCTCGAGATACCCCATTCTCACATTACCGTTTAATTGTCGCTGGTTATTTGCTTTGGTCAGGGAGAGTCCAAAGTCAATATTAGCTGAGAGACGACTTAAAAAGCTATTGTCAATACTTTTAATATTGACGATTTCATCCTGGTCAACGGTCAGGTCTTCCCCGTCTTCATTATCCAGAAATATCTTCCCTTCACCCGCACTATTAAAGGTTCCATTGATTCTCTGCCCATCGGAAAGGGTAATCAGGTAGCGCTGTACCGCCTTCATTTCTTTAATATCTTCCCATGTAATTTTAAAATCGGAATCCGAATATGAAGGTTCAATGGTCAGCACTCCCCTGTCCATTCCTTTTAAATCTCCGACAATCATATCGCCATTGTTGAGATATAAAGTGTCATTTTGTGCCCAACTCATGGAAGGAATGGCTAAGAGAAAAAAAATAAAAATGTAAAAATTATTCATGGTGCTGACTTAATAATAAACTGCCCTTTTAATTCTGACTATCCGGTTTACCGTCGGGTTAAGATGGATTTTTCAAATAATGAGATGGCAAATATAAAACCAGGCATCCTTTTTCCACACTAATCCATTGATTTCTTGTATTTCAACTCCTTTCCTCTATAGCAGGAAATCCGTTTAACAATGGGTTTATATTCTTATTATTCAGGTAATTCTGCAAGTATGAGCGCCGAGGTAAGCCAAGGGCCTGTGATGGCATATAGATTTTTGGGGACCTGCCTATTTCTTTTCCTCCCTTAAAACCTTCTCCATTTTCCGACCTCTCGCCAATTCTTCGACTAACTTGTCGAGATATCTCACCTGCCGGGTCAGGGCGTTGTCAATCTCTTCGATTCGATACCCGCATATCACCCCTTTTATCAAATGGGCGTTGGGGTTCAGTTCCGCTTTTTGGAAGAAGGTTTCAAAAGTCACTTTCTCATTGATAAGTACTTCCAATTGCTCTTCATCATATCCCGTGAGCCACTCTATGACCTGGTGCAGCTCTTGTTTCGTCCTGCCTTTCTTCTCCACTTTCGTAACATAGTGCGGATACACTGAGGCAAAAATCATTTTAGCGATTCGTTCGTTGTGCTCAGGAGTTGCTTTCATTTTTAGAAGTTTAAATGACGTGCCCTGTGTGGGGTACTCTATATACACATTGTTAAACACCAAATGGGTCCAGCGGATATGGATCGTTTTTTTGAATTTATCAATTTAAGTTGCGATCCTTTAAGACATCCTCCAGAGCCGTTTTGTTTTTTGAACTTTTGGCCAGCCTGTAAATGATAAAAATCGGAATCAACATCGGGATCAGAAATCCCAGTTGTCTGTTTGGCGATAAACTCCAGGCCCCTACCCCAAAGAGCACAATTCCGCCGAGAAAACCGATAAGTGCCGCATGGATTATTTTGGATTTCTTTAGTTTCTTTTTTGCATCCAAAAGTTCTTCGTCGGTTAATTTAGAATATTCCATTTTGTCCATAGCGGCCTGTGTTATGAAAATTATCCTGATATAGTGGCTTAATACATAGTCAATTCCGGAGGGTTTATCTATTTTCCTTTTACATTATATGCCTCTTGTATTTCGCGCATCGACTCTATTTATAAGTTTGAATTCACCATGTCGAATAATTGAAACATTTTAAGTCTGAAATAATAGGAGTTTACATCCTCTTCAGACATTGCCCCGCGCATGGCCTGATAAATGCGTTCCGGGTTTTCGTCTCCACTTGCTGGTTCGAAATTTCCTAAAATACCGCGCCATTTAGAATCCCTTTGACGGGCGAATCCTATCATTTCACGTTCACATTCAAATAAGGCCAATTTGGTTTCATTGTCTACTTTGAAGAATGGGTCGTATTCCCGAAATGTCGCTGACTCTATGCGGAAGTCGTTACCCGAGGCTATTTTCTTGTAGACCTTCCAATAACTCTCACCGGAATCATCTTGCAGGACGCCCTCTTTGACCAATAACTTTTCGTAATCATCGATAATGGTCCTTATGTCGTAGCCTTCTTCCCGATATTTTGGATCATGACATTCCAGAATAATATCGTCCAGTTGAAATGATTGCTCCTGGCATGAAGTGCTAAACAGCGCGAGAAAAGAGAGATATATAAATTTATTTTTCACATGCTTCCAAACTCGTTCATTAAGTGGACGAAACGATTAATTATAATGATGTTCTTAAAATAGTAAAAATTGTTTAACATCCAGATATGGCACGTACTCCCGGGCTTTCAAATATCGGCAATGTTTCTTTGTAGCGTTTCACTGTCAGATAACTCAGGTGGGGCATGTGGCAGCTCGTTTGTTATGCGGCACTCCAAAAATCTGCCCGGCGTTGCTCGACGCCTTGCAACAAGACACCTGCAAACATCTACTCAGACGGCACGCCCAGGTGCCGGTCAAAGTATTCGATTATCTTGCCAAAGAGGTAGCGATTGTAATTCCGCTCACGGCTCCATCCATGCGTCGCACCCGGTGCAAAAGCAAAGTCGAAGTCCTTGCCCTGTTTAATCAGTTCCTCAGCTAACACGGCCGTCGTCTTGAAGGGTACCACCTGGTCCTGGATGCCGTGGATAAACAGGAGTTTATCCTCCAGATTCGCTGCATAGTTGAGCGCTTTTCTTTCGAAGATCTCCGGGTGTGTCTGTGGGCTGCGAACAATCGCAACGTCGTCCGTGCCAAAGAACGCCGGGTCAACAGCCGCCGCTGCAGCAACACCCACCTGGAATAAGCCTGGCTTCATCAACAGCGAATAAACGGAGAGTGTGCCACCGTAACTGCTGCCCCAGATGCCGATGCGATCGGGATCGACATAAGACAGTGACTCCATGTAGGCAACGGCACTCGCATAATCCTCAATGTCCTGGTCGGCAAAGCCCAGCAAAAACTCTTCACGGAATGCGCGGCCATAACCGTTGCTACCACGTGAATCCACCTGCACGACAATATATCCTTTCCTGACCAACAGTTGCTGTACGAGGCTGTAGTTACCGGCCCAGCGGTTCCTCGCTGTATTCGAATACACGGGCCCAAACAGCACGGGATACTTCTTGCCGGGCTGCATGTTGGCAGGTTTCAGAATCCGGGCATGCAGCGTGTAGTCATCTACAAGACTGGGGAAACTAACGTATTCCGCAGCCGCCCAGTTTTGCTCCGTGAAGGCGGGCAACGGTGAGTGGGTTACCCGCGTAGGGTCACCACCCTCGCTGCTTACCACATAAAGCTCTGGCGGTGATGTGTCGTTGCTATGAATGAACACCAAATGCCGGCCATCCGGTGAGGGGTAGCCAACGTTCCGGCCCGAAAGACGAGTCACCTGCCCGGGATCGCCACCGGACATATTCAGGCGATACACGTGTTGTTCGTAAGGATTAACGCCGTTGCCGGTATAAAACAGTGCATCACCAGCAATACTTGGGGCGGACAGTACATCGTAAGACGGATCTGTCAGGAGCTGCGGACGATCCTTAGACGGTGAGGCATCGATCGTGTAAAGGCCGTAGCGATCACCCATATCGCTTAAGAAAACGACCTGCTGCCCATCCGGATGCCAGGTAGATCCAAACGATGTGTACATGCGGCTCTCTCGAACCCCTCTCCAAATCTCGCGCAGTTGGCTTTCTCCGGGTGCAACCACGAACAACTTACGTTCAACCGCCGTGTCGGATGCGATATCAACCAGCAGATCACCACCCGGTGACCAGTTGAAATCGATGACCTGGTTGGCGTGCGGGTCTGGCAAATCGAGGTACATAATGTTACCGCTTTCTACATCGAGCAGGCCAACCCTGCGAATCTCGTTTGGATCGCCCGGGTAACTTCGGCGTACCTCATTGGGATTGGTTTCGCCAGCGAGGTAATCCGGGAACGGCACCTTTCGCATCTCGCGTCGGTCAACGGCGTGAAACGCGATGGTCTTGCCATCCGGGGACCACTTGTACGTTGGCCCACTCCAGATGCCTGGACCGATTTCACGTTCCGGTCGGCTGTAGCGTCCCTTCGGTAAGCTTGAGATACTGGCGATGCCGATCTCGGTGAGCTGGCGATTCTGTTTGGAAGGGAAGTCGGCAAGCCACAGGTCACCGTTTAGTATATACGCCGCCTGGTTGCCGCCTGGCGATATCGACAGGTTACGTGCACCTGCCTCGACGGGCATTAACTGGAGGTCATCTCCCTGGCTCAGCGATGTCTGCCATAGGTGGTTACCTCGCAGGCTGATAATTGTGTTCGTGTCAGTCCAGACAATATCGCTTACTGACGGGGATGCCGTTTTGGAACTGAGGCGCACTTCCTTCCCATCGCTTGTGGATACCCACAGGCCACGCCCAGGATTTCCTGGTTCACTCCAGGAAAAGGCAAAATGCTCGCTGCTTGGTGCCCACACGGGCCGGGACGGGGTTGTTCCCGTCAGTTTTGGCGTTGCGAACAGGTCAGCAAGAGTGAGCTCACCTTCCTGTGCTGTGACTGTTGCAGGCATCGCCATCAGTAAGCCTGCCACTACCCATGTTTGCCAAAAAGAGATCTGTTTCATGTGTTTGCTTTAATAACTGTCCAGTAAAATAATCTTATACTGCTCAAATAGCGCTCTCGTCATTGGGGTGTGCGCTTTCTGAAGGTCTTCCAAGTCGGTTTTTTTTTATCACCTCTTCCCTGGCGCATAAAGGTGAGTGTATGTGCCGTATCCCTATGGGTATGGCTTATATACAACCTACGTTTACTTCTGCTTATTTTTAAGTGTAATCAGAAAGAACAAAAAGAGTGGAGTAAGGTTGTCTTATACATAGGAACTTTGAGTTGAATGTTTTTTTTAATTATAGCCAACGGTCTCGGCTATGAGTAGTTGCGTGGTTTAGCGGTTAACTTTGCAAGTACACACCAAACTGAAAATCCGCGAGGATTTTCAGAAGTAGGCGAGAACAAGCAATTACTTATAGCCATTGTGCCTGTTGCACAACTTTGTTAATAAAGATAGGGATTGCATAGAAATCGGGGGAATATTCTTTGGAACTTGAAGGGTATGCAAGGAAAAAAGAAGTATCAGGAAAAGCTATTCACGGATTTCCGCTTGAGTGATCGTATCCCGAAGGAGAATTTCTACCGCCGCCTGAGGGAGGCCCTGGATCTGGATTTTCTCTACCCCCTGACCAAGGGGTTTTACGGACAAAGTGGGCAGAAGAGCATTGACCCGGTGGTGTTTTTTAAGCTCTGCCTGGTGGGATATCTGGAAAATATCCCCAGTGACCGCAGGCTTGTTGAGCAGTGCGCCCTGCGTTTGGATGTGCTCTACTTTCTGGGTTATGGCATTGACGAGCAGCTGCCCTGGCACAGTACGCTTAGCCGCACGCGGCAGCTCTATCCGCAGGAGGTCTTCGAGGAAGTATTTACAAAGGTTTTTTCCCTATGCGTGGAGAGCGGGATGGTCAGCGGGCACACCCAGGTGGTGGATTCGGCCCCGGTCAAGGCCAATGCCTCGATGGACAGTCTGGAGCTGAAGGTACCTGAGGAAGATCTGGAACAGCATTTGAGAAAAGTACGCACCTTGAGCTCCCGGGATAAGGAGGGCCCCAAGCGCAAGGCCAAAGGTGATAAGTCGGATAAAAGCCAACGTCAAATCTCGGCCAATCAGAAAGAGCTACAGGCCCTGAAGAGTCGCAACCGCAAGTGGGCCAAGGATCAGGATCAAAGACCGGGTGCAGGCAACAAGAACAGCAAGTACACCAGCAATAAGACGCACTACAGTCCCACGGATCCCGATGCGCGGATCAGCGTCAAGCCGGGTAAGGCCCGCAAGCTCAACTACACCTCCCAGCTCACGGTAGACGCCTCCAGTCACGTGATCACCGATATCGGTGCTTATCTGGCCGATGGCAAGGACAACCAGCACTTGCCCGAGGTGGTAAGCAGTGTAGCCCGCCGCCTGTGGAAGCACGGCCTGCTCTGGGAGAACCTGCTGGCCGATACGGGTTACAGCAGCGGGGAGAACTATGCGCTTCTGGAGGACAAGGGGATTACCAGCTACATCCCGCCCCACGGCACCTACAGAGGGGGACCAAAGGGTTTCACATATATTGAAGCGGAAGATCACTACTGCTGCCCTAAAGGCCAGGTGATCCCCTTTAAAAAAGTGTTTCTCGACCACAGAACTAAAACCAAAAAGCGGGAATACCGGGCCAGCAAGCATGTCTGCAAGGACTGCCCGCTTAAGAGCCCCTGTCTGGGCAAAGCCCAGGAGAAACGCATAACGGTCACGCATTTCCGGGCAGAGTACGAGCGGAACAACGCGCGGATAAAAAGCCCCAACGGCCAGTACATGAAGGCCAAACGCCAAGCCACGGTAGAACCTGTTTTTGGCACGCTCACCCAGCATATGGCCATGGGCAAGGTCTATACCCTGGGCCTTGCGCAGGCCGATAAGTGTATGAAGCTGGCCGCCACGGCCTACAACTTAAAGAAATGGCTGAAATTCACGGAAAAGCGCGTGAAAAGCGGGGCGGGTATGCTTCGGGCTCAATATGCACATATTAAAGGTATCCTGTGGGCCATTTTAAACCCTTTCCAGGGCCATGCGAATCCCGTCACATTCCGGTTGGGGTAATAAAAAAGACCCTTACAGAGGGCCGGTTTAACGAAATATCAGTTCTGGGAAGGGCTTGCGCAACGGTTACCATTGTTGGCGATAGTTTTTAATATTCAGTGATTTTATCAACTTCAAGTTTTCTCATGGCTTCTCCTTCTACTAGTCTATAAGAAACTTGTCTTTTCCCTCCAGTTGGTTCAGCATTTGTATCACCTTCTTTATAGATTGGAAAGCGTTGACCTAAAGTATTTTCAACGAGCGAAAATTCATCATGGCCCATATATCCTTTATTTATCTCGCTGTTTTCTGATGTAGGTTGAAAATAGACCTCACTCATTGATTTCTTATTGTTAACGGAAAATGCGTACACCTTTCCGTAACTTCCACTTCCAACTGACCGAGTAAAAACAAAAAGTTCAGGTGAGCCATCAGAATTAAGGTCTTCAACTTCTGCGTTGATTACTTCTTCACCGTCAATGTTGAATGTCTCGTGGTATTCACGTTCATTTAATCCAAATGTGAAAATTGTTAGGGTGTTTTTGCCATCTTTTTCTATTGAAGAGACATTAAATCCAACGTCTTGTAAATTTAGTACTCTATTGAATTTTGTTTTGTCAATTTGATTTTGATCAATTGGTTCATTTATTTTCTGGTATGTTCCGGTAATACTTGCACCACCAGAGCAATAAAAATACAGTAAGCCTTCATCATCCTTATTTTCTGTAGTTATAATGATTTGCACATTGGTAAATTCAAAAAAAACGGACTTCCCATCAATTTGGGTTTGGTAAACTTTGTCATCTACTTTGTTAGCAACTGCATCAAATGTACAAGTAGGTTTTTTCTTGTCTGCTCGTGAGCGGACTGAAATATTCAATTGATTACTTTCTGCTTCCGTAACCGATACGGCTATCCAATCATAGCCTTCACTTCTCTTCGAATAATCGTCAGAAACGTAGCTGCCTAATATGTTTAACTCTTCAGTAAATTCTGTTTTTGAAACTTCTTCAATCTTTTTTGTTTCATTTTTACAGCTGATAGTCAAAAAAAGAACCATCACGATTGCATAAAAGTTATTATTCATATTTTCTGGTATTAGTTATTATGTTCATTATCGCCAACATATGTGTATAGTACATTATGCACTATATATTGCTTATAGCCCTAAGATAGTAAATCGTCAATTCATTTAGAGGAGGGTCTGTACCAAGGGAAAATGAGTTATCTGAGGATATTTCCCAAAGATCTGGAAAATCTGTAAGGGCGAGAGGGGACTTGCCC
>Ga0272441_10001546_pt1 | contig 48915 bp, 41 predicted proteins | sample SSMProp6N_FD_193582 | JGI IMG/M metagenome (GOLD analysis project Ga0272441, IMG submission 193582) | Marine sediment archaeal communities from Little Sippewissett salt marsh, Falmouth, MA, United States - SSM-Prop-6N | ecosystem: Environmental > Aquatic > Marine > Wetlands > Sediment ... | reverse complement strand
CCGAGTTGCCCAGTACCCTGCGCGCGGACACGCCGTCCGCCCTCGACACGGTCTTCCGGCAATTGTACGCGCGCCACGGGAATCGCTATGAGGATGCCCACGCCGTGCTCGCCGACCTCGATGCCCGACTGGCACCGCCGCCGCCACCCTTGCCGCCACTGCCGGCTGCGGAAGCCACACCCCAGAGCCACGCGTCACTGATAACGTGCCCGGCCTGCAAACAACCGATAGAAGAGGGCGACCAGTTCTGCACGCAGTGCGGCTGGCAGTTGGCCACGACCGTCCAACGCTGCCCCTCGTGCGGTGGCTATCCGGGACCGCAGGATCGCTTCTGTATCTTCTGCGGGGCGACACTCACCGCGCCCAAGGAGTAAACCGCCGTGTTTGTGGCCGACATCACGCTGGTCTGGATCGGCGGGATCCTGGTCGTCGGGTTCCTTGGGTTCTTCGTTGTCGCGATTGCGTCGCTGTCCCGGTTGTTCAGTTTCGTCTTTCGCGTCATTACAGGCATGTCCCGCCCAGCGAACGCGGCACGGGTGCCCGCGGCCGAGTCAAACGTCCGGGCATGTCCCCGGCCCCGTTGTGGATACCTGAACCACCCGGAAGCACGCTACTGTGCCCGCTGCGGAAGCCCGTTGGATGCCGAGGTTGAAGTCGACCACTATGGATGAACGTAGCCGTCATCGACAGTTCGAAGGCCAGTTCCTCCAGCAGCTCCGCGCGAGAGCCCGAGCACTCGTTGGGCGCGTTCTGCCGGCTGACGATTTCACGCTCGAAACCATGCCCGATGGCATCGATGCCGTGCGAGCCACGCTTGCGCGGCTCGAACGATACGACCGTGACCTGCTGGAACAGCTTCCCGGAACCCGCGCCGTGCAACTGAGGTTCCGCCGGCGTGTCTTCGGCCCGTTCAGCCGAACCGTCTCGCGGCTGCGGGCCCAGGTGCTGGCACCGATCGAGCCGCTTCTCGCGGACGAACCGGTACCTCCGGTCAGCCGGGAACAGGTGCTCGATGCCCTCGCCCGCTACGAGCTGATCCCGCAGGGCGAACGGCCGTCGGCGGTCGTCTTCGCCAGCGCTACCGGATTCACGCAGGAAGCCAGTACCCTGGTCAATGCGAGCGGCGGGCCCACACTGATCCTCATGGGCGGACGCGAGGACGGCGGCTGGGATATCGAGCTCCCCGATGCACTGCGACGCAGTTCGTGGGCTCGGCTGTTCGACCTCGAGTCGCAGGACGAATGCCTCAAGCGTTTGCTGTATCATCTCGACAAGAACGCCAGCTTGCTCGACTCGCGCGGCATCGCGGTGCCGGAGCTCGCCGATCAGCTCGGCCTGCCCCGTGAGCAGACCAGAACGCTCGTGCGCAGCGCCTGCCGCAACGATTCACGCTTGCTGACGGTCACACATGAGGGCACCATCCACGTTTGTCGCAGCCCCCTGGCAGAAGAGAGCAACCAGATGAGCCTCCGAAGTTGGATTCGCAAACTACTGCGACTCAAACCCACAATCGGCGAACAGGTGCGCACACTGACCGCGCAGCGCGTCCGGCTCGAGCAACAGCGGCACGAAATCGACGGGCGACTGAACACCCTCGAGACCGACGAGCGTGAGGCCGTTGAACGTGGCGCCGCGGCCAAGACCGGAGCCGAACGCAAACAACTCGCCGGAAAGCTCGTGCGCACCCGACGCGAACTGCGCCGATTGCGAGCACAGGCAAACGTCTTCACGCAGCAGATCGACATCATCGGGACGCACATTCACCACCTCACCCTGGCCGAACAGGGCAAGCGGATCGAGTTGCCAAAGGCCGAAGACCTGACACGCGAGGCCGCCCAGGCCGAGCAGATGATGGCCGAGCTGGCAGCCAACGCCGACCTGGCGGCCGGGATCGAGGTCGGCGCCCAGTCCCCCATGATGGCGGAGGAGGAGGCTGCCATCCTGGCTGAGTTCGAACAGGCCGCCACCGAGAAATCGGCGGCGACCGACGTGCCGTCCGCTGCGGAACCCACAGGCGCCGGCGAGGAGACGCCACCCGCACCAGAGAGAGACGAAACCGCCCGGCCCGAGCTGGGGTAATCACCGACTCCGTGGTTGCAGGCGGCCAGATGAACGGGCACCAGTGATGAACTTCTTCCAATGGCTCACGACAAAACGCAAGACGCTCGGGACCATGTCCGTCGCGGAACTCCGCGCCCAGGAAATGCTCCTCGGGAACGAACGCAACCGCATGCAGGCCAAGATCCGCAAGCTGGCCACCGAGAAACAGAAGCTGATCGATCTCGGTGCCAAGGAGAGAACGCCGGAAATGCGGCGAACGTACGCACAGCAGTTCGACCTGCTGCACACCGAGCAGATGATGGTCGCCCGTCATCTCAACGTGCGCAGCAAAGAGCTGCTGACCATCTCGCGCTTGCGGATGCTTCGCGAGAACGCACCGACCGCCCAGATCGGAACCACCGGCCGCGTGGCCATCCGCCCGGGCGATATGTCAACAATCGCCCGGCTGATCGAGAACGATCAGATCACCACCGAGATGTACCAGCAACGGCTGGACGAAATCCTCGAGCTCGGCCACGAAGCCGATGAAGCGGCGTCCGGCCTCTCCCCCGCCGGCGAAGAACTGATGAAAGTCTGGAACGATATGGACGCCGGCCTGATCAAGGACAGCAACGAAGCGTTCGACGAAGCGGAAAAACGCGTCCGAGAGAGACAGGCCGCCGACGGATAGATACACGACCGGCCCATCGCTCCGCCAACTGCCAAGAGGTCATCATGGGGCTCTTCAAATCCAGGGAAGAACGCCGTATCGAACGCGACATCAAGATCCGCCAGGGTATCCGGCGGATCGAGAAGTCTATCGCCGAGCAGAACAAGTTCTCTGACGAGTTCGTCAAGAACGCTCGGCACGCGAAGCAGATCGGCGACATGACGTCGTACCAGTTCGTGCGCAACTCGCTCAAGAAAACGGCCACGATCAAGAAACTGCTCGAACGGCAGCTTCTGGCTGTGAAAAACGCGCTGCTGATCAAGCGGCAGGCCGAGGCGTCCGCCGACTTCGCTAACGCGATGAAGACCATGGCCGGCGAGGTCGCCCGGCTCTACGGCGAGACCGACCTGACCAAGACGCAGCTCGAGTGGGAGAAGGCGATGATGCAATCGCAGAGCATGGAGGAACGCATGACGATGTTCCTCGACGGGATGGAGGAGGGCGCCGCCATGGACGTGGCGAAGGCCTCCGAGGCCATCACCGACGAGGAGATCGACCGCATGATCGCGGCCGAAGAGCAGGTCGAAGACGCCCGCGAAGCCCAGCAGATGTCCGCCCTCCGCGCCGAGCTCGAAGAGCTCAAGGGGGAGGGACAGAAGGAGTCGAAGTAGGCTGTTTGCGAGGTGAGCAGGAGTGGTACGCGGTATCCCGGAAGACAAACTCGTGACCATCGTAAGCCGTCTGGTTGACGCGGTTTCCCCGCGGCAGGTCTACCTGTTTGGCTCACACGCGTACGGAACGCCCCACGCGGACAGCGATGTCGACATCCTTGTCACCGTGGACGACGAGTTGTTGGAACGTGAGGATCAGGACGAACGCGGCTACCGCAGCCTGCGCGGGCTGTTCCTACCGATCGAGCTTCACTTTCTGGGGCAACGGCAGTTTGAGCGACGTGCGAACATCAGCGGGTCGTTTGAGCACGAGGTGCGCGTGAAGGGGAGGTTGCTCTATGCCGCCTGAAAGCGAGATTCAGCAATGGTTGAAGCTCGCACAGCAGGATATCTCGGCAGCTCGTGTGCTGCTGGCTAGTGATCCGCCGCTCCTGGAATCCGGCGGTTTTCACTGCCAGCAAGCCGTTGAGAAAGCCGTCAAGGGTTACCTTCTCTGGCGCGGCGTACCGTTCCCCAGGGTGCACACGCTGGGCCTGCTATTCGATCTGGCTGAGCAGCAGGACGCTTCCTTCCGAACCGTGCGCGACGAATGCGAATGGCTGACTCGTTTTGCCGTCCAGGACCGCTACCCGCACGGCCGTAAGATCAGCCACAACAAGGCGAAGGAAGCCCTCTTGGCCGCTGAAACTGCTGTTCGGCTCGTCCGGAACCGCTTACCATTTGAGGCCCAGCCTTAGTCATGGCCACTTTCGCAACCTTCAAACGTCTCAAAGACAAGGGCGTCGCCGCCCTGAAGCAGGGGGACTATGTCGCGGCGAAGCCCTATCTGATCCAGGCCGCCGAGTGCATGGTCGAGCTCGCCGAGGAAACCAAGGACCCCAAGCAGAAAGCCGACCAGGAGGTCTACGCCCGCGAGCTCATCGATCTCGCCAAGGACTGTGACCGCCGGGCCCGGCAAGCCCCCGGCCACCGCCGGGACCGGGATCGCGCACGGAACGGCGAAGATTCCGCCGTCAGCGCCGAAGACTGGATCGTCAAAGAAAAACCCAGCATCCGCTTCGACGACATCGCCGGCCTCGACGACGTCAAGGACGAGATCTACCTCAAAATGATCTACCCGTTCCAGCACCCCGAGCTGGCACAGCGCTACGGCATCAGCGTCGGCGGCGGTGTCCTCTTGTTCGGGCCGCCCGGCACCGGAAAAACCATGTTCGCCAAGGCCATCGCCTGCGAGCTCGACGCCACCATGTTCGTCATCAGCCCCGCCCAACTCATGAGCAAGTGGGTCGGTGAAGCCGAGCAGAACGTCCGAAAACTCTTCGACGCCGCCAAAACCGAGGCCAAATCCGTCATTTTCATGGACGAGGTCGAGGCCCTTGTGCCGAAACGCCGCAGTTCTCAGTCCAGCGTCATGACGCGCGTCGTTCCGCAGATCCTCCAGGAACTGGAGGGTTTCGACCGCCAGGCGGGTCGTGCGCTGATGTTCCTCGGGGCGACGAACGAGCCCTGGAGCCTCGACGCAGCCGTCATGCGGCCCGGGCGCCTCGATGCCCGCATCTACGTCCCCCTGCCCGACGCTGAAGCACGGTTCCGGCTGTTCGAGATCTACCTCGGCAAGCGACCGCTGGCGGACGACGTGAATTTCGCCCAGCTCGCCCAACTCACCGATGGCTACAGCGGTGCCGACATCAAAGCCATCGCGGAGCGTTCGGCAACACGCCCGTTTTTGGAATCCATCGGCGGGGCTGAACCGCGTAACATAAAGATGGCGGATATCCTGGCCGTGCTCGACGAGACCCCGCGCTCCGTCAGCCCCAAGGATTGCCGCAAGTACGAGGAGTGGGCCACGACACAGGGCTAGCGATCCGCGGGGGTACCCCGCGAAGCCCATCGCGTCCCGGCTCCACCGTCGGCACGGCGCGTACGCGACACGAAGCCGACGGACACACCGAGGTGCGGCTGGAGCGAGAACATGAGTGCCGATATCCAAAAACGCCTGGCTGACCCGAATCTGATCGCTCTTCGCTGCGGCGGCGATGATTGGCCGCACGGCTTCCTGTCGCAAACGCCGATCCCAAATGCATGGGTCGGCCTCGTGATCACCGCCGGCGGCCGGCGGCGCTTCGTCCCCAGTGGTGAAAACCCCCATCCCGACGCTACGGACACGCTCGTCCTCGTCCGAAATCGCGACATCACCATCCCGCTCCACACCGAGGAAGCTCCCGCCGCGGACAAGCATCTCGTCAACGCGAGTGCCGAGATCGTCTTTCGCTGGAACACCCGCGACGATGACCTCGCCGCCCTGCGCGCGACGCTCCTGTCGCAGCCCGAGTTGACGGCCGACCGTCTGGCCGCTGCGATCGACCAGGCAGCCGGCACCGCCGCCCTGCGCACCTTCGTCCGCGGCCTGCCCGCGGAAACGCTGGTGCAGGAGGACCAACGCGCCGCCCTGCTCGAACACCTGCGCACCGTGCTGCAACGGTTCCTCTTCTCCGCCGGCGCGGTGCTCGAGCGCATCGGGAAGCTCGACTTCACGAGCCGCAGCCTGAAGCACGAGCAAGCCCTGGCCCGCGAGACCACGCGGCGAGTCGAGCAATTGAAGGCCCGCCAAACCGTCGAGCTGGCCGCCCTCGCTGCCACCAAACGCCGACTTGCCGACCTCAGCGACGTCTTCGACAAGCTCAAGGCTGCGGCCGGCGGTGACGAGACCTTGCGCTGGCACGAGCTTCTGCCGTCCCTCACACCCGGCGAACGGGGCCGCTTGCTCGAAAACCTCTGGCGCATCACGCCCGATCGAACAAGCGCCTGCGCCATCGCCGTCGTCACGTCGGACGAATGCCTCTGGCTGGACCCCGCCGACCCGCAGTGCATAACGCGACAGAGCCCGTTGCCCAAAGACATCGGCGGTATCCGGTCCGTCGCGTTCGCCCCCACGAAGCGCTGGCTGTTGATCGGTGCTGCCACCGGCGTATGGGCCATCGATGCCGACACAGGCGAGGTGTGCCACCAATACGCCGTCCCCGACGCGCCTCCCACGCGCATGGGCTTCAACGCCGCGACCCTCTGTGGCGACCACGTCTTCGCCACACACTCCAAGCTCGGCTGTTGGTCCTGGCCCGTCGATCACCCGGACGACGCCCACGAGATCCTGATCCCCGGCGACGACGGCCCCTCCCGCGTCCGCGCCGTGACGACGGCATCCGGCGACCGCGTGCTTTTCGCCGCGGATGACGAGGTCCGCGCCTACGACGCCCAATCCGACAGCCTCACATCGCTCGGCGAGGCCACGGCTCGCATCCGATCCCTGGCCACGTCGGACAACCTGTTATTCGTCGCCACCGAAGACGCGCGCGTCTATCGCGTCGACCTGGGACAGCCGGAAGACTGGTACCGCGTGCCAACCCCGTCCATCCAGGCCGAGACGCTCGTCGCCCGCCGCTGGAGCGACCTGGTCGAGCTGATCGTGCCGGCGGGTGATCTCGGCGTGATCGCCATCTACGAAGAGCAGCAGGTCCGTGCCACCTTGCTCGACAGCCGAACACCGATCCGGCGCGTGTGGGCCTGCGATGACTTGGTCGTCGGTCTGAACGAGTTTCGCGACCGCCTGGTGGTCATGAACGCGAACCTGCCCGAGCGTACCGGTCGCGAAGCGCGCATCGCACAGAAAACCGGCGAGTTGATCAGCGATGCCTGCATCGTGACGACACACGCGGCACCGGAACCACAGAGCCATGGTTGACGGTCGGGGGATTGCAGATGCCATTGCACGATCACAGTGGCCTCGTCACCGAAACACGAGGAACAGGAGGTATACGTGAGCCGAATCCCGACATCCCGCGCTGACCTGGCCCGCCTGATCGACCACACGCTACTCAAGCCCGAGGCCACCCGCGCCCAGATCGACCAGCTTTGCGATGAATGCCAGGAATACGGCTTCGCCGCTGCCTGCGTGAACTCCGTCTGGGTGGCCCGCTGCGCTGCACGACTGGCCCAGAGCCACACCGCCGTCGCGTCCGTGGTCGGTTTCCCGCTCGGCGCGTCCACCAGCGACGCCAAGGCCTACGAAGCGCGCACCGCCATCGAAAACGGCGCCCGCGAAGTGGACATGGTCGTCAACCTCGGCGCGCTGATCACCGGCGACCGCAGCGACGTCACGCACGACATCCGCGCCGTCGTCCAGGTAGCGAAGAAGGCCGATCCGAGCACCGTCGTCAAGGTCATCCTCGAAACGCGCGCGCTGTCCGACGAGCAGATCATCGCCGGCTGCCGGAGCTGCGTCGAAGCCGGCGCCGACTTCGTGAAAACTTCGACCGGGTTTCACCCCGCGGGCGGCGCGACCATCGAACATGTCGCCTTGCTGAAGAAGCACGCGGCGCCGCTCCGCGTCAAGGCCGCCGGCGGCATCCGCGATCTTCCAACCGCGATGGCCATGATCGAAGCCGGGGCGGATCGCCTCGGCATGTCCGCCAGCAAAGCCGTCGTCGAAGCCATGAGAATGTGATGACGAACACGCATGACAGACTCGCCCGCCAGTGCACCCGTTGCGGCCGCACAATAGCACCCCGCGGCGGAAAGGCACCGCGTTTCTGCGCAGTCTGCGGAGAACGCCTCCAGAACAGCACCGTCGATGTGGTTCACGACGCCGCACCGCTCGGGCCCCGCCCTGCGGGTGCTTCCGTCGCAGCCCTGGTCCTGGGGATCTGGTCGTTCATTCCCATGTGTGGGCCACTGTTCGGCATCACCGCCATCGTCATGGGGGTGAAAGCCCTTTCTGACCTCCAGGGGAAGCCATTCCCCAAACCTGGCAACGGTATGGCCATCACCGGCATTGTCCTCGGCGTCTTCGGCACCATTCTCTCTCTCCTCGTCTGCGGCGGCGTGAGGTAGGACACACCCCGCTGATTGATGGACGCCGATGACCACCGTACCATGAGGCCTCCGGCTCGAGCGTCGAGGGATTCGTTTGCCCGGCGTCAAGCACTTGCCGCGCGTGAGCCTTCACGCCACATAGTCACAACGCCGGGCCCCGGCCCGAGTCATCTCGATCACGAAGCGACTTGGAGACCACACCATGCCCGCGACCGCTTCCCCCCGTACCGTCCACGCCCCTCGCGGCACGAACCTCTCCTGCAAAGGCTGGCAGCAGGAAGCCGCCCTCCGCATGCTCATGAACAACCTCGACCCGGATGTCGCCGAGAAACCCGATGAGCTGATCGTCTACGGCGGCTCCGGGCGTGCGGCACGCAGTTGGGCCGATTTTGACCGGATCGTCGCCGCCCTGAAGCGCCTCGACAACGACGAAACGCTGCTCGTGCAATCGGGCCGCGCCGTCGGCATCCTCAAGACCCACCCCGACGCCCCCCGCGTCCTGATCAGCAACGCCATGATCGTCCCCAAGTGGGCCACCTGGGACGAATTCCGCCGCCTTGAGGCCATGGGCCTGACCATGTACGGCCAGATGACCGCCGGGAGCTGGATCTACATCGGCACCCAGGGAATCCTCCAGGGAACCTACGAGTGCTTCGCCGCCGCCGCTCGCCAGCACTTCGGCGGCTCGCTGCGCGGCAAGCTGGTCGTCTCCGGCGGGCTCGGCGGCATGGGCGGTGCCCAGCCGCTGGCCGCGACCTTCAACGAAGCGGCTTACCTCGGCGTCGAGGTCGATTCCGATCGAATCGAGCGTCGCATCCGCTCGCGCTACTGCGACAAGATGACGGACAACGTGGACGAGGCTCTCGAATGGGTCACGAAGGCCCGCGACGCCGGCAAGTCTCTCTCCGTCGGACTCGTCGGAAACATCGCCGATGTGCTCCAGATCCTGATCGAGCGAAACATCAACCCCGACGTGCTCACCGACCAGACCTCGGCACACGACCCACTCAACGGCTACGTCCCGAACGGCATGAGCTACGACGAGGCCCTCAAGCTGCGGGCCAGCGATCCCGACCAGTATGTCAAGGCCGCCTACCGCACCATGGCCGACCACATGCGCTGTATGCTCGAACTCAAACGACGCGGCGCCGTCACCTTCGACTACGGCAACAACCTGCGCGGCAACGCCCAGGAAGCCGGCGTCGAAAACGCCTTCGACATCCCGGGGTTTGTGCCCGAATTCATCCGCCCGCTGTTCTGCGAGGGCTCGGGTCCGTTTCGCTGGTGTGCACTCTCCGGCGACCCAAAGGACATCCACGCGACCGACCAGGCCGTGCTGGACACCTTCCCCGAGGAAGAAGCCCTGTGCCGCTGGATCCGCATGGCGCACGAGAAGGTCGCCTTCCAGGGCTTGCCATGCCGAATTTGCTGGCTGAAGGTCGGCCAGCGCGCCAAGATGGCCAAGGTCTTCAACGAGCTGGTGCGCTCCGGAAAGGTCTCCGCCCCGATCGTCATCGGCCGCGATCACCTCGACTGCGGCTCCGTCGCCTCACCCAATCGTGAGACCGAGGGGATGAAGGATGGCTCTGACGCCATCGCCGACTGGCCCATGCTCAACGCGATGGCGAACACCGCGTGCGGTGCCACCTGGGTCTCGATCCATCACGGCGGGGGCGTCGGAATCGGCTACTCGCTCCACGCCGGCATGGTCATCGTCGCCGACGGCACGGACGAAGCCGACCGGCGCCTACAACGCGTCCTCACCACCGACCCAACCACCGGGATCTTTCGTCACGCCGACGCCGGCTACGAGAAGGCCATCGAGGTCGCCCAAGCCAACCAGATCGACCTCGCGCAATAGCGCCGCCGGTCGTGGTGACCGCCGCGGCCACCAGAACCAACTGATTCAGCGCAGAAACCGGGCCCGCGTTCCGCGAAGAACACGGGCCCGGTCGATATCAACCGTCAATAGCCGGAAGCGGCTTAGTCGTCGCTCCGACCGTAGAGCACATAAACCTCACCGGCGTCAAGCCGGCCCTGTGGATCGGCCAGCATCGCGGTAATCGCGTAATCCGCGAGCCCGTCACCGTCGAGGTCGCCCAGCGGGACCACACCATTCGAGAACGCGTGGATCTCCTCCGACGGATTGGCCGGAACCGTACCCGTCAGCCGCTTGTCACCACCGCCGAACTTGTCGCCGTCAGCCCGACCGACAAACACGATGCCCGGCAGATCCGGCGTACCCACCTGGCTCAGGTTGAACTCGAGCGGCGTATCCGGAATACCGTCATCGTCGGTGTCCATGGTGAAGTCTTCGGAACCGTAGATCAGGTAGACGACACCAGGATGCAGCGCTGGGTCGTCCGGATCCGCGGCGCCTGGCGCGGCGATCAGGATGTCATCGTAGCCATCACCATCGATGTCACCCGCACCGCCGACATTCGCACCGGCCAGATCGCCCGCTTCCACAGCCGAGAAACGCACCGCCCGCATCGCCGTCAGGACCGCGTCGTCCACGGTCCAACCGTTCTCCGGGCTCTCAAGCGTGCGCGACCCGAGCAGCACAATCGCTTCGCCGCCGTCGGGCGCATTCTCGCTACCCACGACCACATCGTCAGCCCCGTCGCCGTTGAAGTCGCCCGCCGACTGGACCGCGCGCGACAGCGTCTCGGTCGTCGACGCACCCTTCAGCATGATGCCCTTCAACCGCTCCGGATTGGTTTGCGCCAACTGCAGCTTCTCGAGGAGGTAGTCACCCTCGAAGCCCAGCGACTGCCCGTAGACGATGTAGATCGCACCCACAACGGTGCCGCTGGCCGGGTCCTTGACGTCTTCCGACCCAACCGCGAAATCACGCACACCATCGCCGTCGACGTCGCCCAACGCTCGCACGTAACGCAGGTGCGCGTCCGCGTGCGGCCCGACGATCTGCGGCGTCCGGTTCGTGTAGTAGCCCGCCGTGCCCGTCGGCTGCTCGTAGCCGTTCAGCAGGTCAGCGGGGAACACGCCCTGCTGCACCGAGGCCAGGCTGATGCACTGGTTGTTGGCGAAATTATCCGCATACGGACGAGTCTGCGGATCGTCACCGTAATTGCCGCGTGTCGCACCGACACTCTCGATGATGTACTGGTGCGGCACCGGCATCGTGTAGTCTTCACGACCCGCAATCTCGATATCGACCTCGGGCCAGTTCACACCCGGCTCAACCCACAACTGGGCCATGTTCGGCGCACCAGCCTGCGTGCGAACGTCTGTCCGCAACTGATACACCACACCCGAGCCGGTCCGGTCGCCCGGCACCGCGGCCCATCCCAGATCCGGGACGTCTTCCTGCAACGCCGTGTGGTCCGGCGCACTGATGTACAGCCACCGACCATCGCTGCCCACCGCCGTTCCAAACGCGTCGTCAACCTGCTGGCCGAAGATGCGCGCACCAACCGACGTCGGCGGAAGAACCACGCCACCCACCGAATACACCATCGGGCTGCCGATCCCCTTGCAGCCAAGGAAACCGGTCCACGCGATGTAGTCGTTGCCGGCGTAGTTCGCCTTCCACGCTTCACTGCACGGCGTCAGCGTCGTCTGCGGCAGCGGAATGAAGCACAACATGTCCTCATTCCACATGAACCAGCGATTCCGAATGATGCATCCGTTTGTACCGCCGCATGGATTGAGATCATCCTGCGGCAGGATCAAGCCAAACATGCTCGGGTTGACCAAAGGCGGATCGGCTGCGGGAATCGTCCAAGGCATATGGAACCCACCGGGTCCCTGAATCGAGGACGGTCACCCCCCGCCTAGCCAGACATCCCAGGCTACCGCAATCCTCTGCGTGTAGGTCTCCGCCTCGTTCTCCGGATCGCCGAGACACGGCCCACAACCCTCCGTGCACGTGCACTCGCACGCCGGGTCCACACCGCAGTCCTCCGGATCGCAGCAGCCTTCCGGCTCACCACTGCCCGGCGGATCACAGGGCGTATCGGGCTCCCACACGTTCGGCGTCACACAGTCCGAACACTCTTCCCATGTCGTCGGGTCAAATGGATCCAACGGATCCTCGTGGACCTTGCGAACGTACGCCCCGAGGCTGGGCGGCACCATGAAGTTGAACATCTGCCCGACTTCATGCAGGTCCAGCGAGCGATCGAACTTCCGCGTCAGAACGCCGCGGTTCGTCAGCATCTGGTTGTGGCTCGAGACGATCACAATCCCGCCCCGCGTGAACTGGGCGTAGTTCGGGATGAACGAGCCGCCCATGTAGTCGACAGCGTCGTACTCCATCGATCCCATGTTCGGGATGTCCGCGAGCAGGTCCGGGTGCTGAACAGACATCATGCCCGCCCAGGCCGGCGCGTTCAGCGTGATCGACTCCACACGCGGGAAGCTGAAAATGAACTCCGGCAGGTCGTCACCGTCCATGTCGTCCACGACCGTGATATCCGACAGGCCCTGCGTCCAGTTGTTGAACCGCGCGTCCAGCGGCGTCCGGATGCCGCGGAAACGAACACCCGGGACCGCATCACCCACGCTGTTCAGCGCCTTGACACCCGCCATGCGGTTGCTGTCGCCGTACACCAGGTACGCCGCACCCCAACCACGACCATTGAACGCCGTCAGGTTCGGCTTCGCGAACCGCGCGCTCACGATCAGCTCGCCGGCACCGTCGCCGTCCATGTCCGGCACCGCACACAGCGCGTTACCGGCCAGATCGTTGAAGTTGAAGCCCTGCAACACGAAACCACGCGCCGGCTCAGGATCCTCACCAGGCTCCGGATCCGGCGGCGGATTGTCGAGCTCATCAATGCGGAACATGCCCGTCTGCCGGCCGCGGAAGTAGATTCGCGTCAGCTCCTCATCGGTCGGTTCCGGCGTGTCTTCCTTGCCGGCGTACTCCGCAACCGGGGCCGGCACAGCGTCCTGCACAGACACATAGATGAAGTACGTCCCCGGCTCGAACAGCGGGTCGCCTTCATCATCCACATCTTCGATGGAGATCGTCGCCGTCGTGCTGTTCGCGCCCTGCGGCAACTCCTCGCCGTCCCAGACAATCCGGGCACCGCTGTTCGCAGCCGTGTTGTTGTCCGGGTCGCGGTCGTCGTCCAGCACGACCGTCAGGAACACGGGCGATGTGTCGTCCGTGTCCACGGTGATGTCGATCGTGTCGTTCCGCTCGATCTTGTACGGATCTTCCTGGTAGCCCGGAAGGATGCCGACGATCGTCGGCTCCACCGAGTCGATCGAAAGCCCGTCGGCGACCCAGCTTACCGACTCGTCACCAACCGAATCCTCGACCCGTACGCCAATCAGGAACTCGCCGTTCCCGTCGGCGTCCAGCTTGCCCATCGTCTCGAACACCGTGGTGTTGAGCACGTAGACGTTGGCACCCGGCCCCAGATCGCCGTGCTGCGCGTCAGGCGCCACCGGCCAGTAATCGGATTCCCCGTCACCGTCCACGTCGTCCGGGTTCCCGTTGCCATTCTCGTCATAGGCGATCAGGATCTGCACGCCCTCGGGCTGCGGCTTGATGTTGCCCTCGGTATCCAGCACCTCGAAGACCATCTGCACTTCCTGATCCAGACGCATCGCGTCCATCTGCGTCGGCTGCAGGATGTTGATCGTCGGCGCGTCGTTCTCGACGACCACGAGGCCTGGTGCATAGGCCAGCGTCACATCGCCCTGATCATCCACGACCTTAACGCCGAGCAAGTACCGCCCGACCATCAGGTCGCGCGTGCTCAGCGAGTACGTCCAATGCCCCAGGTTGAATCCCGTCGCCAGAACCGTCGGGGCATCCGTCAGGAACGTGGGCGTCTCATCCGCCACGCCATCGGCGTTCTGATCTTCCGCCAGAACCACCGAGACCATCGCCGGCATGATGCCGATGATGTCCGATTCCAGATCGAAGGCGTCCCATTCCAGCAACACGGTGTCCAACTGAACGTGAACCGTCTGCGGATCCAGGGGGGCGGTGAACGTCACAGTCGGCAACGCGTTGATCACGTTGACCACGCCCGTCGCATACTCCCGGACGATCATTCCGACGTCGTCCTGAACCTCCACGCCCACGAGATAGCGACCGGGCGCCCAGAACGTCGTCGAGATCGTGTAGTCCTGCTCACCCAGGTCAAAACCCGCGGCCAGCGTCGCCACGGCGGCCGGATCGTCCGGCTCACCATCGGCATCCGCATCAGCGGCAAGGATGACCGAAATCTGCTGCACGTTCTTCTCAAAGTCGTCCGCTTCCCAACGAACCGTCACCTCGTCGCTGCGGTAGACGGCAATCTCCGCCACCGGCTCGAAGATGTCGATCGTCGGAGCACCGTTGATGCGAATCGCACCCGTCGCGTATTTGACCAGCGCGTCGCCCACGCCGTCAGACACCCACACCCCCAGCCGATACGTACCCGGAGCCAGATCGGTCGTCTCCAGCGTCCCGGCCAGAGTCTCCGTGTCCGTCGACGAGAGTTCCGCCTCGGCGAAGAACAGCTCATTGCCGTTGAAGCTCGCGTCGCCATCGCGGAAGAACTTGACCGTCGCGGATCCTTCCGGATCCTGCACCTCCGCCTCCACGTCAACCGCTGTCCCTTCGTCCACGATCGCCGTCTCCAGCGGACTCAGTACCGTCAAGGCCGGCGATTCGTCGATCGTGATGGTCCGCGGGTTCGCTCCGCCGAGATAGACGGTCTTCTCCTGCCCGGCCGAGTCAGAGATCGTCACGCCGACGTGGTACGTGCCAGCGGCGAAGTTCTCCGTCAGAATCGTCCCCGTCCCGCTCAGGCCCCCGCCGTTGAATGCGTCCGCCTCGTTCCCGTTCACCTCCGTGTCGGTGTCGGTGAACACCTTGTACGACACGGTCGTGGCCAGGCTCGCGATGGTGAACTGCACCGGGACCGACGTGTTCGGACGAACCCGCACGTCGGCGCTGGGCTCGATCAACGTGAGCTCCGCCTCGCCGACAATCACCAGTCGCCCCGTGGCGTACGCGATGGCTTCCTCTTTGGCGTTGGCTCCCTTGAGACCGATGAAGTACGTCCCGGACGCCAGGCCCGCGGTCGTGAACGTCTCCGTTCCTTGTGGAGCCAACCCCGTGCGCAAGCTCTTCTCGTCTCCGGTCCCACCCAGCCCGTCGAGGTCGTAGAACAACTCGATCGAGATCACGCCATCGGCAGGATTCCCGCCGAACGCCTCGTACGTGATGGCGGCATCCGCGCCCGCGAGGAGGTTGAGGTCGGCACCCTCCGGGGCGGTGATCACAACGGAAATCGGCGGGGCGTCGACGCCGCCATCCGTCCCGTCGCCATCGGTTTCACCATCTCCACCATCCGTGGTACCATCTCCGCCACCGTCGGTGGATCCGCCATCCCCGTTTCCGTCGTCAGTCGGCGGAGGAGGAATCGGCCGCTCCTGGTCCGGCGGCGTCAGATCGTCATCGGTCGGCGTGTCGTCGACCTGATCCTGATCGGCCGGCGGGGTCGTCGGTTGCTGTACCTGCGGACAACCACCTATGGTTACAAAACTTACCAAACAGGCCGCAAGTGCAACGAGTCCAACGCGCACAAGCATAAAGCGACGGAATGACATTCCAGACTACCTCCACAAGGTGGACGTTCAGGATGAGAGATTCACTGGCGCGGGAGCCCTTGCGCTATACTCCCGCCCAAGTAAATCTATCGGCTCGCAAGTGACGCGTCAACGAAAACTGCCGCCCCCTTCCCGGCACCCCTCCCGGGAACCATGTCTCATTAGTCCAATAAACAAAAGATTTTACAGAACCTGCCGCGCGGAAGTCCAAGCCCGCAACGCGGCGCGCCCGATACTTTGTCAACTTCCAGGTCGTCACCAGATGCAAGGAGCCTGAGGAACACGCTATGAGCACCATTAAACCCTTCGCCGGAATCCGCTACAACACGACCTCCGAACATGATATCTCGACGCGCCTGAGCCCGCCCTATGACATCCTCGACCGAAACGACAAGCAGCGGCTGCTCGATGCGGACCCGATAAACTTCGTCAAAATCGACCTGCCGCACTTGCCCCCCAAGTCGGCCGGGCCGCAGACCGCGTACAGCGGTGCCCGCGACACCTTCGACGCCTGGCTCGCCGACGGCACCGTCGTCAAAGACCCCCAGCCCGCCCTGTACGTCTACCACCAGGTCTACCGCCACGGTTCAACCGATTATGTCCGGAAAATGTTCTTCGCCCGACTCCGCCTCGAACCCTTCGGCGAAGGCAGCATCTTCCCCCACGAGCGGACCTTCGGCGGCCCCAAAGAAGATCGCCTCGCCCTCACCAAGGCCACCCAGACCAACCTCAGCCCCATCTTCGGCCTCTACGAAGACACCGACAACCGCGTAGCCACGCGGCTCGAAGAGGCGATCGCGTCAGAGCCCACGGCGACCGGCACGTTCGCCGACGTCGAGAACCGCTTGTGGGCCATGACCGACCCCGCCGCCATCGCCGACGTCGCCCAGATGATGACCACGAAGCCCATCTACATCGCCGACGGGCACCATCGCTGCGGCACGGCGATGCTCTATCGAGATTGGCTCACCGAACGGCAGGGCCCGCTGCCCGATGACCATCCGGCCAACTTCGTCCTGTGCGTCTTCTGTGCCATGGAGGACCCGGGGCTCCTCATTCTGCCCACGCACCGCCTCCTCCCGGGCATCCGTATCCCCGACGGCGTCTTCACCGCTGACGGCAAGATCGAGCTCAAATCGCTGGACGCCAGCGACCCGGCCCAGGCCATCGCCGCTCTGAAAAACCTCGGGCCGCAGGCCATCTGCGCCTACGACGGTTCGACCCAAACCTACAAGGCCCTGCGCCCGACAGCGCCGGAGATCCTCGACAACCTCGAGCCGGATCACAGCCGGCCGTGGCGACGCCTCGGCCTCGCGTTCCTTCATGCGTACGTCCTGGACCGCGTCGTGACACCGAGCGTCAGCGGCGGGACAGCTCCCGAGATCCGCTATATCAAATCCGACGCGGACGCGATCAAACTCGCTCAGGAAACCGACGGCACCAGCTTCCTCATGCAGCCCACAACGATGGAAGAGCTGCGAGCCGTCTGCAGCGCCGGTGACCTGATGCCACAGAAGAGCACATACTTCTATCCGAAGCTGGCGAGTGGGCTCGTGGTCAACCCGTTGACCGAGTGAGACCCCACTGCCAGCGACATCGAAGCTCCGGAGGTTCAACATGCCGCGGATCACAAAGGTCTACACCCGAACCGGCGACGACGGGACAACCGGCCTCGGCTCCACCGATCGCGTGTCCAAGGCATCGGCTCGGATCTGCGCGTACGGAACGGTCGACGAGCTCAACGCGCACATCGGCGTCTTGCTCGCCGCGGGCGTGTCGGAGGCGGTCGCGGCGGCGCTGCGGACCATCCAGAACGACCTGTTTCACGCCGGCGCCGATCTGTGCATCCCGGAAGCTGACAAAGCCGGGCACCCCGGGCCGCAGATCGTCGCGCGCCACGTCGAGGCACTCGAGCACGCCATAGACCAACTCGGCCGCGAACTTCAGCCCCTGGAGAACTTCGTCCTGCCCGGCGGCACGCCGATGGCGGCCTACCTGCACGTTGCCCGCACCGTGTGCCGGCGAGCGGAACGAGATGTCATCACGCTGGCGAAGACAGAGCCTGTCAACCCGGAGGTGCCGCGTTACCTGAACCGACTGTCCGACGCGCTCTTCGTCATGAGCCGCTATGAAAACAGCCAGGCCGGCGTAGACGAGCCCCTGTGGGACAGCCGGGCCTAGGACGCAAGGAGAGAAGCCGTGCAGTATCGCTACGTGGTACTCGGTGCCGGTCGTCAAGGCGTCGCCATTGCCTACGCCCTGGCGGCCTTCGGGCACGCCGAACGCATCATCCTGGGCGAAATCGACACCGAGACCGCACGCCAAGCCATCCGCCGACTTGAGGAACTGCTGCCGCCGGGGCAATGCACGCTCTCGGCGACGATGTGCGACGTGTCAAAACCCAGCGAGGTTGCCCTGACGATAGCCGGCGCCGATGTGGTCGTGTCCGCGGCCCCCTACCGGTTCAATGTCGCGCTCACCGAGGCTGCGATCGCCGCCGGAGCCTCGTTCTGCGACCTCGGCGGAAACACGCAGGTCGTTCGTCACCAACTCGCCCTGCACGACCAGGCGCAGGCGACGGGCGTCAGCGTCGTCCCCGATTGCGGCCTCGCCCCGGGCCTGGGAAACCACCTGGCCGCCCACGGCGTTCAGGCGATGGACGAGCCACAAAACGTGCACATCCGATGCGGCGGGCTACCGGTCGAGCCCGTAGGCCCGCTCGGTTACAAGCTCGTCTTCAACTTCGCCGGCCTGGTCAACGAGTACAGCGGGTACGCGGAGTTCCTCCGGGATGGCGAGCAGGTCCGGGTTCCGGCGCTGGCGGAGCTCGAACCGATCGAGTTCGCACCGCCCCTCGGAACATGCGAGGCCGCCGTCACCTCCGGCGGAACCAGCACCTGCCCGGAGACGTATGCCGGCCGGCTTCGGACCTACGACTACAAGACGGTTCGCTACCCGGGGCACTTCGCCGTCATCCGCGCTCTCTTCGCGTTGGGCTGCTTCGACGAGCACCTGCCACTCGAGGATGACACCACCCTGGCACCGAGAGCAACATTCCGGCGATTGATGGAACAGCGATTGGCGTACCCCGACGTGCGCGACCTCGTGGTGCTGCGCTGCACCGTCAGCGGCCGGCACGAAGGCCAGCCCTGCACCCGAACCTACGATTTGCTCGAGCAGCACGACGAGACGACCGGTTTCACGGCGATGGAACGAGCAACGGCCTACCCGGCGGCACTCGTCGCGTTCCAGCAGGCCCGCCGCGTCATCAAGCCCGGTGCCCGACCGCTGGAAGTGGCGGTCCCGGCGGCCCAGTACCTGGACGAGCTGCCCTCACACGACATCCACGTGACCGTGAGCCGGTAGCCACGCACCCACACGCGGCTTCAACCGTTCAGCAGCGCTTCGTGCTCCTCGAAAATGCCGTCGATCCGCTGTTTGACGGACGTCTCCCGAACGGCAGGGCCAGCCTCGTCCAACACCAGCGCCTCGAACAGATCGACCATGCCCTGCCAGTCGCGATAGCTGACCCATTCGCTCGCAATCTTGCCACGCCGCACGTTCATGTTGTGGTAATTCCCCAGCGCGAGGCAGATCCCGATCGTCGCGTAGCCGTTCACCCCAAATGCGGCCGCCTCGCACATGCCCCCATCCATCAGCTTCCGCTGAAACGTGAAGCTCTTGCGGCGGGCGGCGATGCCCTGCGCAACCCGCGTGCAGAACGCGTCGAGCTGCGATGAGTAGATCACGGCCCGGTCACCCACACGAATGATCGGCCCATCCCCGATGCGGGCGTTCACGAGCGCCGAGCTCGTCTCGATCGAGACCACCGGAACGCGTTTTGGAATCGTGCGCGCCCGGATCGCACCCATCGCACCCACGAAACCGACCTCCTCCGCCCGCGTAAACAGGCAGTACACCTCCCCCCGCAGCTGTCCCCGGCTGAGACGCTGGAGCAGCGCCAGCATCGCGCCCACACCCGCCAGGTCATCACACGCCCGCGCACTGAGCCGATCGCCGCGAAGCGCCGGACCCGGCAGATCCCACATACCCAGCGTACCCGGCGGCACAGCCTGCCGCACGGCGATATGAGCCTGCTTCGGAACCCGCGGTCGCCCTGGACCGCTCGGCGGCAGCGTCTTCGACAGCTTCACCACACGCCCCCGGATCCAGCGCTCACTCGTCCAGAAACGCACGCCGGAACCCTCGAAAAACTCCGGTCGCACCCCGCCTCGAAACTCCGCCACCAGCGTCGTGCCATTCAGCATCTTCACCGCGGCGAACCCGGGATGGTCGGTGTGGGCCACGAATGCGAGCGGCGCGGCCGAGGCTGCCTTGTGGCGATAGTGGGCCAGCAGATTGCCGTACCGATCGTGGCGGCAGGTAACGCCCGCCATGCCGCGACAGCTTCGCTCGATGTACTCGAGCACGCTCGTTTCCAGAAAAGCCGCCGTGGGGAGACTCAGGAGTTCGCGAAGAGGTCTGGGCAAAGGCATGTTGAGGCTCCATGATGATGATGAGTGCAACGCACAGGCAACTGGGATGGTAAATTATGGGGCCTGACGAGCCAAGGCCAGGTTCCGGGGGCAACGAGTGCTCCCGAGGGGCCGGACGACCGGCGGCAGGGTGGTTTTTCTGAGGTTTTCCTGCCATACCCCAACGCGCCGGCCCGTCCACTATGGGTGACATGACGAGCGTGATGGCGAACGCAAAGCCCCTGGGAAAGCTGGTCGCCGAGGCGAGGGAAGGGAATCGCGCCGCGGCCGAGCGGCTGGTGCGCGAGCATGACGGGTGGGTCCGCAGCGTGGTCTACGCCGTCACCGGTCGTGCCGAGTTGGTCGAGGACGTCACCCAGCAGGTGTGGACCCGCGTCCTGGCACGGCTCGAAACGCTCCAGGATGCCCGGTGTTTGCGTTCGTGGCTGTACACGATTGCGCGGCATACGGCGATCGACATGGGACAGGCTCATCAGCGCCAGCGTGTCGGCTCGCTCGAAGGCGTCGTCGTGGAAGAGGACAAGCAGCAACGCGGGCCCTTCAGGGTCGTCGCCGGCAACGAGCTACAAGAAACGTTGCTGTATGCAGTAGAGAGCCTTCCCGTGCTGTATCGGGAACCGTTCGTCCTCCGGCATCTTCAGGACTGGAGCTACGCAGAGATCGGTGAGGTGCTGGATTTGTCCGTTGAGGCTGTTGAAACACGGCTGGTTCGAGCGCGACGGTTGTTGCGCGAGATGCTGGACGGCAGGGTCGAGTGATGCGTGAAGAGCTGGAAAAACAAGAACACCTCATATCGCGGTATCTCGACGGGGAGTGCACGGCGGTCGAGTGCGATGCTCTCGAAGCCATGATCGCCGACGACCCGCACATGGCCAACCTGTTCGAGAGCTACCGGAAGATAGACCACGACGTCGGCAAAGCCCTGCGGCACATCATCGGCCGGTCGCAGCGGACGATGCCGATTCGGGCGATCTGGCCTCGGGTTGGAAAGGGACTGACTGTAGCCGCGGCTGCGTGTCTGGCGGCGCTGGCCTGGCTTCACCCGACGCAACGTCCCTCCAACCCAGGCCCGACGCCCGTTCATAAAGCGGGAGCGATGCAATCGTGGTTCGCGCCGTTCGCGTCGGGGGGTGACGCGGTTGAGGAGGTGCCAGCCGCGTACGAGCAGCCGGAAGTTCGTGTTCGCGGAACGCAACGGGACTGGATCGTGTTCCCTGGCAACGAACCGGGCACGTACCTTGTGATCGAGGTGGATCGCGTGCGAACACACGCGGTCGCCATTCATCAGGATTTCTGACAGGAGAATGATGATGTTTGCGGTGTTGATCAGCATAGTGGCGATGTTGCTGCCGGCGCAGGCGATCGCGCTGGCGCGTGAGGCGGACGAAGGGCCTCCAGTCCGGTGCAAGGTCAAGGTGCAACGGATCGATGAGCCCATGGTGGTGATCGGATCGGTCGACCCGCAGACAATCGTACCCGGGCCGGCGGGATCGGCGAGTTTCATCGTGCTCGCCAGCGACGACGAGGATGAAGAGTTCCTGGTCCAGCAGTCGCAGGTCTGGATTGGCGTGCGCATCACCGCCGTACCCAAGCCACTGGCCGCCCACGTCGGCGACGACGGCGTCATGGTCATCAACGTCGTGAAGGGCAGTCCGGCGGACCAGTCTGGCCTCCGCCAGTACGACGTCGTCGTAAAGTTCGCGGGCGAAGAGACCAACAGCCCGAGTGACCTCACCGCGGCTGTCGGAGACACGGAGCCGGGCAAGCCGGTGAAGATGACCATCATCCGCGAGGGCGCGCGGCGCACGCTCAAGGTCTCGCCGATCCAGCGACCCGACGACGAACCGTGGGGCGAGGTGGAGATGAAGTACGAAGAGCCGGCCGAGACGTACCTCGACGAAGCTCTGAAGATGCGCGGGCAGACGCTGCACATGGGCCCGCAAGGGCAATGGACCATCAAGGATCTGGGAACGCTGCACGACTTGCCGGACGCGCTGAAGGCACTCGAGAAGTTCAACGTCCACATCGACAACCTCGGCGAACTACAAGATGGGCTTCACGAAGACTTCCTGCGGCATTTCCACCACGACATCAGGCTTCAAGGCGATGACGAGGGCGAGGCGGAGATCGAGCTGAAGATCCGAATCGAGGAAGACGGCGAAACAACGGCCATCCAGGTGGGACCGGACGGCGAGGTCAACGTCAGTCGCGTCGACGCGGACGGAAACGAGTCGTCCGCGGTCTACGACAACGACGAAGCGCTCAAGGCGGAGGATCCGGAGGCGTTCGAGCTGTATCGCCAGCACTGCGTCGAAGGACAGCCGTCGGTCATCCGCATTCACCCGCCCCGCGCCGAAACCAGGAAACTCCGCAAGCAGTTCCAGGTCGATGTCGAGCAGAAACTGCAGGAAGCGGTTGAGGCCTTCAACAAGCAACTCGAGAAATCGGACGTAAAGGGAGACCGCGAGAAGCGGAAGCAACAGTACAAGCAGCAGTACAAGATCATGAAGAAGCTCGCGGACGCCCACAGGAAGCAGGCCCAATCCGAAGCGGCCGACGGCGTCGCCATCGGTGTCCGCGTGGACTCAGACGGTAGGGTGCGCGTGTTCGTGCGGACGGAAGGCGGCGACATCGCGCGGTACGAGTTCAAGTGCCTCGACGACTTCAAGGCCGCCGAGAGGGAACTCTACGAGCAGGCCCGCGACCTCCTCGAATAGAGCAGTCTCCTACAGCAGCGCTACACACGGCGGCCGGCCCCGTGCCGGCCGCTTCCTTTGCGCCTCAAACGACGCAACACAGGAGTCGAGCCAAACCGGCGCTCCCCCCGGCGACCACCCTACTGGCCGGGATACACAATCAGCCGATCGTGGACGAGCAGGACAATGTCGTCGATGCCGTCGCTGGTGACGTCGCCCATCAGCACCTGCCGCGGCTCGGCCCGGGTCTCGGGGTCGTCGGCAAAACGCTTCCCCTGAAAAACCTGAAAGCGAAAGGCCTTGAGAAAATCGCCACCGGGCGCGGCGGTGACAATCTCTATAGCGGCCTTGGCCATGTCGACGAGGGCGAGATCTCGCACGCCATCGTGGTTCACGTCGCCGACAACGGTGTCCGCCAGCCAGGCCTCCTTGGATTCCGTGTCGTAACACTGTTTCTCAACGAGGGTATGCGCATCATCGTCCTGCGTCAGGACAGCGAGCCGCTTCGGATCCGCGAGCAGGAGGGCAACGTCCTGGTCTGCGCCGATCGAAACGGGCCCCATCGCCGTCAAGTCGTAATGACTGATCGGCACGCGCTCCGCAACCGCGTAGGTCTTGTCGGGCCGACGTTCGAACACCAGCAGCGTTGTGCTCTTCTGGTCGTACATCGCGAAGCGCGGGCTGCCCGCCTTGGCCGGCAACGCCGCCAGACCCGTGAGCCGGGCGCCGGCATCTTCCGGGTTGTACTGGTCCACGACGGTCCAGGAACCGTCCCGGACCACCAGCGCCCGAGCGAGATTCCCCTGCGCCAGCAACACCTCGGGCTTGTCATCCCCCGTGACGTCCGCCAAGGCAAAACCCTCGGTCCCAACCTCCTTCAGTAGCCAATCGCGCGCCTGCTGCCCGCTCAAGGCCTCGAACTCGCCGTCGGCGGTCTGAAGCAACGCCTTCGGCGACGCGTAGCGCACGAACAACAGCAAGTCGTTGCGGCCATCCTGGTTGACGTCGGCAAAACGGAGGCCGCTCGGGTCGTCATCCAAATCGTCGATGCTGACCCGTGCCTCCTCCGTGCCAGGGCCACCCTTGGCTATGACGAGTGTGAACTCCTCGTCCTCATCACGCGTGACATACGCCAGGCGGTTGACCCCCTTACCGGGCCGAAGTCGCCCGACCGTCAACACAAACGGATCACCGTGCGCCGCCAGCGGCTTTGGATACGTCAACCGGCCGTCTGCGAACCGCGAGACACCGATCATCTTCTCCTCGGGACTCGCCAGCAAAACCTCAGCGCGCCCATCCCCGTCGATGTCCGCCACGCAGACATCCGTTGTCTTCATCAGACCCGGAAACGGCGTTCCGGCACCGAGACCCCGCGGCCCGCCCTTGAACAGCACGAGTTGAGCAGCATCCGGCGCGAGGGCCACACCATCGGCCAATCCGTCACCGTCGACATCCCCGACCGCCACCGGGCGCCGCTTGCTGTCGTCCTTGAGCGGGTACGAGTGCAGCCGCTGATGCCAACCGTTGGATGAGCCCGAGCCCGGCGGCCCCCACCGATAATGCTTCAGACGCCCACTCGCGTACTCGATGATGTACACATCATCACCACCGTCACCATCGGCCGGCTTCGCGATGGTCGTGCTGCGCGCCCGCGGCATGCGGATCGGCTGCATGGCGGCGAGCGAACCGTCGGGCTCCTGAAGACAGGCGTAAACGCCGTGGGGCTCCTCATCGGCACCGATCAGCAGGTCGTCGCGCCCATCGCCGTTCAGGTCACCCGTAAGCATCAGCGTCGGGCTCTGAATGCCGTGCATAAGTCGGCGAGGCTCGGCCAGTCCGCCACCGGGCTTCTGGTGAAAAATAAGCAGCATGTCGCTGCCGCGCAGCGCGACGTCCGCGCGCCCGTCGTGATTGAAATCCCCCACGCACAAACCACCGTGGCGAGCAGCACCCTCCGGTGCCCGTATTCGCATCGGACGCCCGTAGCGATGATCCTCCTGGCCGGGCAGAACGACGATCTCCTTCGTCTCGCTGAAAAACACAATGTCCGGGATCCGGTCCCCGGTCAGTTCCGCGATCTCGACGGCGGAAAGACTGTGATCAACCGGAACGGTCTCCCGCCGGAGACTCCCGCGATCGGGAATCTCATTCCGCTCGGGGCTAACATCGCCGGCGGCGGGCGGCGCGTCCTTGCCAGGGTGATAGAAGAGCTCGAATCGGCTATGGCGACCGTTCCAGACCAGGACATCCGTGCTTCCGTCGGCGTCCAGATCGGCCAACCGCAAATGATCGATCCCAAAATCGATCTTGTAGATCTCCAGGGCACCGAAGCCGAAGTGCCGAGGCAATTCGGTCTTCTGAACGTCCGTGAGCTGGGGCCCATCACCCACGGGCGCCAGCAGGAGGCAAGCGGCAGCAGCAACCAACGAAATCATGAGGAAGCTCCCAAGAAGGAGGCGTATCACGAGCAATCGAGGCGTTCATCGATTGTACGCGAATCGATCGCCGACGGCAGCATCACGGTAACAGCAGAGCGGGCCCCTCCCACTACGAATCGGAATCGGCGTGCGAAAGGTCAGCGATGCGTGGACAGGTTGCGCAACACGCGCCAGCGGCGTTGAGCCCGCTCGCGGGCCAGGCACGATTCCTCATCGCGGCCGCGGTGCCGGTCGATGTCGCTCTCGGCCGCGTTGACCGCGTCGGCGCTGACATCTTCGGCGGGAACCGCCTGCGCGGTCAGGACCGTCACACGATTCTCGAGCACCTGCGCGAATCCACCATCAATGAAGACCCGCCGCGTGCGACCCCCGCGCGAGTAGCGCAGCTGCCCAATCCCAAGCTCACAGAGCAAGGCGGCACGGTCACGAAGGATGCCCACCTCCCCGTCGTGCGCCGGGATCACCACGCCGTCGGCCGCGTCCTCCAGGACCTGCCGCTCGGGGGTAATCACGACGACCGCAATGTCTTCCGTTGTCGCCATCTCTACGGCGCCTTGTACGGCTGAGGGCTCAGGGCGTCAAGCCGCCCTCCGCTACGATGTCGGTACCGTGCGCCGGCTGATGTCCCCGCGATGCAGCCCTATCCGGCCTTGCGCTTGTCCGAGCCGGCCTTGGCCGTCTTCTTCGGCTTGTCCGTAGCGGGTTTCTTGGCGGTGTCTTTAGGCGTGCTGGCCGGGCTCTTGTCGGCCTGGGCGGCTTTCCGGTACGACTCGGTGCGGTAATCGGTCTGGTAGAAGCCGGAACCCTTGAAGATGATCCCACCGCCGGTGCCGATCAGGCGACTCAACGTGTTGTGGCCACACTCCGGACACTTGCGAAGTGGCTTGGCGGTAATGGACTGAAAGGCTTCGAACTCGTGCCCGCAGGCTCCGCAACGGTAGTCGTAGGTCGGCATCAACTCTCCTCGTTGTCGCCCCGTTGCTCCTTCTCACCATCCTTCGATTCCGGAGGACCGCTCGATACGATCACGCGACTGGGGCGAAGAACGCGCTCGTGCATGACGTAGCCGCGCGCAAGTTCCTTGAGAACCGTGCCGCGCGGCTCCGTGTCGCTGGGTTGTTGCAGCATAGCCTCGTGAAAGCCGGGGTCAAACGGGCGACCCACGGCCTCGATCGGCTCAATGTGGTAGTTCGAGAAGATCTTGAGCATATGCTCGTACACGATCCGCACACCCTCGGTCACGGCGTCGGCGTTCGCTGCGGTCTTGGAGGACTCAAGCGTCCTCTCCAGGTCATCGAGGACAACGAGCAGGTCCCGCGCGAACTCGAACGCCGCGAAACGCAGGGATTCCTGCATCTCGCGCAGTGAACGCTTGCTGAGATTCTCGGATTCGGCCAACACTCGGAGATTCTTTTCCCGCAGCGCCTCAATCTCCTGCCGCAGGACCGTGAGCTCGTCGACTTCCTGGCCGGCACCTTCCGCCGACTCGGGCGCGGCTTCGGCCGCCGCCTTGGCGTCCTGAGCCTCCGCGTCCGCCGATGGATCTTCCACCCGGGCGTTGCGCTTGTTCTGATCGGTGTGACGTTTGGCCTTGCTTCCCATGTTCACCACACGTTTGGATTTCATCCTTCTGGTGCTAACTCTTCTCATCCGGTTCCCGCGTCAGGTACTCCTTGACGCGCTCGAAAAAACCTTTGGACTCGGGCAGTACGTCTTTGTCCTCGGTGGCCGCAAACTTCCGCAGCAGCTCCTCCTGCTCACGGCTGAGCTTCTTCGGGGTCTCAATCGCAGCCTGCACAATCTGATCCCCGCGCCGCCCGGAGCGCAAGTTGGGCAGGCCCTTGCCCGCTAGCCGGAAGACGGCCCCGTACTGGCTCCCGGGCGGGATGCGAAGTGGCACCGTACCCGTCAGCGTCGGGATCTCAATCTGCGCCCCGAGCGCCGCCTGCGTGAAGCTGATCGGGAGTATACATACCAGGTGATCGCCGTCGCGCTGCAGAAACTCGTGCGGCCGAACGCGAATGACACAGCGCAGGTCGCCACGGTGATTCCCGGAGAGACTCGGCTCACCTTCGCCGCGAACGCGGATGCTTTGGCCTTCATGGACGCCCGGAGGAACCTTCACGTCGAGGACCCGTTCGCGCTGACCGCGGGCCGTGCCATGACAATCGCGGCAGGGCTTGTCGGCCAGCCAGCCGCGCCCGTGGCAATCGGGACACTCAACGACGCTGCGCGTCATGAAGAAACCCATCGACGTCTGGCGTTCGACCTGGCCGTAGCCGCCACATGTGGCGCACGTGCGGCGCTCCGTCCCCGGCTCGCAACCCTGCCCGCCGCACCGCTCGCAGAAATCGGCCCGCTCAAAACGGAGACTCTTCTCGACGCCCGTCAGAACATCCTTGAGATCGATCTCAATGACAGTCTGGATGTCGATGCCGCGATCAACATGTCGGCGACCCGAGCTGAAGCCGCCGCCAAAGGCGCCCCCGAACAGATCGCTGAAAACACTGAAGATGTCGTCTACGCCCATGCTGGAAAAATCGTGCATGCCGACGCCGTTCAGACCCGCATGCCCAAAGCGGTCGTAGCGCTGCCGTTTCTCGGGATCCGAGAGAACCTCGTACGCCTCAGCCGCTTCCTTGAAGCGTTCCTCGGCTTCCGGTTCCTTGTTGCGGTCGGGATGATACTTGAGCGCGGCTTGGCGGTAGGCCCGTTTGACTTCGTCGGGGGACGTGTCGCGACTGACACCGAGAACGTCGTAGTAATCTCGCTTGGACGACACGATTCACCACTTCATCGACTTCAGAACCGGTTTTGGACCGCGTAGTGCGCCCGGCACGCACATCCGGCTGCCGGGTTCGGCGACGCCCCCGGCCTCAGACAGGCACAAGGGGCGACCGCGTGCGCGAGCGCCCCTGAGCGTCAAAACCCTGTCACCCGGTCACGGTTCAGCGCGTAGCGCCTTCGATGGCCTCGTGCTTGTCCTCCTTGTACTCGGTACAAAGCACATCGGTCGTGAGCATCAGGCCGGCGACGCTGGCAGCATTCTGCAAGGCGACGCGTGCAACCTTGGCCGGGTCAATAATGCCAGCCTCGATCATGTCGACGTACTCGCCGCGGGCTGCGTTGAAACCGAAGCTCTTCGGCCGCGACAGAATCTCGTCGACGACCACCCCGCCGTCCTCGCCAGCGTTCTCGGCGATCTGGCGAGCCGGATACTCGAGAGCCTTCGCGATGATGCGATACCCGATCGCCTCGTCACCCTCGACCGACTTCGCGGCTTCGAGGACCGACTTGATCGCCCGCAGGAAAACCACCCCGCCGCCAGGAACAACGCCCTCTTCGGCCGCGGCCTTCGTCGCGTGAAACGCATCGTCCACGAGATCCTTGCGCTCCTTGACCTCCACCTCGGTGGCGCCGCCGACGCGCACGACAGCCACGCCTCCGGTGAGCTTGGCCAGTCGCTCCTGCAGCTTCTCGCGATCGTAATCGCTGGTCGTCTTCTCGGATTGGTGCCGAATCTGCTCGATCCGCGCCTGGATGTCCTTCTTCTTCCCGGCGCCCTCGATGATCGTCGTGTCATCCTTCGTGATGACCACGCGCTTCGCCCGGCCCAGCATCTCGAGTTCGACGTTCTCCAACTTGAGACCGCGATCCTCGCTGACAAACTCGCCGCTGGTCAGAGCGGCGATATCACCAAGCATCGCTTTCCGGCGATCGCCGAACCCCGGCGCCTTCACCGCAGCCACGTTGAGCGTGCCGCGCAGCTTGTTGACAACCAGCATGGCGAGCGCCTCGCCATCGAGATCCTCGGCGATGATCAGGAGCGGCTTCCCGAGGTTCAGGACCTTCTCCAGAAGCGCGACGATGTCGCGAATGGAGCTGATCTTCTTCTCGAAGATCAGGATGTACGGATCCTCGAGCACCGCTTCGAGCGATGCCGGGGACGTGATGAAGTACGGGGAGATGTAGCCCTTGTCGAACTGCATCCCCTCCACATGCTCCCACGTCGTCTCGAAGCTCTTGCCCTCCTCGACCTCGACAACGCCGTCCTTGCCGACCTTCTCGAAAGCCGCGGAGAGAATCTTGCCAACCTCCTTGTCGCCGTTGGCGCTGATGGTCCCGACCTTCGTCATGTCGTCTTTGCCACGCACCTTCGTCGACTGGGACTTGATCGAATCGGTGACGATCCGAACCGCGGCATCGATCCCGCGCTTGAGCGCGACCGGAGCAGCCCCGGCAGTCACGTTCTTCAGACCCTCAGCGAAAATCGCCTCGGCCAGAACCGTTGCGGTCGTCGTACCGTCACCGGCGCTGTCCGAGGTCTTGCTGGCAACCTCGTTCACCAGCTTGGCGCCCATGTTCTGGAAGGGCTCGACCAACTCGATTTCCTTGCTGACGGTCACGCCATCCTTCGTGACGCGCGGCGCACCCCAGGATTTCTGCAGAATCACGTTGTGACCAACAGGACCGAGTGTCGACTTCACCGTCCTGGCCAATCGGCGCACACCCGCGAGAACCTCGTTGCGAGCCCGGTCGCTGTACATGAGTTGTTTGGCAGGCATATGTTCAGTTCCTTGTGGCGGCCAGGACTGACCCCGACCGTTGAGGCCAACAAGTTGCTCCCGGACGCGACCGACCCCGGGGACCGGTCGCTACGTCTGGTCCGGGACTAGTCCTGAACGGCGAGCACGTCGCTTTCCCGGAGGATCACGTACGTCTCGCCGTCAATCTCGATCTCGGTGCCGCTGTACTTGCCGTAGAAAATCGCATCGCCGACCGAGAGGGACATCTTGCCGCGCTCACCGGTCTTCTCGAGCAGCTTGCCCGGACCGACCGCGATCACTTTCCCCTGCTGGGGCTTCTCGCGAGCGCTATCAGGCAGCACGATGCCGCCCCGGGTCACCTCTTCAGCCTCAAAGGCCTCAACAACGACTCGATCATCCAACGGACGAATCTTCAGCTTCTTCGCAGTAGCGGTTGCCATGTCTTCTGATCTCCGACCAATCACGCTGTTGTCTAATTCCGGCTATCGATCACTGTATTTCCGCGCGGCCGACGGCGGGGTGATAGGTCCCCATCTCGTGGCTGCGATGCGGGGCATTTCATAGACTCCGCAAGAGCTCCCTGGGCAGCGGGCCTTACATCATGCCGCCCATGCCACCCATGCCACCCATGCCGCCCATGCCACCCATGCCACCCATACCGCCCATGCCACCCATCTCGTCGTCCATCCCCGGCATGCCGGCCGGGCCACCCTTCTTCCCGGGCTTCTCGGCGATGAGACAGGCACTGGACAACAGAATGCGGGCCACACTGCTGCCATTCTCGAGTGAGCAACGCACGACCTTCGCGGGGTCGATGATGCCGCTCTTCATCAGGTCCTCATACTCCCCACTGTCGGCGTTGAAACCGAAGTTCGGAGACTTCGTGTTGGCCTGAACCTTCTTCTGAACAACGGCGGGCTCGAAACCAGCATTGGCGGCGATCTGACGGATGGGAGCCGAAAGCGCGTCGCGGATGATCTTGACGCCGACCTTCTCGTCCTCGCCCCTGATCCTCAGATTGTCCAGGGCAGCGCGGCCGCGGAGCAACGCGACGCCGCCACCCGGCACGACGCCTTCCTCGATCGCGGCGCGGGTCGCGTGGAGAGCATCTTCGACGCGGGCCTTGATCTCTTTCAACTCGGCCTCGGACGCGGCACCCACATTGATCTGCGCGACGCCGCCCGCGAGCTTGGCGAGACGCTCCTGAAGCTTCTCGCGGTCATAGTCGCTCGTCGTTTGCTCGATCTCGCGGCGGATCTGGGCGATGCGCCCCCGAATGGCCTCACTGTCGCCGGCACCCTCGATAATCGTGGTATTGTCGTTGTCGATACGGATCTTCTTCGCCCGACCGAGGTCGTCGATCGTAACATTGTCCAGCTCGATGCCGAGATCCTTGAAGACCGGCTTCGCATCCGTCAGAACAGCGATGTCCTCCAACATGGCTTTCCGGCGATCGCCGTAGCCCGGCGCCTTAACAGCCGCCACCTGCAGGATGCCCCGCAGCTTGTTGACGACCAGCGTCGCAAGGGCCTCACCCTCGATGTCCTCGGCGATGAGAAGCAGCGGCCGTTTGGCCTTGGCCACCTTCTCGAGCAGAGGAACAAGCTTGGTGACAGAGCTGATCTTGTCCTCGAAAACCAGGACGAACGGCTTGTCGAGCACGACGGCCATATCGTCGGGGTCTGTGATGAAGTGCGGGCTGAGGTAACCGCGGTCAAACTGCATGCCCTCGACCACGTCGACATTGGTGTCGAGGCTCTTGCCCTCCTCCACCGTGATCACGCCGTCCTTACCGACCTTCGCAAAACAGTCGGCCATGATCTCGCCAATGGAGCGATCGTTGTTGGCCGAGATGGTCGCGATGTTGATCACGTCGTCCGGGCTCTTCGGATCGAGCTTGACCGGACGAGCCATCTTTTTCACCTCACCGATCACGGCTCGGACCGCAGCCTCGATGCCACGGTTAATGCCGTTCGAGTCGTAGCCGGCGGTGATGGCACGAAGACCGCGCTTGTAGATCGCCTCGGCCAGAACGGTGGCGGCGGTCGTGCCGTCGCCCGCAACGTCGCTGGTCTTGCTCGCGGCTTCCTTCACGAGCTGGACGCCCATGTTCTCGTACTTGTCGTGCAGCTCGATCTCCTCCGCCACGGTGACGCCGTCCTTCGTGACCGTGGGCCCACCCCAGCCCTTGTCGAGGACCGCGTTTCGGCCGCGGGGACCGTACGTGCTCTTGACCGCGGAGGCGAGTTTCTCCACGCCGGCCAGAATGGCCTGCTGAGCCTCCTGATCGAATGCGAGTTGCTTGACCGCCATGCAGAGGTCTCCTTCTACCAGGTCTTGATGCCACGTGGCAGAGTTATCATCTCGTACGAAGCTCCCCCCGGCGCAGGCGCGCATGGGGTGGCGTGTATCGGGCGTAGCAAGCCGAGTGCCAAAAGCGGCCTCCAGCAAAAACGACTGCAAGATCCTTCTTGACAACAGCTTACGTAAGCAACCCCCCCGAGGCCGCCAGCCGCCCCACTGCCGAAGCTGTCGGGGTGGCAGTGCCAAAGTGACAGCCGCTGCCGTGTTGCGACCGGAACGGCGAACCGGTATGGTTGGCCCGCCGTCGGCCGTGCGGTGTGTCCCGACCGGCCGGAGGCGTGACTCGCGGCCCGTGCACGCGGGTCACCACTGAGGCACGCCGCTAATGACGCCGGCGAGAGGTCTGCCGCCACTCGGGGACGCGGCCGTGGAGCAGACCCCGCCCCGTTGGAAAGTCCCGTAGCCGATCCATGAGTAGCAGCGTATCCGGCAATTCGGCCTCGTCACCGCAAGGCCTTCTGGCACAGCGCCGGCGGAGGCAATCCAGCCATCGGGAGGCCCGGCGGGCCTTCTGGAGGACGCTGACGCTCGTCTACCCCCACCGTCGCAAGCTCATTCTGGGCATGTCCCTCGGGCTGGGGGTAGCCCTCGCGTACGCCGGCAGCCTGGGCGGAATCCTGCCCGTCCTCAAAGTCATCATCAGCGAGGAAAGTCTGCACGACAGCCTCATGCACGCAGCCGATGACGCCCTCCAGCGCGGCGCCTGGTATGCAGGCACGTTGCGCGGCACAGCCGCCCTCTTCCCGCCGGGCGACAGCTTCGACGCCCGCATGAGAGTGCTCCTGATGCTGCTCGGGGCCCTGGTAGGCATAAACATCCTCGGAAACACCCTCCGCTGCCTATCGCAGTACCTCGTGCTCAACGCCTCCCAGCGCATGATGATGGACTTGCGCCGCCGAATGTACCGCAAGGCGCTCCGCGTCCCCATGACCGAACTCTCGGGCGACGTCTCAAACCGCGTCAACCAGTTCCTCTCAGACACACGCGAAGTGTTCCTCGGCGTGACAACCCTCTTCGGCAAGGTGGCACGCGAGCCCCTGAAGGTCATCTGCGTCCTCACCGTCGCCCTCTGGCTGGACGCACGCCTCACGCTGGTGGTCCTCGCCATCGCACCGCTCGCCGTCGGCCTGCTGTGGTACTTCGGCCGAAAAGTGCGAAAAGCGACCATCCGCCTCCTGGAAGGCTATGGCCTCATGTTGGGCGGGCTCGAAGAAACCCTCCAGGGGGCGGACGTCGTAAAAGGTTACGGAAGAGAGGGTTACGAACGCAAACGCATGTGGCGCATCGAGCGAAGCATGCTCAAGCAACTGCTCCGCCTCGCCTGGATCGAGGCCCTCTCGTCACCACTGATCGAAGTCATCGGCGTCATCGCCACCTGCTGCGGAATAGTCTGGCTCGCATCGCGGACATTCCAGGACCTCATTACGCCAGAACACTTTATGACCATGGTCGCGTTGCTGGCGGCGATGCTCGACCCGGTGCGCAAGGTCGCCAACGTCTACAATATGGTGCAACGAGCAGGGGCGGCGTCCGTGAGATTATGGGACTTCCTCGATGAGCCCGAGGAGTCCTCCCCGATCGGCGCTCGGCCCCTCGCCGGCAGCGGTCCGCGACCCGTGCAGTTCGACAACATCACCTATCGTTACACATCCGAACAAAACCCACCCGCCCTCGCCAACGTCTCCCTCGACGTCCGCCCCGGGGAGTGCATCGCGATTGTCGGCCCCAACGGCAGCGGCAAATCGACCCTCGTGAAAATGCTCTCACGGCTGCTGGAGCCGCAGTCCGGACGCGTCACGGTCGACGGCGTCGACGTACGTGACCTGAGCCTGCGGAGTCTTCGTATGCAGACCGCGGTTGTATCACAGCGGCCGGTCGTCTTCGCGCGAACAGTGTCCGAGAATATCGCCTATGGAAAAGCCGACGCGACACCCGAGGAGGTTCAGGAGGCCGCCCGCCAGGCCTACGCCGACGAATTCATCGAGCAATGGCCGCGGAAATACGACACCATCCTGGGAGAATTCGGAACATCTGTGTCCGGCGGCCAGCGGCAGCGCATCGCGATCGCCCGCGCGTTCCTCAAACCGTCCTCGATCCTCGTCTTTGACGAGGCCACGAGCGAGGTCGACGCCGACAGCGAACGGAAGATCCACGCCGCCCTCAACCGCCTCCGACAAGGAAAAACAACCTTCCTCATCGCCCATCGCCATACGGTGATGGAGATGGCGGAGCGCGTGGTCGTCATGGACGGCGGGCGAATCGTCGATGTGGGCACGCATGCCGAACTCGTCGACCGCTGCCCGTTATACGTGGCTCTGTACCGCTCCCCGACCTAAAGACCGCTCAAAGTCCGGGGGCAACCGGCTCGCACGACTGGCGGACAGGCCGGCGGTTTCGGTACGATCGATAGCACCCGGCTGCGTTCCTCGAACGCTCGGCGCGTTGAGGTGGAACAGTCGCTGCACCGGAGCAGGTGATGACGCCGCTCGAGCGTTGGCAGGCCGTGCTGCAAGGTGAGAAGCCCGACCGGCTGCCGATGGACTACTGGGGCACAACCGAGGCGACGAACAAACTCGTCGAGCATCTCGGCTGCAACGACGAGTGGGCTGCTTGCGAAACCTTACACATCGACCGGATGGTCTACGCCCACGTGCCCGGCTGGGGAGAGCCGGACGGCGAAGGCCAGGATCCACACTGGGGTTATCGCTGGGCGAAGGTGGACTACGCATCCGGCACCTACCTCGAGTGCGTGGAGCATCCGCTGGAGGAGCTCAACACCGTGGCGGAAGTCGAGGCGGCCTACACTTGGCCGAATCTCGACCAGCTCGATTACACCGCCATCCGCAAGCAGATCCAGGGCAAAGAGGACTACCCCGTTGGCGGCGGAGGGTCCGAACCGTTCCTCACGTACACCTTTCTCCGCGGGCTCGAACAGGCCTACCGGGATCTCCTGGTCAATCGCGACCTGGCCGACTACTGCCTCCAGAAGATCCACGAGATCCACTACGAGCACACGTGCCGAATCTACGACGCCCTTCCGGGACGCGTGCTGGCCAGCTACGTCGCGGAGGACTTCGGTTCACAGGAGAACCTGCTCTTCAGCCCCAAGGTCATCCGCGAGATGTTCCTTCCGCGAATGCGGCGGATGGTCGAGCTCGTGCACTCCGCGGGCGCGTACGTGTTCACGCACAGCGACGGCGCGATTCGCAAAATCATCCCGGATCTCATTGATATGGGAATGGACGTGCTCAACCCTGTGCAGTGGCGCTGCACCGGCATGGAACGCGAAGGACTCAAACGCGACTTCGGGGACAAGGTCGTCTTCCACGGCGGCATGGACAATCAACAGACGCTGGCTTTTGGCACCGTCAACGACGTAATTCAGGAGGTTCAGGACAACATCCGGATTCTCGGAGCGGGCGGAGGGTACATCCTGGCGCCCTGCCACAACGTGCAAGCAATCAGCCCGCCGGAGAATGTGGTTGCGATGTACCGGGCCGGTTACAAGTACGGGCAGAACTGAGCAGTTGCTCAGGCTACGGCGCATTCCGTAGGCAAAGGGCCGCAACGACGGGGCGCCGCCCGCAGGGGCTTGGCTTGGGGGACATAGGGAGCAACGAGCGTGTTTGCATCCGTTACCGACGCACTGGCGTATATCAAAGACAACAACATCGCGATGGTCGATTTGAAGATCGTCGGCCTCGGCGGACAGTGGATGCATGTAACCATCCCTGCCAGCCAGTTCACCCAGAAGTGCTTCGAGGAGGGCGTCGGGTACGACGGCTCGTCCGGATCGGGCTTCAGCAAAGTGGAGAGCGGCGACGTGAACGCCCTCCCGCAGCCGGACACCGGCTTCCTCGATCCGTTCTGGGAGCAGCCCACGCTCAGCTTCCTGTGCGACACGGTAACAGCAGACACCAAAGAGCCGTTTCCGAGCGATCCGCGAACGATCGCCCGCCGCGCCGAAGCATTCATGCGATCGACCGGCGTGGCGGACGAAGCGTGGATGGGGCCCGAGTTCGAGTTCCACGTGTTCGACCGCGTCGACCTGTCCGACGATCCCTACAACACGAGCGTGGCCATTCGCTGCTGCGAAACGAGCCCCGACGGCCTCACCGCGCCGATTCGGCACAAAAGCGGGTACTTGCAGGTGCCGCCGGCCGAGCACTTCCACGACCTGCGTTCGGAAGTCGCCCTGACGCTCGATAAAATGGGCATCGACGTGCGGTATCACCACCACGAGGTCGGAGCACCCGGACAGTGCGAGATCGAGGTCAACCTCAAGCCTCTCGTCCGGGCCGCCGACCAGGCCATGCTCATCAAGTACGTCATCAAAAACGTCGCCCACCGGCGCGGCAAGCTCGCAACGTTCATGCCCAAGCCACTCTACGGCGAAGCCGGCAACGGCATGCACGTGCACCAGATGCTGACCAACAAGGGTGCACCGGTGTTCTTCGACGATCGCCGGAAGAACTACGCCAATCTCAGCGACCTGGCGTTGCAGTATGTCGGCGGGCTGCTGTCTCACGGGCGGGCGCTCACGGGCCTGACCAACCCCTCCACCAACTCGTTCAAACGCCTGGTCGAAGGATACGAAGCCCCGGTCAACCTCTTCTTCTCACTGGCGAACCGCTCGGCCGCCATCCGCGTGCCGCGCTACGCCGTCTTGCCCGAGGACAAGCGCATCGAATATCGCCCGCCGGATTTCACCTGCAACGTGTATCTCACGCTGGCAGGCATGCTGATGGCGGGGTTGGACGGAATCGCGTCGAAGTTAGACCTGGGCGAGCACAACTTCGGGCCGTTCGACGTCAACATCACCAAACAGAACGACGCATTCCGCAGCAAGATCGCCGCGGTGCCGCGAACCCTGCACGATGCGCTGGACGCCTTGGCAGAGGACCACGCGTTCCTGCTGCAGGGAGAGGTCTTCAACCACGCGTTCATCGAGAGCTGGGTAGCAACTCGGCGGGACAGCCACGTGCGAGCCGTGGCCGTGCGGCCGCATCCACACGAATACACGTTGTACCTCGATGCCTAGTACACGGCCCAGCGACGCAGGCCATGCAGGATTTCGTCAGCGAGCCCATCACCCCCCACAAGGGCACCTTCGCGACGCAGCCAATGGCGTCGGGACTGCCGGGGCTGCCGCTGGGTTTTGACTGGCGGGGCGATTCGCGCAGCGTCGTCGAAGTCCTGGGCACGTGGAAGGCGTCATCGCGCGAAGGAGGACGGCCCCGGGGCGAGTTGTACCTTCGTCGGCACTACTTCCGCCTGCGCATGTCCGACGAATCCGTCTGGACGGTGTACTTCATCCGACAGGCGAGCAAAAGCAGCGCGCGGCAACGGTGGTTTCTGTTCAGCATCGACGAAAAGTAGAAAACCGGCCCGGCGTCGGGCAGATCTCAACAACACGGCCCCACCGAAGCCCGCGGCGCGGCGACGGGATCGCTACGCCGCAGTCGCCGCACACATGTCTCGAAAGACGCTGATCGCGCGGTCGATCTCCTCCGCGGAGACATCGAGGTGCGTCACGGCGCGCACCTTGCGCGGCCCCATCGCCAGCGTCCAGACGCCGCGCTCATGCAGACCGGCCACGAACCGGGCCGCATCCGTATGCGGCGGATCCAGCTCGAAGATGACGATGTTCGTCTCCACCGTCGCCGGGTCGAGCCGAATGCCGGGCATGTCGGCGATCGCCTCGGCCAGCCGGCGTGCGTTCCGATGATCCTCGTCGAGCCGCTCGATGTTGTTGTCGAGCCCGTAGAGCGCCGCCGCCGCCAGAATGCCCGCCTGCCGCATCGCACCGCCAAACATCTTGCGAAACCGCCGCGTGCGATCGATGAAAGGTCGCCGGCCCGCGATGACGGACCCCACCGGGGCACCCAGCCCCTTCGAGAAGCACAGCGACACGGAGTCCGCATGGCGTGTGTAATCGGTCGCCCGCAGGCCACGCGCCACACACGCATTCATCAGCCGGGCACCATCCAGATGCAAATGCAGCTTGTGCCGATCGGCGACGGCGCGAATCTCGGCGACCTGCTGCACCGGCCAGATGCTGCCGCCGCCCCGGTTGTTCGTGTTCTCGACCACGACCATCCGCGAGCGCGGACTGTGCACATCATCCGGGCGAACCGCGGCTTCCATCTCCGCCGGCCCGAAAATCCCCCGCTCGCCGTGCAGAAGGGCCACGCTCACGCCGGACAACGCCGCCAGCCCACCGGTCTCGTAGTTGTAGGAGTGGGTCGTCTCGTCGATGATCAGTTCGTCGCCCGGCTCGCTCACAGCCCGCACGGCCAACTGGTTGGCCATGGTGCCGGATGGGACAAAGAGGGCCGCCTCCTGCCCAAGCAGGTCGGCGACCCTGTCCTGCAAGCATTCCACTGTCGGGTCATCCCCGTGCACATCGTCGCCGACTTCGGCCGCACCGATCACAGCCCTCATCGCCGGCGTTGGCTTCGTAACCGTATCACTGCGCAGGTCAACGGGTCTCATTCTGCCGCTCCCGCCAGCGCTGCGCGTTCATCTGCACCAGCCTCGTAACGCGTTCCACCTCCGACTGCTTCAACCGCTCGCTCGCCTTCTCGAAATACCGCGCCGGCTTCACGCTCCGTATTCGGCAGATGCGCGTCACGGCCTTGTACACCGCGTAGTTGAACGCCTCCGCATCCGCCTCAAGCTTCGACAGCATCATCTCGGCGGCCGGCGGCGTACACTTCGACAGCGCGTCCGTGGCGTCGGCGTCACCCGCGTCAACGAGTTCGAGCAGCTTGGTGACGGCGGTCTGCGTGGAGAGGGCCGCGAGCGTCCCGCACGCCTGCTTGCGCAGCACCTTGCTGAGCCGCTTGCGATCCAGCAGCGCGACAACGTCTTTGTCCGCACTGTCGATCTCGAACTCGTCGATCAGCGCGAGAGCCTGTTTGATATCCGCCGGCTTCGCATCCGCGTCATCCAGGATCGGCTTGACGCGACCATCATAGACCTTCTTGCGATAGGTGTTGAAGACGAGCTTCAGCTTCTGCACCAGCGAATCGACCTGCCCGACCCCCTGCGCACCGAGCGTGCCGAGCACCTCACCATCCGGCGTCACGAAGGACATCATCATGTTCGCGTGCGTCGGCAGACCGAAGTCCTTCAGGATGTTCCGATGCCGGCTGCGCGACAGCCGAAGCGGCACGTAGTTCTTCGCCCGCTGCAGAACGCGAGCGTCGCTGAGCGCCCGCTTCTGTGCCCGCTCCAGGTCATCATCGCGGTTCTGGCTCGACGCCAAGACGTACACCATCAGCGGACGCCCATAGCGCTGCGCCGCGTGCACCGCCTCCCGCGGGTCCGTGCCCCAGTTGATCCTGTCGTTCTGCGCAGCCGCAAGGCTCCCACCCACGAGCAGCATCAAAAGCGTCGTCCAACGTGCCACGGGCCACCTCCTGTATGTCGGCCCCCCTTGATTGTACGGCGCGCCCCAAGGCCCGCACCCGGCGCCGCGCCCGCGAGCCCGGCGTCCCCCAGCGACCTTCGTCGAGCCGCCGCGAACCACGCACACCGCAGGACCCGAAGGGGTATGAATGCCGAAGGAGGGACTCGAACCCTCACCCTGTTGCCAGGACGGGATTTTGAATCCCGCGCGTCTGCCAGTTCCGCCACTTCGGCGCTAACCACCCATACTACACCCACCCATTCCCGCCGGCAATCCTCTTCCGGCAGAGGCAGAAGCCCACACCCGGCCCGGCTGCAACCCTCGCTCCGGCCGCAACGTATACATCGGTATGAAGAACAGCGGCTCCACACAAGCCGCCCCGCGCAGGTCACACCTGCGACGCCTGCTGCTGCCAACATGGGCCGAACGAAAACGGATGTTCCCCCCACAGGCCTGGGGAACCGTCATCGCATCCTGCGCCGCGATCGTCTTCGCCTACGCTTGCCCGCAAGACCTTCGCAATACCGCGGCCCTCGCCGTCTGGGTGGCGTGGACCGCCGTCATGGTCCGCATGTTCTTATTCCATCTCGGTTTACTGCTCGTGCTCGTCGCCGGCGCCGCCGCTCTCACCCGCCGCTGGCGCCTGCTGGCCGCCACCGGCCCCCTCCTCCTCTTCACCCTGGGACCCGCTGCGTGGAGCTACGCGCCGCGGAAACGCCCTCTCGCCGCGGGCGAGACCATCACCGTCATGACGGTCAACCTTCTGCACGCCAACCAGAATGCCCCGGCCCTCGCCGCCGAGTACCCACATGCCCGTTATGTCCGGCGAGCGGACTCCTTCGGCCTGGCCATCTATTCTCGCCGACCGTTCATCGGCCCGGTGGACCCCACCCTGCCGCTCGGCAACGCCGGCACGCCGCAAATCCGCGCCGTCGTCGAGATCGCCGATTGCGACGTCGCCTTCTACAACATCCACACATTGCCGCCGAGGAATCTCGCCTTCACGACCGAACAGCGGCTTGAAATCGCCGACCTTCTCAACCTGTTGAAGCGTGAGAAGCTGCCGGTCGTGCTCTGCGGGGATTTCAACTTCACGGGTGCGAGCCCCTACGCCGATGAGCTCCGCCGCCTGGGATTGCGGGATGTCCACCGCCTCAGCGGGCGCGGTCGCGGCGCCACTTGGCCGGTGCTCTCGTTCTTTCGAGCCCTCCCCGGCATCCGCCTCGACCACATCTACCTGTCCAAAGAGCTGACCAGCCCCTCCAGCCACACCGGCGTCGGCCGCGGCTCCGACCACCGCCCCATCATCGCCGACATCGGCTTCGTAGCGAGCCCGATCGGAGGTGGACATGAGATGCCCACATCTGAACGAGCGGCTTCAGAAGTGGAATGATAACGATCGACGTCACCTGGAATACGCCACCGCGAAGACGAGAATCGTTCACCGGAATAAACGCCCCGATGGGTTCACCTGACGAAGGCTGTCCGTAAACTTGTTCTGGAATCGACCGAAGCCCTTCGGGCACTGCTGCGCAATGTCGTCCAGGCGAGCCCCCTCCCGCCAGTAGTCCTCGGCAAACTCGGCGGCCAACCTGGTATTGCCCTGGCCGTACCGCTGCACGAACACGTCAGAGACCACCGTCAACTCGTCGAGGGTCTTCTTCGGGTCAGGATCCTTCTCAGCCCGGTAGCCACGCTCGGCGTACTGGCATTCAGCCGGCAACGAATCGGCCAGATTCGCCTACGCCAGCGTGCACTTGCGATCCCCGAGCCACCACGCCTCGATCTCCTCGATCGCTATGCCCAGCACAAAACGGTCCGGACGATCCGAGTGGCTGATCACACCCCGGATCTTCTCCTGCACCGCTTTCGTACGCCGATCGAGCAGGATGATAATGAGCACGTACTCATAGCTGCTGTCCGCGTATGCCTTGATGAGCTTGCGAACCGTCTCCAACACCCCTCCGTGCCCGCGCTTCCGCATGCCGATTACCTCGGCAACGTCTCCAACCTCAAGCGGCCACTTGAGCTGCGCTTTGTCGGTCGCAATCCTGCTCAACAATGGTGGCAATAGCACCTGGTCGATGGACCCCTCCGTAATGATCCCGATCTTCGTACTCATCGAGCCTTGATTCCAGCGGTTGCTCCGATGAGGCCCGAGGTCCAGGCTTCCCCCAGGGAGTGCGCGAAAGTCTCGCGGGCGATCCGGATCTGCTTGTTATCGCTCAGCCGCATCACGGTAGCTGTCGCTTGCGGGCCGGAACGGTCCACGCAGTAGACTTCCTCTGGATGATCGTAGAGTTCATCCAGAACGTAGGGACTGTGCGTCGTGAGAAATACCTGGCAACGATTGGGAGGCTTGCGTAGCGTCAACTCCCGGAGTAGCTGCACCACCTCGCGGATGAGCTGCGGATGGACGCCGTTCTCCGGCTCCTCAAACATAACCACGGGTGGAAGACGCTCGGCATAGGCCAGCGCCGTCACCGCAAGCAAACGCAACAGACCATCGCTGAGTTGCCGGCTGTTGAAGGTGACCCGCTTGCCGTTCTCCTCATGCAGGCAGATCGATCGCCAACCCCATCCTCGCCCAGAGACAGTGATATCCGAGAGCGTCGGGAACAGCCGCTTCAATCGTCGAACAAGTCGATCGAAATCGCGCCGCCGCCCGTCCCGCATCCGTCCGATGATCGTGGCCAGGTGCTCACCGGACTGCCCCAGTTCATCATGTCGCCCACGATCGGGATTACGCAGCACCTTCGGATCCCAGATCAGATACGACCTGATTCCCTCAATCCAACTGCGAAAACGAAGCATCTCCGGGTAGCGCCGTCTGTCCTCGGCCCCATCCCACCGGCTCATGACACTCGCTGGCAGGCTGATGATGTTGGCTTCTTCCTCCTGTCCGCTCACACGGTCTTTGTACCGGCAGGTACGCCCCTTGCGGCGAAGAAGAGTCTCCGTGGACCCGCTAGGCTTGGTCCACAGCAGATGCTCCTCGGCGACACCAAGGTGTTTCTTGGGTTGCAGGGCGACGGTGTACTCGTACGAACCAGCGCCTACACCCTCATCGTTCGCATCAAGCTCCGCTTTGAGGTGCCAGCGAATACGCTTGCTCGTCCGCCGCAGATTCGGCAGGTCCTGGTAGGCCCATTCGCGCTCTTTCAGATAAACCTCGACAGATGTCCGAAAAAACGCCTGGAGGAAGTCGATTGCCTGAAGAAGCGATGATTTCCCAGACCCGTTGGGACCGATCAGCACGTTCAACCGCCCAAACTTCAGGAACTCCCCCGGCTGACTCGGAACCTGAGCCAGACTCTTGAAATTCGTAACGGCGAAGTGAGTGATCATCGCCCAGTCATTGTCTGCGAATCACACACCATTGGCAAACGGCATCACCCCGTCAACAGCGACCTCCCCGTCATCTCCGCCGGCACGGCCAGACCCATCATCGTCAGAATCGTCGGCATCAGGTCCGCCAACCGGCCGCCCTCACGCAGCTTCATCCCCGCAAACGGCTCCCCGAAAACATACAGCGGCACCTTCCCGACCGTGTGGGCCGTGTGCGGGCCGCCCGTCTGCGGATCGATCATCTGCTCCAGATTGCCGTGGTCCGCCGTCACAATCCCACAGCCGCCGGCCTGCATGATCGCCTCATATACCCTCCCCACACACTCATCGACCACCTTGCACGCCTTTACCGCCGCCTCGATCGAACCCGTGTGCCCCACCATGTCCGGGTTCGCGTAGTTCAACACGATGAAATCATCCACACCCGTCGCGATCCGCTTCAACACCAGTTCCGTCACATCATACGCGGACATCTCCGGCTGAAGGTCGTAGGTCGCCACCTTCGGCGAAGCCACAAGCCCCCGCTCTTCGCCCGGAAACGGCTCCTCGCGATAGTCGTTGAAGAAGAACGTCACGTGCGCGTACTTCTCCGTCTCCGCGCAGCGAAACTGCCGCAACCCCAGCTCGCCCATGTACTCACCGGCGATATTCCTCATCTTCGGCGGCTTCACGAACGCGACCTTGATCGGCAGCCCCTTCTCGTACTCCGTCATCCCCACATAGTGGAGATCGAGCTGCTTCCCACGATCGAAGCCCATGTCAGCCGTCTGACCGGTCCTGTCCGTCACGCGATACGGAAACTCATCGAACATGAACGCCTTCGTGATCTCCCGCGGCCGATCGCCACGAAAGTTGAAAAACACGACGCCGTCACCATCGCGCACGGTCGCAATCGGCGTCTCGCCGTTGTCGCAAACCAGCCCCGGCGTCACGAACTCGTCGCCCTTCATGTTGGTTTCGAGCGGATTGTCGTAGTAGTTCTGCATCAGCTCGGTGGCACTCGCCGCCTTCCGACCCTCCCCGCCCGCCAGCATCCGGTACGCCCGCTCGACCCGATCCCACCGATTGTCACGGTCCATCGCCCAGTAGCGGCCACACACGCTCGCCACACGCCCCACCCCGATCTCAAGCAGCTTCGCCTCGATCTGCCGGACATACCCGATGCCGCTGTTCGGCGGCGAGTCGCGCCCGTCGGTGAAACAGTGCACGAAGACCCGGCTGAGCCCGCGCTTCGCGGCCAGTTCGACCACCGCGTACAGATGCTCCAGCAGCGAGTGCACGCCGATATCGCTGGCCAGCCCCATCACGTGCAACTGGCTGCCACGCTCCAGGCAGTGCTGAACCACGCCCACCAAGACCGGATTCTCGAAAAACTGCCCGTCGCGAACCTGCTTCGTGATCCGCACAGAATCCTGGTCAACAATGCGCCCCGCCCCGATGTTCTGGTGCCCCACCTCGCTGTTGCCCATCGTGCCCTCGGGCAACCCCACATCAAACCCGCTCGTCTCCACCAGCGTCATCGGCCACCGAGCCCGGAACATCGCGTCCACCGGCGGCTTGGCGAGCTTCACGGCGTTGGCATGGTCCCACTTGGAATCGGGGTTCTCACCCCAGCCATCTCGAATAATCAGGATGCACGGGCGAACCTTCACCGTGGTCGTCGCCATCAGTGTCTCCATCGCACGCCGAAAACTGGATCAGCCAGTCTCGGTCAAGTCGTTTCCCCTGGCCTCCGCATCTCGCGGAACCCCGCCTGGGCCGCATCTTGCCGAACGCGGTCGCGGGCTGCGGCCAATCGCGTATCCAGCGGGACAGCGTAGCGATCGCGGCGTCAAAATCCAGCCACGGACCGCAGACAGTCACCGCCCCACAAGGCATAATAGGCGCTAACCATCAGCCCGCGAGGTGTAGGCGTGCTAGCAGGCGCCCAGGGTTGTTCCCAACGCGCGGCGAGCCACTGTTCAGGAAAGGGGTGGTACTGATGTCCGTAGAAAGCGGACCCGCCAGCAAGGACCGCAACTACGAAATCCTGCGCACGGTCGTCTTCCTCGGCTTCGCGTTGTACTTCTTGTATGACGGCGCCATCGGATACCCAAACGAGAACCAAAAAACCGCAGAACAGGCCCTTCAAGCGCCCGAACCGTTCGCTGGCGAAATCACCTTCGACCAACTCGGCGAGGAGCCCTGCAAGTCAACCTTCGCGAAACTCGTCGAATCCAATCCCACAACCCTGCAACAGGTCCACAACGAGCTCGGCGAGCCGACGCTGATCCGCCAAGGCAAGGACCCGTCGGCGCCGAAGAACGAGTACTTCGTCAGCCGCTATGGATACGCCAAGGTCGAGGTCCGGGGTGACCGCGTCCGGGTCACCGAGAGGAACTGGAAACCGTGGGGCAAGACGAAAGCGGATATCCACGGGCAATACTACTGGGCCATCGTCCCCGCCATCCCCGGCCTGTACTTCCTCTGGCGCGCCCTCAAGGCCGCCACGCTGCGCGTCGTCGTCGACGACAACGGTCTCACCTACGCCAGCCGGAAAATCCCCTTCGACCAGATGGTCTCCCTACGCGAGTACAACCCCAAGGGCTGGATCGACCTCTACTACCAGGCCACCGGCAGCCGCGAGAAACGCCTGCGTCTCGACGATCAGAAGATCGCCCTGTTCGACGATGTGGTCGCCGCCATCTGCCAGGCCAAGGGCTTCAAAAACGAGGTCCAAGCCTACGCGGAAGAGAAGGAACGCGAGGAAGAACAGGAACAGGAAGACGATTCGTAACAAGCCCGCCAACAGGCCGCACACCCGGCCAGACCTGACGCGCAAACCGACGGAGCGGATGCGTGAGCGACAAACCCTTCCACAACAGCCGCATTTGCATCACCGGCGGCGCCGGCTTCCTCGGCTCGTTCGTCGTCGAGCGCTTCCTCGCACAGGGTGCCACACGCGACAACCTCATCATCCCCCGCCAAGCCGAGTACGACCTCACCCAGGCCGCTGACGTCGCCCGGCTCTACCAGGACACCCGGCCCAACATCGTCATCCACCTCGCCGCCGAGGTAGGCGGCATCGGCGCTAATCGCAGCCAGCCGGGCCGCTTCTTCTACGCCAACATGGCGATGGGACTCCACCTGATCGAGCAGGCCCGCGTGTTCCGCCTGAAGAAGTTCGTGCAGGTCGGAACCATCTGCGCCTACCCCAAGCACACGCCCGTCCCCTTCCGCGAGCAGAACCTCTGGGACGGATTCCCGGAAGAGACCAACGCCCCCTACGGCGTCGCGAAGAAGGCATTGCTGGTGATGTGCCAGGCCTACCGCGCCCAATACGATCTGAACGCGATCTACCTGCTACCCGTCAACCTCTACGGCCCGCGCGACAACTTCGACCTCGCCACCTCACACGTCATCCCCGCCATGATCCGCAAGTTCTCCGAGGCCCAGCAGCGCGGCGACCCGAAAGTCACCCTCTGGGGCGACGGCTCACCCACCCGCGAGTTCCTCTACGTCGAGGACGCGGCCGAAGCCATCGTCGCCGCCACCGCCCGTTACGACGGCCCCGAGCCCGTCAACCTCGGCAACGGCCGCGAACTCCGCATCCGCGACCTCGCCCAACAGATCGCCGGCGGCGTCGGGTTTCAGGGCCGCATCCTCTGGGACACCAACCAGCCCAACGGCCAGCCCCGCCGCTGCCTCGACGTCGGCCGCGCCCGCGAACTGTTCGGCTTCGAAGCGCGGACGCCGTTCGAGCAGGGGCTGCGGCGCACCATCACCTGGTACCAGGAACACCGCGCGCAAATCACAGCCACGCCGTGAGACTCCCGGCCGTCGCGCCACAAGCCGCCAGAATCGCCGCCACCCGCGCCATCGCCACCACACCGGCCGATTCGTGTAAGATGATCTGCGGTATTAGAGCATCTGCTCAGCCATAGGCTAACGGGGCAGGGGAATACCCATGGACAAAAACCCCACACAATCGTCCGGCCCAATCCTCGACGCCGATGGCCGCGTCATCACCGACGCCATCTGTGTCCAATGCGGGTACAACCTGCGCACGCTCAGCGCCGACGCGCTCTGCCCCGAGTGCGCTCACCCCGTCGCCCACTCCATCCACGGCCACATCATCCAGTTCGCCTCCCCCGCGTGGGTCCGCGGCCTCGCACGCGGCCTTCTTCTGATCCTGATCGCGGCCGGCAGCCTGATGATCGCCGTCCCGCTGATCTCCTTCATCATCGGAATCGTGCTCGCGGCCCGCTCGCCGCAGTCCCTCGCCTCGCCGACGGGTTTCATGCGAACGTACGCCGCCATCCAGCAGACCATCGGCATCCTCGTCGTCGGCCTCGGCGTCATCGGCATTGTGTTCGTCACTCGGCCCGATCCATCCGAACCCGACCCCGCCCCCGGTCATCTCGCGCGCCGTATCACGCGCTACGGCGCGCTCCTGCTGCCTGTGCTGCTCGTCGTACACTTGGTCGTCAGCCTGATTTACATCCCGAACATGGCGACCCCCGGTATGGGCGGCTTGTTCACGGCAACCACCACGATCGCCGCAATCGTCGGCCTGGCCTTGGTCCTGGTGTACCTGGTCACGGCGCTAGGCCTGCTGCGCGTCCTCATGCACCTGATGCGCCGCATCCCCCGGCTCGGCCTCGTACGCTTCGCCCAGATCCTCTTCTGGGTCCTCCTGCCATCCTCCGCGGTGACGATGATCGGCTACGCCGTCGTGTTTCTGCAACTCGCTCCGACGATGAGAGCCATGGCCGCGGCGATGCCCACCACGATGCCGGCCACAACGCAGCCCGCCCTGGCAGCGAATCCGCCGACCATAACCACAACGTCCATACCCCCCGCGGGAGGTTCCTTTCGGATCACAGGGGGCGTGACCACATCCGCACCCGCGACCGTGCCGCCGACCAGAGCCTTCGCAGGGATACTCGTCGGCGCGGGTGTGGCCATGATCGGCGGCTGTGCGGCGACCATCGCCGGCCTGGCTTACGTGGTACTCATGATCATCGCCTGTGTCGCCCTGTTCCGCACCGCGCGCGAAGCCGAGCAGAACGCCGCCATCCCCGTCGCCACGCTCATCTCACCCAGTGATCAAGCCCCCGAATCGCGCGGCCTGCCGTAAACCCAGGAGTGAAGTGACCCATCAGGACATCAACCCGCCCCCACCGCTGATCGACGCCGACCGCCGCGTCGCCACCGACTTACTCTGCATCCACTGCCGCTACAACCTCCGCACCCTCGCCGAAAACGCCCTCTGCCCCGAATGCGGCCACCCCGTCGCCAACACCACGAAGCTCTACCGCGGTCTGTCCAGCGACTGGATCGCGGACGTGGCTGATGCAACCCACTGCATCGCGGCCGCCGGCCTCTGCACACTCGTCCTCGGCGGGCTGACCGGCGGCATCGGAGTGGTAACGTCCGAGCCAGGCATCGTTTGCTTCTTCTTCTGTTTCTTCTTCTTCCTCGCGACGATTCTGCTGATTTCGGCTGTGAGCGTGACCAAGCCGGAACACCCGAATGCGGTCGCGATGGACGGTATAAGCGCGCGCACAGTCGTGCGTGTTTGTGTGGTGACCAGCCTTGTGACCATCGCTTTCGCGCTTGTGGGCCTCACACTGCAATGGGGGGGACTCTGGCACGCGCCGGGCGTAGCCTTTCTCCTCAACCTCGCGGGCTTCATCGGCCTGCTTGCCGCCGCCGTGCTTCCGCCGGCCATTCTCCGTCACATCGCCGCACTCATGAAGAGAATCAGACATCCCAAACTCGCGTCCCGCTTCCGGACGT
>Ga0272441_10001545_pt1:15000-48948 | contig 48948 bp, 32 predicted proteins | sample SSMProp6N_FD_193582 | JGI IMG/M metagenome (GOLD analysis project Ga0272441, IMG submission 193582) | Marine sediment archaeal communities from Little Sippewissett salt marsh, Falmouth, MA, United States - SSM-Prop-6N | ecosystem: Environmental > Aquatic > Marine > Wetlands >... | reverse complement strand
CCCGGGCGGCCGAGCCCGGAGCCCCCCCCGCCCCCCCCCTCTGGGCGCATCACGAGTTCACCCGACGCTTCACCGTCGGGCGCGCCTGCAACGTCCCCACGCTGCCACCGCCCCGAGCGAACCTGCCGAAGGACGTCATGCCGCCGCCAGAGGCGGCGGAGCTCGTCCTCCCGGGGCGCTTCGGCGGCCCGGAGGACAATCCGAGCATCCGCCTGACGGGCCCGAAGGGCGGCGCGGTTCCGGCGGCGCTGCGCTTTGACGAGACTCGTCGGCGTTGGGTCCTCGCCTACCCCGCCAAGCACGAGCGCGTGGTCCTCTACTTCGCGCCCGACGGGCGGGTCGAGGGCGAGCAGCGCCCCTACGAGTTCGAGCGGCGGGGCGTCCGGCTCGTCACCTACCGCCTCACCGGGACCGACGACCAGCGCCGCCAGATCATGCTCTCGGAGGTCGTCGCGGAGGCGCGCAAGGGACTCGAAATCTACGGGTCGGGGCCCCGCGAGGTGATCGACGACGCGGAGAACCCCTTCGGCTCGAACGACAACTACCTCGCGGTCTACCAGGGGTGGCTCTACGCCGGGGCCGCCGGCTGGTACCGGCTCGCCCTCGACGCCGACGACGCCGCGTTCCTCTACGTCGATGGCTTCATGGCCGTCTCGTTCGGCGGGCGGCCGCATAGGATGTCCGGCAACTGGCAGAGGCAGAAGTACCTTAAGCTCGACAAGGGCTTCCATCACGTGACGGTCTACGGCCGCGAGCGCGTGGGGGCCCAGGGAGTGAGGCTCGCGTGGTCGGGCCCCGAGCAGAAGGGATGGCAGGCCCCATTCAAGATCATCCCCGCCAGGAGTTTCCCCGGGACGGTGCCCGCGCGCATCGTCGGCACCGAGGCCCGGCCCGACACCGACCTCGTCGACTTCGCCTCACTGCCCCTCGAGCAGTTCCTGGTGAACGGCTCCACGAGGGCGGCCCGCATCGAGCTGAGGGCGCTGGGGGCGCGTGGCCGCTGCCTCTGGGAGGTGGGCGGCCGCCCGCCGGTCGCCATCGGCGCCGAGCATCCAGTCAAGGGCTACATCGCCGTCGGCGAGGAGGTGCCCGTCCGCCTGAGGACCTCCTCCGGGGGCCGCGTCGGCAAGGTCTTCGTTCCCGAGTGGCCCGATCCGCACGAGCTGACGGTGGGCCTGCGCTTCACGGAGCTCAGCCCCTTCATCGCCGAGGGCGAGGCGCTGGTGATCGGCCTCGAGATAGTCAACTCCTCGCCGCGACCGCTCAGGCTCCTCCTCGATTCATCCCTGCCGGGCTCGCGGCCCAAGCGGTTCGATCTTGGGCGCAAGGTCCGCGACGAGCGCCGCCGCGACCCGGACCGCGTCCGCCAGACAAGCCTGCGCGCTTTGCCCGAGCATCTCGGGCACAGGGCGAGAGTGAAGGTCCTCCTCGGCCTGGGCGGAGTCCCCGTCATCACCGAGACGATACGGGTCCTGGACTCGCGGAAGAAGTGGCCGCTGCTCGCCGCCACGATGGACGGCCTGCGCACCGCCGGAGGCGAGCGCGTCGTGGTGCGCGCCCCGCGCGAGCGCGAGGCCGACTACCGCCGGTGGGCACCGCTGAGGGGCCTTGCCGGGGCCCTGGGGGCCCGCGCCAAGGGAACGGTCCTCTACGGCGACGACCTGTCGCTCCCGGGCGCGGGTGCGGGTCTGGCCGCGGCGCTCGAGGCGGCGGGGGCTGCGGGAGCGGGCCCCATCAGGGGCGTAGCCTTCGCCGAGTCCGAGGTGCCCTCCTTCGGCGCCGTCGCCGGGGCCGACTCGGCGGCGGCCGGCGACGAGACCGCGTTCGTCGTGTCGCTGGGCCGCGGAGAGGTGAGCGTGCAGACGCCCGTGCACGTGGCCGCCCGCGCGCTCGACATCGTCATCGACCGCCTCCGGCTCGGCGGCGCGAAGAGCATCGTCGTCGTCGGACCCGTGCCCGAGGTGGCGCGCATGCGGCTGTCGGCGCGCTACAACAGGGCTGCCTCCAAAGTGGCGGCCGAGCACCACGTCGGGTACGTCGACCTCCACGGCCTCTTGGCCTCGGGCTCCGGCTGGCGGAAGAACTTCGCGCCCCGGGGCGACGGGTCCGCTCCGGCGGCCGGCGCGGCGACGGGCATCACCGCGCCGTACCCGACGCCGGAGGCGCTCGCCGCGGTCGCCCGGGCGATCGCCGGAAAGCTGAAGTAGCGCGAAGGGGGGAACGGGGTGATCTCGCGGCCGGGCCTCAGCTTCGCAGAGGACCACTCGGTCTGGTTCTTCCTGGCGGTGAGCTGCCTCGCCGTCGGGCTGGTCGTTTACTTCTACAAGCGCGTCGCACCGGCGGTGCCCCGTCGGACGATGCTGATGCTCGTGATCCTGCGCGTGATCGCCGTCGGGATGGTCATCGTCTGCCTGTTCCGCCCGGTGATCTCCTTCCGCCGCCGCGCCACCCGGGCCGAGCAGATCGCCGTCCTCATCGACAGGTCCAAGTCGATGTCGATAACCGACTATCCCAACGTGCCGGGCCGGCTCGAGCAGGTCCAGGAGATCCTCGCCGGGGGCGGGGTGCTGGACGACCTCGGCGCCGACTTCGAGCTGAAGATGTGGGCCTTCGACGTCTCGGCCGAGCCGGTGCCGGGCGAGCGCGAGATGCGTGACCTCATCGCCACCGGCGGCGCCACGCAGATAGCCTCCGCGATCGGCGAGGCCGTCTCCGCCGCCGAGCGTGACCGCCTCCACGGGGTGCTGATCTTCACCGACGGGATGGACACCTCCGGCGCTGACGTCGTCGAGCGCACGAGGGAGCTGGGCGTCCGCGCCTACTGTGTCGGCGTCGGGGCCAAGCTCATCGGCGAGAAGGACTTCAGGGACATCTCCATCGCCAAGGTAGAAACGAAGCGCTCCTGCCCCGTCGACAACATCACCGAGGTGGCCGTTCTCGTCGAGGCCGTCAACTTCAAGGGGCTGATCTGCCCCGTCTCGATCTGGCAGGGGGAAGCCGAGGTGGCCCGCACGACGGTCACGCTCGACAACGTACCGGGGCCGCAGCGGGCCGTCATCCGCTTCACTCCTCACGAGAAGGGCCTCATCGAGTACAAGGCCGTCATCACCGTCCAGGGCGGCGAGCGCATCAGCGAGAACAACGAGTCCGATTTCACCCTAAACGTCACCGATCCCCAGATCCGGGTCCTCCACATCGCCGGCACCGTCGGCCCCGAGTACAAGTACCTCGCCCGGATGATGAGGCTGGACCCGAACATCCAGCCGATGAGCTTCATCAAGGTGAAGGCGGGCCTCATCAAGCGGTTCGGCGAGGTGGAGGGCGTCGGCGGCGGGGGGCTGCCCGCGAGCACCGAGGCGCTGAAGAAGTTCGACGTGATCGTCCTCGGCGACATCGACGCGACCCACTTCAAGCCGGAGCAGCTGAAAGCCATCGCCGAGCGCGTCTCCGACGGGGCGGGGCTCGTGATGCTTCGAGGCAAAGGCTCCTTCGGAGCGGGAGGTTACGCGCTCACGCCGCTCGCCGAGGCGCTGCCGGTGACGATGGCCGCCCGCGAGGACGGGGAGCTGGCCCAGAAGTTCCGCATGAAGCTCTCCGAAACCGGCCGCGCCCACCCGGTCTTCACGGGGCTCGTCAGCATATTCGAGGGCGCCGACGCCGGCGTCGAGCTCCATGCCGTCAACCGCGTCAAGGGCCTCAGGCCCGGCTCAGAGGTGCTCGCCAGCGGGCCGGACGATCCGGCCGCCGAGGCGGTAGGCGGCGGCGAGGAGGGCAGGGGCGGGGGCCCCATGCCCGTCCTCGTGACGGGGCAGTTCGGCAAGGGCCGCACGGCCGCCTTCCTGGGCGGGCCGACCTACAGGTGGCTGCTCCTGCTCAAGGGCATCGGCCGCGAGTCACCCTACAGCCGCTACTGGGGGCAGCTCGTCCGCTGGCTCGCCTCGGAGGAGGTGAAGAAGGCCGGGACCGGCCCCGGCGTCGAGGCGACGCTTGACGCCGCGGTCTACGGGCCGGGCGAGGTGGTGACCATCGACGCGCGCGTGCGCGACGTGGAGGGCCTGCTGACCAACACCGCGAAGGTGACGGCCGCCGTCGAGCTCCAGGAGGCGGCGCCCGCGAAAGCTGGCCCCGGGGCCACCCTCCAGATGGCCCGCTCCACCGACGCCACCGGCGCCTACGAGGCCACGTACACACCGGCCGGCCCGGGCAGGTACAGGCTCACCGTCGTCGCCACCGAGGAGGGAGTCGAACTGGGGAAGAAGGAGCTCTCCTTCGTCGTCGGCGAACCCAACCTCGAGTTCGAGCGCTTCGATCTCGACGAGCAGCTCCTGAAGAACCTGGCGGACTCGACCGGCGGGCGCTACGTCACCCTCGCCGCCGTCGACGACCTCGTGGCAGAGTTCCAGAGCCACGCCTCCAAGGGCGAGAAGGCCTACATCATCAACCTCGCCAACACGCCGCTCCTCTTCGTCATCTTCGTGATACTGGTGACGGTCGAGTGGCTGACGCGGCGGCGCTGGCAACTCAGCTGAGGCCGCCGATCCCGGCAGAGGTCCCCGAAAGACACCGGGGAGGGTTTCCGCCCTCCCCGGTCAGATTCCTGCTTCGCGGCCCGGCACCTAGGCGCGCCTGGCCTCCCTGTGCCACCTCTCGGCGGCCTCCCGGGCCCTGGAGCTCCCGGACGACGCCCCGGCCAGGACGGCCTCGGCGGCCTCTTTGTCGACTTGGACCTTGCCGAACTGCTCCATGAACATCTCCTGGTAGAGGCCGCCCTCCCCGAGCAGCTCCTCGTGTGTGCCCTGCTCGACGATGCGGCCCTCGTCCAGGACGAGGATCCTGTCACAGCCGACGATCGTCGAGAGCCTGTGGGCGATCACGAAGGTCGTGCGACCCTCCATGAGCGTCTCGAGGGCCTCCTGGATCTCCGACTCGGCCTTCGAGTCGAGGGAGCTGGTGGCCTCGTCGAGGATGAGTATCCTCGGATCGGCGAGGATCGCCCTGGCTATCGACAGCCGCTGGCGCTGGCCGCCGGACACCTTCACGCCACGCTCGCCCACGACGGAGTCGAGCCCCTCCTCCATCTGCTCGATGAACTCCCAGGCGTTCGCCATCTTGGCGGCATCGATGATCATCCCCTCGGCGGCGTTGCTCCGGGAGTACTTGATGTTGTCCCGTATCGAGCCCGCGAAGAGGAAGTTCTCCTGCAGCACGATGGCAAGCTTGCGCCTGTAGGGCGCGATCTTGAGGTCCCGGACGTCGATGTCGTCTATGAGGATCCTGCCAGACTGCACGTCATAGAACCGCGCGAGCAGGTTCGCGATGGTCGTCTTGCCGGCGCCCGAAGGGCCGACCAGGGCCACCCGGTCGCCCGGCGCGGCGCTGAAGGTGACGTCCTCGAGGACCTCCTTCTTCTTATCCTTCTCGTACTTGAAGCAGACGTTCTCGAAGGCCACGGCGCCCCTCATGTCGACGGGGTCGACAGCATCAGGCTTTTCCTCGATCTCCGGCTTGGTGTCGAGTATGTCGAATATCCGCTCGATGGAGGCCATCGCCCGCTGCACGTTCGCGTAGATCATCACCACCTGCTGCATCGGGCGGAACATCATCATCACATAGGTGTAGAAGGCGACCAGCGAGCCGATCTGCATGTTCCCGGTCGCCACCTGGTACCCGCCGTACCAGAGCACCGCGATCATGCCCAGGGAGCTCACGCCCTCCGAGACGAGGTGCATTCCGATGTGCATGCTGTGGACGCGCATCGCCTTGCGGAGGATGTCGTTCGCCGCCTGGTAGAAGGTCAGCGCCTCGCGCCGCTCTTTCACGTAGGTCTTGACGACCTTGGCGCCGCTGAATACCTCACCCACCTTCGCCGTGAGGCCCGACATGTCGCGGCGGATGTCCTTCCACGCGGGGCGCAGCTTCGTCCTGAGCTTCATGAAGGTCAGGGCGAAGAACGGCAGGAAGGTGCACGCCACCAGGGTCAGCCGCCAGTTCATCCAGAAGAGTATCACCGCGATGAAGAAGAGCCTGGCTATCGAGCTCATGAAGCTTATGAGCCCGCCGAAAAGCAGGCTCCTCACGGCCTCCACGTCGCCGATGACCCGGCTGATGATGCCGCCGGCCTGGGCCTCCTCGATGAAGCGGAGGCTCATCCGCTGCAGGTGCGAGTGGAGCTTGCGCCGGGCCGAGTTGACCAGACGCTCGCCGGTGTACGTCATCAGGTAGCGCTGCAGAAAGCCAAAAGCCGTCGAGAAGACGACGAAGCCCACCATCCCCATCATCAGGATATTCAGCAGCCCCAGGTCCCTCTTGGGAAGGATGTTGTCGATGATGATCTTCAGCGTCATCGGCAGGATCGTCATCAGTCCCGTCGATATGAGCGTGCAGGCGATGATGAGGTAGACGAAGTGCCGGAAGGGCTTCACGAGCCCCAGGAACTTCCTGATAAGCCCCCACTGCACCTCGCGCTTGTCGGGGTCCCCGTCAGGGACCACGACGTCGCGCTTTATCTTGCGATACTGGTGAATCGGCGTTCGTTTGCTGTCGCCGGGAGGCGGCTCCTTGAAGACGAAGCGCCCCCAGCCCTTCTTCGTAGTCACGACTTTACTCCCTCAAGAAAAAGCCTCGAAAGCCGGTCGGCCATCTCGCCCGGGTCCTGGTCACGGTACCAGTGCATGCTCGAGCGTATCATGCCCCAGAGGACCGATGCGGCGAAATGCGACTCCACTTCCCAGAAGACGCCGCGCCTCGTGCCGCGCTCGATGACCCCCTCGATCAGCCCCCGCAGCTCGTCCCTCTTGCGTCGTATCTCTTCGTGCTGCTCGCAGGAGTGCTCCACCTTGTTGTGGTGGAGGATATGGAAGAGAGAGTCGTTCTCCCTGAAGAACTTCATCGTGTGCCAGATGACCTCACGGATCTGGACCTCGGTCTCCGGCCTCTCCTCAAGATGCGCCCTCAGGTGATCGACGGCCCGCCTCGTCGCCCAGAGCACGGACTGGACGAAGAGGTCGTCCTTGGTCTTGAAGTACCGGTAGAGCGTTCCCTTCCCGACGCCCGCCGCGCGCGCCACCTCGGACATCAGCACGCTCTGGTAGTCACTCGTCGCGAAGAGTTCCATCGCCGCCTTCAAGATCTTCTCTCTCTTCATGGCCTTGCGGCCCGGCTCGGCCTTCGGGGGCACATCCTTCGTCGCTGCCGCTCGCGGAGTTGCTTGCCCCCCGAGCGCCGGAGTCTCCTCTGTCCTCGGAAACTCCGCCCGTTCGGCCTCGACCTCCTGCCCCGGGGTCTCGACCACCGCCCCGGCGATTGCTTTCCCAGTTCCCGACGAGGGTGGACTGTCTGTATCGCCCATGGCCAGTACCTCCTGTCTCCGGGGGAGGAACGGAACCCGCTGGTCCGCTCGGAACTCGCCGGTCAGGCCCCCCGACCCCGACCTAATGGAACTGACTGGTCAGTTCCATCTTTCCGTAGGATACACCATAGTCGGCCTTCTGTCAAGAATAATCACGGATTTTTCTCAAAAAAGGGCTGAACTAATGGGCTGGAGCGGGGTAAGAGTGCACAGGCATACCATGGTATGCCATATGGTATGCCCTTGGGGTCCGGATGGCCAAGCCGCCCAGCAAACAGCAGATGCTCCGGAGCGCACTGCTCGCGAGGATCGCCGAGGGCGTCTATTCCGACAAGCTCCCGGGGATGCAGGCCCTCGCGGAGGAGTTCTCCGTCAACGTCAAGACCGTCAACAAAGCGGTCCGGTCGCTGGTCGCCGAGGGGGTCATCGAAAACCGGGGGCCCAGGGGGACCTTCGTGGCGAGGGGCCCGGCCGGCCCCCTGAGGATCCCCGAGGCCTGGAACGAGCTCGATGCGGCCATCTACGAGGGCGCAATCCGAACCTTCTCCCGCGGCTCGGCCGTGGAGGTCGTCGCGGGGGGCGGGGTGCCGGCCGTCGTGAAGGCGAACGCGAGCTCCGTGAGGAGCTTCGCCGAGAGCTTCTATCCGCTGGACGGCTTCCCGACGGAGAAGCTCCTCAAGCGCCTCATGCCCGAGGCGACGGAGTTCTACCGCCACGACGGGCGGCTCTACGGGCTGCCGCTCACGGTCTCGCCCTATCTCCTCTACTACTCCGTGGAGCACCTGGCGAAGCTGGGCCTCGCGCGGCCCGGGCCTTTCGAGCGCGCAGCCGATTTCCTCGAGCTCTGCCGCCGCCTCGTCGACGAGGCCGGAGCCAGGTACGCCTTCGCCGCCCACGCGCGCCTGACCTACACGATGCCCTTCCTGTGGCAGGCCGGCGTGAAGCTGATCGACGACGGGGGCCTCCGCGGGCGCCTGGACGCTCCCGAGGTGAAAGACACTTTCGAGCTCTACGCGGAGCTCTCTCGCGGCTCGCCCTCCGGGATTGACGAGCAGAGCTATGCGCCGGCGCTCGAGGCGTTCCTGGCGGGCGAGCTCGCCATGATGGCCTGGGGCGGCCACATGGAGCGCTGGCTCGACCGCGAGCCGCGTGGGCGCTTCGGCGTCTGCGCGCTCGAGATCGCCGGCAGGCGCGACACGCTCCTCTTCTCAGAGGGCTTCGCCATAGCCTGCGACGCCGAGAGCCCCGAGCTGGCTTGGCGGTTCCTCGAGGCGATCTACTCGCCCGAGGCGCAGGAGCCCTACGTCAAGAGCGGCCTGCAGATCCCCGCGTACAGGCCGGGCGCCCGGCCGACCCCCGAGATCCACGCACAGATGCTCGCCCAAGCGCAGCCGGCCGGCCGCCGCATTCCGGCGGAGGTGATGGACCTGGTCACCGCCGAGTGGAAGGGCTTCCTCGCCGGGGACGAGCCCTACGAGGCCTTCGCCGCGCGGCTGTCGCCCGCGCTGGACGTCCTGCTCTCGCACATCGCTCGCGAGCGCGAGTGGGCCGAGCGCGCCATACGCGCGGCTCCCGCCGGGCCGGATCCCAGGCACTGGTCGGGCTCCTAGGTTCTGTCTGATAATTCACCCGTCGGCCCGAGAGCGAGCGAGGTGCGGCAGATTCAAGGCGTGCGACGCAGCCAATATCGCGAATATTGGCAAGTCGCACAACGATGAAGATGCCGTGCCGTAGCCGCTCGAAGCCAGATTGGAATTGTCAGACAGGACCTAAGGCCGCAGCGCCTCGATGCCCTTGAATACGCGCGCGCTCCGGCTATCATGCCTTGCCCGAGGCCCCGCCGCCCGCAAGGAGGCGCGGGGCGCGGACGAGGAGCCACCCCATGCCAGAGATGACGTCCCACGATCGCTTCAGCGCCATGTTCGAGCACCGCGAGGCCGACCGCGTGCCCATCATCGACTCACCCTGGGGCGCCACGATCGAGCGCTGGCGCTCGGAGGGCATGCCGGAGGACGTGCCGTGGGCGGAGTTCTTCGGGGTCGACCGCGTCGCGGGCATCGGCGCCGACAACTCGCCCCGCTACCCGGTCAAGACCGTCGAGGAGACCGACGAATACCGGATCTACACCACCTCGTGGGGGGTCACCCTCAGAAACTGGTCGCACGCGGCCTCGACGCCGGAGTTCCTCGACTACACCGTCGTCGACCCCGACTCGTGGCGCGAGGCGAAGAAGCGCATGACGCCCGATCGCGACCGCATCGACTGGAAGCGGCTGGAGAAGGAATACCCCGTGTGGCGGGAGGAGGGGCGCTGGATTACGGCCGGCTTCTGGTTCGGCTTCGACGTGAGCCACTCGTGGATGGTCGGCACCGAGCGGCTGCTGATGGCGCTCATCACCGATCCCGAGTGGTGCGCCGACATGTTCAACACCTTCCTCGATCTCGACATCGCGCTCTTCGAGATGGTGCTCAACGCCGGCTACGAGTTCGACGCCATCCGCTGGCCCGACGACATGGGCTACAAGCTGAACCAGTTCTTCTCGCTGGACACGTACCGCGAGCTCCTGAAGCCCGCCCACGCCCGCGCCATCGAGTGGGCCCATTCGAAGGGGGCGTACGCGGAGCTCCACTCCTGCGGCGACGTCCGCCCCTTCGTGCCCGAGCTCATCGGGATGGGCCTCGACGCGCTCAACCCCATCGAGGTGAAGGCCGGCATGGACCCAGTCTGGATCAAGCAGACCTACGGGAAGGACCTGGTGATCCACGGCGGGCTGAACGCCGCCCTCTGGGACGACTACGAGAAGCTCGAGGCCGAGATCCGCAAGGTCGTGCCCGAGCTCAAACGCGGCGGCGGCTACGTCTACAGCACCGACCACTCGGTGCCGTCGTGCGTCTCGCTGGAGAACTTCCGCCGCTTCGTCGAGCTCGGGAAGGAGCTCGGCTCCTACGAGTGACGCCGGACGGCTCCGGCCGGCCCCGGGCCCGGGCGTCTACAAGTAGTTGCGAATCCCGAGCGTAAGGCTAGAATGTCCCGACTGCTCGGGAGCAGCTCGGACCATAAGAGGGGGATCGGATGGCGGAACTGCCGGCTGGACTCAGCGAGAAGCTTAACGACGGGAGCCGAGAGAAGCTCGCCGCGCTCGCTAACCCCAAGCTGCACGGATTCATCGCCGACGCGGTGGAGCTCTGCAGGCCGGGCTCCGTCTTCGTGTGCTCGGATTCGGCGGAGGACATCGAGTTCGTCCGGCGCCAAGCCGTCGAAGCGGGCGAGGAGGTGCAGCTCGCCATAGAGGGACACACCTGCCATTTCGACGGGTACAACGACCAGGCCCGCGACAAGGCGAACACCAAGTACCTCGTGCCGCCCGGAATGAAACTCGGATCGGGCCTCAACTCCGTCGCCAAGGACGAGGGCCTCGCAGAGGTGCGCCGGCTGCTCGAGGGCTCCATGAAGGGCATGACGGCGATAGTCCGATTCTTCTGCCTCGGACCGACGGACTCCGAGTTCTCAGTGCTCGGCGTCCAGGTCACCGACTCCTTCTACGTGGCGCACAGCGAAGACCTCCTCTACCGCCCGGGCTACGAGCAGTTCAGGGGGCTGGGCGAGAGCGGCGACTTCTTCCGGGTCCTGCATTCCGCGGGGGAGCTCGACGGCGGCGTCAGCGCCAACTCCGAGGGCAGGCGCATCTACATAGACATCGAAGACGATATCGTCTACAGCGTCAACACCCAGTACGCCGGCAACACGGTGGGGTTCAAGAAGCTCTCGCTCCGCCTCGCCATTCGCAAGGCCGACCGCGAGGGGTGGCTCGCCGAGCACATGCTGGTGATGGGCGTCCACGGGCCCGGCGGGCGGGTCACCTACTTCGCCGGCGCCTTCCCGAGCTTCTGCGGCAAGACCTCGACGGCGATGATCCCCGGCGAGACGATCGTAGGAGACGACTTGGCGTACCTGCGCAAGCGTGGCCGCCGGGTACACGCAGCCAACGTCGAAAGCGGCATCTTCGGCATCATCAGGAACGTCACCAAGGCCGACGACCCGGTCATAGCCAAGATCCTCCATTCGCCCGGCGAGGTGATCTTCTCAAACGTCCTCGTCTCGAACGGCAAGCCCTGCTGGCTCGGCCAGGGCGTCGAGCCGCCCGAGGAGGGCGTCAACTTCTCCGGCGAGTGGCACGCTGGCAAGACCGACGACGACGGCAACGAGATACCGCTCGCCCACCAGAACGCGCGCTACACGATCCGCCTGCGGGACCTCGCCAATCTCGACCCGCGCGCCGACGACCCCCAGGGCGTGCCCGTCGGCGGAATCATCTACGGCGGCCGCGACTCGGACACCTGGGTGCCCCTCAAGGAGGCCTTCGACTGGGAGCACGGCGTCATCGCCTTCGGCGCGAGCCTCGAGTCCGAAAGCACCGCGGCGACGCTCGGCAAGAGCGGCGTGCGGAGCTTCCAGCCGATGTCGAACCTCGACTTCGTCTCGCTGCCGCTCGGGCGCTACGTTCAGAACCACCTGGACTTCGCCGAGGGCCTCGAGAGGCCGCCGGTCATCTTCGCGAGCAACTACTTCATCCGCGGCGCCTCGGGCGAGTACCTCTCGGGGATGAAGGACAAGTACGTCTGGCTGAAGTGGATGGAGCTGCGCGTGAACGGCGAAGCCGAAGCGGTGCGCGCCCCGACGGGCCTTATCCCGAGACACGAGGACCTCGTGCGTCTCTTCGGCGAGGTGCTCGGCGAGGAGTACCCGGAGGAGACCTACGCGCAGCAGTTCACCATCCGCGTGCCCGAGAGCCTGGCCAAGATCGACCGGATCGAGAAGATATTCCGGACGGACGTCGACGACGCGCCGCAGGCGATCTTCGACGTGCTCTCCGCCCAGCGCGAGCGGCTGGAAGAGGCCAGGGCGAAGCTCGGGGATTACATCTCGCCGCTCGATCTGCGCGAGTAGGGCGCCTAGAGCCCCCTCACCACCTCGGTGACGACCCGGGCCAGCTTGGGCTCCGCCTCCTTGGCGACGGCGATGATATCCTCGATGCGCGCGGGCTCGAGGGCGTCGGGCAGGCACATGTCGGTGACGACCGACAGCCCCAGCACGCGCATCCCCGCGTGCACGGCCACGATCACCTCGGGCACCGTCGACATGCCGACGACGTCGGCGCCGATGCCGCGCAGGAAGCGGTACTCCGCCCGGGTCTCGAGGCACGGGCCCGTGACGGCGACGTAGACGCCCTTCATGTGGGGGATGCCGGCCTCGATGCAGATGCTCTCGGCCCTGGCGATCAGCTCGCGGTCGTAGGGCTGCGACATGTCGGGGAACCGGGGGCCCAGCTCATCATCGTTGGGGCCGACGAGGGGGTTCACTCCCATCAGGTTGATGTGGTCGTCGATGATCATGATGTCGCCCTTGTGGTACTGCGGGTTCATCCCGCCGCAGGCGTTCGAGACGACCAGCACCTCCGCGCCGAGCGCCTTCATAACTCGCACGGGGAAGGTGACCTGCTCCGGCGTGTAGCCCTCGTAGAGGTGGAAGCGCCCCTCCATGCCGAGGATAGGCCGCCCGGAGACCTCCCCGACGACGAGGCGCCCGGCGTGGCCGGTCACCGTCGACGAGACGAAGTGGGGTATCTCGGGATACGGGATCTCGGCCGCGATCTCAACGACATCGGCGAAGCTCCCGAGCCCCGTGCCAAGGATGATGCCGGCCGCCGGCCTCTCGCCGACATGCCCCCGCATGGCGGCGGCCGCCTCCTCGATCCTCTCCCTCAATCCTTCCATCCCGCCTCCGAAGCCGAGTTCAGGAATCCCCGCCCAGACGGGAGCGCACGTCTTCCGGCGTCAGCCCCCGCACCAGGAACGTCTTGTCGCGCGACTTCTCGCCCGAGACGAGCTCGACGTCGCCCCTCGCCACCCCGAGGGCCTTCGCGAGCGTCCTCGCGACCGCCGCGTTGGCCCTGCCCCGCTCAGGCGCGGCCGTGACGGCGACCTTGAGCCGCCCGCCGGTCTCTCCGCGCAGGGCGTCGCGCGAGCTCTTAGCGGCCGCACGGACCTCGACGAGCGTGCCGTCCCCGGACGGCCTCAAGCCCAGAGGCAAGGCGACGCCCCCCTACTGGCCCGTGCCGAGGGCCGAGATCTCGAGCCCACAGCGCTTCAGCCGCCTCCCGACGGTCCCGTCTGCGACCAGCTCCGCCCCGTCCCCCGCCGCGGCCCGGTAGCTCTCGAAGTGCTTCTTCGCTTCCATCCACCGGCGGGCATTGAAGCATCCCTCGGCCGCCATCAGGTCGAGCTCCGCCGCATGGCGCTTCGCCGTCTCGGCGTGCTCGCGCCGTAACTTCGCCACCGCGTCCCAGATCTTGTCGAGGTCGCGCGTCGCCCAGCGGTGGCGCAGTATCCACATGGCGACGCGCCCGTCCTTCACCCGCGCATCTTCGGGGAAGCCCAGCCGCAGCCTCTCGGCCGCGACCCGGCTGTCGAGCGATCCCGGAAGCCTGGCGGCGACGACCTCTGCGAGCTCGCCGAAGGCGGCCGCATCCCCCCGCCTGGTGCCGCCGGATTCGAGCTCGGCCATGCGGCGCCTGATGTCGGCAATCTCGGCGACAAGCTTGACCACTGCGCGCGCCCGCGCCTTGACGGGCTCGGCCCCGGTGGCCGCCACAACGCCCGCCATCTCGGCGGCCGTCTCCCGCGAGGCCGCATCGGCCTCGGCCAGATGCGTAAGGGCGATCCGGAGCCTCCCCGCGCCGGAGGTCGTCCAGTAAGATCTCGGCTCGCGGAGCTCACGCTCGTAGTAGCCGCGCGCCTCGGCCGCCTTGCCCGCGGCCAGGAGAATGTCGCCGCAGGCGACATGCTCGCCGCGTTCGCGGTAGGTCTTCTGCGGCGCCTCGACCTTGCGGGCCACGACACGGCGCACGGCCTCGGCGACGCGCCCGACGACCTGCTCCTTCCGCCTCTCCACCTTCTTGACGACGGTGGCGGCACGTTCGGCGGCGCGCTCGGTACGCTCCTCGGCCGGCAGCCGACCGGCGAGCGCGTCCACGTCGGCGGCGCTCACGGCGCCCTGCGGGACGTATCGGGCCCTTAGCACGACCAGACCCGCCCGGGCCGCCCTGAAGTCGCCATCGGTGATGAGGCGGTCGATGCGCTTCAGCCAGACCTTGCCGTCCTCCTTGAGTATCTTCTTGGAGGCATCGCCTCCGAGCATCTGGGCGAGCTCAATGTGCGGCGCCGCCTCCGACTTGAAGGCACGCCGCATGCGCCCGGCGCGCAGCAGGTCCTGGACGGCCTCGCTCCCGAGGCCGTGCTCGATGCAGAAGAGCCCGAGGCTGAAGACCTGCTCGGGCGGCAGGTTGCACCCGCGCATCAGGTTGAGCATCTCCCTGTTGGTGAGCGCCCCCCAGGGGATGCTCTCGGCCTTCCCGCCGGTGAGCGCCACCCTGATGGTCTTCGCCGTCGCGCTGATGGCCCGGCCGGCCCTGCCATCGGCCACGCGCACGATGTTGTCGGCGAGCTCGACGTTACGGGTCTGCTCGACTAGCGAGTCGAAGAGGATCTCCTGTCGGTTCATCTGCTCTATGATCGGCGGGATCTCCTCGGCCTCCTCCTTCTCGCCGATCTCGAGGAAGAGCGCCTCCGACCGCCGCAGGAGCTCCCGGGCCCCGGTGAAGTCGTAGCAGCGCCTGAGGGCCCACGACTCCCGCATAAGCGTGGAGGCGAGCTTCTCCTTCGACGCCCTCTCCTGCTTCGCAAGGCCCTGCTTCGCCTTGTCTATCTTCGCTCGGAGGCCCGCCTTGTCCTTCGCCGCGCGCGTCCGGTACTCCTCGACGTCGACCTCGAAGACGAACTTGTCCAGCGCCGCGAGCGCCTCCGTGTATTTCCTCCGGGCCACCAGGACGTTGGCCTCGGCCAGGGCTGCCGCGTAATCGGCATCGGCCTTGGCCCTTATCTTGCCCGGCTCCGCCGTCGCCTTCTGCCAGGCCGCGGTGCCGTCGTATATCTTGGGGTACTCGGTCCAGACCCCGAGCGCCCGGCCGTAGCGCCCGGACGCCAGCTCCTCGTCCGAGGTCGCCTTCGCCTGCTGGTACGCCCGCTCCGCGAGGCCCTCGTGCTCCCCGTCGTGGTCCTTGGCCTTCTTCTCCGCCAGGTGGCTGATCGCGAGCGCTCGGTATTTCTGGGCGATGGCCCGGTAGCGGTTGCGAGCCTCGAGGTGGCTCTCAGGGTTCTCGGCGGCGAACCTGTCGACCGCGCTGACCTCGGCCTGCGCGTCGCGCTCGAGCTCCGACTGCCGCCGCACGACCGTGAGGCGGTCGAGCTCGTTCTTTATCTTCACCATCAGCTCGCCGTCGGTCGTCAGGCGCCTCGCCTTCTCGAGGAGCTCGATGGCCCGCTCGTAGTCGCCGTCGTTGGCGAGCCGGCCGGCGCGCTGGTAGTATTCGAGCCCCGTGTCCGCACCGCCGCTGAGCGAGATCACCGCTATGATCAGGGCCGCGACGACTGCCATCGCCCCGAGGACTATGGCCCCGCTCCCCGCGCCGGTGCGCTTCCGCGGAGCCACCCTCGGCGCAGTGCGCGTGTGCTGAGACGACGCCTGCCCGGTCTTTCCCGCTTCCAGGTCGGCCTTCGCCTTCTCGAGATCGGCCAGCAGATCGGTCGCCTTCTGGTAGCGGTCGCGCGGGTTCTTCTTCATCATCTTGTCGACGACGTGGACCACCGACCTCGGCAGATCCGGAACCGAATCCCTGAGCGACGGCGGCACCTCGTAGACCTGCTTCTCCATGATCTGTCGCGCGTCGTCGCCGGTGAAGGGAGTGCGGCCGGCGACCATCCTGTAGAAACTGCACCCCAGGGCGTAGATGTCGACGCGGCTGTCTATGGGCTGGCCCTTGGCCTGCTCGGGGGCCATGTAGTGCGGTGAACCGTATACGCCGTCGTCCTGGACGATCTTCCGCCCCTCGCGCATCCGACGGGATATCCCGAGATCCGCCAGGCGGACGTCGCCGTCCTCGGTAAGCATGAGGTTGTCCGGCTTGATGTCGCAGTGCACGACCCCCTGCTTCTCGGCGTACTGGAGGGCCCTGGCCGCGCCGATGACGATGTCGACCGCGCGCTTGGGGTCGAACTTCTCGCCCCCGCGGATGATGTCCTGCACCGAGCCACCGGCCAGGAACTCCATCGAGAAGTAGTAGGTCCCCTTGTCCTGGCCCACCTCGTGGACCTGGACGACGTTCGGGTGGTTCAGCCGCCCGGCGGCCCGCGCCTCGGAGAGGAACTTCTCGATGAAGGACTTGTCGCCGGTGAGCTCGTCCGAGAGGATCTTGAGCGCGACCGTCCGGCCCAGGGACGTCTGCGTGGCCTTGTAGATCTCGCCCATGCCGCCCGTGCCGATCCTCTCGTGCAGCAGGTAGTCGCCGATCTTCTTGCCGGCGAACTTGCCCGCCTCGGCCGCGCCCTTCATGCGAACGGCCACGATCGTCTTCCCGGAGCGGATGCGGTCGCCCGACTTCAGCGCCGTCTCCTCGGCCACGAGCACCCCGTTGACGTGCGTCCCGTTGTGCGAGTCGAGATCGGTGACCGTGAAGGCGTCGGCGGACTTCTCGAGGCGGAAGTGCTGCCGGCTCATGAGGGCGTCGGAGAGCACGATGTCGCACTTGTTGGAACGGCCCACGATGACGGCGCGGTTCGACTCGCCGAGGTCGTACGTGGTGCCCTTCTCGGGGCCGTCCTCTATGATAAGGCGGGGCATTCTCCCCTCCTCAGAGCGCCGGTCGGTCAGCCCCCGCGGCCGAGCTCCCTCGAGCGCTCGGCCGCGCGGCGCACCGCCCTGACGAGCGACTCCTTCACACCGTTCCGGTCCATGAGCTCGACCGCCGCCTGCGTCGTCCCGCCGGGAGAGGTGACCCGGCGGCGGAGCTCCTCCGCGGCATCCTGCGAGGCGGCGAGCAGTTCGCCCGCGCCTTCGGCCGTCCGGCGCGCCAGCCGGGCCGCCACCTCGGGGTCCAGCCCCTCGGCGACGCCGGCCTCGGTCATCGCTTCGACCAGATAAAAGAAATACGCCGGCCCCGAGCCCGAGACCGCGGTAACCGCGTCGATATCGGCCTCGTCCAGCACAACCGCGTCGCCGACGGCCGCGAAGATGGCGCGGGCGCGATCGAGGTCAGCGGCGGTCGCCCAGCGGCCGGCGGCGAGAGCGCTCATCCCCTTGCCGACAAGGAGCGGCGTGTTCGGCATCACCCGCACGACGGGAGAGCCCTCCCCGAGCGCGGCCTCTATCGTCGCCGTCGTCACCCCCGCGCAGATCGAGACGAGAAGTTTAGGCGGCTTCACGAGCCCCGCGAGCTCGCCCAGCACGTCCGCGGCGTTCTGAGGCTTCACCGCGAGGATGATCGTCTCGGCGCGCTCGGAGACCTCGCGGGCCGACTCCGCCTTCAGGGCGCCAAGCGCCTCGAAGATGAGGAGCCTCTGGGGCATGACGTCGCAGGCGATGACCGAGCCGGCCTCGACCACGCCGCCCGAGATGGCGCCCCGGCAGATCGCCTCGGCCATGTTGCCGGCGCCAACGAATCCGAGCACGGATGCCCCCTTTCCCCGTGAGTCGCGCCAGAGGGGCGGTTTGTCACGGGGGAACCGGCGATTCTAAGCGGCGGGAGGGGCTCAGTCAAGCGGAGGGGGGCGACACTGAGCACGGCCTCTGGCGATTACAGGATACGCGCACCTTTGTAATGGCCGCCAGGGGGCCGGATGGGGGATTATGCTGGTGGAGGGCAGGGGAGGTGCCGGGAGGTGAGCCGTGCTCTTCGAGAGGAAATACTGGCCGGAGCCGGGCGGGGTGGATAGGCTGCACCGCGGGCGCGTGCTGCTTCTGCTCGCCTCAGTTGCCGCTTCCATGATGGCTCTGACAGTGCTGCTGATGCTCTGGCGCAGCATCCAGCCCCCATGGATATACGGACCATGGTTCCGCCTGACCAGAGCCCCCATCATCTTGCGGGCCCAAGACTGGTCCTTCAGCGTCTCCAGGGGGCTTCAGGACGTCGTCTTCCCGCTGGCCTTCGTCATCGCAGGCTGCGTGGCCCTCGATCCCCGGCTACGGCGACGGGCGGGCGCCCTGGCCCTCCTCGCGATCTCTCTGGTCCTCGCCGGGCTCGTGCTGCGCCATGAAGTCGACCGGGCGCTCATGGCGTCACTCGACGACCAGTGCCTGCCGGACCCCGAGGTGGCCTGGGACTACTTCGCCCTGAACCTTCGCGCCCCCCTGGCATGGCGATATCAAGTCTGGCGCGAGCCGCTTCAGTTCGCGGCCGCTGTCAGCCTGACGGGCATCGGCGCGCTCTTCTGTCTGGATGCGGTGCGAGGCCTGCGCGGAAGCCGTGGTCTGCTCGCCTGCTCCCTCTTCGTCGCCCTCGTCATTGCCGCCAACGATCTGGTCCGGGGCGCGAGCGTCATCTACTACGACGGCGCGTGGCTCTCGAGCTCGACGGCCCACACGGCCCTCATGCTCATCTTCTTCACCGCCATCTACGGCTACGTCTGGAACGTGAAGATGTACGTGCTGGAGCGTCCAAAGAGAAGGGCCGGGGGTCGCTCCCCGGCCCCCCCGGCCCCCGCATCTTCAGCGCCCCAAGAGCGCCCTAGATGAGAATCCTCTTCACCGCGTCTATCGTCGCCCCGGCGTTGCCGGCGGCCTGGGCGGCCTCGAGCTCCGACCGCTTCGCGTATATCATCAGCGCCTTCTTCATGACGTTGGCGAACATCTCGCGCGACAGCGTCATCGCCTTCAACGCGTCCATGCGGTAGGTGAACTGGTCCTCGCCGAACCAGCCGTCGTAGCCGGTGTCGATGGCGGCGTAGCAGAAGTCGGCCAGCCGCCAGTTGTCGCCGGTGCCGCAGACGCGGTCCTCGTCGTTCGAGTGGAGCTTGGCGTTGTTCACGTGGAAGTTCGCGAGCGGCACGCCCAGGCGCTTGAGCAGGTAGACGCTGTACGCGGGCTCGACGGCGTACATCTGCTCGTGGCCGTAGTCGACGGCGCAGCCCATGTTGGCGCCGCCGCACTCGTCGTTGACCGTCTTCGCGACGGCCGCCGCCGCCTGGGTCGTGGGGATGATCATGTTCCCCTCGCGCGGCTCGTGCAGCTTGGCCTCGACGCCGAAGACCAGCCCGGCCGCCTTCGCGGCCTTGTTGATCTCGATGCAAGCCTCGATGAACCAGTTTATCACCTTGCCGTAGTTCACCTGGAAGTTGTAGTCCCAGCCGTCCGAGCCCGGCCAGAGGGCCACCGACGAGCAACCGACGTCCCTTGCGATGCCGACCCCCTGTACGGTGACGGCGATGGCGTCCTTACGGATGGCGGGGTCGGCGTTGCAGACGCCGCCGAGTTTCCATTTGGGATCGGTCCACGTGTTGGTGTTCATGTTGGTGGGCGTTATACCTGTGTCGGCGAGCTTCTGCTTGACCGCCTCGACGCGCGAGTCGTCCCGCTCGCCCGAGGCGTTCAGGAAGACCATCTCGTGGAACTCGACACCAGCTATGCCGGCCGCCTTCACGCGGTCGATCTGGTCGAGGATGTCCGACGAGAACCCCGCGTCGTCGGAGTTGTATCCGGGAGGCGCGAAGCGGTCGCAGAAGTCGCCCGCGGCCCAGTGTCCGGCGGCGAACTTGATGCCGAACTCGGCAAAGAGCTCGTCGATCTTATCGCCCTCGATGTAGCCGGCGAAGTCGGTCTCCAGCCTCGCCAGCGATTTGTCGGTGACCTTCATCGTCGACCTCCTTTTTCAAAGAGCCGAGGGGGCCGCCTGGCCCCCCCGCCCCCTGGCTCGAAAGCTCCGAGTGTCTCCGGGGCCGCCTAGAGCTTCACGATCTTCCCGGTCTTGATCGATTTGAACTCGGCCTCCGCGATCCTCACGGAGTTGAGCGCGTCGTCGACGGTGACGACCTTGGGCTTCTTCTTCGTCTGGATGCACTTGAGGAAGTAATCGATCTCGAGGCTGTAGCCGTCGCCGGCCGGCACCTTCGGGTGCTCGACCTTCGAGCCCGGGCCGTAGACGGTGAACATCGGGCTCGACGAGGTTGAGAAGCTGATCGTCGCCTTCTGGCAAACGATGTTGAAGGACATCTCGAACGGGAAGGCGGGCTCGAGGCCCCACGCCCCCTCGGCCATCGCCTGCTTGACGCCGGGGATGACGTAGTTCGCGACGACGTGATCGATGCCGCCCTTCGACATCTTGCTGAGGTAGCCGCGCGCGAATACCGCCTTCGGCTTGCCGAAGAGGTACTGCACGTAGTCGATGTCGTGGATGTGGAGGTCGAGCAGCGCGCCGCCCGACATCCTGCCGTTCATGAGCCAGTTCTGCCAGCCCCACGTCGGCGCGGGGCTCAGGCGCCGGAAGCTGGCGGAGAGCACCTTGCCGTACTTCTTGGACTTCACGAGCTGCCGCGTGACGGCGTACTCGGGCCAGAAGCGGATGCAGTGGGCCACCATCATCATGCCCTTGGCCTTCTTCGCCGCGGCGGCGACCTTCTTCGCCTCCTTCGCGGTGCGGGCGACGGGCTTCTCGCAAAGGAGGTGCTTGCCGGCCTTCAGCGCCGCGAGCGACCACTTCGCATGCATCGAGGTGGGCAGCGTGATGTCGACGAGCTCGACCTCGGGGTCCTTGATGAGGTCCATCGCATTCGTGTACTTCCTGATCCCCTTCAGGTTGACTTTCTTGGCGCTGGCGTCGTCGATATTGCCGCCGATGGAGGACCAGTCGCCGTCGAGCTTCTTCTGGTCCACGTCGGCGATGGCGACGATCTTCGCGCGCTTGCTGGCGCTGTGGACGCCGAAGTGCATCTTCCCCATGAAACCGACGCCGATGAGGCCCACCTTCACAGGCTTGGCCATGATTCCTCCTCCAGTTCTCTGGTCGCTGCCGTCCCCCCGGGCCGCCGGGCCGAGCGTTACTTCCGCCTCTTCTTGCCCTTCCGGCCCAGTATCCTGTCCATGTTCTTGCTCGTCCGCGCGAGTAGGCCGGGCCCCGGCGGGAGCATCTCGCCCGTCACGTAGCCGTTGTACTTCACCTTCTTGAAAGCCTTCATGACGGCGGGCCAGTTTACGTCTCCCGCGCCGAGATCGCAGAAGGCCCCCATAGTGCCCCAGGCCTGCCCCCTGGCGAAACCCTTGAAGCCCTTCACCTGGTTGCAGTCGGGCAGAAACGCCCATTTGTAGTCCTTGAAATGCACGCGCCCGAGGCGCCGGCCCAGTATCTCGATCCAGTGCTCGGGGTAGCCGTAGAGTACGACGTTGCCGGTGTCGAAGTAGCACTTCACGTAGGGCGACTTGAAGGAATCTATGAAGTCGCACATCTCCGTCGGCGAGAGGAGGAACTTGCTCCAGACGTTCTCGAGGCACAGCTTGACGCGGTACTTCTTGGCCGTGGCCAGACACGCCTTTATCGACTGCTTCGAGCGCTTCTTGACCTCGTCATAGCGGATGAGCTCGCTGGCCGGATCGAAGAAGACGTTGACCGCCCCCGGCACGACCAGCACCGCGTCCGTGCCAAGAGCCCGGGCGATGCGGACCATGTGCTTCGTGTGCTCGACCGCCTGCTTGCGGACGGCCTTGCTGTTGGCCGTCAGCGACTTCACCCAGTAGATGCCCGTCGCCACCGACGAGATCTCGACGCCCGCGTCCTTGGCCTGGGCCCTGATCTCCTTGCACTGGGCCTCGGTGGTCTTGCGCGTCAGGAGCCCGGCCGCGCCGTAGGAGCACTCGACGGAGTCGTAGCCGAGCCTGGCGGCCTGCTTGAAGACCTTGTCGTAGGGGGCGGTGTCCTCGAGGCCCCCGGGGAAGCTCCAGTAGGAAATGCCCTTTTTCATGCCGAATGCCTCCTTTGGCTGCTGACTGCCTCTGGCGGGATCCCCCCCACCACCTCGCCCCCGCCCCTGCGGCGCGCAGCGATGTTACGACTGCCCGCGGGGCTTTGCAAGTCAAAATCCCCGCCGCGCCGCGCGGCTCCGGTCCCGTTTTCTCGAGAAAGTTTTCCGCTTTGGTCCGGCGGCGGCCTTATATTGTCGGAGGCCCGGGGGGGCGATCCCCGGCCGCCGGAGGACTCGAGTTGACCGATCGCGAGCTGCTGAGACTCTACGCCGCAGGCGGAGACGGGAGGATGGGGGCCGAAGAAGCCTTCGCCGAGATCGTCCGCCGCCACTCGCAGATGGTCTACTCGAGCTGCCTCAGGCGGCTGGGCGACGCTCACCTCGCCGAGGACGCCTCTCAGGCCGTCTTCATCGCCCTCGCGCGAAGGGCCTCCAGGGCGGCGCGCGCGCACTCCGTCCCGGGCTGGCTGTACGCGACCACGCGGTTCGCCGCCAGCCAGATCATCCGCGAGCGCAGTCGGCGCGCCAGGAGAGAGAAGGAGGCCGCCAAGATGAGGCAAGCCATGTCCGGAGGCGGGGGCCCCGGCGAGGAGGACCTCCGCCGCGAGCTCGACCGCGCGCTCGACGCGCTCCCGGCGAAGCACCGCGACGCCGTCGTGCTCCGTCACCTGGAGGGCCGGTCGCACGCCGAGGTGGCGGCCGAGCTGGGCCTGAGGGAGGACGCCGCCCGCAAGCGGTCCCAGGCGGGACTGGCGAAGCTCCGCGGGCACCTCGCGCGTCGGGGTATCGCCATCGGGGCGGCGGCCCTCGCCGCGTCGATCGCCGCCGAGGCGGCGCAGGCGGCGCCGACGGGCCTCGCGGCCGCCATCACCGCGGCGGCGACCAGCGCAGCGGCAGGTGGAGCCGCCTCCGGGACGGCAGTTGCCATAGCGGAAGGAGCGATGAAGATGATGATGTGGGCGAAGATCAAGATGGCCGCCGGCGTTGCTGTCGCCGTGACGGCTCTGGCCGGCGCCGGCGTGGGCACCGGGGTGGTGGTGGCACGGGCCCAGGAAGCGGGTGGCCAGCCGACCCCCGTGGCGGGGGCGGCGGCGTGGACCCCGCCCGCGCCTGAGCGCCCGAAACCGCTCCGCGTCGTCTACGTCGACGGCAGACTGAAGGCCGACGTTACCGACGGCACCTACTCGCTGGCGAAGCGCTCTGGCGGCGGGAGGGGCGGCCGCGACGGGGACGCCTACGCCACGCTCAAGGCCGCCGTCAAGGCGACCAACGGCAAGCCCGGCACGACGATCTACCTGCGTGGCGGCACCTACAAAGAGTCGAACATCGGCCTCACCTACTGGACGGACGGCTCGCCCGAGAAGTGGTACACGATCTCATCGTACCCCGGAGAATGGGCGGTCGTCGACGGCGGCCACGCCCCCGAGTCGGACGAGCACATCTACGGCTACGTCATCTGGGGCACGACGCGCCACCGGGCCAACAACTACATCCGCATCGAGCGGCTCGAGATCACCGGCGCCGGCTACGACATCGGCCACGAGAAGTACCCCTCCGGCAACGCGGGGGGTATCTATCTCGCCGGGCACCACGTCGAGCTGCGCTACCTCTACGTGCACGACAACTACGGAAAGACCAACAACAACCAGGCGGGCGTGAAGCTCGCCACGCCGCACGGCTCCCTCGTCGAGCACTGCCGCTTCCGCGACAACGGAGACTTCGGCGGCACCAAGACGCACTCGGTCGCCAACCTGATTCTCATGGCCGACTACGCCTACGCCAAGCCCGTGAAGCCCGAGCACGCCATGGCGCACAACGTCATCCGGTACAACCTCTTCGAGTCGAGCGCAGGCGACGGCCGCTACACGGTGACGGGCTTCAAGCAGAAGGGCATGCAGCGCCTCACCGGCTACAAGCACTGCGACAGGAAGAACCCCGAGGACAAGGCTCCGAACGACGACTCGCTGAAGGCCTACGGCGACCGCATTCACCACAACATCTTCATGAACCACCCGGTGGCGATCCTCATCGACCAGGACTACGCCCAGGTGCACCACAACATCGTCTGGGGCGCCACCCAGGACTACGGCAAGGAGGCGGACAACTGCATCCAGGGCCGTGACGGCAACTGCAGCCGCCGCGGGCCCTTCGGCCTGTGCGTCTACAACAACACTCTCATCACGAACGGCTGCCGGGGCATCGTACACCACCCGGTGCCCGACTCGTGGCAGGGGGGGTCGCCCTATACGAAGTGCTGGCTACAGAACAACATCATCGTCGGCGCCCCCGAGGGCTACGACTGGGCGCCCGTCTCGGTCGAGTCGGACGGCGTCAAGGACACGGCCGGCTGGCCGGTGCCCCTCCAGCGGTTGGACCGCAACCTCTTCTACATGCCGGCCTCCGGTAACGTCGCCTACATCGACACCACCAAGTTCACCGCAGCCGGGCTGGTCAAGGCGGGCGCCGCGGACAGGGTCTACGTATCGAAGACCGCCGGGCTCTTCCAGGGCGCCGAGGGGGCCGGGCGGCTCAAGACCAGGGGCGGATTCGCGATCGGCGGCGGCGCCACGGTCGCCGACGGCGGCATGGGCGGCGAGCACCCCTATCTCGAAGGCGTGAAGATGCCGAAGTACGTCGGCGCCACCGAGCCCGGCCGCGACGGCTGGGTCGAGTGGGTCCTCGGCCTGCGCGAGCCGAAGAACCTGACGGCGGGCGGCGGGCTCGGCGCCGACGGCGTCAGCTCCGACGGCACAAGGACGCGAAGGCGCTGAGGTCCCGGGCCAGGGGGGTGCGACCGACGACGCTCCGGCCGTCGGCCTGCACCTTGTCAACGGCAAGACCTGCTGCCAGGCCGGCGTGACCGAGGCGGCCCTCGTCATTCCCCCTACGGCTGCTGGCCCTCGAAGGTGTTGCCGCCCGAGCGCAGGGCGTTCGCCGCCGCGCCCGAGCCGTTGACCGCGCGGTGGTTCGTCGTCGGGTTCGGCAGCAGGATGAACTTGTTCTTCTCGATCACGACGCCCGACGAGAGCTCGCGCGCGTTGATGAAGATGTCGTTCGACTTAAAGACGTTGTCGTGGATGTGAAGCTTGCCGCCGAAGCTCCCCGCCGAGCGGATCGTCGCCGCCCACTCGCCCGAGATGCCGTAGCCGCGGCCTTGCTTCGACTGCCTGTAGGTAGTGACGGCCACGAAGGTGTTCTTGAATATCTCGACGTCCGAGCTCTTGCCCGAGTGGAAGTTGAGCGGCGTCGCCGGGGCGTAGTGGTCGCGGTCGCCCTTCATGCCCGACCTCTCGTCGATCCTGACGCCGGGGACGGTCCTGATGCCCGTCGAGAACCGCTGCTTGGCGTTCGGCTCGGGCTGCGGCTGCGTCGACTGGACGTAGTTATGGTGGATCTTGACGTTCTTCCCGGGGGATTCGAGCTTGATGCCGTGGTTCTCGGTGTAGTAGTGGCGGTAGCTCGTCGAGCCCTGGGGCCGGTCGTCGTAGACCTGGTGCTGGGTCGTCGACATCCAGTTCTCATATATCTCGATGTTCGACTTCGTCACGTGCATTCCCCGCCCGCAGGAGGTGATCCGGTTGCGGTGGATCTTCATATTGTCGCCGCAGTTGATGGTGTAGCCGTTGACGTAGCCCTGGTCCGTGGCGATCTCGTTCTCGTAGACGTGGGTCGTCCCGCCCTTGCTGAAGCACGTGACGCCGCGGTGCGGGCCGTTGAAGAGCATGTTGTGGTGGATCTTCACGGTGCCCGTCGTGTCAACGCGAAGCAGGTCGTTGCCTGGGTAGTGGCGGCTCTTGAGAGCCACTACGTCCGACCAGCAGTAGTTGTGGTGGATCTCGACGTCGCTGGCCCGGTTGATGAAGGCCATGGGGTAGCTCGACCTCCGGTTCACCGTCACGTGCATGCCGGAGACCTCGAGCTTCTCCGCCCGCCCGATCGACCCGATCGCGTAGGAGGCCTGGCCGCCGTGTTTGCCCTGCTCGACGACGCCGCCCAGAATCTTGGCGCCCGGAGCCTCGATCAGCACTCCGAAGCAGCGCGCGTCGCTCTTCGCCGAGAAGACGACCTTGTGGCCGTCCATCTCGAGCGTCACGTTGGCGGCGGTCACCTTGAAGGCGGTGCCGTCGGCGGTCCAGTCGGAGGCGAGGAGATAGGTCGTGTTGGCCCTGTCAAGGCTGACCGTGCCGCCGCCTGCGGACTTCAGCTCGACGGCGCCGGCGGGGGCCTTCGTCTCGAAGGTCCGCACGGAAGACCGGATCTCCCTGTCGCCGTCGACGAGGACCATGCAGTAGCTGTACGTCACGCCCGCCCTCAGCCCGGTGAGCCGGTGGGCGTGAGCCCAGCGGCGGAGTCTGGTCTTCGGGGTCTTCTTCCTGTCCGACTCAAGAATCTGCCGGATGGGCGCGCCGCCGGGCTCGAGCTCGCCGACCTTCGTCGTCTCGACGTACTCGACGCAGCTCAGCGCGTCGGTGGATATCTCCTTCCGCTGCCAGTAGATGACGGCCGACGTCTTCCCGGCGTGGACCCAGACGTTCTTGAACTCGTCGTCGCGCTCGGCCGTCCTCGGCCTGTCCGCGGCGGCGGCAGCTCGGCCGCCGGCCGACCTCTTCGGAGCCGCGGTCGCGGGGCTGAGGGCGGCCACGCGGGCCCTCAGCGCCTTCGCCCCCTCGCCCGGGCCCGCCTGCAGGAGCTCCCTCTCCGCGCTCTCGGCGAGGCCCAGCCGCACGCAGACGCGGGCGAGCGCCAGATGAGCGGCGGGGGTCTCCTCTGCGAAGCGCCTGACCACGCTGTAGAAGCGCTTGTCCGAGAGCTCCCCCCACTTGAACTTCCGGGTCATGCCGCGCAGGTCGACGGTTATGCCCTCGGCGTCCGCGGCCTTCACCTTGCCCCGCATGGGCCGGCCCATGAAGTCCATCGAGACGGCCGGCTTCCTGCCAGCGGCGACGCCCGAGATCACCCGCCCCTTCGCCGCGGCGAGGGCGGCCATGTCCCCGACGGTCTCGGCCGTCGCCCCGGCCTTCTTCGCCGCGCCGAGGGCCTTCACGTAGTCGCGGGACACCACTGCGTCGGTGACCGCCGCCGGGAGCTCCTCGGCCCCCGACCGGTCCGCCGCCGACGCGAGCGTCCCCGCGAGGATCGCTGCTACGAGACAGGGCTTCGTCATCTCCGCCTCCTCGAATGAACGCCCCCGGAGCGGGGGTGTGGTATATACCACTTATTCTTCTACACCTGCGAGGGCCCAATATGCGACCGGACGGGGCGGTTTCTTGGTTTGCCCGGCAACAAGACCAAAGGGACGGGCCGGCCACCCCCCTGCCCCCTGCTTTACTGCGCCCCGCCCCCTCCCCTAGCTGCTCCGCCTGGGGGCCGCCGCTATCACCCCGATGATGCCGAGCACGAAGGCTCCGATGCCGGGGCCCGCCACCTGCCAGTCGACGGGGGTGACGTTCCGGCGGACCTTGAGGGTCAGGGACTTGACGCCCAGCCGGTCCTCGTGGCCCTTGGTGACGACGAACTCGTATTCGCCGTCCTCCCCGTCCGCGAGCTCGAAGGTCTTAACGTTTGTGGTGCTGGAACCCCTGTCCGACTCACTCGAGAAGCTGAAGCGCTCCGACCAGAGCTCGCTGCCGCCCCGCGAGAGCCTCGCGCGGAAGCTGCTCTGCCGCCTCATCTTCGACCGCGAGCCGCCAATGCGGATGGTGAAGCCGCCCCAGCGGCCCTTCATGTTGAAGGCGACCGGGTTCATCTCCCGCGCGAGCGCGATCCTCACGGGCGTGCCCGGGGAGATCTCGTGCTCGCCCGCGGAGTCGCCGCTCAGGAACTGGCACCAGATGATGTAGAGTATGCCCGCGAAGAGGCCCGCCACCGCGAGCACCACCGACACCGCCATGAGCGCTTTCTTCATCGCCGCATCCTCACCCCGAGAGCGTCCTGTGCGCTGTTGCGAGCATCTTCGGAATATCGATATCGTAGGGGCACTTGGGCAGGCACTCGCCGCACTTCCTGCACCTGTTAGCCTTCACGTCCAGCCGCTTGTAGCCCGCGCGCGCATTGGCCTTCAGGTCGAAGCTCTTGTAGATGTGGTAGAGGCGGAAGATCTTCGGGATGTCGACGTTCTGCGGACACGGCTGGCAGTAGCCGCAGTTGCGGCAGAAGCCCTCCTCGAGCCCGGCCACCATGGCGCGGGCGCGCTTGCGTTCGGCGGCGCTCATGGGAACGTCGACGGCCGTCAGGTGCTCGCGCAGGTACTCGGTCCGCTCCATGCCGGGGATGACCGTCGTGACGTCCGGGTGCCCCAGGCAGAAGCGCGTGGCGGCCGCCGCGGTGGTCTTCGCCTTGCCCTTCGTCATCTTCTTGAAGACCTTCGACGGCACCGTCAGCATTCCCCCGGCGACGGGCTTCATGCAGACGAAGCCGATCTGCTTCTTCCGGCAGTAGGGCAGCATGCGCTTCTCGGCGGCGACGTTCATTACGCTGTAGGGGAACATGACGGCCACGTACTCGCCCGTCCTGAGCGCCCGGTAGGCCACCTTCTCGGTGTGCGAGGTGAAGCCGATCTCGCCGACGACGCCGGCCTTCTGGGCCTCGCGAGCGACCTCGAGCGAGCCGCCCTTCGACATGGCCCTGTCGATCACCTCCTTCGAGTCGAGGTTCTTGATGTAGAGGAGGTCGATGTAGTCGGTCTTGAGGCGCCTGAGCGAGTCCGAGAGCTGCTTCTTCGCGCCGCGGCGGGTGTGGTCGGAGAGCTTCGTCGACAGGTAGTACTCGTCCCGTACGCCGCCGAGGGCCTTGCCGATCTTGATCTCCGAATCGCCGTAGCCCTTGAAGGTGTCGACGTAGTTGACGCCGCTATCGAAGGCCTCCCTCAGCACGCGTATCGCCTGCCTCTCGCCGACTCGCAGTATGGGTATGCCGCCGAACCCCAGCCGCGAGACGAGCAGCGTCGTCCTGCCGAGCTTACGGTGTTTCATGGTGCACCTCCTCAGATGCGCTCCCGTCGGGGGGTCTGGCCCTGCCCAGGGCGCTACGTGCGCTTGACCTCGCCCCACCACTCCGGCACAATCGCCGCCGCCGACCGAATGCAACGGGAGCCGACGATGAAGAACCTTCGCAGCCTCCTCCAGGCGCTGGACCGCAAGTTGCCGACGGACCGCCTCCGTGCGCTCGAGGACCTCACCCACATGGCCCTCGAGATCGTCTGGAAGGTCAAGGAGCGCGTCGGCGACCCGAGCCCCAGAGTGCAGCGCGCCGCCGCAAAGGCGCTGGAGCAGCTCTCCGAGGCCGCATCGATCTGGATCGTCGACGGTCGCGAAGGCGAGGGGAAGGGGAAGAGCTCGCCCTGACGCCCTTCCGGGCCCCCCCGGCAACGCCGGGCCCCGCCTGCCCGTTCGGCGGAGCTCTCCTTCGACCCCATCAGCCCCCCGCGCCCCCTGCGCCCTGGTACCACCTCACCCAGGCGCCGACGTCGTTCCCGAGCTCGAGCCCCGTGATGAATTCCAGGCTGTCGGCCGCAGGGAGGATGATCGCCCCGCCGATGACGGGAGCCGAGCCACCTCGCGGTGGTGTCATGCTGAGAATGGAGTTGAGGCTGAGCGGGTTGGAGCGCTGCCCCGCCGCCTGGGCGAGCAGGCACTCGATCAGCGACCCTATGGCCCGCCTGTCGCCGATCGCCCTGATGGCCCCGGCGGCGCGCCGGCGGCCCGGGCTGCGACCGGCGGCGGCCACGCTCACCAGCATGAGCAGCGCCGCGTCGTCCTTGCGGCGCTTTATCATCCCGCGCGCGTAGTTCCCGGCCTTGGTGTAGCTGTCCTTGTAGGCCTCCCATGCCACCACCTTCGAGTACATGGCGTCGGTGTAGCCGATGTCGTCGATGAGCCTCAGGCACTCGAGGCGGAGCGCCCCCTTCTTGGCCCTCTGGGCGTAGTAACCGAGGTAGGGGAGGAACTCCTTCTTGCGCTTCATGATCTCGGCCCGGGCCCGCGACGCCTCGCCGGGCTTCTCGGAGATGAGCTTCAGTATGGGTCCCGTGAACTCGGCGAGACGCTTCTTCAGCTCCTCCTGCCGCCTGCGGACCGCCTCGAACTTCGCGTACTCGCCGGCCGTGAGCCACCTGCCGTCGACGAGCTTGTAGCCCTCGGCGACGAGCTTCTCCTCCCGCGTCATCCACTTGTCGCCGTGCCGGACGTGGCCGAGGCCTTTGTGGGCCGCGTCGTTCCGGGGGTCGAGCTTGACGACGCGCTCAAGGCACTCGCGCTCCTCGCGGCGGAGCCTCTTCCTGCGGCACCACTCGGCGAGCGCGAGCCACGCGTCGGCGTCGTCGGGGTCGAGCTCCTTCAGCTTCTCCGCGTAGAGCTCGTGCGGATCCGGCGCCGCCTCGATCCTCTCGACCTGGTCGGCCGGCACGCGGAACTTCGACTTGCCGCGGATGATGAGCACCGTGTCGCCCTCGCGGACGACCTTGCCCTCGATCTTCGAGCCGTTCTTGAGGTGGACGATGTCGGCCGGCGCGGCCGTCGCGAGGAGCGCAGCGGCAACTCCGATGATCACGGACCGTCTCATGCTGCCCCCAATCGACCGACGCCCGCCTGCGCAGGCACGGCCCCCGGTGCAGTGATATCCCCGGAACGGCCCCATGTCAAGGCTCAACCCCGGCCCCGGGGGCGGCCGGCTCGGCCGGCTGGCCCGCCTCCGCGGTCGACCGGCCGTCGAGGTAGAGGCGGAATACGGCCAGGTAGAACACGACGGCGAAGGCCGAGGCGAGGAGGGCCACCGCTCCCGAGACGAACGGCCCGACCAGGCCCTGCCTCCAGACAGGCTCGGTCGTGGTCCAGAGCTTCATGGCCGCCGTCCCGGCGAGGGCCGCGCCCCCGAGCGCCAGTAGCCCCAGGTATGGCATCAGGTTGCGCCTCACAAAGGCGTAGGCGCGCCGCCAGCCGTGCCAGAAGCCGCACCCGCCCGCGACGATGGCCAGGGGCACCGGCAGCGCGGCCATGCCCACCACCGTCGCCGCGGCCTCGTCGGCCAGCCACAGCCCGGGATCCCGGCCGGCCCACGCCCTTTGCCAGAGGGCCGCGGCGCACACCGCCGGCAGGCCGACGACCACCATGTTCAGCCAGAAGAGGGCGTAGAAGCTGCGGAATGCGCCGCTGGCCGCCCCGCGCACCGTGGGCCGGCGGCGCCCGGTCAGCGCCACCAGCGCCCCGGTCAAGAGAGCCCCCTCCACCAGGGTGATGACCGGCACCGCGGCCAGGTTCCACGCGATCGACTGGTAAGCGAAGATGCCGCGATGCGGCTCTTCCTCGCCGGCCACGTCGGTCCAAGGGCCCAGGTAGGTCAGCGCGAAGCCCGAGACGAGCAGCACGAGCCCCAGCGTCGACACCCACCTGGCGAAGCCGATCTCGCCGCAGGACTCGCGCCCGACCCACCGCACTATCGATCCGGCGAAGAGGACGAGCACCACCGCGGCCACCGGCACGAGCACCAGGCTCGGAATGCCCCAGCTCGGCTGGCGAAACCCCGCGTCGAGCGTCCCCAGCGAGCCAAGGGCCACACCGGCGATCCCGGCGTACGTGTCGGGCGGTGGCCACACCTCCCCCAACATCGCCTCGTATTCGCGCAGGCCGATAAGCTCGACTTGAACGTCCGCGCGCGTCGAGTAGGACGTCACCAGCCACCACCGATTGGCGAAGGCGAAGGCCAGCGGCACAAGCAGGAGCCACGGGGCCCTGCGGAGCGCAACGAACTCTCTGGGGATCAGCCCCGACATGGGCCCTCCGCGCTCACGGCCTTGGCCGGCTCGCCGCCTACGCCAGTATCGCTCGCCGCCGTCGGCCCGTCGTGCGCTCGCGCGCCCCGACGGCCTGCGGCCCGGCGGCTCGCTGCCTACGCCTTCTCGGCGGGGAACTGCACCTCGGTGCGGAACTCGACCGGGCTGCGATGCCCGTCGGGGTCGGGTCCGACGAGGTAGACCTCGCGGACGGGCGGCGTCACGCGGTAGCCCTCGCGCTCGCACCACCGGACGAGCCCATCGTAGACGGCGCCGATCCCCTCGTACGGGCCCTCGTGGACGGCCGTGGCTGCGGTCGCGGCCGGCAGCTCGACGACGTCGAGCCCCTCGGGCAGCTCGCCCAGCTCCCCGGCCAGCGGCAGGCAGACGCTGAAGGTGACGTCGCCCGGGTCGAACTCGCGCGGTGACTCGGGGTAGATGGTCAGTGGCGGCGCCCCCACGGGCGCACCGGCGGCCACGGCGCGGCTGTAGAGCTCGGTGAAGGCCCGCGAGACGCCCGCGATGGAGCCGGTGTGCTCCACCGAGATGACCCGGAGGGCGGGGATGTCCTTGAGCTCGATGTCGATCAACTGCTGCCTCCTTGGCGACCTTACCGCACCGGTCCGATTCTACAGATGTGTCGGGCGGGAGTCAAATGTATCACGGCCGCACCCCCGTCCGGCCGCGGCCGTCAGGCCCCGCCAAAAGAAAAGCCCCGCAGGTCGGGTGACCTGCGGGGCTCATGTGAAAATCCGGCGACGTCCTACTCTCCCTGGGCGCAAAGCCCAGATACCATCGGCGCTGGAGAGCTTAACTTCCGAGTTCGGAATGGGATCGGGTGTGGCCTCTCCGCTAAGGCCGCCGGAAACTCCGACCGCGCGCTCGCGCGGATGCATTTAAGCAGGAGGGGTCCCCCCCTAAGCTACCCGCTGTGGCGCGAACAAAGTCGCGCCGCCGCAGTGCTGATAGCTTTAAGTCCCCCCCTGCGACTCAGATCGGCCGCTGCGACGACCGTGTAAAACTCAGGTGTTGCCTTGCTGCAAGCAAGGAGCCGCTCACTTCACCGTGTTGGACGCACTTGCGGCCCGAGGGCCCAGACAAGTGCACGGTCAAGCCGATCGGCCAGTTAGTACCGGTCAGCTTAGGCCTTTTATGTATATGGCCTTACACACCCGGCCTATCAACCTGGTGGTCTACCAGGGGCCTGATGGGGAGAGCTCATCTTGGAGGAGGCTTCGTGCTTAGATGCTTTCAGCGCTTATCCGTTCCGCACTTAGCTACCCGGCAATGACCCTAGCGGGGCAACCGGTACACCAGAGGTGCGTCCTCCCCAGTCCTCTCGTACTAGGGGAGATTCTCCTCAGCTCTCCTACGCCCACAGCAGATAGGGACCGACCTGGCTCACGCCGGTCTAAACCCAACTCACGTACCGCTTTCATCGGCGAACAGCCGAACCCTTGGGACCCACTGCAGCCCCAGGATGCGATGAGTCGACATCGAGGTGCCAAACCTTCCCGTCGATATGAGCTCTTGGGGAAGATCAGCCTGTTATCCCCGGAGTACCTTTTATCCGTTGAGCGACGGCCCTTCCACTCGGAACCGCCGGATCACTAAGCCCTGCTTTCGCACCTGCTCGACCAGTCGGTCTCGCAGTCAAGCTCCCTTGTGCCTTTACACTCGCCGGCCGGTTGCCATCCGGCCTGAGGGAACCTTTGGGCCCCTCCGTTACCTTTTGGGAGGGAACCGCCCCAGTCAAACTACCCAACAAGCACTGTCCCGGCTCCGGATTCACGGAGAACGGTTAGAATTCCCACATGGGAAGAGTGGTATTTCACCGGCGACTCCACGAAGGCTAGCGCCTCCGCTTCAACGTCTCCCACCTATCCTACACAACCCATACAGAAACCCAATGCTAGCCTATAGTAAAGGTTCACGGGGTCTTTCCGTCTAGCTGCGGGGAAGTGGTATCTTGACCACTATTCCAGTTTCGCCGA